>Ga0207674_10000285_pt1 | contig 64094 bp, 59 predicted proteins | sample KBSCornC72_FD_184303 | JGI IMG/M metagenome (GOLD analysis project Ga0207674, IMG submission 184303) | Corn rhizosphere microbial communities from Kellogg Biological Station, Michigan, USA - KBS Corn C7-2 (SPAdes) (version 2) | ecosystem: Host-associated > Plants > Roots > Rhizosphere > Soil ...
AGATCCGTCTGATACTCACGCGGCGTGACCACCGCCTCTCCCGGCGTCATGTACACGTTCACCTCGCTCCGCATCCCGATCTTGCCCGCGATGTAGATCCCCGGCTCGATCGAGAACGCGACGCCCGGAACGAGCAGGCGCTCCTCGCGCGTCTCGAGGTTGTCGAGGTGCGGGCCCGAGCCGTGCAGGTCGCGCGGGTCGATCGAGTGACCCGTCCGATGCGTGAAGTACTCGCCGTAGCCGCGCGATTCGATCACCTGTCTCGACGCGTCGTCGACGTCGGCGCCGCGGACAGGCGTATGCGCCTTCGCGCGGTTGCGAACGAGGTCGATCGCCGCATCGCGCGCGTCGCGAACGGCTTTCCAGATCTCTGATGCTTCCTCCGACGGCTTGCCGATCGACGCCATCCACGTCTGGTCCGCATAGACGCCGGTCTCACCCTCCTTCGCCCACAGATCGATCAGCACGATCTCCCCCGGGCGAATGACGCGCGGCGCGTCAGCGGTCGGCTCGTAATGCGGGTTCGCGGCGTTCTCGCCGGCGGACACGTTCGGTCCGTGATCCGTCGTCAGGCCCGCGCGCCGGAAGCGGTCGAGGATCCATGCTTTCACCTCGTGCTCGGCGAGCGGCTCGGATCCGCGCGCCCGCTCGCCGGCGAGTACCAATGCCTCGCGCGCGATGCCGGCAATCGCCTCGGCGGCGCGGACATGCGTCGCGATATGATCGGCGTCCCACACCGCATAGAACCGCGTGACGAGCTCCCCGGACGACGCGATCGTCGCGCCGGTCGCGCGCACCATGTCGATCACGCCCGCCGGGACTCGATCGAGATAGGGCACCGCGTCGCCCGCCGAGTATTCCATCGCCAGCCGCTTGCCCGAGATGTGCCGCGCGAGCAGTTCCTCCAGGCTCCGCCATGACGAGTAGACCTCTCGCATCCACGTCGCTGGCCAGTGTCGCCACGGGCCCTGCTCGATCGCGTGGGTGAGCGCGACTGGAGTTCCGCGCGTGGGAATGAAGGCGAAGGCGCGCCGTGACGTCATTCCTTCGAGGCGGAGCAGCCCCACGGCGATCGGGTTCATGCCGCGGAAATCGTACAGCAACCACCCGTCGACGCCGGCATCAGCCAGCGCCTTCTGAACGGCAGGCAGTGTTTCAGGAGTGAGCATGGAAGTTCATTCGAGTCCAACGGTGCGGTCGAACGCGCGCCAGTCGGCGCGCCATTCGCAAGAGCCCTCGCCCCGCCGCGTGCAGCGAACGTGTTCGACCGCGCCGATGCTGCCGATGAGCAGCGCAAGCAGCTCGCGGAGTGTCGCCTCGTAGTATGTGCAGCCGACACTGCCCGGCGCCGAATCGAGCGTGATCGAGCGGGGCACCTCCATGACCAGAAAACTCCCCACACGCCGCATGTTGCCGCTCAGATACCGCGCGGCGATCTTCCGCACGTGCCGGAACGCGACTGGGCGCGCCACCGCCGCAGGGAGCAGGCGCATCATCTTGCGCGTCACCGGTGAGATGGTGCGGTACGATTCCCTTGCCATGTAACGACCCGCGCTTCGAAACACCGCTTCGGCATCCGGACGCCGGCCGATCAACTTCGCGAGACCCATCACTTCGTCCTGCCCTGCCCGGTGCCCCTTTCGCGCGGCTTCGCTGTGTCGCTTGATCTGGGCGTAGATCGTGTCGCTCAGGCCCAGCCGCTTGTTGCGAAGCTCATCGACGTATTCGGCGTCCGATTGATCCTGGGGAGTGTCGATGCTGCGGACCGCCTCGAGAAGACTGAGCGGAAGGAGAGCGTCGACTGTGGCAAGCATGCGGCGTTTGAGGGGGGAGGCGCGGAGGGCAGATGGCGAAGCTAGCCGTATGAGACAGTCGCTTCAAGGCGGATCATGATCGAATGGCGTTTCGCGGGCGCGTTGCCGATCGCTGGAGTGGTCGCCGTCGCTGCACGGCGAGCCGGATCGCTCACCGCGTCAGGCGCGGTCGCCGCGGCCGGCCTCGGCGCCGTCGCCGTGGCCGCCGGCTGGCCGTGGGCAGTGCTGCTGATCGTCTATTTCGCCGCGTCGACCGCTTTGTCGAGACTCGGGCGCGCGCGTAAAGAAAAACTCACATCGTCGATTGTCGCCAAGCGCGGACCGCGCGACGCCTGGCAGGTCATGGCGAACGGCTTCGCGTTCGGCGTCGCGGCGCTCGGATCGCTGTCGAGCTACCCGGCGCCTCCCGATCCCGGCTGGTTCGCGCTTGGCGCTGGTGCGCTTGCCGCGTCAGCGGCCGATACCTGGGCAACCGAAATCGGCATTCTCTACGGCGGAACGCCCCGCTCCGTTCTCCATTGGCGGCCTGTTCCGGCCGGAACTTCCGGTGCGGTCTCCCTGGTTGGATCAGTGGGAGCGCTGCTCGGTGCGCTCACCATCGGAGTTGTCGTGCTGGTGGTCGGCGGAAGCAAGCTGGTCGCCGGCGCGGCGGTAATCGGCGGTCTCGCTGGGGCGCTCCTCGACTCCCTGCTCGGCGCCACCGTGCAGTCGCGGCTCTGGTGCGACCGTTGCGGCGTGCAGACCGAGCGGGAGGTTCACGATTGCGGGCGCGCGACGTATCCGATACGCGGAATGACATGGATCGACAACGACCTCGTGAACTTCCTGGCCGGGATCGCCGGCGGACTTCTCTCCGTTTTTGTCGGGCGGTAGAGTTCGTGAATGCTTGACGCGGACGTCCTGGTTGTCGGCGGGGGTCCGGCCGGGTCTTCAATCGCGCACGCCCTCGCGGCCCGCGGCGTCGACGTGTTGGTCGTCGACCGTGCCCGGTTCCCGCGTCCGAAACCATGCGCGGAGTACCTGAGCCCACAGGCGTCTCGCATCCTGTCGCGTATGGGCGCGCTCGACCAGGTCGAAGGCAGCGGCGCAGCCGCGCTCTCGGGGATCCGCATCTACGCGCCGAACGGCTCGGTGATCGCGGGCGATTTCGTCGCCAAGCACGGGTACCACGGCTATCGCGACCGCGGTCTTTCCATTCGTCGGGAGATTCTCGACGCGATCCTCGTCGAACGCGCTCGCGGCGCCGGCGCGCGCGTCGTCGAAGGCGCGAAGGTCACCGATCTGCTTCGCGAACCGACCGGCCGTGTGCGGGGCGTTCGCATGACGGCGGACGACGCGTCGCGCGACGTACGCGCGCGTGTGGTCGTCGGCGCTGACGGGTTGGGATCGGTCGTCGCCCGCCGGCTGGCTCTGACGCGACGCCTCCGCTGGCCCCGGCGAATCGCCTTGGTCACGCATTACAAGGGAGTGAAGGACGTCGGCGAGCACGGAGAGATGCACGTCGCGCCCGACGGCTACGTCGGTATCGCGGACGTCGGCGGCGGTCTGACCACCGTCGCGGCGGTCTTCCCAGTGAGCCGGTCACGCGAGATCTCACGCGATCGCGTCGAATTCCTCCGACGTTGGCTGTTCGATCAGCGACGGCTCGCACTGCGGTTCGCCAGCGCCGAGCGCGTGACGCCGGTCGTGGCCACCGGCCCCTTTGCGTCGTACGCGCGGCAAGCCTGGGCGCCCGGCGCCGCGCTGGTCGGCGACGCCGCCGACTTCTTCGATCCGTTCACCGGCGAAGGGATCTATTCCGCGCTTCGTGGCGGCGAAATGCTCGCCGATCACGTGAGCGAGATGCTCGCCGCCCGCAAACCCGCGTTGGCCGATGCCGCTTTACGCGAGTACGACCGCGCGCGCCGTCGTGAATTCGGCGGCAAGTGGATCGTGGAGCGTGTGATCGGGGCCGTGGTGGCGTCGCCGCGGCTGATCAACCGCGCGGCGCGCCGGCTGGCGGCACGAAAGGACCTCGCGGATTTGTTGATCGGCGTGACGGGCAACTTTGTGCCAGCACGCGAGGTCATCCGACTCGGGTATGTTTGGAGCGTGTTCATCAGCAGCGTTCCATGATCGACGCAGACACATTTCGCAGCGTCCTCGGTCGCTTCGCTTCCGGCGTCACGATCGTCACCACTCGCGACGCCGACGGAATCGACCACGGCATGACGGTGAGCGCCTTCTGTTCGCTCAGCCTCGACCCACCGATGGTCGTTTTCTGCGTCGATCACGTCGCGTCGATGCACGACATGCTGCTCGCCCACCCGCCGTGCGGCATGAGCATCCTTTCGTCAAATCAGGAAGCGTACTCCCGCCGCTTCGCCGATCAGGACAACGAGCGCTTCGACGGCATCGCCTACTCGCGCGGCGAGAGCGGCGTGGTTCTGCTGGACAACGCGCTCGCGCACCTCGAGTGCCGGCTCGTCGCCCACCACGAAGGGGGCGATCACACGGTGTTCATCGCCCAGGTCGATCGCGCCGAGCCGAGGCACGGTCGGCCGCTTCTCTACTATCGCGGCGGATACGCGCAGCTCGAGCGGTGATGTGCTGACGCCCGCGCGCCGTCGAGGCATCGAGATCCTGGACGACCCCGGTGTCGACGCCGCGGTTCGCACGCGCTCGATCGGCGACGTCACGCGGTCGAACCGATGGCTTGGTGGTCTGCGCGCGGCCGTCGCCGAGCTGCGACGAATCCTTCCCCAACTCGGCGCTGACGCAACGCTGCTCGACGTCGGAACAGGATTGGCCGACATTCCGAGTCACGGCGTGTCGGCTGCCGCGGCCAACGGCACGCGGCTCGACACCATCGGCGTGGACGTGTCGTGGCCGCTCCTCGCCGTCGCGCGCGGACAGACGTCGCACATGGTCTGCGCCGACGCCCGTGCTCTCCCCTTCCGAGACCAGTCCATTGACGTCGTGATGTGCTCGCAATTTCTGCATCACTTCGAGGACGGCGACGCCGAGCACGTCGTGCGCGAGCTCGATCGCGTCGCGCGGCGCGCGGTGATCATCGCCGACCTGCGCCGAAGCTGGATCGCGGCGGTCGGCTTTTGGCTGGTGTCCTTTCCGATGCGCTTCCACGCGGTGACGCGCCACGACGGTGTCGTCTCGGTCATGCGCGGCTTCACGGCGCCGGAGCTCCGGCGAATCGTGCGGGCCGCAACCGGCGCGACGGCCACTGTGTCGCGATATCCCGGCTTCCGCCTCACCGCGCGATGGATGCGCCCGACTGCGTGACGTCCGGCGCGCTCGGCCCGATGCCGGCGGACCGACTCGTCCGCACGGTGGACGAGCTGGTGGTACATTCGCCGATCGCCGACATCTTCCAGCTCGCGGCCGACGTCGAGCGCTGGCCGACGCACCTTTCACACTATCGTTATGTGCGCTTTCTCGACGGCGACTCGGACGGTGTGCGTCTCGTCGAGATGTCAGCGAATCGCCCGTTCGGACTCATGGACTGGCCGACCTGGTGGACATCGCGGATGAGCGTCGTTGACCCGACGGCTTCGCCCCGGCCCACGGTACGATTCACGCATGTGGCCGGCGTCACCACGGGGATGGAAGTCGAATGGACGTTCGAACCGACGCGCAATGGTACCTTGGTCCGAATCGTTCATGTCTGGAACGGGCCAGCCTGGCCCTTGATTGGTGAAATGACGGCGAGGTATGTCATCGCGCCTGTCTTCGTTCATGGCATCGCTTCGCGAACCCTTGCCGGGTTGGCGCGCGTGGCCGAACGTAGGACGTAGGGGCGCGACACGCGAACTGTGAGGTGTAGGGTGAATGACCGACGACGTGTTGCGATTACCGGAATTGGCGCGTTGACCCCGATCGGGATCTCGCGTGACGCGCTCTGGAACGGTCTCCAGGCACACCGTTCGGCGATCCGCCCCGTGACGCGCTTCGACGCGTCGATCTACCGGAGCCAGATCGCCGCCGAGATCGACTTTCACCCGTCGGACTTCCTCGAGGAGCGTCGCGTCCGCCGACTCGACCGATTCGGTCAATTCACGGTGGCCTGTGCGCGTCTGGCGATCGAGGACTCGGGCCTCAACCTGGCCGCAGAAGATCTCGAACGCGTCGGCTCGACGATGGGTAGTGCGCTCGGCGGCGTCGGGTTCGCCGAAGAGCAGTTCGCCGTCTTCATGAACGAGGGGATCAGAAACGTCGCGATCACTCTGGCGACGAACGTCTTCGCCGGCGCGGCGAGTTGCAACATCGCGATCGAGTTCGGCGCTCAGGGTCCGAACAGCACCAACGCGATGAGCTGCGCCTCGGGGACGATGGCGATCGGCGAAGGCTTCCGTCAGATCCGCGACGACTATGCCGACGTCATGATTTGCGGCGGCGTCGAGGCGCCGCTCAATCAGCTGTGCTATGGCGCGTTCTCGATCATCCGCGCGATGTCTACCCGCAACGACGCGCCGGAGCGCGCGTCTCGGCCATTCGATCGCGAGCGCGACGGCTTCGTGATGGGCGAGGGTGCGGCCATTCTCGTGCTCGAGGAATACGAGCACGCCAAGGCGCGCGGCGCGCACATCTACGCCGAGGTGTCGGGCTACGCCTTCTGCAACGACGCACACCACATGACGGCTCCGCGGCCGGACGGGTCGCAGGCCGCGCGCGCGATGCGTGGCGCACTGAAGGACGCGTCGGTCAACCCGCACGAGATTGAATACGTCAACGCGCATGGGAGCAGCACGCCGCTGAACGATCCGACCGAGACGCGCGCCATCAAGAGTGTGTTCGGCGATCACGCGGCCAAGCTGCAGGTGAGCAGCACCAAGGGGTATTATGGACACGCGCTTGGTGCGTCGGGGGCCATGGAGGCGGCGATCTGCGCGCTCTCGATCGAACGGCAGTGGCTTCCGCCGACGCTCAACCTCGACCATCCCGATGACGGCTGCGATCTCGACTACATCCCGGCGACCGGTCGCAACGCGTCCGTGGACTACGTGCTGAGCAACTCGTTCGGCTTCGGCGGCATCAACGCGGCTTTAGTGTTGCAGCGATCAGCTTAGGTTGTACGGCACGCGGCGGTTCCCGTCTCCCCATTCCCTCTCCTCTCATGAAAGACGCCTGGCGCCACTTCATCGCGGAGTTCATCGGCACGTTCGCGTTGGTCTTCATCGGCGGTGGGGCGATCATCACGAGTCCGATGCTGCAGGTTCAGGCAGCGGTCGTGAACATCGCGTTCGCACACGGACTCATTCTCGCGCTGCTCGTGACCGCGACGATGCGCATCTCGGGTCACCTCAACCCCGCGGTGACCGCCGGCTTTCTCGTCACGCGGCGTATCGAGGCGACGATGGCCGTGGTGTACTGGATCGCGCAGTTCATGGGCGCGGTCATCGCGGCCTATGCGCTCAAGGCGCTGTATCCGGCGAACATCGTTGCCGTGACGAAGCTCGGCGGTCAGTCGATCTCGGCCGATATCAATCTCATGCAGGCGATCGCCCTCGAAGCCATTGCGACCTTCTTCCTGGTGTTCGTCGTCTTCGGCACCGCGGTGGACCCGAAGGCACCGAAGGTTGGCGGCTTCGCCATCGGGTTGACGGTGACCTGCGGAATTCTCGGCATCGGGCCGCTCACGGGCGGATCGATGAATCCGGCGCGATCGTTCGGACCGGCGATTGTCATGGGCAACTTCGAAGGCCAAGCGGCGTATTGGATTGGACCGCTGCTCGGCGGGATTGTCGCCGCGCTGCTGTATGACCGCGTGTTCCTGAAACGGGAGCCCGAGCCGGCCGACCACGGGACGGTGCGGCCGGAAGCCTGAGCCGCGGGCGCGCCGACGCTTATCTTCCCGGCATGGCCGACGCTACGCCCTCCCCGATCGCGTCGCTGGCGCGCGCTCGTGAGCAGAAGATCAGCGAGCTGTCTCAGTATTTCGCGAACGATGACCTGTCGCTCGATGACCTGGAGCGGCGGATCGAACGCGTGTACAGGGCGGCCAACGTCCTCGAGCTCGACGAGATCACGGCCGATCTTCGGAGCGTCGCTCAACCGAGCGGCAAGGAGCTCGCATCCACGCGCGGGGGAGGCGGATCGTCACGCAGCGTCGCGCCGACGTCGGCGCCGGCGTACGCGAGGATGTTGGCGATCATGGGTGAGACGAAACGGCTCGGACGCTGGCAGGTGCCGCGGCAGCTCGACGTGCTATCGGTGATGTCGGATATGAAACTGGATCTGACACACGCGGTGATCGGGCCGGGCGTAACCGACATTCACGTGCGGGCCGTTTGGACGGCGTGCAAGATCGTCGTTCCGCCGAACATTCGCGTGATCAACGAAATGCACGCGATCATGGCGAGCGTGACGAGCAAGGCACACGAGATGGATCCGCCGGACAGCGACCGCCCGAGCGGTCCCGTGATCCGGTTGACCGGCACGGCCCTCATGGCCGAGGTCAAGGTCGTCGTGAGAAAGGTCGAGAAACCGGACGACGACGATGACGACGACGATGACGAGTAGGGCTATCTAAGAATCCACATTCCCGCGCGCACGACCCACGTCATCGAGACGAGCAGGGTCGGCAGCAGCGTGAGCCCGACCGAAAACGCGAGGCCCTGACGAAAGAGGGCAGGCCCGAGCGGCGACACGCGATCGCCCCACAGTCGTTGCGCGGCGGCTTCGGCCGCCCAACCGAACGAATAGCAGACATTGGCGAGTAGACCGTAAGCGAGGACGATGCGCCAATCGAATCCCATCGGGACGCCGGGCGGAATCAGGCTCACGAGCTGGACGATGAGGAGCGTGAGTACGCCGGTGCCGCCCACGATGAGATTGAACAGCCCCCGCCGCGCTTCCCACCATCCGAGAATCGACAGCGGGCTGCGGCGATACGCGGCGCTCGGAAACAGCACATTGCCCAGCATGGTCATCGAATCGGTCCTCCGCTGACGGCAGGTTAGTCCCGAAGGCCGTCATCGTCAAGTACTTTACTACGCAAAGGACGCACCGAACTGACGCCGCGCAACCAAATTCGCCCGATTGGGGTCAGACCCCGCTTTGAAAATGGGGTCTGACCCCAAAGCCGAGAACGGGGTCTGACCCCAAAGCCGAGAACGGGGTCTGACCCCAAATGAAGTAAAACGGTCCTGTACGGGCGCGCCGGCTACGGTCCAATGCGCAGGAAGGTCGCGTCGTAGCGCGCGATCGACTCGACGATCACGCGCATCGCCACGTCGCTCTTCTCCCATCCTATGATCTGGACCCGCTTGCCTTCCAGATCCTTGTAGGTGGAGAAGAAGTACTCGACCTCCTTCAGCAAGTGCTGAGGGATGTCGGCAATGTCGAAGAATTCCTCGTAGTACGGATCCTTGAGCGCGACGGCGAGGATCTTGTCGTCCGGCTCGCCGCGATCGAGCATGCGAAGCACGCCGAGCGGGCGAACGTCGATCATGCATCCGGGAAAGGTCTGCTCCTTCACGAGCACGAGCACGTCCAACGGATCGCCATCCTCGTGCAGCGTGCGCGGGATCAGACCATAGTCGCCGGGATAGTGGACCGCGGAATACAGCACGCGATCCAGTTTCATGATGCCGGTCTTTTTGTCGAGCTCGTACTTGTTACGGCTGCCGAACGGAATTTCGACGACGGCGGTAATCTCCTCGGGCGGGTTCGGTCCGGGCGGGAGATCGTGCCAGAAGTGGATCACGGTGAGGTTGCGCCGAGCGCTCCCGACTCTTCGCGGGTCATCGTCCCCTTGTAGTTCATTGGCTCTTCGACGACGCCGAAGTTCCGCTCGTTCAATTCCGAGACACGGGCCAGCTGCGACTCGGACAGCTCCGGCGCGTCGCTCGCCGCGGCGAACTCGGCGACCTGCTCGTCGTCATAGATGTTCGGGAGCGTGGTGACGACGCGCGGCTCGGCGAGCAGCCACTTGAGGGCCGCCTGGCCCAGCGTCATGTCCTTCGTGAGAAAGTCGAGCGTACGAATCTTCTGAACGCCGTTGACCAACCACGACCGCGGACGATGCCGCCGGTGGTCGTTCGCCGGGAAGACGGTGTCTTCGGTGTACTTGCCCTCGAGCATTCCGGACGCGTGCGTCACGCGAATGTTGAAGCAGCAGTTCGGGGCGTGCACTTTCGCCGCGTCGATCATCGCCGTGCCGGGATGCTGCTCGAGCACGTTCCAGATCATCTGGATCGTGTTGATGTCCGGCTCTCGCTCGACCAGCTCGACGGCTTCGTAGAGCCAACCGATCGCGGGTCCGAACGCGGCGCCCCACGCTCGGATCTTTCCTTCCCGGGTGAGCTCGCGGAGCGTCTGCCAGAGATGCGGATCGCGGACATGCTCCATCTTCGCGTTGTGAATCTGGAGAACGTCGATGTAGTCGGTCTCGAGACGCTCGAGGCACTTGTCGACCGCAAAGCGGATGAACGCCGGATCGGTTCGCATCGGCAGCTCGGACTGTCCGCGGCGCGCGGCGCGCGCCGTCTCGTCGTAGATGTCGTAGCCGACCTTCGTGGCAATCACGACGTCTTTTCGCCGGCCCTTGAACGCCCGCGCGATCTGCTGCTCGGAACGTCCGTTGCCGTACGCGTCGGCGGCGTCGAAGAAGGTGATGCCGTGGTCGTCGTGGGCGCGGCGGAGCATCGCAACGGCTTCGTCGTCGCTCTTCTCGCCCCACCAACCGGTGGAGATGGTCCACGTCCCGAAGCCGACCTCGCTCACCGAGATCGACGTGCCGGGAAAAGTGCGAAACCGCATGACGGAATCCTTGTGAGTCGCCTGCCGGACGCGAATCAGCGAGCGTCGGCGAGGAGTCGCGCGGCATCCCGCGCGAAGTATGTGATGATGACGTCGGCGCCGGCGCGGCGGATCGCGAGCAGCGAGTCCATCATCACGCGCTCGCAGTCGATCCAGCCTCGCTCGGCCGCCGCTCGAATCATAGCGAACTCGCCGCTCACCTGATACGCGGCGACGGGATAGCCGGTCTCGTGCTTGACGCGATGGATGATGTCGAGGAACGGGCCGGCGGGCTTGACCATCACCATATCCGCGCCTTCCTCGATGTCGAGCATCACCTCGCGCAACGCTTCGTCGGCGTTGCCCGCGTCCATCTGGTAGCTGCGGCGGTCGCCGAACTGCGGCGTCGACTCGGCGGCATCGCGAAACGGGCCATAGAAAGGACCCGCGAACTTGGCGGCGTAGCTGAGGATCGCCGTGTCGGAGAAGCCGGCAGTGTCGAGCGCATGTCGAATCGCGCCGACGCGGCCGTCCATCATGTCGCTCGGCGCGACGATGTCGGCGCCGGCGCGCGCGTGCGACACCGCTTCACGCGCCAGAAGCTCGAGCGTGGCGTCGTTGTCGACGTCGCCGGTCTCACGACGAATGACACCACAGTGCCCATGATCGGTGTACTCGCACAGGCAAACGTCGGTGATCGTGACGAGCTCCGGCAACTCGCGCTTGAGCGCGCGAACGGCCTGTTGCACCGCCCCTCCGTCGTTCCATGCCTCGGACCCGACGGCGTCCTTGTGGTCGGGAATCCCGAAGAGGAGCACGCCACCCACGCCCGCCTCTGCCGCCGCCTCGGCATCCCGGAGCATCTCGTCGACCGACGTCTGGTGCACACCAGGCATCGACTCGACCGGCTGCCGGAGTCGCTCACCTGAGCGAACGAACAACGGCAAGATGAGCTGCGACGGGTTCAGCCAAGTCTCGCGAACGAGCTTCCTCAGCGCGTCCGTTCGGCGAAGCCGGCGAGGCCGATAAGCGGGGAACGATGGCACCCCAAAAACCTAACCCCGCAGCGGGGTCTGACCCCACTCCCCGCACCGGGGTCTGACCCCACTCCTCGCACCGGGGTCTGACCCCACTCCTCGCACCGGGGTCTGACCCCAACTGAGGGAATTTGAACCGGTGCGGAATGGAAAGAGGGCGGCTACCGAGGTTGTCCGTTGCACTGTCGAGCGTCGTCAACAGCTCGAGGCACGATATGGCTCGCCTTCCGCGGTACGCGTTGCCTGGCCAACCGCAGCATGTAATTCAGCGCGGGAATAATCGATTGCCCGTCTTCGTCGACCGGGCGGATTATGGGCGCTTCCGGCACGATCTCGTCGCCGCGTGCGCGCGCTACGGGTGCGCGGTTCACGCGTACGTCCTAATGACGAATCACTTTCATCTGTTGCTGACTGCTCCGGGGCGGGGTGCGCTCGCCAAGGCCATGCAGTCCCTCGGTGCACGGTATGTTGCGTACTTCAATCGCAGGCACCGACGCACAGGAACACTCTGGGAAGGTCGATTCCGAAGCGTGCCGATCGATTGCGAACGGTACTTGTTCACTTGTTACCGGTATATCGAACAGAATCCCGTGCGAGCCGGAATCGTGGATCATCCCGCGAAATATCAATGGTCGAGTTATCACGCCAATGCGCTGGGGAAGGCCGACCCGATCGTCACACGACACGAGCGATACTTGGGTCTTGCGCGCGGACTCGATCGGCTCGTCCTGTACCGCGCAATTTGCGACGTTCAGTTCGACTCCACGACGCTCGACGAAGTTCGATCGTCGATCCACGCTGGTTGGGCATTAGGCGACCGCCGCTTCCGCGACCGCGTCACGAGCGTGACAGGCCGACGTGCCGGTCCCCGGTTCGAGCTCCGATACTACGCCGATCGTCGGCACGTCGTATGACCGCAACACGCCGCGCCAAAAACCTGCACGGGTAGCGGACTTTAATCGCTCGAACGCAAACGTCGCTTTCGCTCAGATGTGTACTTCCACCACGGCGCCTTCGGAGCGCCCTCCATGTAACGCACGGCGGCGATGAAAGTGTCGAGGACGCATGGGTCCTGACGCGTACCCGTGAGAACGTTCAGCTTGTCGTAGAGCGCGTAGGGGTCCCGCCCGACGAGATGATGTGGGTGATCGATGCGAAGGCGGCGGAAGTCGTCGGCGATGCGCGGGCCGACATTGGGAATCTGCTCGAACCGTATCACGGATTCCCTGCTCTTTGGGACGCGTTTGCTCGGCATGTTCGCCTCGCTCAGAACGCGGCGAAGCCGACGACGTTACCACCCGGCTCACGGATGTAGAACTCCGTCGATCCATAGAACGTCTGATGACGCTCCTTCACCGTCGGCGCCCCGCGGACCGCCGCCTCGACTTCATCGAGATCGCCGATCGTCGGCACCGTGATGAACAGCGCGGTGCTGTGGCCGGCGAGATCGCTCTGCTGATCAGGGCTTTCCGCAACCACGCTCGCTTTGGTCTGATACATGATCTCGACGCCATCCTTCTGCAGGATCGCGAAAACGAGCTTCCCGTCGTCGCCCGGAACTTCGCTTGACTTCGTAAAGCCGAGCTTCTCCATCCAGAACTGCACGCACGGCTCGACTACGTCGACGATGAGGACTGGCGTTAGCGACTTCAGATTTGCGGCCGTAGAAACTCCTTGCAGGCGTTGACATCTAGTCTAATTAATACTAGATTGCCCGTCAATGGCCAGACCGTCCGGCATGACGCTCGCCGACCTCGTCGTCCTCTCGATGCTCAGCGAACGATCCATGCACGGCTATGAGCTGTGGGCCGAGCTCGAGCGACGGCAAGTCGAGAAGTGGGCGAGCATATCGCGCGCACAAGTCTACTATTCGCTCCGCAAGCTCGCCGATTCGCGCCATATCGTCTCGGCGCGAGACAGCGATTCGTCGCTTGGTCCTGAGCGTCGTGTCTACAAGCCAAGCGAATCCGGGCGACGCCTGCTTGCCGATTCGCTGGCCCAAGCCCGATGGTCGACGCAGCGTCCGCCTGATCCGTTCTTGACCTGGATGGTTCTCTCGTGGCAAGCCCGCCCACGAGATTTCGCTGCGCAACTCGACCGGCGACGACGCTTCCTCGAGCAGCAGCTCTCCGACGACCGTGACGCGCTCGTCGCGGTCATCGAAGAAACGTCTCCAACGTCCGACGCCGCGATGGTCGTGCGTTTGTCGATCAAACAGTTCGAGATAGAGCTGGCCTGGCTCGACGACGTACAAAGGCGTCACCGCCCCGGCTAAAGCTGCGCGACGCGAGCCCGCCCAACGGGGTCAGACCCCATTGGGGAACACGGGGTCTGACCCCGTGTTCCCCGATGGGGTCTGACCCCAATTGAGGGAAAATGAACCTGGATGCGGGGTTTTATTCGGGCTGCGGCGAAGGGACTCGGTCGGCGCGGCGCAGGGATTCGAGAATGTCACTCGCGCCCTGGTGCCGGAGCTCGTTGGCCAGGCGGACGCCGGTGAGCTCGGGGTTTTGATCGTCGAGCGGGAGCTGGCCGCGAAGCGCGTGGCGGCCTCGGATGTCGCCGATGAAGCCGTGGAGCACGCGCCCGGCTCCGGACTCGATGACCAGCGCGCCGATCGGCACCTGGCAGCCTCCCTCGAGCGCGGCGAGAAAAGCGCGTTCGGCGTTCGTGTCGACGTGCGTGCGCGGGTCGTCGAGCGGGGCGAGAAGCGCGCGCGTATTTGCGTCATCGTCGCGGATCTGCACGGCGATGGCGCCCTGGCCCGCGGCGGGCAGCCACGCGGGCGCGTCGAGATACGAGGCGACGTGTTGTGACACGCCGAGTCGATGCAACCCGGCCGCGGCAAGGATCGCAGCGTGCACGTGGCCGTCGTCGACCTTCTTGATGCGCGTCGGCACGTTGCCGCGCAGCTCGACGACGTCCAGATCGCCGCGCAGCGCCAACAGCTGCGCGCGACGACGCAAGCTCGACGTTCCGACGCGCGATCCGGCGGGCAGCTCGTCGAGTGTCGTCGCGCCGACGACGTTGTTCACGATCAGCACGTCGCGCGGATCTTCACGCTCGAGGATCGCGGCGAGCGCCAGCCCTCGCGGCGATTCGGTTGGAAGATCCTTGAGCGAATGGACGCAACAATCCACCACGCCCTTGGCGAGGTCCGTCTCGAGCTCGCGCGTGAACAGACCCTTGCCTCCGATGGCGCTGAGCGGCTCGTCGAGTCGCTTGTCGCCGGTCGTGCGATAGGTCTTGAGCTCGGCCGCGACGCCACGTTGCGCCAGCGCCTCCTGGACCTGCCGCGCCTGACGAACGGCGAGCTCGGAGGCGCGCGTCGCGATGAGGAGAGGCTGGCCCCCCCCGGTACGCGGTGCGCTCACGCCGACGCCTCCGTGGCGAAATGCTCGACGATCGCGCTGGCCAGCCCGGGAATTGTCGAGTCACGCGCTTCGACCACGACGTCGACTCCGATCGCGCGCGCCGCGGCCGTCGTGATCGGTCCGATCGACGCGCCTGGAACACCGGGGACCGCGTCGCGTCCAACCGCATCGGCGAATGCCGAGACCGACGACGCGGAGGTAAAGGTGACGAGGTCTACCCCCGCGGCGATGCGACGCTTCAGCTCCTCCGCGCCATCCACGTTCGCGACGGAGCGGTAGAGATGAACGCGATCGACGGATGCTCCCAATTCGGCGAGCCCCTCCGGTAGCACATCGCGCGCGCCTTCCGCGGTCGCGTACAGGATCCGCGCGCCACGAACGTCGCCGCGGTCGCGCAGGGCATCGAGCAACCCCTCGGCAACGAATCGCTCGGGTGAGAGATCGGTGGCGATCCCCACCTCGAGTAATGCATCGGCGGTCGCCGGCCCAACGGCGGCCACGTTGATTCCCGCCAGAGCTCGAGCATCACGCTCCGCCGTGCGCAGTGCGCTCCAAAACAGACCGACGGCGTTCCGGCTCGTGAAAATCACCCACTGGTAATCCGACAAACGCTGAATGCATTCCGCGATTGCCGGTGACTCGAGCGGCTCGATGCGCGTCGCGGGAATCTCCACCACCTCGGCGCCCAACGCCGCGAGGCGTCCGCTCAGCGTCGCCGACTGCGAGCGCGCCCGCGTGACGACGATCGTTTTTCCGAACAATGGTCGCCGGTCGAACCATGAAATCGTTTCGCGCAGCGACACGACCGGACCGATCACCGTAATGACGGGCGCGGTGATGCCTTCTCGATCGATCGCGTCGGACAGCGTGCCGAGTGTAGCGGTTACCGTCCGTTGGCGCGGATAAGTTCCCCACTGCACCGCCGCCGCCGGTGTGGTCGACGCCATCCCACCCTTCACGAGCGCGTCGCTGATTCGAGGAAGCGTCTTCACCCCCATGTACAGCACGATCGTGCCGCCGGCGCGGGCGAGCGCGGACCAATCGACACCTACGCTCTCTTTCGCGGAATCCTCGTGGCCTGTCACGAAGGTGACGGACGTCGCCACACCGCGATGGGTGACCGGAATTCCAGCATACGCCGGCGCCGCGATACCGGCCGTGACTCCCGGTACTACCTCGAACCGCAAGCCTTCACGCGCCAGCGCTTCCGCTTCTTCGCTGCCGCGACCAAAGACGAACGGATCACCGCCCTTCAGCCGCACGACGCGCTTCCCTTCCCGCGCCAAGCGAACGAGCAGCTCGTTGATCGCGTCCTGCCGGGCCGATTCAGTCGAGCCGCCGCGCTTTCCCACGTCGTACAGCTCGACCGGCTGATCGCGATCGGTCGCCTCGGCAAGCGCGAGCAGCGCCCGATTGGCGAGCGCGTCATAGACGATCGCATCACAGGTCACGAGCAGCTCACCACCGCGAAGGGTGAGCAAGCCCGGATCACCCGGACCCGCGCCGACCAGGTACACCGTGCCGTCGGCGCGTGTCGTTGCAGGGTTCGTCATCGCTCAAAAGATAAGGGCATGGCCCCGCGGCTTACCCCATGCAGTCGGACAACCAATATTACGACGAGAGCAGCACCGATTACCGCCTCACGCTCCGGTCCGAACCGACATGTCCGAGATCGACGCCCTACTTCACGAGAACCGAAAATTCACGCCGTCCGCCGACTTCCGGCGCAACGCGCACGTCAGCGATCATGCGCTGTACAATCAAAGCCCCGAGGCGTTCTGGGAGTCGGAAGCGAACAAGCTCGAGTGGTTCGAGAAGTGGAACACGGTGTGTGACTGGAAACCACCGCACGCCAAGTGGTTTATCGGCGGGAAGCTGAACATCTCGGTGAATTGCGTCGACCGGCACATCAAGACGCACCGCCGCAACAAGGCGGCGTTGATTTGGGAAGGCGAGCCGGGCGATCGACGTACGCTGACGTACTGGGATCTCTACGTCGAAGTTCAGAAGTTCGCGAACGTGCTCAAGCGCCTTGGCGTCGGACGCGGCGATCGCGTTGCAGTCTATATGCCGATGATTCCGGAAGTCGTTATCGCGATGCTCGCCTGCACGCGTATCGGCGCGATCCACTCGGTGGTGTTCGGCGGCTTCTCGCCCGAATCGCTCCGCGACCGCATCAACGACGCACAAGCCAAGCTGCTGATCACCGCCGACGGCGGATATCGCCGCGGCTCGGTGGTGCCGCTGAAGCGAAACGCCGACAAGGCGATCGAGGAGTGCCCGTCGATCGAGAACGTGATCGTCGTGCAACGAAAGCACGGCGGGAGCGGCGACGACATGTTCGACGAGTTCAAAGAGGGACGCGACCACTGGTGGCATCGCCTGATGCGCGACGCGCCGGCGACGTGCGAACCCGAGAAGATGGACGCCGAAGACGTTCTCTACATCCTTTACACCTCCGGCACGACGGGTAAGCCGAAGGGCATCGTCCATACGACGGGCGGATATCTCGTCGGCGTTACGACGACGACGAAGCTCGTCTTCGACTTGAAAGAGGAAGACGTCTTCTGGTGCACCGCCGACGTCGGCTGGGTGACTGGCCACTCCTATCTCGTCTACGGCCCGCTCGCGAATGGCGCGACTTGTGTGATGTACGAGGGCGCGCCGGATTGGCCGGAGAAAGATCGTTTCTGGCAGATCTGCGAACGGTACGGCGTCACGATTCTTTACACCGCGCCGACGGCGATTCGCGCCTTTATGAAATGGGGCGACCACTGGCCCGAGAAGCACGATCTCTCGCGGCTTCGGCTTCTCGGCTCGGTCGGTGAGCCCATCAACCCGGAAGCGTGGATGTGGTATCACGAGAAGATCGGCGGCAAGCGCTGTCCGATCGTCGATACATGGTGGCAAACGGAAACCGGCGCGATCGTCATCTCTCCCCTGCCCGGACTGACGGAAACGAAACCGGGAAGCGCGACGATGCCCCTGCCAGGCTACACGGCGGCGCTACTCGACGCGAACGCGAAGGAGATTCCGATCGGGGGTGGGTTGCTCGCGCTGACCAAACCGTGGCCGTCGATGCTGCGTACCATTTGGGGCGACGACGCCCGATACGTTCAGACCTATTTCGCGAAGTGGCCGGGCCGCCCCGACCTCTATTTCCCAGGCGACGGCGCCAAGCGCGATGAAGACGGCTATTACTGGATCCTCGGCCGCGTCGACGACGTGCTGAACGTCGCCGGCCACCGGATTGGAACCATGGAAGTGGAGTCCGCGTTGGTCGAGCATCCGGCTGTCGCCGAAGCGGCAGTGGTGGGGCGTGCGCACGAGCTCAAAGGGCAGGCGCTCGCCGCGTTCGTCACGCTGCGCGAAGGATTCAAGCACAGCGCGGAACTGCGCGATGAGCTAAGAAATTTTGTGGCGGAAAAAATTGGCGCGATCGCAAAGCCTGACGATGTACTATTCTCTGCGGACCTGCCAAAGACGAGGTCGGGTAAGATCATGCGCCGACTGTTGCGCGACATCGCCGAAGGCCGTGCGCTCGGCGATACGACGACCCTTGCCGACCCGAGCGTAGTTGCATCGCTGAAGGACCAGTACGAAGAGCGGGAGAGTTGACGCCCAGTGCGGTGGTATGCCTTGTGCCCCCCTAGCTGACAACGTCGTCTACCTCAGGCCACGCTTATGTTCGCTTTCCTTCGCCGTCTGTTTCCGGAGCGGATCTTCCGCCGAAAGCTCGAGCCCGCCGCCGAGCGACGCCTCCGGCTTGCCCAGGCTCGTGCCGAAGAGGCGATCATCCGAGCGCACGTCGATAACGCGCTGATGTTCGTGGACACGCTGGCAGAGGACATGAGCTTCGACCGGGCCATCGACAGCTACATTCGCGAGATGGCGATTCCGGAGCCGCTGGCGAGTACGGTGGCGACCCGAACGCTCGTCGTGCTTGGACAGGACGTGGTGCCCTATCGCCGTCGTGCGGTGGACGCGGGTGATGTCGTCGAGGAGCGTCCGAAACTGCGCTTGAACGATGCGTCGCAGGGCCGCGGGCAGCAGCGGACGATCAAGAGAGCGTAGGTTCGTCCGCCAACGCGTCGAGGCCACCGTCGGCTCTGATGCCTCGCCAGTCCAACAGCGCGAGCACGAACAGGATCAGCACCATCGTCGCCGAGCCGAGGCACCACTCGCACCACGCGTGCAGAACGAAGGCCTCGAGGTAGTTGAGCCACGCGGTAAACAACAAACCCCAACCGGCGATTAGCAGAATCACCAGCGCGAGTCCGCGCGATGATTCGTAGCGCGGTTGCAGGCCGGCGACCGTAAGCGTGAGCATCAACACGTAGAAACCCGCGCCCCACGTCGCGACGGGAAGCCCGAACAGCATCGACCAGCGGCTCGTCTGCACTTTCTCGCACGACGAGACGTTGCAGGCGAGCGTTCCGATGAAGCCGTAGTGATAGAGCGTGAGGTACACGCCAAGAAAGAGGCCGGCCAGACTGACGACGGCCATCCATTTGCGGCGCGACATGGCGCTTAATGGCCTTTCTTGAGCGGGGCGGGCTTCTTCGTGTCGGTCGCGGGCGTAGCCGCCGGATCTTTCCCCGGCGCCTTGACGGGTGAACCCTGCTTCGCGAGCGCCGAGTCGACCATCGACTTGAACTGATCGTACGGCATGTACGCCGCGATCTGCTGGTCGCCGATGACGAAAGTCGGCGTGGCGTTCACCTGGCGCTTCGTCGCGATCTCATGGTGCGCCTGTACCTTCGCTTGCGTCTTTTTCGTGTCGATGCATTGATCGAATGCATCGGTCTTTAGGCCGATCTGGGCGCCGATCTGCTTCAGGACCTTGTCGGGATTGCGCGTCGCTTCGCCGTTCCAGCGGTCCTGATTCGCGAAGATCGCGTCGTGCATTTCCCAGAACTTTCCTTGCTCGTCGGCGCACGCCGCGGCGCGCGAGGCATTCCACGTGTTCGCGTGCATCGGCAACGGATAGTCGATGAAACGGAAGCGGATCGTGCCGGTGTTGACGAGACGGGAGCGGACGTCCGGCTCGGTGATGGACGCGAAGCGGCCGCATTGCGGGCACTCGAAGTCGCCGAACTCGGTCACCTCGAGAGCGGCGTTCGGGTTGCCCATGACGTAGCCTTGTGATTCGATCTTCGGGAGCGTCGTGTCGATCGGGCTCGCGGCGGCAGCAGCGCCGCTCGGACGCGTGGACAGGTAGGTGAGCGCGCCGATGCCGAGGACGGCGATGATTCCGATGAGCAGGAAGAAGGCGCGGTTGCTCGTCGAAGATTTTGACGACTTCACCACTCCGGGCTTTCGTCCTCGTCCGGTTTCCACTCGCTTGTTTGCCATGAGTCCGTACTTTTCTCCTCAGCCTCCCGAACGATGCGCCGATTCTCGGCTACCTCGGGGGTGTCGTAAGTGATCCTGACTTCGTAGTGAAAGAGCTCGCTGCGGACGTCGCCAATAAGGCGCATGAGCTCGCCGGCCTGGTCGAGAAGTTTCCCCTGGCCGTCCAACTCACGTATTCGATCTGCCAGGGCCCGAAGGAGCGCCTCGAGATTGCGCGCCCGGCCGTCGTCGTAAGTCTGCTCCTGCTCCGTCATGGCGAACCGCTACTCCGATAGACGCGTGAGCCGGCCACATCGCACGCGGCCGAAAGATGCTATGATGGTACCCAGGTTGCGCAAGCTGAACGCCTGTGCAGACGCCGTCAGTACAAATACCCGCTCCCGCCCTCATGGACGCCGATATACTCCGAATTCCGGTTGGACCCGGATCGATGCATGTCGAGCGGTATGGGCATGGCGGAGCCCCGATCCTCCTGATACACGGCTTCGGGACGTGCAGTTTCTTGTTTCGGGACGTCGGGCCGGCGTTGGCTCAGGCCAACCGGACGGCGTTCGCGGTTGACCTCTTCGGCTACGGCGAATCCGACCGACCGTTCGACGCGCAATACGGGATCGAGGCCCAGTCGGAATACCTGGACCGCGCGCTCACCGCGCTCCGGCTGTCGAAGGCAACGATGGTCGGCATTGACCTCGGCGGCGCGATCGCGATGCACCTCGCCTATACGCGTCCGGAACGCGTCGAGCGACTGGTCTTGATCAACGCGATCGCCCTGGACGATGTCCCGGCGGAAGACATCAAGACGATGCAGCGCAACACGGGCCGGTATGCCCTTCGCGTGTCCCGCGGAATACTCGGCGCGGCGCCGCTGATGCGCGAGCTGCTCGAGCGGAGCGTCTCCAAGCCGGAGAACATGCCGGAGTCGCTGGTGGCAAGATATCTCGCACCGTACGTGGGACAGGAAGGATTGAATCACCTTCTGGCTCTCGCGCGATCGGTCGACAAGGACGACATGACGGACATCGAGCTCGGGCAAATCGACTGTCCCACGATGATCGTGTGGGGCGACCAAGATATGTTCGTCAGCCCGAAACTTGGCGATCGTCTGGCCGATACTATTCCCGGAAGCCGGCTCGTTCGTCTTCCAGGCACCGGGCGGCTCGTTCCGGAAGAGGCCCCCGACACCTTGGCGAACATGATCCTCGAGTTCGTTGGTGCGTCCGGTCTCATCGTTCGCGCCGACTGAGCCCATCAGCGGTCTCGGTTCATCCGCGCGTGCCACGGCGCAGCGATTGCGCTATGGAGCACGTAGGGTGAGTGTGCGTTCGTCGGGCCGGGCCCGCTATGAAAGCCCTCGGAAAACCGCTAAATTCTCCTGTCTCTCACCCTAACGCTCATACATGGCCAAACAGAAGAACAGAGCAGTGAAGTCCCCCGCGACACCCTCGCCTTTCGAGGAAGCTCGCGACGAGTTGTTCCAGCATATCATGCGGTGCGGCGTGGTCGGGTCCGCTCCCGAACACGAAGCCGAGTGGTTCGACGAGACGATGGCGTATATGACGGAGCGCTATCCCGAGTTGAACGGCGATCAGATCGTGGAATTGCGCAAGCTGGGCGAGCGCTTCTCGCAACCGCCCAAAAAGCGCGACGACACGGTCGCGGCATAGCACCGAGCAGCATATGACGACGCCCCCGCAACCCGGGGGCGTTTCGATTTCCGGCTCATCGCCACTGCAGCGGTGATCGCCGCAAGACGAAGCCGATTCGCGTGCCGCCACCCAGCCCGACTTGAAGGGCAGGCGTGAGGCCGTGGTGCCGGGGCCACTCCAGGTCGAGCACCGCGGTGAGATAGGGCGGCTGCGACGGCTCGGCGCTCCCGATCGGCGCGCTCACGCCCCCGCCGACGGAAAAACCGAGACGCGACTCGCGAAAGGGGTCGAGCAGGAACCGCGCGATGGCGTCCACGCGTCCGCCCCCGACGGTTTCGCCGTGTCGCCACGTCGCGCCCGCCGCCGCGTCGACGCCGAGGCGCACATAGACGCCGAGCGGCAGAACCAGGCCCGCACCGAGCTGCGCGGCGGTTCCCCGCGCAATGATCGCATCGGCGCGGTATTCGGCGTACGGCCGGGGAGGCGCCTGTTGAGCCGAGACTGTCCCCGATGCGAAGAACGCGACCACGACGACCGCGCGCGCTTTCACCGCGCGCGAGCCCGCCACAACGCGTAGGTGTAGTCGATGACGGACAGCACGGACACGATGCCGACAAGCCACAGGCAAATCGTCACCGCGACCGGAAAGCGCAGTAGCGCGACGAAGGTCACGAACTGTAGGAACGTGACGATCTTCCCGAGCATACGCGCCTTGAACTCGACGGGACGAAGCCACGGAATGATCCGCGCGACGAGAAACCCGATCGCCGTCATGATGTCGCGCGAGATCATCACCAGCGCGCCGGCAATCGACAGCTCGCCCATCACGACAAAGGTGAGCACGGCGACGAGCGCGAAGACGCGATCGGCGATCGGATCGAGGAGAGCGCCCCACTTCGTCGTCCACTCGGCACGACGCGCGATCCACCCGTCGAGGAAATCCGTGAACGCGGCGAGGCCGACAAGCCCGAGACGCCGATCCGCGTCGCTGACCATGGCGAATCCGGCGGCGAGCAGCAGCCGCGACGACGAAATGATGTTGGGGAGGGCGCGCAGCTTCGTGCGCGCCGCCGGCGCGGCCATGGACCAAAGGTAGATATAGGCCGAAGCCCTTGCTAGCGAGATTCAGGCCTGACTCAGGACACACGCACCGAAGTGCTTGCCAGCATGAAAGGGCGTTCTTAGGCTTCGCCGACTCAGTGGTAAAGACCGCAACTCGCACTCGCGGATGACAGGCTTGCTCGCGCCGGCGCACCTGGCACTGACCGTCATCATCATCGTTTGGGACGTCGTGCTCGCCGGCCGGATCGCGCAGAACGATCAGGCGCCGCGCGTCTTTCAGGCTATTTGCGGCCTCGCGGCGCTGCTCCTCGTGCCGGGCCTGCTCTTCACGCTGGCGACGTCCACCGTCATCACCGGGCGCGCCGTGGCGACGATGGATTGGGTGTGGCCCGCCGTGCTGGTGCTCTTCGCCGCCCAAGCGGTGTACGCGTTCATGCGCGGACTGGTCAACGTCGCCTGGGGTATTCCGATCCTGATTTACAATCTGTTGATCGCGGTGATCGGCATCATCCGATTCGCCGTCGCGCACGGTCACTCGCCCGCCGAGCCGCTCGTATCGCTGCTTGCGGCGCAAAGTCTCGCCATGGTGTTCGCGGGCGGGACATCGGGCGTGCTGGCGTCTCCGCTCTTTCTCAACGTGCCGATGGTGTCGCCGGCGTTTCCGGCGCTGCACAGTCTTACCGCGTCATTCCGATTCCTCGTGTCGCTCTATGCGTCGCTCTGGTGCGCATTCATCGTCGCGATCGGACTGCCGCGCGCCGTCGTGCAGCTCCGCAACTACGAAGCACACCGTCGCGATCAGCTGCGCGAGCGACCCGACGCGGATTTTGCCGTCGGATTGAAAATCCTTCCCGACATGGCGAGTCCGCCGCCGCCGCCGGCTGTCCGCGCCGATTCGGCGCTGCTCGACACGCTGGACGTGGACGCGATCTCCGTCGTCGTCATTCCCGGCATCACGCGGCAAGCGCTCGATTCGATCGCCCGCGTTCTCGAGCCGGTGCGACGCGACAGCACGCCAATCGTGGTGGCGATCGGATATCGCGGCACGATCCTGCCGGAGCTCAAGCGCGCCGAGTTCGACGAGAATGGACGGCTCGCCACGTTGCGTCGGGTGATGGAGCGGCTGCACCCGGACATCATCTTGCCGGCGGAAGACCCGTACTCAGCCGGCGAGCGCGCACTTGGCCCGATCACCGTCGCGCGATGGGAATCGTATCTCATCGCCGCGGCACGAACCGCGAGGGCGATCGATCGCAAGGTACGAATCGGCGTCTCCGCGTCGTCGTACACGAGAAACGACAGCGCGCTGTACGCGTGGGCAGCATCGCCGCGATCGCCGATCGATATCCTCGGGTTCTCGCTCTTCCCGTCACCGTACGTTGGCGGCGGCATTCAGGCGGACACGCGCACCGCCGATCGTTGGTTGCGCGTGACGCCGCCTCGTAAAGACCACTGGGTGTTCGCGACCGGCGGTTACCCGTTGGCCTACGGCGAACGCAGTCAGGAGTCGGCCGTGTGGGAGGTTCTGGCGTGGGCAACGAACCACCCGGAGATCAAGGGCGCGATCGTGTACGAAGCCGGCGATTACGGGCAAGCGCGTGGGCTCCGCGCGCCCAACGGCCGCCTGCGGCCCGTGGCCGGAAGCGTGATGCGCGCCATTCGGCAGCTCCAAGAATCCGCGCGATAACCTGAACCAACGCTCAGCGATTCGCTGCGAGCTGCAGACTCGCTTCGAGCGTTTCGCTGCGAGACGTCAGGCTCTCGATGAAACCCGTGTCGACTTCGACGCCCAGGCCGGGCATCGACGCCGGCACCGGCACCAATCCATCCGCGTTCATCGTCCACTCGGGCGTCACCACGTCCCGCGCCCAGTACCGCGCGCTCGGACTGAGATCACCCGGCAGCTGGAAATTCGGCAGGCTCGCCAAGGCCACGTTGTACGCCCGCCCAATTCCGCTCTCCAACATGCCGCCGCACCACACCGGCACCACCGGCTGCGCCGCCGCGCACAGGTCGTGGATTGCCAGCGACTCCGTGAACCCGCCGACGCGCCCCGGCTTGATGTTGATGATCCGACCGCTGCCGAGGGCGAGCATCGCCTTCGCGCGGCTCCGGTCGATGATCGATTCGTCCAGGCAAATGGACGTCTTCAGCTCCGCTTGCAGCGTGGCATGCCCCAACAATTCGTCCGCGCCCAATGGCTGCTCGAGCATGAGCAAGTCGAACGCGTCGAGCGCGCGCAGCGCGGCGTGGTGCGCCGCATCCTCGAGCGCGTACGCCGCATTGGCGTCCGCCATGAGCTCGATCTCGGGACCCACGGCTTCGCGAACGGCGCCGACGAAGGCGACGTCGCGCCCCGGCTCGATCTTGAGCTTCACCTTCTGGTAGCCCGCGGCAACGGCGGCCCGGGCGCGCTCGACCAGCGCGGCAGGCGTGGCCTGGAGTCCGAGGGAAATCCCCGTCGGGACGGCGTCGCGCAGTCCCGCGCGGTCGCCGCCCAAGTGGCGGCTCAATGGCCGTCCGAGCTGGACGGCTTCGAGGGCCCAGGAGCCCATCTCGAGGGCGGCTTTCGCCATAGCGTGGCCGCGGATATTGGTGGCGAGCCGAGCGTGGACATCGGCGGCGCGGTCAACGGCGTGGCCGAGCAGGCGCGGCGCGAGCCATTCGCGGATCGCGAGCCACGCCGTGTCGATCGTCTCTGCGGTGTAGTTGGGAAGTGCACCGGCAACGCATTCCGCCCAGACATGAGCCCCGTCGCGATCGAACAGTTCGAGCAGAAGAATTCGCCGAACGGTTTCGACGCCGGAGGAGATCCGGAACGGTTCCTTGAGTGGAAGCGAGATCTCGCGGAGGACGATGCGATCGAGAAGCATGGGCGGCGGGCGATCGGCGATGGGCGATGGGCGATGGGCGGCGACAGCGCAAGAGTGTCATCCTGAGCGAGCGCAGCGAGTGAAGGACCTACTTTGCTGAACTTAGTTACCAGGTTCGGAGAATAGGTCCTTCGCTTCGCTCAGGATGACACGCTTTCGCAGTGTCGTCCCTCGTCCCTCCCCCATCGCCCACCGCCGACCGCCCATCGCCCGTCGCCCGAGTTCAAACTTGCTTCCCCGTCCCGCGCACGATGCCTTCGACGCGTCGGCTTTGATCGAAGTATTTCTCGGCAACGCGCTGCATTGAGTCGGCGGTCACGGCGCGGACTTGATCGTCGTGCTCGAGGAGCTCGCTGAGCGAGCCGAAGAGAAACGCATCGACCATCTCGCCGAGCACCGCGCCGCCGTTCTGCTGTCGGATCGCGTGCGCGCCGACGGTGTAAGTTTGCGAGCGCGTCAACTCTTCGGCGGTCACCGGCTCGTCGCGCAGTCGGCGAAATTCGGCGAGCAGTCCTTCGCGCGCTGCGTCTTCCTGTTGCGGCGACGTCGCGATGTACGACGCGAAATTGCCGGCGAGGCGCCGATCGTTCGCGAACGCGGCCACCGTATAGCACAGCGAGCGTTTGTCCCGTAGCTCGTCGAAGAACCGACCGCCCAGGCCGCTCGCCACCGTGGCGATCATGTCGGCCGCGAAACGATCGGGATCGCTGCGCGGCGGGCTCGGGAACAGAACGACCAGCGCTGTTTGCGCGCGGTCGCGCGGCTCGGCGGACGTCGTGATGGTGCGCGGCCAGGACGGCGTCGCGAGCGCACGCGGCTCGCGATGCTTCAACTCCGTGAAGCCACGAGCCGCGATCGATGCGAGCTCGTCGGCCTCGGCGTCGCCGACGATGGCAATCACCGACGCCGAGAGCAGCGCCTCCGAGGCATGCCACTCGCGCACTTGATCGCGCGTGATCGCGCGCAGCGTTTCCTCGATTCCACTCGGCGGCATTCCGTACGAGTGTCCGGCGAACGCCGCTTGCGTGGCGAGACGCATCGGATACCGGTACATGTCGTCGCGCGCCGCGACGACGTCGGCGATCGCGACGGCGCGTTCCGTCTCGAGCACGTCGTCGTCGAACGTCGGATGCTGCACGACATCGCTCAGCAACTCCACCGCGGACGACGCATGGCGAGCGGGCACCGAGATCGTCCACCCGAAGCTTTCAGCCGCGGCGAGACCGCTGACGCTGCCGCCGAGCATCTCTCCTTCTTCGGCGATCTGCAGCGCGGATCGCGTCACCGTTTTCTTCAGCGCCGAACGGACTGTGAGCGTGGTGAGACCGCCAAGCGCCTGATCTTCGTCACACGAGCCGCCGGCGCCATAGACGCCGATGTGCACGAGCGGCGCGCCGGGCTTTCTTCGCACGAGAATCGGCACTCCCTGAGCCGTTCGATACACGCGGACGCCGGCTTCCTCGCGAACGAACTCAGGGCGCGCGGCGGGCCTCAGTGCGCGCGCCTGGTACGGCGCCGGAGGCCCGAGGCCCTGGGGACGCGGCTCGTGATCGAGCATCAGGCGCATCTCTTCGCGCGATCCGGCGACTTGCGACGACGTCGTCGGACGATAGAGCACGGCGGACGCGTTGTCCGGATCGAGGTGTCGAACCGCCGCTTCGATCACGTCGGCGCGAGTCATGGTGAGCATTCGCTCGAGATAACGTTCGCCCATGCGCCAATCGCCGAGCGCCTCCCACTCGGCGAGGTAGTTCGCCTGGCCTTCCATGTCCTCGAGGCGGCGCAGCCAGTGTGATTCCTGAATACGTTTCGCGCGCTCGAGCTCGAATTCGCCGAGGTCGCCTTCGCGAATCGCGCGAATCTGCTCCCAGATTCCGCGCGCCGCGGACGCGGCGTGCTCCGGCTGCGTTTCGGCGTGCGCAACGAAAACACCGATTTCAGTTGGTGTGTAGTTGTATGCCGTCACCGCGGAAGCCAAGCGGCGTTCCCTCACGGCTCGATAGAGACGCGAGGCACGTCCGCCTCCGAGCACCGTTGCCAGCATGTCGAGCGCGGGCGTGTCCGGGTGCGTTGTTCCCGGCGTGCGCCATCCGAGTGCGAGCTGCGTCTGTCCGATGTCGCCGCTCCATTCGCGATAGCGAAAGCCGGCGGTTCCCTCCTCTGTCGGGCCGCGATTGCGCGACGGCTGGCCCGACGGCAACGAACCGTATTTTCGTTCGACTTCGGCGAGCGCGTCGTATGGATCGACATCGCCGACGATCGAGAGAATGGTGTTGCCCGGATGGTAGAAGTTGCGATAGAAGCCAACCAGCGCGTCACGAGACAGCGCTCGCAATCCCGGCTCGCGTCCGATTCGCCAGCGACGAATGCGGTGCCGATCGTGGAGGACCTCGTACAACGTCTCCGTGGAAACCGCGCCGGGGTTGTCCGCTTTGCGCTTCGCTTCCTGGATGATGACCTCGAGCTCGCGCGCCAACTCGCCCGCGTCGATGAGCGAGCGGGCGTAGGCGTCCGCTTGCACGTCGAGCCCCTGCGCGAATCCGGACGACGGCAGCACAGTGTAGTAAACCGTGTGATCGTAGATCGTCGCGGCGTTGAGATAGCCGCCCACGGCTTTCGTCTCTTTGGCGATCTCGCCGACGCCGCGCGACGGCGTCCCCTTGAAGTACATGTGCTCGAGCACATGCGCGATGCCGACGATGTCGTCGGTCTCGTCGAAGTAGCCCGCGCAGACGTAGGTGACGATGGCGACGACAGGAGCCGAGCGGTCCTGCCGAATGAGGACGGTGAGACCGTTCGGCAACCGCGTGCGTACGACGGACGCGGCGTCAATAGTTGGAAACACGAGCAGTTGTTATGGGATCGGCGGAAGAGTGCCTGCGGCTTGCGCGGTGGGCGTTGTCGCCGGCGTGCAATTGCTCCAGACGCCCGGACCCGCCCGATTCAGGAAGTTCGCCGCCTCAGTCGCGCGGCCGAGTCGCATGAGCGTGCAGCCAAGGTAGCCCTGGGCTTGTTTGTCGGTCGGGTCGGCCTGCACAGCGCGAACGTAGAAGCGTCGAGCCAACTCGTAGTTTCCCTGGGTCAGCAGGTTTGCGCCCATCTCGCGCAGAGCGACCGCGTTGTTCGGCTCAGCCTGCAGCGCGAGCCCAAGCTCCTGGCCCGCGAGCGTGAAGTTGCCGACCTCGCGCGCCATGCGCGCCAGGTACACGTGCGGCAGCGCCGATTTTGGATTCTCGCGCGCCGCGCGACCGAACGCGCTCACCGCCACCTCGCGCTGCCCGTGCTGATAGGCGGTAATGCCCTGCTGCATCGAGTCCGACCCGCCACGGCCGAATATGAGATAGCCGCCGCCGATCAACAGGAGCAGTACGACTGTCGCCGCGCCGAGAATTGCCCACGACGGCATGGTCCTGCCCGCCGGCGCGCTGACTTCCATCGACGCCGCCGTGTCGACGGCGGTCGGCGGGACCTCGCGGGTCGCGGTGCGTGGCGCGGGAACGACCTCGCCCGCGAGCGCCGTGTCGAGCTTCGCGAATGCGCCTCGCGCGGACGCCACGTCGCCGTCCGACGCACGATAGCTCGTGTCCTGGAGCCGGTCGTGCACGGCCTGAAACTCGGCGAGCGTGTTCGCCTGGTCGAAGTTGATGACCTGACGCTGGCGGGCTTCGCGAATCAGCGGCTGACCCGTCAACACGGTGCTGCCGACGAGCGTGCGCAAGGCGGCCTCGATCGCGCCCCACGTTTCGATGAGGTCGGCCGCCAAGTCTTCCGGACCTCGACTCGAGTCGAGGCGCGCAACCGCCGGGCGCGCGGCATCGAGGGCCGCGCGCGCGGAGCGCTGTTCGTACGTGTTCACCGAACGATCCGGAGGAGCCCCGCTACTGCGCTGCCGCGGAGGAAGCTCTCCGCGTCGTGGGTCGGAATCCGGATACCCGTCTGCCGGAAGCCGTGCTGGGACACACCGGTCATGAACTCTTGCACGGTGTGGGTCGGATTTCCGGTTTGGTCACGCAAGCGGCGCACGATCTCCTCCCAGGACCCGTCGACCTGAGTCCCGTCGGACACGATCACTTGATGCTGCGGCGTCTGCTTTTGCTCGGCGAGCGAGTTGAGCAGCGTGCCGAAGAGCTCGAGCTGGCCCCGAGCTGTTTCTGCACCTGGTGCAGCATCCGCGCCTTCGGTTTCCAATTCCATCAACATCGTGTCGACGTCGTCCAGCTCGCTGGCGAGCTCCGACAGCCGATCGTCCCACGGCTTCAGCTCAGGATCGTTATCCTCGAGCCGATAGAGCGAACGCTTGAGCTCGATCAGCCGCCAGATTCCGAGCTCATCCCAGTGATCTTCCGGGCCGGTGCGCTCGAAGTGATACAGGGCCGCCTCGTTCTCGCCCTGATCGTAGAGAATGTTCGCCAAATAGATCCGCGCTTCGGCGTGGTCACCATCGAGCTGGAGCGATTTGCGTAGCGAGGCGATCGCGCCCTCGTCGTCGCCCATGCGATGCTGAGTGTAGCCCACGCAGGCCACGGATTCCGCGGACTCCGGCGCCTGCTGAACCGCCGTCTCGAAGAACTCTTTGGCCGTGGCGAAGAAATCGCTCTTTTCCCGGAGCGAACCCTCGCGGAAAAGCGAGCGGCCGACCTGCAGCATGAGATCGGTGTCGTCCGCATAGCCGAGCTCGAGGGTGCGATGAAAGCAACGCAATGCCGCATCATCGCAACCGAGCTTCAGCAAGCTTTCGCCGAGCCCAGCGAGCCCATCTTCGTGTTCGGGCTCGAGGACCAACGCCTGTTCGAATGACCGTCGCGCCCAGGCGAATTCCTCGCGTGCCAACTGGGCGTATCCAACCCCTACATGCAACTCTACCGAATTCGGGTAGAGATTGAGTCCTTCGCGAAGTACACCCAGCGCCTCGTCATACTGCCCTTCGTTATACAGCTGATGCGCGCGCTCGTCATACTCTTCAGAACTCAGGAACGGGTTGGCCATCGTCAGCAAGCCTCCAGCTCATGAGGGTCAGCCTATAGTACCATCGGGGGTCAATGAAGTTCAATGGCGATTTCTTTCGCGACGGCGCCTGCGAGTGCCGCGTTTTCGCGAAGGAGAGCGACGTTCGCCACGAGCGATCCACCGTTCGTCAAACGAGTTACTTCGGACAGAAGAAACGGCGTGACGGCCGCACCCCGAACTGCGTCCCGCTGCGCTGCAGCTCGCGCCTCCGCGACTGCGGCCTCAACCGTTTCGCGAGACAATCGATGGCCTTCCGGCGGTTCCTGAACGACGACAACCGACTGACGCCGATCGAGCGCTCTGTGAGCCCGCCAAATTGCCGCGATGTCCCTCACATGGTCGACACGCGTGTCCAATCGGATTCCGGTGTCGGCGGTGAAGAAGCCGGGTAGGTCGCTGGTTCGATAGCCGACGACGGTCACGCCAAGCGTCTCCAGACGTTCCCACGTCGCTTCGAGGTCGAGGATCGACTTGGCTCCGGCACAGACGACCACCATCGGCGTTCGCGCCAGTTCTGCGAGATCCGCCGACTCGTCATACGGCGCGTCGCGATGAACACCGCCGATCCCGCCGGTAGCGAATACCTGGATTCCCACCGCTGAGGCGAGCGCGAGCGATGCAGCAACCGTCGTCGCTCCGTCGGCCTTCGTGGCGACGGCTGTCGCGAGATCTCGCGCCGAGACTTTCCGGATCCCCTCACGCCTGAGGAAACGTTCGAGCTCCTCGGGCTCGAGTCCCACGGTTGGAGTTCCGCGAACCACGGCAGTGATTCCGGGAACAGCTCCCGCGCGCTCGACTGCGTCCACCATCGAGCGCGCAGCCTGCGCGTTTTCGGGACGGGGCAATCCCTGAGCGAAAACGGAGCTTTCCAGCGCGACGACGGGCTCGCCGTCGTCGAGAGCGCGGGCGATGCGCGGGAGAACGCGAATGAGTGGATGCATGGTTGGGCGCGGCAGGAGAGAGCCCACTGCATTCTAAACTCGTTCGCTAGGTGGCTGGCACGGTCCGAAAAAACCGCAATCGAAATCAAAAACTCAATTGGGGTCTGACCCTATTTCCGAAGGTCTAATTGGGGTCTGACCCTATTTCCGAAGGTCTAATTGGGGTCTGACCCCAATTAGAGCGTCAGTTGGTCGAAGCGACTTGCCCTAGGCGCTTCGCGGGGGCCGCGAGCGGCTTTGCCGTCACGATGAGCCGTTCTGGCGCCGGCCCGATGTACCGGATCGGCCAACAGGTAGTGAGCGTCAGCGTCGGATCCTTGGCGGGGAAAAGCGCCGGCTCGTTCTTGCCGACAATCCGTTTCCCGACGACGACCCACGTTTGCTTCAAGGCGCCGCTCTCCGTCGTGATGGTGTCGCCGACGGAGATCGCGTCCAGGTGATTGAAATGGCGGTCACGATGAGCCGAGACGACCGAATTCCCAACCTCGCCGGGGAGCGCCGTACCGGGCATGTGGCCCGGCTCGGCGTTGAGCTCATCGTCGCCGACTCCTTCGAGTACGATCTCGTCGAGCGCGAGTCGCGGGATGACGAGACGGGCCACGGGAGCGCCCGCAGCGATCACCTCGCGCGCGCCGGCCCGCCGCATCGCGGACCGGGCGAGTGCGAGGGTCGATTTCGCTTCAGCGGATTCCCACGCCGCGCGTGCGCGATCGGCATCGAGCGCGCCCGAGACGTAGCGACCGAAGGAAAACGAGAGGAGCAGCGCTCCGACGATGAAAAAGATGTAGCCGAGCGGTTTACGCACGGTTCCTCGACGGACGAACGGTTCCGAGAAGTACTCCACCGATGAGCAACAGCCCTGCGCCGGTGACGGCGAGCAACGGCAATGCACTCGCGGTTTCGGGCGCGGTGAGCCCGCGCGACTCGAGTGCTGTGTCGCGACGCGCCATGGGCATTACTTCGCCGGCGACCGAGTCCGTGCTCAGGGGTGGGCGAGGGCGTGGGGCTGCGGAGTCCGGCCGAATGGGAAGGCGCGCGACCGAATCGACCGCGGGGTTCGGACTCGTGGGGGCCGGCGGAAGCCCGGCCGCCGAGTCCACCCACGTTTTCATGTGGGCGAGTTGAGCCTTGACTGAGCTGTCTGTTCTTGCACGCTCGGCCGCGGCCATCACGGCCTTGGCGGAGTCAGAGGTCTGAGCCCGCGGCGGAATAAAGGTCGTGAACTGGGCGCCGGCGAGCTTGGGAAATGCGGCGATGAGCGCGAGCTGAAACAGACGTCGATACGACACGGTGGCCTCCTCCGTTGCCGAGCGAGAGGGCATACCGCGGGCCACGTAGGACGGTCGTCCACCACCCCGGAAAGCCTCAGAATGGGGGTTGCGAGCTGTGCCGTTGCCCCGACGCAACAGCGTGGCGAACTCGGCGCTACAGCGTTAGGTGATCTGTGCCAGCGCCAGTTCTAGGGCGAGGACTGCTTTGGCCAGGCGGCGACGACCGCCGCGCCCAGCTTCCCGAGGGTCACTTGGGCCTCGTTGTCTACCACCCATCGAATGTCGCGATTCTGCTTGGTGAATCCGCAGGCGACAACGCGCGACTGGAGCCGGAATAGCGCGCACTCCGTGCGGACCGAATCGGTCGCTCCCGTCTTGTGAGGCACTACCACACCTTCGACGGTTCGCTGCATTAGCTCTCCGTCGGCGTTGCTGCGAAGGATGTCGAGCATCGCGGAGTCCGCCGACGGCGTAACGGCTTTTCCCGACGCGAGAAGTCCGAACAGACGAGCCATCTCGTTCGGGGTGCTCACACCGAGGCCGTACTTCACCGAGCTGTCCATCGCCACGCTCGTGATCCGCAGGAATGTCTTGGAATGCACCTTCGTGTGACCCAGCCCCAACGACTCCATTTTCTGCCAAACGCGACGAATGGCCACGCGATCGAGCAGCAAATTCGTCGCAGTGTTGTCGCTCAGCACAGACATCAAGACAGCGGCATCGCGTACGGTCAGCGACATCCCGGGATGCATGAACTGTAATACGCCGCTCCCGGGAACCTGGTCGATCTTGAGCACCGTTAGTGGATCATCCAGCCCAAGTTGTTTCTGCTCCACCAGATCGTAGAGCGTCACGAGAATGGGAACCTTGATCAGGCTCGCCGTGGGGAAAGTCTCGTCGCCGCGGAGTGACAGACGTTCGCCGGTGTCGAGGTTGGAGATCGCGTAGCCGAGGACACCGTGATGCGCGGCGGCGAGCGCGTCGAGCTGCTTGTGAAGCGCCGCGGTGTCGGCATGCGCGAACGGCTGCTGCGCCCGAGCGGCCGGAACGGCGAGCGCAATGGCCGCGACAATGCGCCGGGCCTGTCGAACCGTCATGTCACGACTCCTCGTTTGGTCTCGAACGGCTTCCATGCTTCGTCGCGAAGAATGTCGCCTATCATTGAAACGGCGCGATCGAGCTCCTCATCGCTCGTGTAGAAGTGCGGCGCGATGCGGATGCCGGCGTTCGGTCGGTAGTCCACGATCACACCGTTGCCGAGCAGGGCCTGCGCGACGCCGTACGCGTGTGGTACGTCGAACGCGACGGTGCCTCCGCGCCGCGATGCGTCACGCGGCGCCGACACTCGGTAGCCTTGAGCGTCGGCGAGCTCGATCAGGCGCGTGGTCTGCCGAATACTTTTTTCGCGGATGCGCTCGATGCCGGCCCGCCGAACGAGTCGCGGACCTTCGGTGGCGGCAAACAGCGCCGGGATGGGAGGCGTTCCGTTCAGCCAGCGCCAAGCGTGCTGCGCGTAATGCATCTCCGCGTCGAACGCGAAGGGATGCTCGTGCGCCTGCCACCCCGTGAACGACGGAGCAAGGCTGCGACTCGCCTCCTCGGAAGCATAGAGGAACGCGCCGCCCGGTCCGCCGCACAACCACTTCAGCACGCCGCCGCTCAGGAAATCGACACCCAGCGCGTGAACGTCCACGGGAAGCACGCCGACCGAATGAAACGCGTCGAGTGAGACGCGGGCGCCGACCCGGCGCGCGCGGTCGCACACCGCCGCGACGTCGACGATGAACGCCGAGCGAAACAACACGTGCGATATGGCCACGAGCGCGGTTCGTTCGTCGATCGCGTCGAGCAGGCGCTGCGTGTCGATCCCCAGTCCGTCGTCACTCGGCACGACGACTATTCTGGCACCGAGCCGCGTCGCCAAGCCGTCGAATGCGTACCGGACTGACGGAAAATCGAGCTCCGTCATCACGATCGTGTCGCGCTCCGTCGTGTACGGCACCGCGCTCAAGACGGCGCTCTGCGCGATGGTGACGTTCGGCAGCATCGCGATCTCGCCCCGTCCGGCGCCGATCAGCGGTGCGATCTCGTCGCCGACTGCGACGGGCATCTCCCACCAGCCATTCGCGCCCGCCCAGGCGCGAACCCCGAGATCCGCCCACTGATCGACGTACTCGGCGAGACGCTCCGGAACCGTGCGGGGCATGGCGCCGAGCGAGTTGGAAACGAGGTAGGTCGTGCGGTCGAGAATTGGAAACTCGCCGCGGAACTCGAGCAGCGGATCCGCCGCCGTCCCGGTCACGCGGCTTCTTCCACGCGCGCGGCGCGGCGAGAGGGCGAGCTGATCGCGTAGGCGGCGACGAGGAGGACGATCAAGAGACCAACCGACTTCCATTCGTCGGCCGAGAGGCCGGTCAACAGCCAGACAATCACGGCCACGGCCGCGAATGGAGCAAAGCGCGTGATCGACGAAGTGAACGGGACGTCGGATTCCTGAACGCCCCGTCGCCTGAGCATCAGGACACCGAGGCAACAGATCGCGTACACTATGAGCACAGAACCGTTGGCGATCATCGCCAGCTTCTCGAAGCTGCCCGTCGCCGACAGCGCCATGACCGCGATCGTCTGCACCGCGATGGCAACGTGCGGTGTTCGGAAACGCGGGTGCACGGATGCGAGCGGGGCAGGCAGGAAGCGATCCCGCGCGAACGCGAAGAGCATTCGCGGCGACGCGAAGGTCATCCCGGCGAGATACCCGAGCATCGAGACGGACGAGCCGACGAGAATCAGCATGCGGCCGCTGGGTCCCATCGCGACCGCGGCCGCCTCGGCGAGCGGCGTCTTCTGCCCGGCGAGGTTAGCACCCAGTAAGCCCTGCGCCACCAGCTGCACGAGGAGATAAACGACCGCCACGACCGACACGGCGAGGAATACGGCACGCGGAACCGTGCGAGCGGGGTTTCGGACTTCGCCGCTCGGAATGAGCGCCGACTCGACGCCGAGAAATGCGAAAATCATGACGGCCGAGGCGCGCGTGACCGCGGCAGGAGTCGGAGCACTCTGCCACGACGCGTTGCGCCAATTCATGGCGAAGAGCCCGGCGACGATGAGGATCGCCAGCGGAGCGAGTTTGGCAACCGTCATGAACGCGTTCAGGCGGTTGGCGCCGCGTAGCCCCGCGATGTTGATCAGGGCAAGCGTGGCGAGTACAACCACGATGAGCGTGGCGCGCCCCGCCCCACCGCCGATGGCCGGAAAGAGCGCCACAACACTATCGGCGAAAAAAGACGCGACGGCGGCCGTTGCCACCGCCACGCCCGCCATGAGGAGCGCGCCGCACAAGAAGCCGATGAACGGCCCAAACGCGACTCCGGCGTACACGTAGGGTCCGCCGGTGAGGGAAACGCGACTCCCGGCCTCGGCGAAGCACGAGACGATGAGCAGCATGGCCGCGGCGCAGACGAGATACGCAACCGGTGCGGCAGGGCCGAGCGACGACGCCGCAGCCGCCGGCAGTCGGAAGATCCCGCCGCCGATTGTCAGATTGACGATGTTCGCCGCGAGTCCCCAGACGCCGACCGCGCGCACGAGAGACTGCTCGCTGGATAAACGACTCACGCGCAGAAGTTAGGCGGAGGGCCCTGGCGAGGGGGGAAGGGGGAGGGGAGCGGGCGCGACGCGAACGGGTACAAGAGTATGGGCAGTCACTAGCATACGCTACGGGCGGACGCCGCGTGACCGCGAACGCCTGTGGCGCGTTTTTTTCGAAGGATCGGCTCGCTCATCAGCAAATCTTTTTTACTCGTGGATACTCGCCAAACAACGGTACCGCGTTCGCGACGTATTGCGCTCGTCCTCGGCGGCGGCGGCATGAAGGGCTTCGCGCACATCGGAGTCATGCAGGCTCTCGACGAGCGCGGCATTCAGCCGACGCTGTATGCGGGAACCAGCATTGGGGCCATGCTGGCCGCCGCCCGTGTCGGCGGCATGCCGGTCAATGAGCTTTCGGCGCGCGCCCAAACCATCCGCCGGCGCGACCTGTTCCGAATCAATCATTTCGGGATGTTGATGGATCGCATGCGCTCGCCGTCCATCTACCTCGAGGACCCGCTGCGCGACCTGACGCACGCGGTCGTGCCGCGCGGCACGTTCGAGGACCTGCCGATGCCGCTCCTCGTGAATACGGTGGATCTGGAGCGCGGCGCGCCGGTCATCTGGGGTTCGCCGGGCCTGCGCGACGTCTACGTGCAGGACGCCGTGTACGCGTCGTGCGCCCTTCCCGGGTATTTCCCGCCAGGGCGCGTCGGCGACCGGCTATGCGTCGACGGCGGTGTCGTCGACAACCTGCCGGTCGGCATCGCCGCGCTCGACGCGGATCTGATCATCGCCGTGGACGTCGGCAGCACCGACCTCCGTCCGATCCAGGATGCGATGTCGCTTGGCTTCGCCAACATCTACATGCGCGCCGCGACGACGATGATGCACGCGCTCCAGCAGTTCCCGCTCACGCACTGGAACGGTCCGCCGATGGTGCTGATCCGTCCGCGGTGCGGCGAGGACTGGCTCAGCTTCACCAACATCGGCGAGACGATTCGCGAGGGCCACCGCGCGGCATGCAAGGCGCTCGAGGACATCGACGCGTATTTCGATCAGCCGGGCGGCGTCTACCCACGGCGCCGCTTCGAGCTCGAGGTGGATCGCGACCGATGCATCAGCTGCGGCCTCTGCGCGGCGCTGGCCCCGAGCCTCATGGGACTGGACGCCGACCGAAAGGCGTATCCGCGGACGCGAACAGTGGATTGGTCGCCAGCAGACGGCGATTTCGTCGCCTACTGTCCGACGAACGCGATCATCGCGCGGAAGTTGGATCGCATCGTGCCGCTCAAGTCTGGAGAGCGGGGAGCCGCGTAAGGACCTGGCGAACGATGTGCTCGTAGGCATCGACGGCGCGGTGCAGCTCGTCGATGCGGACGCATTCGTCGTCGCGGTGCGCGACGTGGATTGAGCCTGGCCCAAAGAGGTAGGGCGTTCCCCAGTTGGTGAGCGCGGGAATGTCTGTCGCGAACGCCGCGACCGACGTTTGGAATCCGTCGACGACGCCGAGCTTCATCGGCGGGACCATCGGTCCCCACTCGAGGGACGCGCGTCCTTTCGCCCACGCCTCGATACGCGACATCACGTCGCCGACGGGGGTGACGAGCCGGATCATCAAGCGGGCTTCGGCCGAGGGAGCGACGACGTTGTCCGCCACGCCGCCGCTCAACGATCCGATGTTGATCGTCGTCTTGCCGAGGAGCTCGTCCGTCGGCAGATCGAGCGAGTCCAGTTCGGCCAGGAGATGCACGAGGTCGCGGGTCGCCGATTGGCCCAGGTGCGGGTAGGCGGAGTGCGCCGCCTGCCCTATGGTTCGCACGATGACGCGGACGGCACCCTTGGTTCCAACGGCGAGCGTGCTCTCCGTCGGCTCGCCGTTGATGATGACGCGATTTGTCCGCGGCACCATGCCGGAGGCAAACGCTTCGTTCGCCGCGTGGGCGCCATCGTGGGTCACCTCTTCGCCGATGACGAACAGCAGCGCCACGGGCGCGTTCTCCTCGCGGAGTCGTTCGGCGGCGCAGATCATCGCGGCGGCGATGCCCTTGGCGTCACAGGCGCCGCGACCGCGGATGTGGTCGTTGTCCAGGCGCGGCGGAATGAAGGGTGGAACGGTATCGAGGTGCGTCGTGAGGGTGACGAGGGGGCTGTCGGCCGTGGTCGCGTACAGATCGTCGCGGCCGGGCGACACGGGGATCCGGCGAGTGCGCCACCCCATATCGACCAAGCGTGGCTCCAACCAGGCGATGACGTCGCCTTCGCGCCCGCTGGTGGAGTCGATTGACATCAGCTGCGTTGTCAACTGAATTGGATCCGCACGCGTAGTCATCACGGCAAGATCAGCCACCCCCTACAGCTCGCGCAACGACTCGGAGAGAGTTTCCCATGCGCCTCCGCCCCTTAGCGATTTCCCGCGCCACCGGCTTGATGCTCGTTTTCGCCGCCGGTCTCCCCCTCCCCCTCCCCCTCCCCGCGCAGCAGGCGCGCAATGCGTCGAATACCGGCGCCGCGACGACGCCGACGACCGCTCACGCCGACAACAAGCGCGGGATGACGATCGCCGACATCGGGAAGTGGCGAACCATTCGCGACGTCGCGATCTCCGACGACGGCGTCTGGGCGGTGTACGGCTATCAACAACGGCGAGTCGACGACACGCTGTTCGTGAAAAATCTCAACAGCGGCGCGGTGCAGGCGGTGCCGCGGGCCACGCGCGCGCAGTTCTCCGATGACTCCAAATGGGTCGCGTTTTTCGTCGCGGCGGCGGGCGCGAACAATCGCGACGCGGCGCCCGGACCGGATGGCGGTCCTGCACCTACCGGTCCGGCGCGGCTCGAGCTTCGCAATCTGGCGACAAACGCGACGGTGTCGTGGGAGAACGTCGCGTCATTCGCGTTCTCTAAAGGCTCGCGCGCCCTGATGGTGCGTAAGGCGCGACCCGGCGCCGGACCTGACGCGGCTGGTGGCCGCGGCGGCCGCGGCGGGGGGGGCGCGCCGGCGGCTACGACGCCCGCTCCGGCGCAGACCCAAGGCGGACGCGGGGGGAATGGTGCCCCTGCACCGGCCGTCGCCGGCACGGACATGATTCTCCACCATCTCGCGGACGGCGTGGATGAGCTGATCGGCAGCGTGACGGCCGGTGAGTTCAATAAGCCTGGAATCTTGCTTGCGTACACCGTTTCGACGACGGAGCGCGACGGCAATGGCGTGTTCCTCGTCTCGACGCAGGATTGGCAGCGCCGCACGCTCGACAACGCCCGCGCCGATTACGCGCGGCTCACGTGGGACGAGTCCGGGACAGCGCTCGCGGCGTTGCGCGGAATGGAGCGCCGCGGTTTCACCGAGAAAGAGAACGCAATCGTCGCGTTCGTCGGCGTTGACGGCGCGGAGCCGGCCACGTACGTGCTCGAACGCAAGCAGCTCGCCGGGCTGCCGGACAGCATGGTCGTGAGCGAGAAAGGTACGTTGTCGTGGAGCGCGGACCGCTCGAAGCTGTTCGTGGGGCTCAAGGAGCAGGAAGCGCGTCCGCCGCAGCGCCGCGACACGACGCAGGCCGTCGAACCGGTCGGCAACGTCGACATCTGGCACTGGAAGGATCCGTACATCCAGTCGGTGCAGATGGTCCGCGCGCAGCAGGATCGCAATCGCACCTTCACGGCGACGGTGCTGCTCGCGCAAAAGAAAGTGGTGGCGCTCGCCGATGCACGGATGGATCGCGTACAGCTCACGAAGGACGGTGTGTGGGCGATCGGCCAGGACGACAAGGGCTACATCGACGACTCGGCGCCGCAGATGTCCGACGTCTACCGGATCAACACGTCGACCGGTGAGCGGACGCCGGTGCTGAAGGCGCAGCAACGCACGCTCGGCCTCTCACCGGACAGCAAGTATTTCCTGTATTGGAAAGACAAGCAGGTCTGGTCGTACGATCTCGCCGCGAACAAGGCCACGAACCTCACGGCCAAAGCGCCGGTGAGCTTTGTGGACGTCGAGGACGATCATACCGGCGAGAAGCCGGGGTATGGCGTCGCGGGATTCACCAAGGACGGCAAATCGGTGGTGCTCGATCACCGCCACGATCTGTGGGTCGTGCCGCTCGACGGAACGGGCGCGCCGCGCAACCTCACGAATGGCGTGGGCAGCAAGAACGAGATCCGGTTCCGCTATCTCGCGATGGACGATGAGGAGGCGACGCCTGCGGTTGGTGGTGGCGGCGGCCGCGGCGGCCGCGGTGGCGCGGGAGCCACGATCGATCTGTCGAAGCCGATCATGCTCACGGCGTTCGGCACGAAGACGAAGAAAGCCGGCTTCTATCAACTCGACGGCGACAAGCTCAACCCGCTCGTCTACGAGGATCGCTTTTTCGGCCGGCCGATCAAGGCGAAGAACGCCGACCGCGTGCTCGTCACGCGCGAGACGTACGCCGACTTCCCCGACTATTGGGTGACGAATTCAAAGTTTGCTGATGCGCAACGGCTCACGCTCGCCAACCCGCAGCAGTCCGAGTTCAAGTGGGGACACCGCGTTCTCATCGACTACAAGGACAAGGACGGCCATCCGCTGCAAGGCACCCTGGCGATCCCGGACGACTATCAGCCGGGCCAGAAGCTGCCGCTGCTCGTGTACTACTACGAGAAGCTGTCGGACCAGCAGAATCGCTACGAGGTACCGCGGTACGCCTCGGCGCCGCAGTACGTGGACTACGTGAGCAACGGCTACGCGGTGCTGCTGCCCGACATTTATCTGCACACCGGGCATACCCACACCGATCATCTGAACTCGGTCGAAGCGGCAGTGAAGCGCGCGATCGATCTCGGATACGTCGATCCGAAGCGCGTCGGTCTGCACGGAGGGAGCTTCAGCGGCCAGGGCGGCGCGTACATCTCGACGACGTCGAAGATGTTCGCGGCGATCGCGATCCGGGCGGCCGCGGTCGATCTCGTTGCGGACTTCAACCAGCTGTGGAAGACGACGGGCACGAACCAGCACAATTACGACATCAACGGGCAGGGCCGCTTCGGCACGAACCCGTTCGACAATCTCGAGCTGTTCATGGATCAGTCGGCGCTCTTCCACGCGAAGGACATGAACACGCCGCTGCTGATTCTCCAGGGCACGAACGACGGATCGACGGAATGGCTGCAGGGCGTCGAGTTCTACAACGCGCTGCGCTTCCTGAAAAAGCCAGTGATCTTCCTGTCGTATGAAGGCGAAGGCCACGGGTTCACCCGCTACGACAACCAGTACGACGTCGAAGTGCGAATGCACCAGTTCTACGATCACTACCTCAAAGGCGTGCCCGAAGCGGATTGGATCGCCAACGGCGTTCCGTTCATCAAGAAGAAGACGCCGACTGGCGCGGCCGCTCAACCGGTCCAGCTGATGGGCGGCGGCGCCGGCATCGGCACTCCGATGAGTGGTGGCGGCGGTGGCGGTGGCGGCAATCCTCCGGCAGGACCGCCGAATCCTTAGCCGCGGATTGAAGTGGCAGCATCAGTGATCACGACGGGCGCCGAGATCTCGGCGCCCGTCTTTTTTCATTCATTCAACGGCAGTTCTCTTGTCACGCCGTCTCCGTGCCTTTCCGCGAGCATCTGTGCATTTCATCCGCGTCAAGATGGGACTGAGTAGTGGCCTCCAGGCCTCGAGACCGGGTCAGTCATCGAAAGAAGACACGGAGAACGGCACGGATTTTCGCTGAAAGGCACGGAGACGGCGTGACGAGTTTGAAGAGCTAAACGCCGGTGGTTGCGCACATCCCCTGAAACGCGTAGAGTTTGTTAACCGTTTGGTCAAAGTGAATGGTTAAACCAAAGAGTAAGCCCAATGTCAGCCGGGACCGGGATACCGAACAGCGCATCCTCGATGCCGCGCATGTTGTGTTTATTCGCCGAGGCACCGCTGGGGCGCGGATGCAGGAGATCGCGGAGGAGGCCGGTGTCAACAAGGCACTGCTTCACTACTACTTCCGCAACAAGAGCCGGCTTGGCGAGGCGGTGTTTCGACGCGTCGCGACGGGGATGTTCGCGCGGCTTGCCGGCATCATGGGCGGCGATGCGGAGATCGAGACCAAAGTCATCCAGGTCGTCGAGCTCTATTTCACCCAGCTCTCCAAGGTCCCGTACGTCCCGGGCTACGTGCTGAGCGAGCTCAATCAGCATCCGGAGCGTTCGGGCCAACTACTCGAGATCGTGCGCACGCTGCGGACCAATCCGAAGGCGCCGGACTTCGTCGGCGCGCTATCGAAGCAATTGGCGCGAGCGGCTCGTGACGGGCGGATCCGTCCGATCGCGGCGGATCAGTTTCTCGTGAACCTGGTGTCGGTCTGCGTGTTTCCTTTCGCCGCGCGTCCGATGATCTGCGCGGTTCTCCAGCTCGACGACCGCGGATACGACCGATTCATGAAACAGCGCGCCGCGACGCTCGCGCAGTTCTTCCTCGACGCGCTCCGCCCATGAGATCGACCCTCGCGGCCGCATGCACCATCACATCGCTTGCCGCGATGCACGGCCTCGCTCAGGGCACGGCCGGCGATACGCTCCGACTCGGCGCGTTGCAGACGCAAGCGATCGCCGCCGACCCGCGCACGCGACAGCTGCAGCTCCAGGCAGCCGCCACCGAGCTGCGCCTGCGCAACGTCGACGTCGAACGCTTGCCGACCTTCAACGGCTTCGGCCAACTGCAGTACCAGTCGGCCGTCACCTCGATCGCCGTTCCGATCCCGGGAATCCAGATCCCGACGCCGCCGCACTACACGTACGATGCGCACGTCGACGTCCGCGAGAGCGTGCTCGATTTCTCGCGCCGACCTCGCACGGCGCTCGAACGCGCCCAACTCGTCGAGGCCCAGGCGCAAATCCGCGTCGCGTTGTTTCCGCTCCGGCAAGAAGTGAACGACGCCTTCTTCGCCGCGCTCGTGCTCCAGGAGCGCCAGGCGCAGGTGGAGGCCGCGATCATCGATCTCGAGGCGCGGCTCGCCGAAACGACGATTCGCTTCCGCCAGGGCGCGGCGTTGCCGAGCGACACCGCTCTGATCGCCGCGACGATCCTCCAGCGCCAGGAGGAATCGCTCCAGCTGCGCAGCGACCGCGCGGCTGCCGTCGCCAGACTCTCCGATGTTACAAAGCGACAGATTCGCGACACGGCGATCCTCGCCCTTCCCGATCTCTCGACCATTGTCGGCGCCACGGCCAGGTCGCTCGACGAACGGCGCCGTCCCGAGTACGCCCAGTTCGAGGCGACACGCGAGCGACTCACGGTGCAGAGCGCCGTGCAAGCGGCGCAGGAGCGCCCGCGGCTCTCCATGTACGGGCGCGTCGGCTACTCGCTGCCGGGATTGGACGTCCTGAACACCAGCGCGCAGTCGTATTGGATCGCCGGCGCCCAGTTGACATGGACGCCGTTCACGTGGGGCACGGTGCGGCGCGAGCGCGAAGCGCTCGGCCTGCAGCGCGACATCGCCGAGGCGAGCGAAGCGGCGTTCACCAACTCGCTGTCGCGCATGGGACGCCCGCTCATAGCGGCGATCGCTCGGCTCGATTCCACGCTCATGCTCGACGATCGCATCGTCGCGCTTCGCGAGCAGATCGAGCGCGAGGCGGCCGCGCGGCTGCGCGAAACGGCCATCACGGCCGCCGAGTTCGTCGATCGCTCCTCGGAGCTGACGGCCGCGCGGTTGCTGCGCGCGCAACACCGGGTCGAGCTGGCCCAAGCCCGCGCCAATTACCTGACACTCATCGGAGTGGACGTTCCATGAGACGGATGTCTTTCCGCGGCGCCATGCTCGCCGCGATCACGCTCGCCGCCTGTCGCGGCGAAAAAGGACCGGACGCCTACGGCAACGTCGAGGCGATCGAAGTCGTCGTCGGATCCCAGGTGGCGGGACAGCTCGAGTCGTTCACGCCGAAAGAGGGCAACACGTTGTCCGTCGGCGACGTCGTGGCCGTCGTGGACACATCGGCGCTCGTGCTCCAACTACAGCAGGCGGTCGCGCAGCGTACCGCGTCAGCCTCGCGCATCGAAGAGGTCGCGCGGCAGATCGGTGTCCTCGAGACCCAGCGCGCGATCGCGCAGCGCGCCTACGAACGGGTCAAGCGCCTGTACGATCAACAAGCGGCGACGGCGCAGCAGCTCGATCAGGCGGAGCGCGACTACAAGACACTCGTTGCCCAGATCGAGACTGCCGGCGCGCAACGGCGGACGGCGGCGCGCGACGTCGCCGCCAACGACGCGAAGACAGCGCAGGTTCGCGATCAGCTCCGTCGCACGAGGGTCGTCAATCCGACCCGCGGGACGGTGCTGACGCTCTACACGCGCGCCGGAGAGTTCGTGCAGCTCGGCCAGCCATTGTACAAGATTGCGAATCTCGACACCGTCGAGCTCCGCGCGTACGTCAACGAATCACAGCTGGCGGGCGTGAAGCTCGGAGCTCCGGTCACCGTGACGATCGACGCGGGAACGGGAACCCGGCGTGCCTTCCCAGCCGTCGTCTCGTGGATTTCGTCGCGCGCCGAGTTCACGCCGACGCCGATCCAGACGCGCGACGAGCGCACCAACCTCGTCTACGCCATCAAGGTTCGCGTGCCCAACCCAGGCGGTACGCTCAAGATCGGGATGCCCGCCGACGTCGAGCTCACACCGGTGACGGCCGCGAAATGACCGCGCCGCCGCCGGCCGCGCGCTCGGCCGAACCGCCCGTCGTTATCGACGACGTCGTCAAGCACTACGGCGAGGTCGCGGCGGTGGATCATGTGACAATCGAGGTGCGCCAGGGCGAGCTGTTCGGCTTCATCGGCCCCGACGGGGCGGGAAAGACGACGCTCTTCCGGATTCTCACCACCCTGCTGCTGCCCGACGCCGGCTCGGCGCGTGTGCTCGGCCTCGACGTCGTGAGCGGGATCTGGTCGCTTCGCCGGCAGATCGGCTACATGCCGGGCCGGTTCTCACTCTATCCCGACCTGAGCGTTCGCGAGAACCTCGATTTCTTCGCTTCGGTGTTCGGAACGACGATCGCGCGGGAGTACGACCAGATCGCGCCGATCTATTCGCAGCTCGAGCCGTTCAACGATCGACGTGCCGCGGCGCTGTCCGGCGGCATGAAGCAGAAGCTCGCGCTCTGCTGCGCGCTCGTTCATCGGCCGCGGATTCTCTTTCTCGACGAGCCCACGACCGGCGTTGACGCTGTGTCGCGTCGAGAGTTCTGGGAGCTGTTGGCGCGGATGCGTACGTCCGGCCTGACCATCGTCGTCTCCACGCCGTACATGGACGAAGCAAACCGCTGTGACCGGGTCGCGCTCATGCAGAGCGGACGCATCCTGGCCACCGACGCGCCCGCCGCGGTCGCCGCGTCGTTCGACCGAACGCTGCTCGCCGTCCGCTCGGGCGATCGGTATCGAACGCTCCTGGCGCTGCGCGGATATCCGCACACGCATCTCGTCTATCCGTTCGGCGACGCGCTGCATCTCGCCGACGATCGAGTCGGTGTCGACGCGGCACACGCGGCGACCGACGCAGCCGCGTTCCTGCGCGACAAGGGGTTCGCGGACGCGCGCGTCGAGGCGACGCCGCCGACGATCGAAGACGTCTTCATCGCGCGCATGAGCGTCGTCGAGCCGACGGAGGCCGCGGCATGACCGCGCCGGCGGACGGCGCTGCGATTCGCACGAACGGGCTCACGCGCACCTTCGGCCGGTTTACCGCCGTCGACCACATCACGTTCGACGTCCGGCCGGGCGAAGTCTTCGGATTTCTCGGCGCGAACGGCGCCGGCAAGACGACGGCGATTCGCATGCTCACCGGCCTGCTCACTCCGTCGAGCGGCGAGGCCTGGGTCGCCGGCCACGACGTTTATCGGGAGAGCGAAGCGATCAAGCGTGACATCGGTTACATGAGTCAGCGCTTTTCGCTGTATGACGATCTCACCGTGCGCGAGAACATCCAGTTGTACGGCGGCATCTACGACCTGAGCCGCGATCAGATTCGCGATCGCACGGAACGCATTCTCTCGCGCCTCGGCCTCAGCCACACCGCGCACGATGCCGTCGGTGCGCTGCCTCTTGGTTGGAAGCAGAAGCTCGCCTTCTCGGTCGCGCTGCTGCACGAGCCACGCATCGTCTTTCTCGACGAGCCGACGAGCGGCGTCGACCCGATCACGCGTCGTCAGTTCTGGGAGCTGATCTACGAAGCGGCGCACGCCGGAACCACGGTGCTGGTGACGACGCACTACATGGACGAGGCCGAGTACTGCGACCGGATTTCGATCATGGTCTCGGGACGCATCGCGGCGATCGGATCGCCGTCGGAGCTGAAGCGTGATTCCGAGGCTTCGTCGATCGACGAAGTGTTCGTGCGCCTCGTGCGACCCGAGCTCGCCGGGCGGGGGGGTTCGGCCGCGTGAGTGCGCTCTACGGCCTGTTGCGGAAGGAGACGTACCACATCCTGCGCGACAGGCGCACCCTTGGCGTGCTGATCTTCATGCCGATCGTGCAGGTCATGCTGTTCGGCTTCTCGATCTCGACCGACGTGCGCGACGTCCGCATGGTAATCGTTGATCCCACGCCGGACGCGACGACGCTCGCGATCCGCGACCGCTTCGCGGCGGGCGGCATCTTCCGCGTGATCGGCGTTTCGCAGACCGAGCAACCCCTCGATCGCCTTTTTCGCACCGACACAGCGCAGGTCGCGCTCATTTTCGAACCCGCGTTCGGCCGGCATTTGGCCGCGGGGGACGCGGCGCAACTGCTCGTCATCACCGACGCCACCGAGCCGAACACGGGGTCGTCGCGCCAGCTGTACGTGAACGCGGTGATCCAGCAGTACGAGAGCGACATGGGAAAGCGGTCCGGCGCGGTTCGGATCACGCCCCAGGTGCGGTCGCGCTTCAATCCGACGCGCGAGAGCACGAACCTGTTCGTGCCCGGGCTCATGGCAATGGTGCTCACCATCATCGCCGCGCTGATGACAGCGCTTTCGCTGACGCGCGAGAAGGAGACCGGGACGATGGAGGCGCTCCTCGTCTCGCCGCTGCGCCCCTGGCAGATCATCGTCGGCAAGGTCGCGCCATACCTCGGGATCGGGTTCGTGAGCGTGCTCGCCGTGCTCGGCGTCGCGAAGATCGTGTTTCACGTGCCGATGCAAGGCAGTCTCGCACTGCTGCTGGCCGAAGGGACGCTGTTCATCCTCGTCGCCCTGTCGCTTGGCATTCTCGTGTCGGCGCGTACGTCGTCGCAGCGCGTCGCGATGCTCGCCGCGATGATGGGAACCATGCTGCCGACGCAGATGCTGTCGGGCTTCATCTTCCCGATCGAAAGCATGCCGCGCCCGCTGCAGTGGGTCTCGATCATCGTCCCGGCGCGCTGGTTCGTATTGATCGCGCGGGGCATCATGCTCAAGGGGATCGGCCTCACCTATCTCTGGCGAGAGACACTGGTCTTGGCGGCGATGACGCTCGTTCTGCTCGTCGCGAGCACACGCTCCTTCAAGGTGCGGCTGCAATGAGCGCCGTGTCCGCCCTGCGCGGGTTCGCCCGCCGAACGTTGGCGTTGGCGCGCGCCGAGGTTCTGCACGTGATTCGCGACCGCGCGAGCCTCGTCCAGATCATCGTCCTGCCGCTCGTCCAGCTGCTCGTGCTCTCGAACGTGGCGACGTTCGCCGTGAAACGTTCGCCCGTCTATTTCGTCGACTTCGATCGTTCGGCGACGTCGCGCGGCATCGTTTCGCGGTTCGCCGCGTCGGGGCTCTTCGACATCGTCGGCCAGACGGCTTCGCCCGCCGCGGCCAATGAAGCGTTGCTCCGTGGCGACGCGACAATCGTCGTGACGATCCCACGCGACTTCGAGCGCGATCTCACGCGGGACAAAGCGGCGCCGATCGGCCTCGACGTCAACGCCGAGAAGGGCTCGGCCGCCGGAATCGTGCAAGCATACGCCGCGCAGATCCTCACCGACTATTCGGCTGAGCTGGGGCGTGAAATCACGCCGACGCGACGCAACGTCGTGGACGCCACATCGGATGTTCCGCCGCTCGCCGGCGCCGGCCACATCGAGGTTCGGCTCCGGTCGTGGTACAACCAGACGCTCGACTACAAGCACTACATGGTTCCCGGAATCCTCGTCGCGCTGGTGACGATGATCGGGACGTTGCTCACCGCGCAAAACATCGCGCGTGAGAAAGAGATGGGGACGCTGGAGCAGCTCAACGTCACTCCGATCGGCAAAGCCGAATTCATTACCGCCAAGCTTCTGCCCTTCTGGGTGTTGGGGATGATCGATCTCGGGCTCGGACTGGTCGCGGCGCGCCTGGTGTTCGGCATCCCGATTCGCGGCAGCCTCGTGTTGCTCATGGGTTCGGCGGGGCTTTACCTCATTGTCGCGCTGGCGATCGGGCTTTGGATCTCGACGCTCGTCGAGACGCAGCAGCAGGCGATGTTCTTGTCCTTCTTCGTGATCATGATCTACCTGCTGATGAGCGGCCTTCTGACGCCGATCGACAGCATGCCGCATTGGGTTCAGGTTGCGTCGCTCGTGAACCCGGTCCGTCATTTCGTTTCGATCTCGCGCGCCATTCTCGTGAAGGGCGCCGGCCTCACCGAGATCGCTGTGCCGCTCACTACCCTCGGCATCTTTGCCGTCGGGTTCCTCACGCTCGCCATCCGCCAGTACCGCAAGCGGGTGGCGTAAGGCGCATTAGATTAACCATCAGCCTGGCGGTCGACGTGCGCGTCCCGCCAGTGGCTCCGTCAGTCACCTCGCCGGCGCATCGCCGCACCGAGAGACAACGTCCAAATGACAAGCAAGAATTCCTTCAACAGCCGCGCGACGCTGGACGTCGACGGCGCGCCGTACGCCATCTATCGGCTGTCGGCAATCGAGGCACAATCGGGTAACAAGGCGAGCCGCCTTCCTTTCAGCCTGAAGATCCTCCTCGAGAACCTGTTGCGGAACGAGGACGACGCGTTCGTCAAAGCCGACGACATCCTCGCGCTGGCGCGCTGGGACGTGAAGAGCACCGCCGAGAAGGAGATCGCCTTTCGCACGAGCCGCGTGCTGCTGCAGGACTTTACCGGCGTGCCGGCGGTCGTCGATCTCGCGGCCATGCGCGACGCGATCGCAGCGCTCGGCGGCGACGCGCAGCGCATCAATCCGCTCCAGCCCGTCGATCTCGTGATCGACCATTCGGTGCAGGTGGACGAGTACGGCACGCAGGCGGCCTTCCTCATCAACACGGAGCTCGAGTTCGACCGGAACAAGGAGCGCTACGTCTTCCTGCGCTGGGGCCAGGATGCGTTCCGCAACTTCCGCGTGGTGCCCCCGGGCACCGGTATCTGCCACCAGGTCAATCTCGAGTATCTGGGCAAAACAGTCTTCGTGTCGGAGGAGGACGGCGAGCGGGTGGCCTATCCCGACTCGCTCGTCGGCACGGACTCGCACACGACGATGATCAACGGTCTCGGCGTACTCGGCTGGGGCGTTGGCGGTATCGAGGCCGAGGCGGCGATGCTTGGGCAGCCGGTGTCGATGCTCATCCCGGAAGTGATCGGATTCAAGCTGCACGGAAAGCTGCCGCCCGGCGCGACGGCCACGGACCTCGTGCTCACCGTGACCGAGATGCTGCGCAAGAAAAAGGTCGTCGGAAAGTTCGTCGAGTTTTACGGAACGGGTCTCAGCTCGCTCCCGCTGGCCGATCGAGCAACGATCGCCAACATGGCGCCGGAGTATGGCGCGACGATGGGATTCTTCCCGTGCGATGAGGAGACGCTCAAGTATCTGCGGATGACCGGCCGCCCCGAGCAGCACATCAAGCTGGTCGAGGCGTACACCAAGGAGCAGGGACTCTTCCGCACCGATTCGACGCCGGACCCCGTCTTCACCGACACGCTCGAGCTGGATCTCGGCACGGTGGAGCCGAGCCTCGCTGGACCGAAGCGTCCGCAGGATCGCGTGCCGTTGTCGAAGGCGAAGACGATGTACCACGAGGCGCTGTCGTCGGACCTCGCGAAGCTCGGCACGCCGGCGGCCGCGGCGCAGGTGAAGGAAGCCACGAAGGTGTCCGCGGAGCCGGCGCTCGCGCCGGCGGCCGTTGTCGTCGCCGACGGCGAAGAGGTCGCGAGCGACGGCGTGAAAGTCGACTACAACGGCCAGTCGTTCACGCTTCGGCACGGCGCCGTGGTGATCGCCGCGATCACGAGCTGCACGAACACGTCGAACCCATCGGTGATGCTCGCCGCCGGTCTGCTCGCTCGAAACGCGGTGAAGAAAGGTCTGCAACGAAAGCCGTGGGTGAAGACATCACTCGCGCCGGGGTCGAAGGTCGTCACCGACTATCTCCGACAAGCCGGCGTCCAGGAGTATCTCGACCAGCTCGGCTTCCAGCTCGTCGGCTACGGCTGCACGACGTGTATCGGCAACTCGGGGCCGCTGCCCGAGCCGATCGGCCAGGCGATCGAGAGTAAGAAGTTGGTGACCGCCGCGGTGTTGTCGGGTAATCGCAACTTCGAAGGGCGCGTCAATCCGCTCACGCGATTCAACTATCTCGCGTCGCCGCCGCTCGTCGTCGCCTACGCGCTCGCCGGCCGGATGGATCTCGACATCACGCGCGAACCGATCGGCGTCGGCAAGGACGGTCCCGTTTTCCTGCGCGACATCTGGCCGACGCCGCAGGAAGTGCAGGACGAGATCAATCGCAGCGTGAAGAGCGAGTTCTTCAAGACGCAGTACGCCGACGTGTTCAACGGCGACGACCAATGGCGCGCGCTCGACGTCCCCGCCGGCGAGACATACACCTGGGACGCGAGCTCGACGTATGTGAAGAATCCGCCGTACTTCGAGGGGATGACGATGCAGCCGCCGGGCATTCGCCCGGTGACCGGCGCGCGCGCGCTCGCGATGCTCGGCGATTCGATCACGACGGATCACATCTCGCCGGCGGGCAACATCCCGGCGTCGAGCCCGGCCGGCAAATGGCTGATCGCGCACGGCGTGGAAAAGAAAGATTTCAATTCGTACGGCGCGCGGCGCGGCAATCACGAAGTGATGATGCGCGGCACGTTCGCGAACATCCGGCTGCGGAACGAGATGGTGCCGGGCACCGAAGGCGGGCTCACGACGCGCACGCCCGGTGGATCGCCGGAATCCATCTACGACGCATCGATGGCGTACCAGCAAGCCGGAACGCCGCTCGTCGTCATCGCGGGCAAAGAGTACGGCACTGGTTCATCGCGCGACTGGGCGGCAAAGGGCACGGTGCTTCTCGGCGTTCGTGCCGTGATCGCCGAGTCGTTCGAACGCATCCACCGGTCGAACCTGGTTGGGATGGGAGTACTGCCGCTCGAGTTCACGAATGGCGAGACGAGGCAGTCGCTCGGGCTCACCGGGTTCGAGACGTTCGACATCGACGGGTTGGACGCGGGCCTGAAGCCGCGCGCGAAGCTCACCGTGCGGGCGAAGGGCGCGGACGGGGTGGAGAAGAAGTTCACTGTGGTGGCGCGAATCGATACGCCGGAGGAAATGCGGTACTACACGAACGGTGGAATTCTGCCGTACGTGCTCAGGCAGCTTGTTGGCGGGAGAGCGTAGGCGCTTAAACGGCGCAACGTCGCCTGCAGCTATGGTCGGCGGCTGCGGCTGACCGCTGGCTTGCGGGTCGCGGCGGTGCGCACGGCTTGCGGCTTTTGGGCGGCCGGCTGCGGCTGCCGGCGATGCGGCCGGCTCTCGGCTGCTCAATGTCGCTGTTGTCATTCTAAGCGAAGCGAAGGACCTGTCCCGAGCTGTGACTCGTCACGGGCAGTAGGTCCTTCGTCGCGCAGCCTGCCCTAGAGGAGCGACAGCGACGAAGGGCTCCGTCAGGATGACACCAGGGTTTTGGCCGAGAGCGGAAAGCACCACCGCACGCCGCGGCCGATAGCCAAAAGCCGCTAGCCATGCGCACCGCCACCGGCTGCCAGCCAGCCGTCGGCCGCAGCCGCCGACCATAGCCGGCAGCGACGTTGCGCCGTTTTACCAAACAAAAAAGAGCGGGCCCCACCCGGAGCCCGCTCTTTTCCTGTTTTCCCCCACGATCCCTACCCACCACCTCCCTACCACCCAGTCTTCTTCTGCACGTCCACGTTGTTGCCGATCACGCCGCCGAGGATTCCGCCGACCGCGGCACCGATGAGCCCACCTTTCACCTTGTCACGACTGGTTGTCGCGCCGATGATCGCGCCAGCCGCGGCACCGATTGCAGCGTCACGCTGGGTGTGCTTCTCGACCCGGGTCGGCGGATCCGGCGCCGGATAGTAGCCGCCGCTGCTGGAGCCGCTCGACCGGCGGGCCGTGGAAGTGCGACGTACCGGCGCACTTCGGTAAACCGGCTGCCGGGCAACGGTCTGCAGAGCCTGCGGCGCATTCTGGTTCGCATATCCCGCCTCAGTCGGCGAGATGAACTGCTGCGGATTGTACGCCTGAGCCTGCGATGCGAGCGCCAAGTCGTTCTTCAGCGCGTCGTCGAGCGCGGATGTGCCCTTCCCACCACACGCAACCGCCAGGACCGCCACCGTCACGAGACTCAACCATTTTGTGTATCGCATCGCATTCTCCGTCGAAAGTCTTCGCAACATTCGCCAGAGGTAATTGGCATGCGCCATTCCGGCACTAAACCCCGTCGATCGAACGTTTAGTTTCCTTAGCGTCTACTGAGAGAACAGGGTGTGTCCTGATTCGTGGATTGTGTCTCGTTTCGTTCGCGCTGATTGCGCCGCAGGGCCTTCTAGGACATCTTCCTGCTTCCTTAAACCCGCGCAGTCGCCGTTTACTCATGACTCCGCTTCTCCGCCAGACGCGCATCGCCGCGATCGGGGTCGCTCTGTTCGGGGCCGTTGCCGGGGCTCAGCAGCCGGCACCAGGCTCCGCCGCGACCGCCCCCGACGTCGGACAGAACGCCCCCGACTTCACCCTGCCCGGCGCGACCCGCTACGGGCTCCTCAAGAACCCGGTCAAGCTCAGCGACTATCGCGGCCAAACGGTCGTGATCGCCTTCTTCCCGAAGGCAAGGACCAAGGGCTGAACGGTTCAAATGGAGGAGTACCGTGATCAGTACTCCAAGCTCTTCAACAACGGAAAGAAAGTCGTCGTGATCGGCATCAGTACCGACGCCGATACCACGCAGGCCAACTGGGCGCATGACTCGGGCTTCCCGATCGTTTTCGCGAGCGATCCGGACCAGACCGTCGCCAAGCAGTACGGCTCGGCCGACGGAAAGGCCGACACGCGGAACGTGTTCGTCGTCGGCCCGGATGGCAAAATCACCGCGCGCATCATGAAGTTCAATGTGATGTCCGCGGACGCATACACGGATCTCGGCAAGGCGGTCGCTGCAACTCTCCCGGCGGCCGGACCGTCGCATTAGCGCGAGCGCGGCGGTGACGTCGACCGGAACCGCCCGCACGCTGCTATTAGAGTTGTATGACGCCGCTGTCGCCGCCGCCGCTCCGGGCGCGGCGACGGCGCGCGCGATCGACGCGCTGGAGCTCGGACGAGCCCGGCGCGTCTGGCTTTTCGCCATCGGCAAAGCCGCGCGCCCGATGGCCGCCGCCGCGGTTCGCTCGCTGCAGCGCGGACTTCACTCGATCATCGGCGGAGTCGTCGTCTCGCCGGACGACGGGACCGCACCGTACCCGACACTCGTGTCGTTGCGTGGCGATCATCCCACCCCGGGGCGCCTCTCATTCGAGGCGGCGGTCAAGATCGGTGAAGTCGCCGCCGGGCGGCGCAGCACCGACATCGCCATCGTGCTGTTATCCGGCGGCGCGTCCGCGCTGATCGGTGCGCCGGTGCGCGGGATCGCGGAGTCGGATTTCGTGCTCCTACATGAACTGCTGCTCGGCTCCGGACTCGACATCGCCGCGATGAACTCGGTCCGAAAACGCTTCTCGCGCTGGAGCGCGGGACGATTGGCGCTCGCACTCGCCCCTGCCGCCATCTACTGCCTCGCTATTTCCGATGTCGCCGGCGACGACCTGTCGGTGATCGGCTCGGGCCCGTGCGTCCCGGACACGACGACCGCGAAGGACGTACGAGAACGGCTGGAGCGCGCCGGCTTGTTCGATCGCGTCCCACAGGCAATGCGCGATTACCTCGGAGGCATAGCGCGCGGCCTGACGCCGGAGACGCCGTCCAGCGCGCACCCGGCATTCGCACACATCACGGCGCGCGTCATCGGAAACAATCGCGTCGCGCTCGACGGCATCGCCGCCGCCGCGCGCGACCACGGGCTCGAAAGCCGAATCATGCCGAACCGGCTCGACGGTGAAGCAGCCGCCGCCGGCGAAGCGATCGCGCGAACGCTCGTCGCCAGCCGAGCCGCCAGCTCGGCGAGCGGCATCGTCGTTTGGGGTGGCGAGACGACCGTGACGCTGAACGCGAAGGGCGGCTCTCCGGCCGGCGGCGGTCGATGTCAGGAGCTCGCGCTGGCGGCGGCTCGCGTGCTGCACGACGCGGGCGCTGCCGCCGACGGCATCACCGTGCTCGCCGCGGGAACCGACGGGCGCGACGGCGCGACCGACGCGGCGGGCGCGATCGTCGACTCGACGACCTGGAGCGCGATCGCCGCCGCCGGCCGTGATCCGACGCGCGGACTCACCGGCCACGAATCGCATGGTGCGCTGGCCGCGGCCAGCGCGTTGATCCCGCGTCGCGACACCGGAACGAACGTCAACGACGTCGTGATCGGACTCGTTTAGCTTTTTCCGCATGTCAGCACCATTCACCGTCGGCATCATCCAGGACGACGCCGTCGACGACACCGCCAAGAACGTCGAGGCGGCCGTCGGCCGTATTCGCGAAGCGGCCTCGCGAGGCGCGCAGATCATTTGCCTCAAAGAGCTGTTCAACGCGCCGTATTTCTGCAAATCGCAGCAGTGCGAGCGCTTCGATCTCGCCGAGACGATCCCGGGACCGACGACCGACGTGATGCAGAAGATCGCGAAAGAGCTCGGCGTCGTGCTCATCGTCCCGATCTTCGAAAAACAAGCGCGCGGCGTCTATCGCAACTCGGCGGCGATCATCGACGCCGACGGATCGATGCTCGGTGTCTATCGCAAGATGCACATCCCGGATGATCCGCTGTTCAACGAGAAGTACTACTTCACACCGGGCGACGCGGCGATCGACGATCGCGACGATAGGATTGGGACTGTTGCGAAGCAAGCCAGTGGCTTTCGCGTGTGGAAGACGCGCTTCGCGAACATCGGCGTGTTGATCTGCTGGGATCAGTGGTATCCCGAGGCGGCGCGCATCACCTCGCTCCTCGGCGCCGACATTCTCTTCTATCCGACGGCGATCGGGTGGCATCCGCGCGAGAAATCGGAGTTCGGGAAGGCGCAGGTCGAAGCATGGCGCACAATGCAGCGCGCGCACGCGATCGCCAATGGCGTGTTCGTCGCGTCGCCGAATCGCGTCGGCCACGAGGACGAGCCGGGCACGGACGGCATCGAGTTCTTCGGCAATTCGTTCATCGCCGATCCGTTCGGTCGTATTCTCGCCGAGGCCGGAACGGAGAACGCCATTCTCACGGCGACGTGCGACCCGCGACTCATCGAGGACACGCGCCGCAACTGGCCGTTCCTGCGCGATCGCCGGATCGACGCCTACGCGCCGATCCTGAGCCGCTACCTGGGCGCGTAGCGCCTCGTGAGCTACCGCTTCCCCGCGGAGTGGTCGCCGCACGCGGCCACGTGGATCGCGTGGCCGCACCACGAACCCGATTGGCCGGGAAAGCTTGCGCCGATTCCCTGGGTGTACGCGGAGATCGTACGCGTGCTGCACCGCCACGAACGCGTCGAGATCCTCTGCCACGACGAAGCGGTTCGCGAGGCAGCGCTCGGGCATCTCGCCGCGCATGGCGTCCGCGAGAACTTCACCCTGCACATTGTCCCGAACGATCGCGTCTGGGTTCGCGATTCGGGGCCGACGTTCGTGATCGGAGACGACGGGCGCACGTCGCTCATGAACTGGCGGTTCAACGCGTGGGCGAAGTACTCGAACTACGAGCGCGACGAGAAAGTCGGCCAGGCGGTCGAGCGCATCACGAGCCTCTCGCGCACCGAGCCGGTGAGGCCGGATACCGGCGAGCGCGTCGTACTCGAGGGCGGGGCGATCGAGACCGACGGCGAAGGGACGATGCTCGTCACCGAAGAATGCCTGCTCTCATCAGTGCAGGCGCGAAACCCCGGCCTCTCGCGGGCCGGGTACGAGCAGGTGTTTCGCGAATATCTCGGAATCCGCCAAACCATCTGGCTGGGTGAAGGGTGCGTGGGCGACGACACGCACGGCCACATCGACGACGTCGCCCGCTTCGCGGCGCCCGGCATCATCCTCCTCGCGTACGAAGAAGATCCAGCGGACGACGAGAATCACCGCCGGTCCGTCGACAATCTCGAGCGGCTGCAGCTCGCCGGCGGAAGTGGCGGCGCGCTGCGCATCGTGACGCTGCCGTTTCCCCGACCCGTCGAGATGCAGGACGAGCGGCTTCCGGCGAGCTACGCGAACTTCTACGTCGCGAACGGCGTCGTCATCGTTCCCACGTTCAATGACCGCAACGATCGGATCGCGCTGAACACCATCGCCGACCTGTTCCCGGACCGTCAGGTCGTCGGGATCCACGCGGTCGATCTCGTGTGGGGGCTCGGCACGCTACACTGCCTCACGCAACAGCAGCCGGCCGGCCCGGGGCAATAGTTACGCCGCGGCGTTACTGCCCGGCAAATCAGCCCGGAGCGCCGCGAGCCGCTGCGCGATGACGGTGAAGCCGAGCCGCACCGCGGCCGGACTCACGCGATCGACGATCGCGATGAGCGTGTCGTTCGAGTGCCGTCGGAGCGACGGCGCGCACTCGAGCACGAGATACGCCGCGACGTATGGGTTGAATCGCTCCGCCAGCTCGACCGCGTCGTCCAATAGCCGAATCGCGTGAGTATCGTCGCCGCGCTCGGCGGCGAGCCGGATGCGCAGTGCGTCCACCAGGTCGCGGCCCTGGAACCACCACTCCGGCCGCGTTTCGACGTTCGCGCGGACCCAGCGCATGGCGTCCTCGGCGAACGACCGCTGGCCGAGCGCCAGCGCGGCGAGTGCCTGGCCGGCGCGCGCGCCGAGCTCCATGTCAGGCTGGCCGACGCGCGACGCGACGGCCATCACCTGCTCATAGAGCACGGACGCTGCTCCCCAGTCTTCGCTCTCACGCGCGAGGTGGGCCATGTTGAACAATGTCATCAGCCGATACGATTCATTCGACGCTGACGTGAACCGATCGAGCGCCTCGCCGTAGCGCGTGCTGGCGAGATCTGTCTGCCCTCGCGCGAGATTGAGCACGCCGAGGTTGAGCGCGGCGAGTCCGGCGAGGTCGGAGGCGCGTGCGCGCTCCGCGCACTCGAGTCCGAGGTTGAACGCGGCTTCGGCTTCGGCGAGCTCGCCGGCGCGCTGATGGATGTTTCCTATTCCGATCTGACAGCGCGCCTCGCCGCGGCGGTCGCCGTCCTGGCGGAACAGGCCGAGAGCTTGCTGATACAGCACTGCCGCTTCTCCGGTCTCCCGCTCCATGATCGCGCGGCCCAAACGAACGAGCGACTCGGCGAGACGGCGCGACTCCTTCGACTCGCGCGCGGCGGCGAGCGACTCGCGCGCCGCCGCCTCCGACGCGTCCCACTCGCCGAGACGCTCGTGACCCATCGCGATCATGTTCAGCAGCGCCGCCGCTTCACTCGAATCGCCCAACTCTCTCGCTTTGCCCAGCAGCTCCTGGCAGACGGCGATCGTCTCGCGCGACGTCTGGCCGCGCGAGGTACGCGTGCGCTCGCGCATCCGCTTGAGGCGGAGTACCAGCCGGTCGTCGCGGCCGGGCTCGAGGCTGGCCAACGCGCGGTCACACAGTTCCTCGGTCAGCGCATGACGGCCTTCGAGCTCGGCGAGCTCGGCGAGGCCGTGCAGCGCGCGGGCCCGCTCGTCGGGACTGCCGGCGGCGCGTTCAGCGATCTCGAAGAAGCCGCGTGCCTCGTCGTGCAAATACGACCTCATGGCCTCGCGACCGGCCACGATCGCGTGGTCGTACGCGCGAGCCGGAATTCCCGCTCGATCGTAGTGGATCGCGATTTCCGCCGCTCGATCCGGAACGAGCGTCTCGAGCGCCTGCGCGACTTTTTCGTGGATGCGAGAAAGTCGGCGCGGATTGATCGAGCGTCGCACGGCATCGACGAGGAGCCCGTGCGTGAACTTGAAAGGGGTGTCCTTCGCTTTCGACGACGCTTCCACGACGCCGTGGCTGATCGCTTCGTCGATCGCGTCGAGAACTTCGTCCTCCGTGCCGGCGCCCGCCGCCACCGCGACATCCGCGTCGAATGTCCGTCCAATCACGGAGGCAGTGCTCAGCACACGACGCGTTTCGGCGGACAGACGCTCGAGCCGGCGATCCATCAGACCGCGCACCGCCGCCGGCAGCCCGCGCTCGTACTCCGGACGCAGCCCCCAGCGGCCGTGCTCGTAACGCACACCGCCTTCGTCGAGAATCATCCGCACGATCTGCGTGGCGAGCAGCGGGTTCCCCTCGGAGTGTGCGTGCAGGTACGCAAGCAGCTCCGGGCTCGTTTCGCCGCCGAACACACCGGCCAGCCACTGGCGCACATCCGCCTCGGAAAGGCGGCCGAGCGCGATCTCGCTGAAGCGCTCGTCGCGCAGCAGCCGGTTGCGGCGCTCGAGCGTTTCGCCGCGCAGATCCTCGGTGCGCACCGTGACGCAGAGGACGATCTGTTCATGCGTGAGCTGCGACAGCAAATGCTCGAGCGCGTCCCATGTGCCGGTGTCGGCCCACTGCATGTCGTCGAGCAGGAGAACGACCGGATGCAGCGAGGCCGCCGTGCGAACGTAGGCCGCGATCTCCTCGAGCAGCGCGTACTTGTTGCCCGTCGGCTCCATGCCTGGACGGGCGAGGGCCGGAACGAGTCGTCCGAGCTCGCGCCACTCGCGCGGCGGCACGACGGCGAATTGATCGAGCGCGTCGAGCGCCTCGGCCCACGGCGCGAACGGCGGCTTGGCGTCTGCCTCGCTCGCCTGCCCAGCGACCAAACAGCCCGACCGCGCGCGAACTTCGCCGGCCAGGCGGCGCACGAGCGTCGATTTTCCGATCCCTGCTTCGCCGACGACACAAACGACGCGTGGACCGATCTCGAGTGACTGCTCGAGCACGCGAACCAGGCGACGGGTCTCGTCGTCGCGGCCAACGAAGTGCTTGAGGTTGAGCGTTGGCTCGTGCGAGGCTTCCTCCACTTCCGTCGACAGCACCACCGCGTCGCGGCCGCGACGCTTCGCCTCGTACATCGCGCGGTCCGCTGCCGCGAACAGCGCGTCGAAGTCGCGATGCTCGGGACGCACGCCGGCCACGCCGATCGACAGCGTGACGGAGATGGATCCCGATTGCTGCCGCAACGGAACCGCGGCGCGCCGCACGGTCGCCCGGATACGGTCGGCCAGCTCGCCCGCCTCGTCCGGCCCCGTATACGGCAGCAGCATGATGAACTCGTCGCCGGCGTAGCGGCCGATGATTCCCGTGGACGCACCGAGCTCGCGGAGCGTACCAGCGACGACGCGGAGCACCGTATCGCCCTGGAGATGTCCGTACCGGTCGTTGACTTGCTTGAACTCATCGACGTCGATCACGACAAGCGACATCGTCGCGAATGGCCCGCGCTCGCCGAGAATGGTGTTCGCGATGTCGACGAACGGCCGTCGCGTGAGGAGACCGGTGAGGTCGTCGGACGGGCCGGTCACCTTGAGATCGCGCACCGCCGGCGCGTCGCGTTCCGGGCGCTTCGCGTCGATCAAGCCGCGCCGCGCCGACAGCGATCGTGTCTGGACGAGATCCTCGAACAGCGAGAACAACTCCGGATCGAACTGCTTGCCGACCTCGCTCCGCATGATCTGCAGCGCGGCTTCGGGAGCGAGCAGTCCCTTGTAGCTGCGCTTCGAGGTCAGCGCGTCCCAGATATCGGCGATGCACAGGATGCGCGCTGAGCGCGGGATATCTTGTCCGGCCAACTCGTCAGGGTATCCCTGCCCGTCCCAGCGCTCGTGGTGCGAGCGAACCATCGGGATGATCGCCGGCGGAAAGTTCATCTCGGCCAGCATCTCCGCGCCCGCGACGGGGTGCCGCTTCACGAGCTCCCACTCATTGGGAGCGAGCTTGCCCGGCTTGTTCAGGATCTCGGACGGGATCACGAGCTTGCCGACGTCGTGCAGCGTCGCGCCCATCCGGAACCAGAACAACTCGCGCGCTTCCACGCCCGCGCGCAACGCCAAAGCGCAGACGAGGTCCGCGACGCGTTCGGCGTTGCCCTGCGCGTAGCGGTCCTTCGACTCGATCGACGACATCCATTCGCGTGCGGTCTCGACGAACTGCCGCTCGAGGCGGGATTGCAGTCGGTCTATTTCGGCGCCGGCACCACCAGCTCCGCTGCTGCCGCTCAGCGTCGCGAACAGGCGATGGCCGCGGCTGAAGTGGATCAGCGCGTCGCGATACCGACCCTGCGCGCGGTGAAGCTCGGCGCGTTCCCATGACGTTTCCGCCTCGAGAAGCGTGTCGGCGCGATCGAGCGCGATCTGCTCGGCGTGACTGAGGTGCTCCTCGGCCGCGGCGAATTCTCCCAGCTCGCGCGCGATGCGCCCGAGCTGCCGCTCGATCTCGCCGCGCGCGACGCCGTCTGTGGTCTGCGCGGACAGCGACATGGCCACTTCGCAGGCGGTCCGTGCGGCGCGGAAATCCCCTCGCGCGATCTCCAGCCCGGCGCGGCTGACGTCGAGGTTCACGCGCGCTGGAATGTCGCCCAACGCATCGGCGATCTGCGCCGCCTCGTCGAAGGCGCGCGCGGCATCGTCCCAGCGCTCGAGCTCCGTGCAGAGCGTGCCCATGTCGCTCAGGGCGCTCAGGACTTCCTTCGGCGCGCCGAGCGTTCGGAACTCGGCGAGGCTCGTACGGTGGTAGCGGAGGGCTTTCTCGTGATCGCCGCGCGTCGCCGCGATCACACCGAGGTTCTTGGCGACAACACCGGCGAGCCGGGTCTCTCCGGCGTTGAGCGCGTGAGATCGGGCCTCGAGGTAGAGCGCCTCCGCGCGATCGAAGTCGCCGGTTTGCTGGATCAGCGATGCCTGCTCGCCCACCGAATGCGCGACTTCCGCCGTGTTGTTGCTCAGCGCCCCGACGGTTCGCGCAAACTCGAGGCAGTCGAGCGCCGCGTCCTGTTCGTCGTCGTTGGCGTAGGTGCGCGCGATGGCCCGCATCAGCGAGGCGATGACCCGCGCGTCGTCCTTACGCTTGAGGGAGAAGAGCGCCCGCTCGTACAGTGCCCGCGCTTCATCGCCCCGCCCTTCGCGTTCAGCGGTTTCCGCTTGTTGGACCAGGCGGTCGATGGGGGACGTCATCGTCGCAAGCGCATTCGAATTCGAGCGGCGGGGAGGGGCCTGAATTGGGGCGGGAATGAAAAAAACCGCGCTCCCGGCGGTCGGCATTCGCCGACGTCAGGAGTCGCTCATTCTTGACGCACGCTGGTGCCCTCCAGTCACCCACCCGCCGCACCCGTCGGCCGGGCCGGCGCATCCGTGAGACAAGTCGCTGTCGGCGTGCGCCTTGCACCACCGGCCGGGCCACCGGAGGCGCCATGAAGATCACGCTGTTATCCGAGGATTCGGTTCGCCTGGAACCCGTGCCCGGTCAGATGACCATCGAGGCGCCGACCGCCGAGCAGAGCTTTTCGCCGTTTCACATGCTCGCCAGTGGACTCGCCTACTGCACGTTCTCGGTCATGTACGCCTGGGCGGAGAGCGCGGGATTGGATGCCGGCGACCTCACTCTCGAGGTCTCCTGGACCTTCGCGCAGAATCCGCAGCGCGTCGATCGCTATGACATGCGCTTCCGTTGGCCTTCGCTTCCCGCGAGACGCCTCGAGGCGGCTCGACGGGTGGCCACCCTGTGCACGATCCACGCGACCTTCGCGCAGCCACCCGTGATCGCGATCGACGGCACGACCGGGCCGTCGGTGGCTGCGCCGATCCCCGATCGGGCGTCGGCGTGACGGTTCCCGTCGTCCGGTTCACGATTGCGGGACGCGACGCGCAGCGCGGGCTCGGTCGCGAGTACACCGTGGTGTATGACGGGACCTGTCGCGTTTGCACGCGACTGGCCGGTGTGCTTCGAAAATGGGATCGTGACGAGTCGCTCGAAGTGCTGCCGTCTCAAGCTCCCGGCGTAACGGCGCGCTTCCCCTGGATTCCGCCGCGCGCATACGCCGAGGCGCTCCAGCTCATCGCCTCCAACGGGCATACCTGGCAGGGTGCCGCCGCGATCGAGCAACTGCTCGACGTCTTACCGAAAGGGAGATGGATGTCCTGGCTCTTCAAGATCCCCTTCGTTCGCGGGATCGCCGATAAGTTCTACCGCTGGTTCGCGCGAAACCGATACCGGCTTGGCTGCGGCGAGCACTGTCAATCGCGTCCGCTCGACGTTGCCTTTCGCGACAGCTGAGCGCTCAACGTCCGCGCCCACTCGTTGACGACATCGAGCTCGCGTTCGGTGAGCTCCGTCTCTTCCATCTGCACTCGCCCTTCACCGCCGGATGCACGGACGACGTTGCGGGCAAGCTCCTTCCACGTCGAACGCTGCAGCCAACCACCGACGGTGGCCATGAGGGCCTCGTCGAATGCCGACGCGGCGCGATCGTACACTTGGATCTCGAAGCGCACCGCGTCGCCTTCTTTCGCGGTGAGCATCCGTACCGCGCCGGCGATCGGATGCCCGGCAAGGGTGAGCATCGTGAGGCGCTGGTCGACCACTTCGGCAACGCGAACCTGTACGTCGCCGCGCAACGGGAGCTCCAGCGTCAGCGTTTCGCCCTCCGCGAGGAGCGGCGCGCCATTGGCGCCAGGCTTCATCCGGACCAACGGCGGCAAGAGCTCGGCGAAATGGTGACGCAGGTGCGCGAACAACTGCTCGGCGTCGTACTGGCTGCCGCTCAGGTCGACCCAGTATCGCTTTCGCGTGAGCCTACCGGTGCCGTGCGACGGCAACTGCTCCGGCTGCTCGTCGACAAGCCGGCGGAGTCCAGCATCGAGCGATGTCGGAGCGATTCCGAATACGTCGGTCAGCGCGTTCGACGACGTTCCCGCGATGACGTTGCCGTCGGTGAGCATCTCGAGCTGGGCTTCGCTGAACGGCAGGTCGACGCCGATCGCTTCCATCGCGCGCAGTCCGAACGATGCGACCGACACCGGAACGGGCGCCTGCACGACCGTGCGTCCAGTGAGCTCGCTGAATCGTCGAACGAGGTCGTTTTGCGACGTTCGCTCTCTACCAGCGAGGTCCAGCGACTGGCAG
>Ga0207674_10000289_pt1 | contig 63604 bp, 64 predicted proteins | sample KBSCornC72_FD_184303 | JGI IMG/M metagenome (GOLD analysis project Ga0207674, IMG submission 184303) | Corn rhizosphere microbial communities from Kellogg Biological Station, Michigan, USA - KBS Corn C7-2 (SPAdes) (version 2) | ecosystem: Host-associated > Plants > Roots > Rhizosphere > Soil ...
TTGCCGAGCGACGGTACCCAGCTCTCGATGTCGTTCATTCGATATTTGCCGAGGCCCATGTCGCCGGTTGACGTCTCGATCACCTGGTACGGGATCTCCATCGCCTTCAGCAGTTCCTCGGCGAGGCGGAGCAATGTCGCATGCCACTCGGCCGACTGAGCCTCGTCCGCCTCGCAGATCACATATTGCTCGACTTTCACGAACTGGTGGACGCGAAGCAGGCCGCGCACGTCCTTGCCCGCGCTTCCCGCCTCGCGGCGGAAGCAGGGCGAGTAGCCCGCGTAGAGGATCGGCAGCTTGTCGGCTTCGACGATCTCGCCCGAATGCAGCGAGGTGAGCACGACCTCCGCGGTGCCGGCGAGCCACAGATCGTCATTCGGAAGCTCGTAAGTCTCCTCGCGATGGCCGGGAAACTGGCCCTGGTTGAGGAAGGCCTGTTCACGCGCGATTGCCGGGACCGTGATGGGCGTGAAGTTCGCGGCCGCGATCCTTTCGAGAGCCCAGGCCATGAGCTTGGTTTCGAGCAACGCCAGCCGGCCCTTGAGACAATAGGTCCGTGAACCCGAAACCTGCGTCACGCGGGACAAGTCACCCCAGCCGTTCCTTTCGATCAGCGCGACGTGATCGAGGGGCTCGAAGCCGAACTTCGGCGGATCGCCTTCCGTCCTGATGACCTGATTGTACGTCTCGTCCGGCCCGACCGGCGCGCCCGCGTACGGAATTCCGGGAAGCTTCAGCATCAGGGCGCCGAGTTCATCTTCCTTGCCGACAAGATCGTTCTCGAGCGCTGACGCGCGCGCCCCGGCCTCCTTGGCCTGCCGGCCAAGCTCAGCCTTTTCCTCGGGCGTCGCGTCCTTGAACTTGGCGCTCACCGCATTGCGTTCGGCGCGCAGCTTCTCGATCTCGGTCTTGAGGCCACGCACCTCGGTGTCGAGCGTCAGGAGGGTATCGAGATCCAGCCCCACGCCCTTGTCGCGAATGGCGCGCTCCACCGTGTCACGGTTCGCCTTGACGAAATCCATTGCCAGCATCGGCGTGTGCCTAGCGCAAGCTAGTCGAAGTGCAACCTGCGGTACTTGCCGCGGAAGTAGAGCAGGGGGTCGAGGCCGGCGTCGAAGCTCGCCTTCGCTACCCGGCCAACCAGGATGTGATGATCGCCTCCGTCATAGGAGGCGAATCGTTCGCATTCGAATACGCAAAGGGAATCCTTGAGGATCGGTGCGCCGGCCTCCCCGCAGGACCAGGACATGTTCCCGAACCGGTCGTCCACCCGCGTCGAGAAGGTGATCGATGCAGGCTGTTGCCCGGTTTGAAGCACGTTGATCGCGAAATGCGATGCCCCGGTCAGGGCGTCCGCGCTCGCCGCCTGCCGGTGCACGCAGACCAGGAGCAGCGGAGGATCGAGCGACACCGACGTGAAGCTGTTGACGGTAAGGCCGGCCGGCTCGCCTTTGTCGTCAAGACAGGTGACGACCGTCACTCCAGTCGCAAAGCAGCCGAGCGCATCGCGCAGGGTGCGCGAATCATGCCCGCTGCGATATTCGCGCCTCGTCGACGTTTCAGCCATGCAAGGGGGTATAACGCGCCCGCCCGTCTTTGCGAGCGACGCGAAACAATCCATCAAAGCGCCAGCATTTCCTCAACCGTCAGCGCCAGCACATCCTCGATCGTCCGCTCCAGCGATTCCGAAACGAGATAACGGGGCTGGAAGGCGTCATGTTTGTAGGGTGTGTTGACCGCCTTCACGACCGAGAAGGGCAACCGCTCGACCGCGCCGCTCTCCAGGCTGAAATGCGCTTCGCCGAAGCTCGAGGCGAGACCGGCGCCGAGGATCTTCAGCTCGGCATTTTCGAGCGCGAGCCCGAACTCGACGCTGTGCCAGTAAAGCCGGGCGGCCTTGTGACCCTGGTCTGCCGCGATCGCCGCGACGCCGAGCTCGCCGACGTGGCGTGTCATTTCGGCATAATCATGATGCGCCAGCATCGGGATATGACCGAACATGTCATGGAAGCAGTCCGGCGCCTCGAGATAGTCCAGCTCCGCGCGTGAGCGGATGAAATTGCCGACCGGGAATACGCGCTCGCTCAGCATCGCGAAGAAAATCTCGTCCGGCACAAGGCCCGGGACCGCAACGGTGCGCCAGCCCGTTCGAGGCTCGAGGATCGCGTTCAGGCCTTCGACATCCGGCACGCCAGGATGTGACAGCCGGAGCAGGTCGATTCCATCGAGGAAGGGAGACACGACGCGCGTGCCGAGAAGTTCGACCTGCCTTTCGAACAGCAGGTCCCACACCGCATGATCCTCCTCGGTGAAGGATTCCCAGCGCTGCGGCACGACATAATCCTGCCAGCGCTCGCCGGTTCGGTCCCTTGTGATCGTGTCCTGCAGCATGAATCTTCCTCTTCGAAACAACAAAAAACCCGCCGAGCGAGGCTTGGCGGGTTGGAGGCCGGTCAACTGAAGCTCTAGTCGCGCGTCAGCTCGTCCCAACCTCCATCGGATAATAATAGATCGCCGGCGCGGCCGAGGCGGCGCGGATCGGGTCGATCGGGGTGAACGTACGGATCATCGAAATCGTCTTATCTCAATCGCGACATGAACGTCTACTGGCCGCTGCCGTTCCCTATTCCACTTCCGTAATGACGATGGAAACATTGTCGGGCGCGCCGCGCGACAGCACCATTTCGAGCAGCGCGTCCGCGGCCCCGTCGAGGCTGTTGGAAGCGAGCTCCTCGGCGATCTCATGGTCTTCGACCAGTCGCGTCAGCCCGTCGCTGGCGAGGAGAAACTGGTCCCCGGGCCGGACGTCGCCGCTGACCGTCTCGACCTTGAGCTCGGCGACGACTCCCACTGCCCTCGTGATCACATTGGCGTTGGGATGGCCCTCGGCATCCTCGGCGCTCAGCATTCCGGCATCGACGAGATCCTGGACGAGGCTGTGGTCGCGGCTCACGCGCTCGATCTTCCCTCCCCGAACCCGATAGGCCCGGCTGTCGCCCGCCCAGAAGCAGCGGAATTCGTCGTCGGCTATGGCCAGGCCAACCACCGTGCTTCCGATGGTGCGCTCGCTGTCGACCGAACGGGCAAGTTCAATCAGCTCGCCGTTGACGGCTTTCAATGCCGTGATCGCCGCTTCGGTCAGTTCATCGAGGCTATAGACGATCGGCAAAGCCTGCAGCGCATCCGTCACCTTCGCGCTGGCGACGTCTCCCGCTTCATGTCCGCCCATCCCGTCCGCCACCGCCCAGAGGCCGCGTTCGGTACGAACCATCACCGAATCCTCGTTGACCTTGCGACGCAGGCCCACGTCCGATCGGCTTACGCATTTGAACGGCACGGTCCGCCACCTCCCCCTGTAGTGACGCAGCAGACTAGCAATTGTACATGCTTCGTGCGATTAACTTTTGCATAGCGATACCCGGGGGAATCGCCGATGAATAAAGCGTACAGCAACAAGGCGTTACCGGCCGGGACTGTGCTCCGCGAATGGCGGCTCGAGGATGTCCTCGGCGTCGGCGGGTTCGGTATCGTCTACAAGGCTCGCGGGATTTATTTCGACGAGCTCGTTGCCATTAAGGAATATTTCCCGAGCTCGATCAGCGAGCGCGACGCGGAAGATACGGTCGTTCCGATCGATTCCGACGCCGAGGAAGTGCACGCGCTCGGACTCAAGAAGTTCGTCGAGGAAGCCAAGCTCCTGTGGAATCTTTCCACGCCGACGCGGCATCCGAACATCGTCAGCGTCCGCAGCCTCTTCGAGATCCACGGCACGGCCTACATGGTCATGGATTTCGAGGACGGAACGTCGCTCTCGAAGATGCTGAAGCAGGGCCGCAAGTTCAACGAGCGCAGCCTGTGGAGCATCGTCCAGCCCGTCGCCGAGGGTCTCGAGCGCGCACATCGCGTGGGAGTGCTCCACCGCGACATCAAGCCGCCCAACATCCTCATCAATGAGGACGGCCGCCCCGTGCTGATCGACTTCGGATCGGCCCGGTTCGAAGCTGCGGAGGCGACGAGCACCAAGGTCACGTTCCACACGCCGCCCTACGCCGCGCTCGAACAATATGTGAAGACCTACCCGCAGGGGCCATGGACGGACATCTACGCGCTCGGCGTCGTCCTTCATGAATGCATCACCGGAGAGAAACCGCCGGAGGTCCTGGAGCGGCTGCACGGGGGCCTTGGAACGCCACTGTCCGCGGGCAAATGGCCGGGCTACGGCAAGACGTTCCTCGCCGCCGTCGATGCTGCGATGACGGTCAAGCCGGACGACCGTCCGCAGTCCATTTCCGAATGGCTGGACATGTTCGGCAAGTCCGACAAGCCGCGTGTTGTCGCCGGCGCCGACCAGGATGCGACGCGCTTCTATACAAAGAACGAGGTCGCGACCGAGGAGATCGTTCCGATCGCCGCTCCGGAGGGCGTCGAGGAACTCCTCGAGACGGGAGTTCCCGCCGACCCGAGCGAGGTCCAGTTCAAGCGCGCGGGTGAGGAAACCGGGGCAAAGAAGCGCAAGGAAGCCGCGAAGAAGAAGGAAGCGGCCGCTGCTGTCGCGGAGGAAGAACAGACAACGGGCGAAGAGCCCCCTCCTCCCCCTCCCGGGCGCCGCGATGTCGCAAGAGATGCATCAAAGGAGCCTTCGAAGCCCAAACCCGCGGTGATCGCGGCGGGCGTCGCAGCTTTGCTCGTCGCCGGAGTCGGCGGCTGGGCAATGCTCGGCCGAGGCGGGCCCGAATCAACCCAGAACATCGCTCAGCCCGCACCGGCTGTGGACACCAGCGTACTTCAGGCTCCCGCAACCCCGGACGTCAACGCCGCCGCTGCCACCGAGCAGCCGGCGACGAATGAGGCCCAGCCGACTGCGACGCCTGCCACCCCCGCGCCTCCGTCGGATCAGACGAAGGAGCTCGACAAGCTGCGGAAGGAGGCCGCCAAGACCGCGGCAGTCCAGGCGCGGCTCGATGCGCTCAAGAAAGCGCAGGCCAAGGCGGCACAGCAAGCGAATACGCAGATCGTGGCCACGCCCAAGCCGGCCAAGTCCGCGGTCTCATCGGCCGCGAGCTCATCCGGTGGCGTCTCTGGTGCCAAGCTCGCCCAGCTCGACAGCATCGTCGATGATGCGCGCTCGATGGCGAAACGGGTCATGAAGTCGAGCAACAGCGCCAACGCCGCGCTGGCGAGGAATTACGACGCCAACCTCAAGACTCTGAAGGCGTCCGCGCGCGGCGTGTCGTCAGACAAGGACCTCGACCGGCTGATCAAGCAGGCGAACCAGACGCGCGCCTACGTGCAGTTCCTCGCAAGACAGGAATAGATCAGGCGCGGCGGCGCGGCGGCAGCGTCTGCTTGAGGAGCGCGCGATAGGCTTTGGATCCCGATAAGGGCTGGACGACGGGTTCGCTTGCATCGCCGCCGACCAGCAGGCGGGTCGTCACGCTTTCGGCGTCGCGATCGATAGCGATATGGATGACCGGCATTGCGCTCTCCAATGCCAATCCGACGACATGGGCAGTGCCTCCCGGGCCTTTACCTTCACCGCCGTCCCACACCGCAATGAGGATGTCGGCCTCGTCGATCACCGCTTTCCCGACGCTGACATATGCGCCAATTTCGTCGGAGCGCTCACCGGGGATCGCGCGGACTTCGTGCGCCGCCTGTAGCGCATCCTCGAAATCCTCGAGCTCACGGCCGGAAAAATCGTTGCGATATTCGTCCGCTTCGAACGGCAGAAGCGCGTGCACGCGATAGCCGGTCGCGTGGGCAGACTTTGCCGCGATCTGATCGGCGCCCGACGCGAGCGCGGAATGGAGGCGAAGCTGAACTCGGCGCTTGAACATCCTGCCCGGACCGACGCTTAGCGCGGCTTCGCGCAGGCTTCCGAATACGTCCTCCAGCACCGGCTCGAGGGCAGCGATGACGGCGGGCGTCAGTAGGCAGGCTCGATGTCCGGTTATGCCGACATTCACCGTGGTGCTGCGCGCCCAGCGCGGCGCTACCCGGCTCAGGGCACGTCGAAGCTTCCAGCGAAAACCCTGGTTCGATCCGTTGAGTTTCAGCGCCACTTCTGTGGCATTCAGGCGGCTAGGTTGGCGCGCGTCCGAAGCTCGTGCCGCAAAGAGACGTTGCCCACTCGAAGGACCTGGCCGACGTCGAGGAGGGCCTCTCTCTCGATCCTCTTGTCTTGGACGTAGGTGCCGTTGGTCGAATTGAGGTCGGTGATCAGCAGCTTGTCGCCGGCGAGATCGACCTTGCAGTGCAAGCGCGAAACACCGGGATCAGGAATGATTATGTCCGCGGGCGCAGTCCGGCCGATCTTCAGGCCGATCGGGCTGACGACATAACGTTTCTGGCCGTCGGTCAGCTCGAGACAATGGAATTCGTCCTGCAGCTCCGAACCCAGGTCCGGTCCGCGGTAAAATTGCGTCCGGTCATCCTCGTCGCTGCCGGCAAGCTCGGCGACGTCGCGCGGAGAGGGACGCGACCGGGCTGGTTTGACCGATTCTTCGTCTTCGGTCCCGGCGTTGGCTCGTCCACCGAAACTCCGGAAGGCAGGCCGTTTGGCCGCTTTCGGCGGGGGAGCCGCTTCCGGCTCTGGCTCGGCGGCTTTGTCGCGGCCAACCAGATCATGGATATCGTCGACGTAGGTGCGCCAGCGCGTGTCGGAACGGTCACCCGTCCAATCGGCGAGATCGGCCGTATGCGTGAGTTCGAAGATGATCGGCCGGTCGCAGGCTTCGATGATGGCCGGGACGAGCTTGTTGCTGCGGTCGGCAAGTGTCGCCTCCGCGCGCACCCAGCGCGACCGCACGGATCGAGGCGACCACAGGACGACGACGGCCCTGGCACTCTTCAGCTCGCGCTCGATGACCTCGTCGAACGTCTGGCCGGCCTGGAGGGTCGCGTCCCACCACACGCTGAACCCTTCCTCGGCGAAGCATTTCGCGAAATGCCGCGCCGCGGACCGGTCCTCCCGGCTGTAGGAAATGAAGATGTCCCTTCCCGGCACTCAAATCCCCCAACAAACCAAAATCGCCTAAGGGAAAGGGACCGCACACCCTGGGGTGGCGATCCGTCAGACGCGGAAACAGCCTCAGGCGCGTCGAAATTTATCAGGGTTTATTGTCGATTAACTTTCGTTCGATGTCGAGAGAGAAGTTATCATATCTGTCCCATTAGGGGGCAGCGGGCGCGGTCTCGCGCATCCTCAGCAGGACCGGCAAAACGAAGATCGCGACCAGGGCGATCATCAGGCCGGGGACCGGCGGCCATCCGGTGCGGTGCAGCAGCAGCTGCGAAACATAGGGGGTAAGGCCCCCGAAGATCGCGGTCGCCATGGTCGCTCCGAGCGCGAGGCCGCTCAGCCGTCCTTCGCCGCCGAATTGCTCGGCGGTGGCGACGGCGCCGACCGCGCTGACTCCGCCCGCGACCATCGCCAGGACGATCGCGCCGGCGAGCGCTTCGGTACGCGATCCGCTCGCCATCAGGGCGAACATCGTGATCGGAAGAATCGCGCTGAGCAGGCACAATCCGATCAGCACCTTCCGTCGGCCGAAGCGATCTGACGTGGCCCCGACGAAGGGCGTGACGAGGATCACCATCACCGCGGCACCAGTCGAGAGCCACAGCGAATCGCGCTCGGAAAAGGCCCCCGCGGTGTTGAGGAATGCAGGCACGTAGGTGATCCCGACATAATAAGTGATCGATCCCAGCGCCGAGATTGCGAATGCGCGAGCGATCCCGCCCGGATGCGTCCTGATGGTGTGCCGCAATGGATTGTCCGGGACGGTCCCCTCGCGCCTTTGGCGATCGAAATCGGGCGATTCATGCATGGCAGAGCGCGCTATCCATACCGTCGCCGCGAGTCCCGCACCGAAGAGGAAGGGGATTCGCCATCCCCACGCGTCGAGATCGGCATTGCTCATCAGGCTGACGGTCAAAGCCGAGATTCCGACCGCGAGGAGGCCCCCGACCTCGCTGGCAGCCGCGGCCAGCGAGGTGATCAGTCCCCGGCGCTCGGGCCGGGCGCCCTCGAGCAGATAGGCGACGACTCCGGTATATTCTCCACCGACGGCGAACCCCATCACGCAGCGCAAGAGGAGGAGCATCATTCCAGCTGCGGGGCCGATCTGCACGCGCGTCGGAATGAGGCCGAGTGCAAGCATTGCCGCGGTCATCAGCGCAACGGACATCAACAGCGAAGTCCGCCGGCCATAACGATCGCCGATATGGCCGAAGAAGATCGCTCCCAGCGGCCGCATGAGATAGGCGACGGCAAATCCTGCCAACGTCGTGATCAGCGAGGCTTCGCCCGGCCCGAAGAACACGCGCGAGAGGACGGTCGCGAAATAAAGATAGAGCGTGAAGTCGTACCATTCGACGATGGTCGAGAAAGCGGCAATCACGGTCGAGCCGCGCGACACGACCGTTCGCTCAGCCAAGTGCAAGCATCCAGTCCGCCATCGCATCGAGCGCATCCGCCTCCGCGTCCGACGGCGTCCGTCCGCTCTTCGCAGCGACTTTGAAGCTGTGATCGGCGTCCATGACGAGATGAAGCGTCGCTTGTTCGCCGAGGGAGCGGACGACGGAATTGAGCAGGTCCAGTTCGGCCAGCGCGTCGCGCGACCCGGACACGAACAGCATCGGTACCTGCACGCGCGAAAGATGCTCGGCGCGCTCGATCCCAGGTTTCCCGGCCGGGTGCAGCGGGAAGCCGAGAAAGGCGAGGCCGCGCACGCCGGCTAGCGGCGCTTCCGTCTGGGTCTGCGAGGTCATCCGCCCGCCAAACGAACGCCCGCCGGCGAACAGCGGCAAATCCGGCGCGAGCTCGCGGGCTTTCTCGGCCGCTGCGCGGACGGCGGCATGCGCGATCTTCGGCGGATCGGGCTGCCTCGATCCCTTCTCCATGTAGGGAAATTGGTAGCGCAGCGTCGCGATGCCGCGCTCCGCGAGACCCTGCGCGTTCGATTCCATGGCCCTGTGGGTCATCCCGGCGCCGGCGCCATGTGCGAAGAGATAAAGCGCTTTCGCGCGCGAAGGCCGCAGCAGCAGGCCGGAGACCTGCCCGGCGCCGACATTGACGATAACCGGCTCGGCGTCGCCCACATCATTCCCCTGCGAGGCGATTGATCGTCTCGGCGAGCTCACGATCCTTGCCGGTTACTCCGCCGGCGCTGTGCGTCGTCAGTCGGAAATCGACGCGGTTCCAGACGCTCGTGAACTCCGGGTGATGGTCGACCTTCTCCGCGTGAAGCGCGACACGGGTCAGGAATCCGAACGCCTCGCTGAAATCCTTGAACTTGAAGCTGCGGACCAATGCCTGGTCCTCGTCTTCAAGCGTCCAGCCGTCGGGAGCGTCCATTGCGAATCTCCTGTCCTACAGGCGCTGGTTCGACTTAGCTTATCGCATGCGTGGCTGTCATTCGGGCTTGGTCGAGGCTGCACCGAGCGCCCACGCCCCCCGCGAAATGGCGCTTCATCGCGTGACTTTAGTGAACGTAAGACCGCCGTACGCCTTGAAATCGGTTCGACGCCAGCGCAGGTGAGCCGCGAAAAGGAGTCGAAAATGGCTACGCAGGTCGCCGAAACGGGCCCGCTGGGCTTCGAAAACCCGATGGGCACCGACGGCTTCGAGTTCGTCGAATATACGGCGCCGGACATCGAGCTGTTGCGCTCTTTGTTCACGAAGATGGGCTTTCCCGAGGTGGCCCGGCACAAGAGCAAGAACGTCACGCTGCACAAGCAGGGCGACTGCAACTTCATCATCAACGCGGAGCCCGGCAGCTATGCCGAGGAATATGCCCGCGATCACGGCCCCAGCGCCTGCGCCATGGCCTTCCGGGTCAAGGACGCCAAGGCAGCGCATGAGCGCGCGATCCGGCTGGGTGCGACCAATGTCGAAGTAAAGGTCGGCGACGGCGAGCTCGACATACCGGCGATCGAAGGGATCGGAGGATCCCGCCTCTTCTTCGTCGATCGCTACGGCGCGAATGGCTCGATCTACGATGTCGACTTCGACTTTCATCCCGACTGGCGGCAAAGGATGGCGGAGGCTGACTCCAAGCTGACCTATGTCGACCACCTCACGCACAACGTGCACCGTGGCCGGATGAGCGTCTGGGCCGAGTTCTACGAAAAGCTCTTCAACTTCCGTGAGATTCGCTACTTCGACATCGAAGGGAAGGTCACCGGCCTCTTCTCGAAGGCAATGACTTCGCCGTGCGGCAAGATCCGAATCCCGCTCAACGAGAGCCAGGACGACAAGAGCCAGATCGAGGAGTTCCTCCGCGAATATAAGGGCGAGGGCATCCAGCACATCGCGCTTGGGACGACGGATATCTATTCGAGCGTCGATATCCTGCGCGGCCGCGGCATTCCCTTCCAGGACACGCCCGACACTTATTACGAGATGCTCCCCGATCGCATCCAGGGGCACGGCGAAGATCTGAAGCGGCTCGAAGAACGCCGAATCCTGATGGATGGGGCTCCGACCGAAGGGCAGGGCCTGTTGCTGCAGATCTTCACCCAGAATGTGATCGGGCCGATCTTCTTCGAGATCATCCAGCGCAAGGGAAACGAGGGCTTCGGCGAGGGCAATTTCAAGGCGCTGTTCGAGAGCATAGAGCTCGATCAGATGCGCCGCGGTGTGATCTAGGCCGCGACATGACCGAAGCTTATATTTGCGATTACGTCCGAACGCCGATCGGACGCTATGCCGGAGCGCTGAGCAGCGTCCGCGCGGACGATCTCGCGGCGATTCCAATCAAGGCGCTGATCGACCGCAACTCCGGCGTCGACTGGTCCGAACTCGACGATGTGATCCTCGGCTGCGCCAACCAGGCGGGAGAGGACAACCGAAACCTCGCCCGCATGGCGGGGCTTCTGGCTGGCCTTCCGGACAGCTCGGGCGGGGTGACCCTCAATCGCCTGTGCGGATCGGGGCTCGACGCAGTGGCGATGGCCTCGCGGGCAATCCGCGGCGGCGAATCGGAGATGATCATCGCGGGCGGCTCCGAAAGCATGAGCCGCGCGCCCTTCGTCATGGCGAAGGCGACGAGCGCGTTCGACCGGAACGCCGAGATGTACGACACGACGATCGGATGGCGCTTCGTCAATCCGAAGATGAAAGCGGCCTACGGCGACGACACGATGCCGAGCACCGGCGAGAATGTCGCCCAGGAATTCCAGGTCAGCCGCGAGGACCAGGATGCCTTCGCTTTGAGGAGCCAGGAGAAGGCTTCGAACGCTCAGGCCAACGGCCGGCTGGCGGCGGAAATCGTCGCCGTCGAAATCCCGCAGCGAAAGGGCGATCCCGTCGTCGTCGACAAGGATGAGCATCCGCGCCAGACAACGCTTGAAGCCCTTGCAAAGCTAAAGCCGATCGTCCGCCCGGACGGCACGGTGACCGCCGGCAATGCGTCCGGAGTCAACGACGGAGCGGCGGCGATCATCATCGCTTCGGAGGAGGCTGCGGCGCGTAACGGCCTCACTCCGCGAGCCCGGGTTCTCGGCGCGGCCGTCGCCGGCGTTCCGCCCCGGATTATGGGAATCGGCCCGGCCCCGGCATCCGAGAAACTGATGCATCGCCTTGGCCTGAGGATCGGCGACTTCAACGTGATCGAATTGAACGAAGCCTTCGCCGCCCAGGGTCTCGCCGTGCTTCGCCAGCTCGGGATTGCCGACGACGATGCGCGAGTGAATCCGAACGGCGGTGCGATCGCGCTTGGTCACCCGCTGGGCATGTCCGGCGCGCGCCTCGCGCTTACCGCCACCGAGGAGCTTCAGCGCAGCGGGGGGAAGCTCGCCCTCGCGACCATGTGCATCGGGGTGGGTCAGGGAATCGCTCTCGCGCTCGAGAAGGTGTAAACTCCGCGAATGAGCGGGGTCGCGGAAAAGGTCGACAAGCTGGCCATCATGGCGGTGCTGGAAACGGTGCCGGATCCCGAGATTCCGGTCCTCTCGATCACCGACCTTGGGATCGTTCGCGACATAGAAGATGACCCGCCGCGAGTCTTGATTACGCCGACCTACACCGGTTGCCCGGCGACCTTGGCGATCGAGCAACTCATCCGCGACGCCCTCGACCGGGCCGGCTTCGGCGACGTCTATGTCGAGCGGCAATTATTCCCGCCGTGGACGACCGACTGGATCAGCGAGCGCGGCCGGGAGCGGCTGAAGGCCTATGGGATCGCACCGCCGAGCCCGTCCGCCGAGGCCGAATGCCCGTTGTGCGGGTCAACCAATACGGTCGAGGTCAGCCGCTTCGGCTCCACGCCTTGCAAGGCGCAATGGCGGTGCAAGGCGTGCCTGGAGCCGTTCGACCGCTTCAAATGCCACTGAGGGCTTGATCACCACTCTGCGAAACTGCCGTCGCTGGTCCGGAAGATTGGGTTGCGCCACCGGTGCCGGTCCTTGTCGGCTTCGCGCACCGCGGCTTCGTCGATATCGACTCCGAGGCCGGGCCCTTCGGGCACCGGGAGGTAGCCGCCGACCGGAGTCAGCGCTTCCTTGTTCGTACAGAAGTTCAAAAGATCGTGCCCGCCGGTATTGTAATGGATGCCCAGGCTGATCTCCTGGATCGCGTGGTTGGGAGTGCAGGCAGCGATCTGCAGGCAGGCGCCCAGTGCCAACGGACCGAGCGGGCAATGCGGTGCGACCGCAATGTCATAGGCTTCGGCCATCGCCGCGATCTTGCGGACCTCCAGGATGCCGCCGGCATGGCTGAGGTCCGGTTGGATGATGTCGACCGTTCCGGCTTCGAAGAAGGGCTTGAACTCCCAGCGGGTGAACAGCCGCTCGCCGAGCGCGATCGGCGTCGTTACCAAGTCCGCGATCTGGCGCAGGCCCTCGGGATTCTCGGAAAGCAGCGGCTCTTCGATGAACAGCAGTCCGAGCGGCTCCACGGCCTTCGCCAGCTGCTTCGCCAGTGGCCGATGCACCCGCCCGTGGAAGTCGAGGCCGACGTCCATGCCCATCGCTTGCGCCGCCTCCACGCGCTTGACGACTTCGTCGAACAGCTTGGGCGTGCCGATCCAGCTGAGCTCGGCAGTCGCGTTCATTTTCACGGCGGTGAAGCCCTGGTTCCGGCGTTGCTCGGCTGCCTCGCCGATTTCGTGCGGCCGGTCGCCGCCGATCCACGCATAAGAACGGACCTTGTCGCGGACCTTGCCGCCGAGCATCTGCCAGGCCGGCAGGCCGAGAGCGCGGCCTTTCAGGTCCCACAGCGCCTGTTCGAGACCGGCGAGCGCCGACATCATCACCGGCCCGCCACGGTAGAAGCCGCCGCGATAGCCAACCTGCCAGATGTCCTCGATGTTGAACGGATCGGCGCCGATGAACCGATCGCGGAACGCCTCGAAGGCCCCGTCGACCGCTTCGGCCCAGCCTTCGAGACTCGCTTCGCCCCAGCCGACCGCGCCGTCTTCGCTTTCGACCCGAACGAACAGCCAGCGGGGAGGCGCGTAGAACGTCTCGATGCGGCCGATTTTCCGGCTCATGCTTCGGCCTTTCTCGCCTGGCTGTCGCGCCCGCCAAAGTGGCGGCCGGCGGCATCGTCGTCGCCGTCCTCGACGTCGCCGATCCTCTTGATCGGGACGATCAGGCAGACGCTTTGGGCCGGAAGCACGTTCCGCCAATCCGCGATCAGCTGCTTGTATGCCTTGCCGACGTTGCGGATCTTGCGGTCGAGATCGAACAGGCCGAGCGGATTGACGTTGCCGTTCTGCTCGCGAAGCGCGGTGTCCCAGTCGATCTGATCGGTCAGCGAATACCAGGTGAAGCCGACCGTGGGGATCCCGACGTTCCTCAGGCGAAGGACGTTGGCCCATTCCTTCCACAGCCATTTGACCGCCTCGTCGCCATGCGGACCTTCCCACAGGTTCGTCTCGGTGTGCATGACCGGCAAACGATAGCGGTTGTAATATTGCCGGGTGATCTCGGAATAGCCGAAGGTCTCGCCTGCGGCGACGGTATGGCCGTCGGCGAACACACGGTGCTCGTTGAGCTGGTAATAATCGTTGCCGAGGATGCAGTGCTGCTTCAGGCGATGTTCCAGAAACCAGGCATATTCCTCGCGGGTCATGCCGTTGTCGGTGAGGAACTCGTACATTCCGCTATCGACGCGGCGGCCATAGTTCAGGTCGAGCGACAGGAATCGCATCTGGTTGAGAACCTCGGCGCGCCCGATCGCGCCGGGGGAATCGGCGTGATAATATTCCGACGATTCCGACTGGATGAAGATCGCGTCGTGACGGCGCTTCAGAATCTCGATCATCCCCATCACATTGGCTTTGACGAGGTGCTTGATCGCGGTGACGAACGACTTGTCGTCCTTCTTCTGCTCGTTCCACCAGCCGTATTTGGCTGAGAAGACGGCGCAGATGAACATCTCGTTGATCGGCGTGTAGAGCTGCACCCAGGGGAAGCGCTCAGCGAAAGCTCCGGCATAATCGGCGAAGAGGCGAGGGAAATCCGGGTTCTGGAAATTGCCGAGCCAGTCGGGAACGCCGAAATGGCAGAGATCGACGATCGGTGTGATGTCGCGGCGTTTCAGCTCCGCGAAGGTGATATCGGCGAATTCCCAGTCGAATTTGTTCGGGGCGAGATAGGTCTTGTGGATCGGCGGGCCGTAGCGAAGGAAGTTGATGCCGACTTCCTGGACGCAGTCGAAATCCTCGCGCCAGCGCTCATAATGGCCGCAGACCTCCATCTCATCGACTCGGGTCTTGCCATGATTGATCGTCGGGATGCTGTTTTCGATTCCCGTCGCGAACATGAAGTTGGCGATGGTTCGATCTCCTCACATCGTTCGGTCAGCCGGCGAAAGGAACGTCGGCAAGCCCCCGTACTCCAGGAGTAAACATAAACAACCCACCGGCATTTGGTTGCATCGCGAGAGGTGTTTCATCGAGCCCGATTCTTGCGGAAGTGATGTAGAGCCGGTCGAGGTCCGGTCCACCGAATGTGCAGCTCGTCGGCCGTGAAACGGGCATTGCGATCGTCTGCAGCCATTCGCCTTGGTCCGAGAACCGGCGGACGCAACCGCCGTCCCAAAAGGCGATCCACAGACAGCCTTCGGCATCGACCGTCATCCCGTCGGGAAAGCCCTGGCCTTCAGCAAACTGGAGGAAAGTGCGGCGGTTCGTGGCGTGTCCATCTTCCAGATCGAAGACGTACGTTACCTGTCGTGCGGAATCGCTGTGATACATGCGGTCGCCAGACGGGCTGAACGCAGGGCCGTTGGTGACCTTGTAGCCCTCGTCCGCGATATTCCAGTCAAGCGTTTCGCCAAAGCAATAAAGGCTTCCGGTCGCCTTTCGCTCTTCGTCGTCCATTGTTCCTGCCCAGAAGCGGCCGCGGCGATCAACCTTGCCGTCGTTGAACCGATTGTGGGGCAGCTTCGCCTCGGGCCTGGCGATGATCTCGAATGATTCCGCCGTGAGATCGATTGCGGCAAGCCCTTCGTCCGTGCCGCCGATGAAACCGCCGTTCCTGCGGGGAGCGATCGACCCGACGCGAACCGGAGTGTCCCATTCGGTGCGCCGGCCCTGGTCGTCGAGGCGGAAGATTTTCCTCCCCTTGATGTCGACCCAGTAAAGCGCGGCCTCACGCTGGACCCACACCGGTCCCTCGCCGAGAGTCGCGTGGACATCGGCCACGCATTCGACGTTCGTTTCACGAGTCATCGGTTCTGGGCATAACAGCAAGGGAGCGAAGTTGCTCCGGCGAGGTTATGGATGCCATGGGCAAATGGGCGGACGGCTTCATCGCGGTTGATTGGGGCACGACGAACCGCCGCGCATATCTGATCGATGGCGACGGAAAGTGCGTCGATGAATTCGAGGATGCCAAGGGTGTGCTGGCCGTTCAGTCCGGCGCCTTTCCCGATGCAGTCGCTGAAATCCGACAGCGCCTTGCGGACAAGCCGCTACTGTTGGCGGGGATGGTCGGTTCCAATCGCGGCTGGGTCGAAGCGCCTTATGTTCCCTGCCCGGTAAGCATTGAGAAGCTTGTCGACGCGCTCGTCTGGGCGGGGGACCGCGAGGCCATCGTGCCGGGCGTCTCCTACATCGGTCAGGGTCGCGCCGACGTTATGCGGGGCGAGGAAGTCCAGCTTCTTGGCGGCGTCGCCGCCGGGATCGTCGATCCTGACGGCTTCGTCTGCCATCCGGGCACCCACAACAAGTGGGCGTTGCTGAGACACGGGACGATCCACATTTTCGGAACCGTCATGACCGGCGAGCTATTCAATCTCCTGAAAGAACACAGCATCCTCGCCGATCTCCTCGAGGGACCGGTCGAGACCAACGAGGCGTTCAAGCGGGGCGTGGCGCACGCGATGGAACGCGAAATGCTTCCGGCCGACCTTTTCGGAGTCCGGGCGGCGGTTCTCCTGGGTCAGGCAAGCAGGGACGATGCACCCTCCTACACGAGCGGACTGCTGATCGGGACAGATGTTCGCATCGGCCTGACATGGCCTGCCGGTGCCGAGATTGGGGTCATCGGCCGGCCAGACCTTACCAGGCTTTACGCGGCTGCAATCGCCGAGACGGGACGACAGGCGATCGAAATTGACGGGGAACGGTGCTTCCTCGCCGGCATCCGGAAAATCGCGGAGAAGATCAGTTGAGCGCCCGAGAGCTGCTCCGAGGCTTCCTCGACCAATGTCCGCTGATCGGGATTATCCGCGGGGTCACGCCCGCCGAGGCGGAGGCCGTGGGGGCAGCCATCTCCGATGCAGGTATTCGCATCATCGAGGTGCCGCTGAACTCACCCGAGCCGATGAAGAGCATCGCGGCCCTCGCCCGGCGTTTTGGCGATGACGTGCTGGTCGGGGCCGGCACAGTGCTCGATCCGGGCGACGTCGCCCGAATCCAGGACGCGGGCGGGCGGATCATCGTTTCGCCCGACACGAACGTGGATGTGATCGCTGCTGCAGCAGCAGCGGGCTTGGTGTCCTGTCCCGGCTATTTCACGCCGTCGGAAGCCTTCGCCGCCCTCCGCGCCGGAGCGCACGGCCTCAAGCTTTTTCCAGCCGAGGGCGCATCGCCATCGATGGTCAAGGCACAGCGCGCAGTCCTCCCCAGGGACGTGCCCCTGATCGTCGTCGGTGGAGTGAAACCGGACAACATGCAGCCCTGGATTGACGCTGGAGCGGATGGATTCGGCCTGGGATCGGGCCTCTACAGACCCGGCCAGTCGTCAGAGGAAACGGCCGAACGCGCGCGAGCCTACGTCGCCGGGTTGCGCCAATGAAGCCGATTCGCATCGCGATCATCGGCTTCGGCAAGATCGCGGCTGATCAACATGTCCCTTCGATCATGGCCGGTCCGCGCTTCAAACTCGCGGCGAGCTCAAGCCGGTCGGGAAACGGACCACAACCCGTGTTCACCGACTGGCGCGAGCTGATCCGAAGCGTCGAAGGGCTCGAAGCCGTCGCGATCACGACTCCGCCGGCACCACGCTATGAGATCGCGCGCGAATGCATCCTGAAGGGCTTGCACTGCCTTCTCGAAAAGCCGCCAACGACGGGTCTTGCCGAAATCCAGGATCTCGCCTGCCTCGCGGAAGCACAGAATGTCACGCTGTTCACCACCTGGCATGCGCAGCATCATCCCGCCGTCATCGCGGCCGGGAAGGCGCTCGCTGGCAAGAGGATCGCCGCAATGCACATCCTGTGGCACGAGGATGTCCATAAATGGCATCCCGGCCAGAATTGGATCTGGGATCCTGGCGGGTTCGGTGTCTTCGATCCAGGGATCAACGCCTTTTCGATCGCCACGAAGATCTTCCCGGGCGGCCTGTTCGTGAAAGCGGCAGAGCTCAGCATTCCGGCAAACGCCCAGACGCCTATCGCCGCGGACATCATTTTCTCCAGCCCCCAGGCCGACGGTCCGCTGAGCGCTAGCCTCGACTGGCGCCGGACCGGGGCAGAAGAATGGACGATCGTCGTGGAAACCACCGACGGGGCCGAGGTTCGTCTGGAGAATGGCGGATCGCAATTGCTCATCAACGGCAGCCCAGCGGCCGAGGGGGGCATTGGCGAATATCCGGACATCTACCGCGAATTCCTGCGCCTGATCGATGAGCGAAGCAGTATGGTGGACGTCGCTCCCCTGCGCCTTGTGGCTGACTGCCTGCTTGTCGGGTCCCGCAAGGAGACCGAGCCGGTCGCGCTGTGACGGCCAGTGCAACGTTACGGGCGCGCACGGGTTAATCCGTGGGATGGAATTGCCGAATGCCTGAAACAATAACCGACGAACTCGACCGTGCTGACGAGGCCTTCGCGGGCAACCGCCTGCTTTCCACCTTCGCCGCGGACGCGCGAGCCTTGATCGAACCCCACGGAAGCTTCGTCGACCTCGAAGCGGGAGAGACGGTGCTCACCCGAGGCGAGGATGTAAGCGGAAGCTTGTTCCCGTTCGGACCGACGATGATCTCGATGGTGATCGACCTTTCCGGAGGCCGCTCGATCGAAGCCGCTTCCATCGGGCGCGAGGGCGCGGTTGGAGGGATCGTCAGCTGCGGCCACGCACCCGCATTTTCGAGGGCCGTGGTGCTGGTCAGCGGCCCGGCTTTGCGCGTGCCGATGAAGGCTCTCGAAGAAGCCAAGAACCGATCAAGCTTCATCGGCAATTTATTTTGCCGCTTCTCGGATTACCTGCTTTCGCAAGTCATGCAGTCAGTCGCCTGCAATGCGTTCCATCCGATCGAGCAACGCGCGGCGCGTTGGCTTCTTTTTGCGCAAGATCGTGCGGGCAATCGCATCGAGCTGACGCAAAGCGCGTTCGCCGGCCTGCTCGGCGCCCAGCGGACGACCGTCAACGCAGTCATCCAGACATTACAGCAGGAAGGCCTGATTTCGACGGGGCGCGGCGTCATCCGCGTCATCGACCGCGCGGGCCTCACGCGGCGGTCGTGCGAATGCTATCGCGCACTTGAAGATCATTTTGCCGCGGTCATCGGAGCCACCGGCAGGGGAGACCGCTGACCGAACGGTCAGTTGTTGGTGATGTTTGACTTGGACTTCACGACCGTTGCCGATGCGGCTTCGGCGGCCCCGCAGAGCGCGCCGGCATCGATCAGGTCGATCGCTGTCCAGCCTCCGGCGCCGGAGGCCATCCGGCCACCCTTCGCATTGGCGTTCTTGAGGTCGTATTTCAGGGTCATCGCGGCGAGTTTGCCTGCCGGTGGGTTCCAGTCGTCGGCATGCATGATCCCGCCCTCTCGGCCGCTTGCCTGGCCTGTCGAGGCGTCGCGCGGACCCTTGATGCTGTAGTCGGCCGACTTGAGTTTGCCGTCGGCACAGACAAGTCGAAGCAGTGCATCGTCGGGGCGGCCGTCGCCGTCGAGATCGCCGGTGCTGTGCACCTTGAGGAAGATCGGGCCAGCGTTGCCCGGTCGGGCAAAGCTGTCGATCTTGAGATAAAAATCGCTGCTGGCCGCGCTCGCCATATTCCCGCCGAGCATGACGGTGCCGGCAGCCATCCACGTCCAGGCCTTCATTTCACACCTCCCCGATGCTCGCGGAGAATGCTCCCATTGCCTCGCTCAGGCAACAAGCCTCCAGCGAAGCGTCTCGCCGGCGTGGAATGGCACGATCCCGTCGATTTCGGCAGGCACGTCGATTTCCGCGCGTTCGAGCGCGATCGAGCCTTCGTTCAGCGGCAGGCCGTAGAAGCGCGGCCCATTCTCGGACGCGAAGGCCTCCAATCGATCGAGCGTGCCTTCTTCGTCGAAGACAGTCGCATAGCTTTCGATGGCGAACGGCGCATTGAAGATTCCGGCGCAGCCGCAGGCAGACTCCTTCGCCTCGCGGGAGTGGGGGGCGCTGTCGGTTCCAAGGAAGAATTTCGGCGATCCGGAAACGGCGGCGGCGCGCACCGCGATCCGGTGACGCTCGCGCTTGGCGACCGGGAGGCAGTAGGCATGCGGGCGAAGCCCTCCGGCGAAGATTGCGTTGCGGTTGATGATCAGATGCTGCGGAGTGATTGTCGCCCCGATGTTCGGGCCGCTTTGTTCGACAAATGCGACTGCTTCCGCAGTCGTGATATGCTCGAAGACGATCTTCAACTCTGGGAATTCGCGTGTCACCGGGTCGAGCACGCGTTCGATGAAGACAGCCTCCCGGTCGAAAACGTCGACCTGCGGATCGGTCACTTCGCCATGAACGCAGAGCACCATTCCGATCCGCTGCATCCGTTCGAGCACGGGAGAGATCTTGCGGATGTCGGTGACTCCGCTGTCGCTATTGGTGGTCGCGCCCGCCGGATAGAGCTTCGCTGCGATCCAGACTCGCTCCTCAAAACCGCGTTCGATTTCGCCGGGATCGATGGAGTCCGTGAGGTAACAGGTCATCAGCGGGGTGAAGCCTGCGCCTGTCGCTGCGATGATCCTGTCGCGATAGGCCGCTGCAGCTTCCACCGTCGTGATCGGCGGCGCCAGATTGGGCATGACGATCGCTCTGGCGAACTGCCGCGCGGTATATGGCGCCACGCGCCGAAGCATCTCATCGTCGCGCAAATGCACGTGCCAATCGTCGGGCTTGCGGAAGGTCAGCGTTTGCGATGCCACGATGGGCTCCCTAACTGATGATCATGGCCGCAACCACCCTTCAGGATCGCGCGGTCGTCCGTGTTTCGGGCGACGACGTGCGCACTTTCCTTCAGGGGCTGGTCACCAGCGACGTGACCGGCCCGCTGCCGGTTTGGGCGGGACTCCTGACGGCGCAGGGCAAATGCCTGTTCGACTTCATTGTCTGGAACGACGGGAGCGACTTTTTGCTCGACTGTGAAGCCGCCGCGGCGGACGATCTCATCAAGCGCCTTTCGATCTATCGGCTGCGACGGCCGATCGCGATCGAGCGCGATCCTTCCTTGTCGGTGCATTGGTCGAATGACGTGGAGGGCGGCATCGCCGATCCGCGACTTGCCGAACTGGGCCGCCGCTGGCTCGCTCCCGCCGCTGAACCGGCGGCGGGGTGGCTCGAACATCGCTTGCGTCTGGGCGTGTGCGAGGGCCGCGCGGAGCTCGGCGACATCCTTTGGCTGGAATGCAATGCGGCCGAACTCAATGGCGTGAGCTTTTCCAAGGGCTGCTTCGTCGGTCAGGAAAATACGGCGCGGATGAACTGGCGGCAGAAGGTCAATCGCCGCCTATTCGTCACCCTGGGCGGTGCCGAACGCTTCCGCGTCGAATATTCCGAGATCGGCTTGTCGGTCGTGCATGCGCGTGTCGACGCAATTCCCGGCAATGCGATCCTTCCCGACTGGCTGAAGGCGTCGCTCGCTCAGCCAAGCACGGCGTAAGCACGCACCGGGAACGTTCCCATGCCCTTCACCTTGGGCGGGACGGCGGAGAAGCGAAATCCCTCGTCCGGCAAGCTTCCCAGTCCGGTCATATGCTCGCAGATGGGAATGCCGGTACCTAGCAGCTTTGTGTGAACCGGCCGTGCGCGGACGTGCATATTGTCGATGTTGACGCTGTCGATCCCGACCACGGCGGCCCCGTTTTCAAGAAGCCAATCGGCCGCTTCGGCGGTGAGGTAAGGATGCTCGCCGAAATAGGCATCACTTTGCCAGTGACGGTCCCATCCGGTGTGAATGAGCACGGCCTTGCCCGAAACATCGCGGCCCTCGAACGGGGCTGGGCCGATGGGAAGAGCCTTCTCCCACGGCTGGCGAACGACGATACCTGGAACGTCGGCGATCGATTGGAGCACGAGTTCGGAGAGATCCGCGCCGTCCGCATATCGGTGGAAAGGACTGTCGAGATATGTGCCGGTGTTGGCGACCATGTCGATGCGCCCGATCTGGAAGGTCGAACCGTCGTCATAATTTGCGGCGGAACCCTCGCGCTCCCAGAAGTCGCAGATATGCGGCCCCGGCAGGCCTTTGTAGGTGATCATGCCGTCCTCGATCACATGGCTGAGGTCGATGATCTCCGTCCGATCCGCCATAGCGCGATTGCTCCGATCAGCATCCAGACAATGTTGAGCGCCGTAGACGGCAGCGCACCGTGCCACCAGCCATTGACGACGAAGCCTGCTGCGCCTCCGACGTTCATCCACTGGTACAGGCGTGACTGGCCGCCGATCTTGCCCGCGGAGAGCAGGCCATAGGCCGCGAGGATCAGGACCGCGCCGATCCAGCCCACGATCTCGACCGTGATCTCGAGCGGCGTCACGCCGCGGCGAGCTTCCGCAGGACGTAATGCAGAATGCCGCCTGACCTGAAATATTCGAGCTCGTTGTAGGTATCGATGCGGCAACGTGCGCTGAAGCTCGCGCTCGTCCCATCGGTTCGAGTCACCTTCACCTCGACGTCCTGGCGCGGCTTGATGTCGGCCACCCCGGTGATGCTGAAGCTCTCGGTGCCGGTGAGCCCGAGACTCTCGGCATTCTCACCCTCTTTGAATTGCAGCGGAAGGACGCCCATGCCGACGAGGTTGGAGCGGTGAATCCGCTCGAAGCTCTCGGCGATCACCGCGCGGACGCCCAGGAGCACGGTGCCCTTGGCCGCCCAGTCACGCGAGCTGCCGGTCCCATATTCCTTGCCGGCAAGGACGACGAGCGGAGTGCCGTCGTGCTTGTAGGCCATGGCCGCATCGTAGATCGCCATGACCTCACCGGTCGGAAGGTAGCAGGTGAAGCCGCCCTCGACATTGTCGAGCATCCGGTTGCGGATGCGGATGTTGGCGAAGGTGCCGCGCATCATCACTTCGTGATTGCCGCGGCGAGCGCCGTAGCTGTTGAACTCGGCGCGGCTGACGCCATTCTCGAGAAGATAGCGGCCGGCTGGACTGTCAGGCTTGATGGCACCAGCCGGCGAAATGTGATCGGTCGTGATCGAATCGCCGAAGATGGCCAGGGCGCGCGCATCGGAGATGTCCCCCGGCGCTTTGGGCGTCATCGTCATTCCGGCGAAATAGGGCGGGTTCTGGATGTAGGTGGATTGCGACGGCCAGCCGTAGGTCGCTCCGCCCGTCACATCGATCGCCCGCCACTGGTCGTCGCCGCGATAGACGTCGGCGTAACGCCGGCGGAACATGTCCGAGTGAACGTGCGCGTCGATCAGGCTCCGGATTTCTTCGTTCGAGGGCCAGATGTCCCTGAGGTACACGGCCTCGCCATTGCGGCCGGTCCCGATCGGCTCGTGGACGATATCGGATCGGACCGTTCCCTTCAGCGCGAAGGCGACCACCAGGGGCGGCGAAGCGAGGTAATTGGCCCGGCAGTCCGGCGACACCCGCCCTTCGAAATTGCGGTTGCCGGAAAGCACGCTCACCGCGACGAGGTCATTGTCGTTGATGGCCTTGCTGATCGGCTCCGGCAGCGGACCCGAATTTCCGATGCACGTGGTGCAGCCGTAGCCGACGAGGTCGAACCCCAAAGCGTTGAGGTCCTCGCTGAGACCGCTTTCGTTGAGGTAGTCGGTCACCACCTGGCTCCCGGGTGCTAGGCTGGTCTTGACCCAGGGCTTGCTCGTCAGGCCTCTCGCCCGGGCCTTTCGGGCTACCAGCCCCGCGGCGATCAGCACCGACGGGTTGGAGGTGTTGGTGCAACTGGTGATCGCGGCGATCACCACGTCGCCATTGCCCAAATCCTCTTCCGTCCCTTCGACGGCGACGCGCGGATCGTTGTGTTTCTTGTACGTGTGCTCGAGCTCGTGGTTGAACTGGTCGTCGACGTCGGTCAGCAGCACCCGGTCCTGAGGTCGCTTTGGACCGGCGAGCGAGGGCTCAATCGTGCTGATGTCGAGCTGGAGCGTGTCGGTGAACACCGGCTCCGGGCTGGAGGCGTCGCGCCACAGACCCTGCGCCTGGGCATAGGCCTTGACCAGTTCGATCCGGTCGGAGTCTCGGCCCGTCAATTCGAGATACTCGCAAGTACGCTGATCGATGGGGAAGAAGCCGCAGGTCGCGCCATATTCCGGCGCCATGTTGGCGATCGTCGCCCGATCGGCGACCGTCATGCTGTCGAGGCCCGGACCGTAGAATTCGACGAAACGGCCGACGACGCCTTTCTGGCGGAGCATCTGGGTAACGGTCAGGACAAGGTCGGTCGCTGTGATGCCTTCCTTGAGCTCGCCATCCAGGCGGAAACCGACGACATCGGGAATGAGCATCGAAACGGGCTGTCCGAGCATCGCCGCCTCGGCCTCGATCCCCCCGACGCCCCAGCCGAGCACTCCCAGCCCGTTGACCATGGTCGTGTGGCTGTCTGTGCCGACCAACGTATCGGGATAAGCCACCGTCTCGCCATGCTGGTCCTCACCGGTCCAGACGCATTGCGCGACATGTTCGAGGTTCACCTGGTGGCAGATTCCGGTGCCCGGCGGCACGACCTGGAAATTGTCGAAGGCCTGCGCGCCCCATTTCAGGAACTGATACCGCTCTCCGTTGCGGTGATATTCGAGCTCGACATTCTTCCCGAACGCTTTGGGATTGCCGAATTCGTCGACCATCACGCTGTGATCGATGACGAGATGTACCGGAACCAGCGGATTGATCCTCTGTGGATCGCCGCCGAGGTTGCTCATGGCGTCGCGCATTGCGGCAAGGTCGACGACTGCGGGGACCCCGGTGAAGTCCTGCATCAGAACCCGCGCCGGACGGTACTGGATCTCGCGGGAAATCGTTCGCTGCTTCTGCCAGTCGACCATCGCCTGGAGGTCGTCGCGAGTGACCGTTTCACCGTCCTCGAAGCGCAGGAGGTTTTCGAGCAGGACCTTCATCGAGAAGGGCAGGCGCGAAATATCGCCTAGCGCCTCACCGGCCTTGGGGAGGGAGTAATAAACGTAGCTCTTGCCTCCGACATCGAGTGTCGAGCGGGTGTGGAGGCTGTCCTGGCCAGTCGGAATCATCGCGGTCCTTCGCTGTGCGGCGGCATTGGTTATGCGCGCAAAATGGGGGCGGGAGCGCCCTTAGCAAACGCGCTGCTCTCATTCAAAGCGCGATCAGAGCACGAACATCGCGACGGCCGCGCCAGCCATCACGATCGTGGCCGCCCACCCGAAGATTCGCTGCGGCGCGGTCGCGACGAACACGCCCATCTCGTCGCGGCGGGTCGCAAGCATCATCGTCGCGCCCAAGATGGGAACCGCCAGCGTGCCATTGACCACCGCGCTCCAGAACAGGGCCTTGATGGGATCCAGGGGCGAGAAGACCACTGCGATCGCGCAGACCATCGAGAGCGCGATGACGGCATAAAATCCCTTTGCCTTGCTGGCATCCTGCTCGAGGCCCTCCTTCCACCCGAACAATTCGGCGGCGGCATAAGCCGTAGACCCGGCGAGGACCGGCACCGCGAGCAGCCCGGTGCCGATGATCCCGAGGCTGAAAAGCAAGAAAGCCAGAGGACCGGCAATCGGCCGCAAGGCCTCGGCTGCCTGCGCTGACGTCTGAATGTTCGTGATGCCCTTGGCGTGGAGCGTGGTCGCTGCCGTCAGGATGATGAAGAAGGCGATGAGGTTGGACAGCCCCATGCCGACGCTGGTGTCGGTGAGGATCCGCCGCAACTGATGCCGGGCAGCCGAAGGCGGCGCATGGAGGAGATCGGACTGGTGATTGGCCTCCATTTCCTCAACTTCTTCCGAAGTCTGCCAGAAGAAGAGATAGGGACTGATGGTCGTCCCGAAGACCGCTACGACTACCGTCACCCAACCCGCGGTGATGGGCGCATCGGGGAGCACGACGTGACGGAGGACATGCCCCCAGTCGATATCGACCGTGAAGACGACAGCGACATAGGCGAACAGGACGAGGGTCAGCCACTTCAGGAAATGGACGTACCGGTGATACGGAACGAAGATCTGCAGCAGGAGCGAAACGATCGCTGCCGCGATCGTGAACCAGGTTTGCCCCGATCCGATGAGCAGCTGCGCCGCGGCCCCCATCGCGGCGACATCGGCGCCGATGTTGATCGTATTGGCGACAAATAGAAGCGCGACTAGCCCCATGACGACCCAGCGCGGGAACACTCCGAGGAGGTTGGACGCAAGCCCGTTGCCGGTCACTCGCCCGACCCGGGCACAGATCGACTGCACCGCCAGCATCAGCGGATAGGTGAAGACCACCGTCCAAAGCATGTTGGGGCCGAACTGCGCCCCTGCTTGCGAGTAAGTGGCGATGCCGCTCGGATCGTCGTCTGCGGCACCGGTTATGAGGCCTGGACCCAGCCGCCCTACGGCGAGCCGCGCCCTGCGCCTCATTCGCTCCGGCCTAAGTTCTTCCGCGAGCCTCTGAGCGCCGTTCTTGGGATGATTCATTCGCGTGGTCCGCCTGTACTGGGATTACTGCCGTTGTAATCCAGCGCGCACAACCGCTCAGGGGCCGTTCCGTTGCGTCACGGCGTTTTCCTTTCGTCGCGATTGGCTGTTTTCCGCGCTTTACGCCGGAACGATGGGGGATCGCGGCAAATCGCCGTGCGATCTCTCGAAAACGCCATATCGTTACACTAAAGAGATGAGCATGACGCACGACAGCGAATATTTCCGCCGCCGCGCCGCAGAAGCGAGAGCAGCCGCTTATTGCAAGGAAGACGGCGATGGTGCCGCTCTTGCGGGCGACCTGGCGCTCGCGTTTGCCGCGCTTGCGCGTCGAAGCGTCAACGCCTCCGGCGAGGAACCCGCGGATGACATCCCGCTGGCTGCGACCGAACAGGCTTAAATCCAGCCGCGGCGCTTCAGGTAAAGGATCGGGAGGACGGCGCTCAGCGCGATGAGCGTCAGCGCGAACGGATATCCCGTCGCCCATTCAAGTTCCGGCATGTGCCTGAAGTTCATGCCGTAGATTCCGGCGATCAACGTCGGCGGAAGGAAGATCAGTGCAGCCCAGGAAAATAGCTTCATCGCCGCATTTTGCTCGATGCTGATCAGGCCCAGCGAGGCATCGAGCAGAAACGTCAGATTATCCGAAAGGAAGCTCGCATGCTCGGACAGCGAATTGACATCGCTGGTCAGGCTGGCGAGGTGATGGCGAGTTGCCTCCTGGTCCGGCTGATGGATCCGCGCTGTTCCAGCGAGGAAGCTCAGCATCCTGCTGGTGCTGACGGCCGAATATCGGCTCTTCGCCAATAATGATTGGGCGCGGCCGATCCGCGTGAGCAGTGCGGTAAGGCGCGTCGCAGGGATTCGCCGTTCATCCATGTTGCGGTGAAAGATGTGCGCGGAGATGTGCTCGATTTCACCGCCGACATTTTCGAATTCGTCGGCAAGCCGGTCGATGATCGCATCGAGCAGACGGACGAGCACCGTCGACGCATCGCGGGCGAGATCCGATTCGCGGCAGACATGATCGGAGAAAGCGCGGACCGGCTTGGGGGTGGCATAGCGAACCGTCACGAGCCGGTCGGCGGTCAGCACGAAGCCAATCGGGGTCGTCGTCGGCGTCCCGTCGGCGACGCCGCAAAGCACGCTGACCGTCATGTAAAGCGCGCCATTGGTTTCGTAGAGGCGACTGGACGGCTCGATCTGTGCCATCTCGTCCTGCGTCGGAATGTCGAGCCCAAGGCACCGCTCGACAAGACGCTCCTCTTCATCGGTCGGCTCTTCGAGATCGATCCACGTCGCTCCGTCGGGGATCTTGTCGAGCTTCGCCTCCACGACGCTCCCGTCGCAACCGGGTCCATAGGCTCTCAGCATGCGCGCCTGTCTCCGGCGAACGGCGTGTCTTTGCAAGCGCCTTTGCTCTGCTAAGCCCTGACACCCATGACTCTACGCCGTTCCGGGCTCGCAGCCTTCCTCGTGATCATCGTCGCTGCCGTCATCCTTCTTGCGATGGGCCGGCACCCGATCTGCACCTGTGGCAGCGTCGATCTTTGGGTCGGCCAGCGCGACAGCCCCAGGACCAGTCAGATGCTCGCCGACTGGTACAGCTTCAGTCACATCGTCCATGGCCTGCTTTTCTATGCGGCGCTCTGGCTGATCGCTCGCAGATGGCCGGCAGACCGCCGGTTTTTCCTGGCGCTGCTGATCGAGGCGAGCTGGGAAGTGATCGAAAATACACCGTTCGTCATCGACCGCTACCGCACCGCCACCGCCGCTCTCGGCTACAATGGCGACAGCGTCATCAATTCGATGTCCGACATCGCGATGATGGTCGTAGGCTTCCTTGCTGCCCGCAAGCTTCCGGTCTGGGCGTCCGTCGTGCTGTTGATCGCACTCGAACTCGTCCCGCTCTATGTCATCCGCGACAATCTGACGCTCAATGTCTGGATGCTGCTGTGGCCGAACAAAGCCCTGGCCGCGTGGCAGTCGGGCGGTTGAAGGCACCAATGGCGCCGCGAAGCATTTGAAGGCTCATGCATCGGGCCAAATTGACCATTCTTGCACTCACGATAGCTGCGATCCCGGCGACCGCCAGTGCCGACGAGTTGTTCGGCGGACTCTATGTCCACGACGTCAAGACACCGCTCGACAAGAGCGGAATTGAAGGCGGAATGGACGTGATGCTCGGCTGGCGCGGCGGCAAGATCGCCCATACCCCACTCCAGCCATATGTGCTGGGAGCCGTAAATACGGCCGGCAACACCAACTACGCAGCCGCCGGCCTCTCTTTGAAATTCGGGGACAGGATCTACTTCCGCCCGGGCCTCGGAATCGCCGTCCACACGGGTTCGGCCGGCAATGTCTATCGCACCGACAAGATCGCTTTCGGAAGCCGCGTGTTGTTCGAGCCGGAAATCGGAGTCGGCGCCCGAATAGGCGACCGGGCGACGATCGAAGCGAGCTGGGTTCACATGAGTCACGCCCAGCTGTTCGGGCGCGAAAATCCCGGAATCGACAATTTCGGAGTGCGGCTGAACTTCCGCTTATAGCCGGCGAAGCATGTCGAGGTGGCTGCGCTCGACCGCGGCGGCGTTGGCCGCGACCGGCCGCAGTGTCGGGCTCGTTCCGCGTGCTGCGAAATTGCTGTGCAGGCTGAATGACGCTCCGTGGATGGCGCGCTGCTGTCGCAGATATGTGGCGTCGAAATTGCTGCTCGACTGGAGCTCATCGAGCATTGCCTGGTGCTGCGGGAGGAGGGCCGCGGACGGAAGCAGATCAAGACGCCGTCCGGCAAAGGACAGTTGCGACGCCGTGCCTTCGTGGGCGGCGACGAGCCGGCGCGCGAGATCGCGAACGGCGCCACTGCCCGAACGGCTCAGCGCAAGCTGTGAGGAGCGGATGACGAAGAGGTCGATCGACGATGCCTGGGCGACATAGGTCGCCGGGCTGACCGCGGGCGTGGCCGGCGCCCGATAGCGCGCGGGCGGCCGCTGTTGCGGATAGGGGCTGGGTTGGTTGGTCGCGCAGCCTGCAAGTGTCGCCGCAGCGGCGATCAGTCCGAGCCTTCCGAGGGTCATCCGATCATGTTCTCCGGTTTGACGACGCGGTCGAAGGCCTCTTCCTCGATCAGGCCGAGCTCGAGCCCCGCTTCCTTCAGCGTCTTGCCAGTCTTGTGGGCATGTTTGGCGATGGCCGCGGCATTGTCGTAGCCGATCTCCGGCGCGAGCGCGGTCACCAGCATCAGCGAGCGGCCCATCAGCTCGGCGATGCGCGCCTCATCCGGCTCGGTTCCGTCGAGCATGCGCTCGGTGAAGCTCTCCATGCCCGTCGACAGCAGGTTGATCGAGCGGATCACATTGGCGCCGATCAGCGGCTTGAAGACATTGAGCTCCATATGTCCCTGGAGGCCGCCGACGGTGACTGCGACGTGATTGCCCATCACCTGGGCGGCGACCATCGTCAGCATCTCGGCCTGCGTCGGATTGACCTTGCCCGGCATGATCGAGCTTCCCGGTTCATTCTCCGGCAGCTTCAGCTCACCGAGGCCGCAGCGCGGTCCGGAGCCCAGCAGGCGGATGTCGTTGGCGATCTTGCTGAGCGCGACGGCGATAACATTGAGCATTCCCGACAGCTCGACGAGCGTATCGTGCGCGGCGAGCTCGGCAAACTTGTTGGGAGCGCTCGTGAAAGGAAGCTGGGTGAGCTTCGAAAGCTCCTTCGCGAACTCGTCGGCAAAGCCCTTGGGCGCATTGAGCCCCGTCCCGACCGCCGTACCGCCCTGCGCGATGCGCATCAGGCGGGGAAGGACGGCCTCCACGCGCGCGATACAATCCTCGATCTGCGTCGCGTAGCCGGAGAATTCCTGGCCCAGCGTGAGCGGAGTCGCGTCCTGCAAATGGGTGCGGCCGATCTTGACGATCGAGGCCCAGCGCGCGGCCTGGTCGGCGAGCCGCGCGTGCATCATCTTCAGCGCTGGAAGCAGCCGCCGGTGGACCGCGCGGGCCGCGGCGATGTGCATTGCGGTCGGGAAGCTGTCATTCGACGACTGGCTCTTGTTGACGTGGTCGTTCGGGTGGACCGGTTCCTTTCCTCCGCGTCTGCCGGTCAGGATCTCGTTGGAACGCCCCGCGATCACCTCGTTGGCATTCATGTTCGACTGGGTACCCGAGCCCGTCTGCCAGATGACCAGCGGAAACTGGCTGTCGAGGTCTCCGCGAGCGACCTCGGCCGCGGCCTGCTGGATCACTTCGGCGAGGCTGGCGTCGAGGCCGCCGATGCGGGCGTTCACCCGAGCCGCCGCTTGCTTGATGAAGCCCAGCGCGTGGATGATTTCGATCGGCATCTGCTCGCGCGGGCCGAATGGGAAATTGCCGATCGAGCGCTCGGTCTGCGCTCCCCAGTAGGAATCGCCGGGGACCTCGATCGGTCCGAAGCTGTCGCTTTCGGTGCGGGTGCTCGCCATTGTTCTCCAATCCGTCATGCTGAACTTGCTTCAGCATCCATCCTTTCGGTGGCGCGATGCTCTGAAATGGACCCTGAAACAAGTTCAGGGCGGCGCAAAACGGCTATTTCTTCCGGGTGAAGTCCACGTTCACGACGTTCGAACCGTCGTCGGCACCCTCTTCCTTGGGCGCGTCATTCTCCGCGGCTTCATGCTCCTCCGGCAGGTCTTCGTCGGAATTCGCGTGGAATGTGAGTGCGAACTCGACCGCGGGGTCGTGAAACTGGGTTACCGCCGCGAACGGCACGTGCAACGTCGCAGGCACACCCCCAAAGGACAGGCCGACAGAAAAAGCGTCTTCCTCGACCTTCAAATCCCAGAATCGGTGCTGGATGACGATCGTCATCTCGTCGGGGAAGCGATCGGCCAAATGCTTGGGGATCGAAACGCCCGGGGAACGGGTCTTGAAGGTGATGTAGAAGTGGTGGTCGCCGGGGAGATTGCCCGATTGTTCGACCTCTCCAAGGACCCGGCCCACGACCGCCCGCAAGGCATCCTGCACGATCTCGTCGTACGGGATCAGGCTTTCGGGAGTCTCGTCGGTCATCATCGCCGGTGGTAACGAGCGGGTGAGCCCGGTCAAGGAGTTACGCTCAATGCCCATCGATCCGACGCAACCCTATGACGACAACAACATCTTTGCCCGGATCCTTCGCGGCGAGTTGCCGTCGAACACGGTCTATGAGGACGATTATGTCCTCGCGTTCAACGACATCAATCCGCTTGCGCCGACTCACATCCTGGTCATTCCCAAGGGCCCCTACGTTTCCTGGGACGATTTCTCCGAAAAGGCTTCGGACGGAGAAATCGCCGGATTTACCCGCGCAATCGGGAAGATCGCCCGTGAAGCCGGCCTGGTGGAGCAAGGTTATCGCGTCCTCGCCAATGTCGGGATGAACTCGGGGCAGGAAGTGCCTCATCTTCATGCACATATTTTCGCCGGGCGCCCGCTCGGCCCGATGCTCGCGCGTTAACTTCCACAGGTCGAAAGAGGATTGCCCTCCCGGGTTGAGCCGCTAGGGTCGCAAGCCGAAACAAATCTCGAGAGGGGAGATTGAATGGCGAGTGCCGCTCCACGTCGCGGAGTGCTCGGGCGCATGATGTTGCGCAAGAGCGTCGCGCAAGTTCAACAGGAAACCCGGACGAGCGAACTGAAACGGTCGCTCGGGCCCTGGAACCTCGTGTTCCTGGGTATCGGCTGCATCATCGGCGCGGGTATTTTCGTTCGTACCGGCAATGCCGCCGCCCTCCATGCCGGTCCGGCGGTGCTGATCTCCTACGTGATCGCGGGCATCGTCTGCGCGTTCGCGGGCCTCTGCTATGCCGAGCTTGCCTCGACCCTCCCGGTCTCGGGATCGGCCTACACCTACAGCTATACGACCATCGGTGAGTTTGCCGCCTGGGTGATGGGCGCGCTGCTCCTCCTCGAATATGGCCTTGCCGCCTCGGTCGTCGCGGTGGGGTGGTCCGGCTACATGGTCAGCCTTCTCGGCGACATCGGCCTTCACATACCTGCCGCTCTAACCGGGCCTACCGGGCACCATCTGCAGAAGGATGGTGTGGATGTCCTCGTGAACGGCGCCCCGGTGACCTATCTGTTCAACTTGCCCGCCTTCCTCGTTTGCGCCGCCCTTGCCACCCTCCTGGTGATCGGCGTCTCGGAGAGCGCAAAGTTCAACAATGCGATCGTCGCCATCAAGGTGACGGTGCTCACCGCCTTCATCCTCGTCGGCGGATTCATCCTGCTCAAGAACCTACCGACCTATATCGGCAATTGGGATCCGTTCATTCCGCCGCCGACAGGCGTCAAAGGCGAGTTCGGCTGGAGCGGAATCCTTCGCGCCGCGTCGATCGTCTTCTTCGCCTATATCGGGTTCGAAGCAGTTTCGACGGCCGGCCAGGAGGCCAAGAACCCGGGCAAGGACATGCCGTTCGGGATCATCGGATCGCTGGTCGCCTGCACGGTGATCTATATTCTCGTCTCGATCGTTCTGACGATGATCGTCAGCTACAAGTCGCTGAACGTGCCTGACCCCGTCGCGGTCGCGGTCGATGCTTTCGGACCGCAATGGGGCTGGTTCGCCAAGACCATCAAGATCGGCGCGATCATCGGGCTCACCTCGGTGGTTCTGGTGCTGATGTATGCGCAGACGCGCATCTTCTACACGATGGCGCGCGACGGGCTGTTGCCGAAGATTTTCGCAACGGTTCACCAGACTTTCCGGACGCCCTGGATCAACACGATCCTGGTCGGGCTCATCACGGCCTGCGCCGCCGGTTTCTTTGACATCAACACGCTCGGCGACATGACCTCTGTCGGAACGCTGGCGGCGTTTGCGATCGTTTGCCTGACCGTCATCTGGTTGCGCCGGACCCACCCCGACATCCCGCGGGGCTATCGGGTACCATTGTATCCCGTGCTCCCGGCGCTGGGCATCATCAGCTGCATCGCCCTGATCTTCACGGTCGAGACCCGGGTGCTGATCTTCTTCGCCTGGTACACGGGGGCGATGATCATTCTCTACTTCGTCTACGGCATGCATAATTCGCAATTGGCGAAGGGACACCAGGAGCCGGCGACCGGTGAACCGGCTCTCTTCCCGGAGGACGAGCCGCTCGACGAGTCCGGCAAGCCGGTCTTGCGACCGTAACGTCGATGCATTGAACCTTGGGGCGGTCCGGCGACGGGCCGCCCTTTTTCTAGACGATCAAATCCCCCGCGAGCGCTCGGAGGTTCTTTTCGGGCCGGGCGCCATAATGCTGGATGACCTCGGCCGCGGCGATGGCTCCGAGGCGTAGCGACGTTTCGAGGCTCTTGCCGCGTGCGTATCCGAACAGGAAGCCGGCCGCGAACAGATCGCCGGCGCCCGTCGTATCGACGACGTCGCCGACCGGTTCGGCGGGCACGTCAGCGCGATCCGTGCCGCGCGTCGCGAGAGCGCCATCCTCGCTGCGAGTGACCACGAGAGTTTCGACCTTGCCCTTCAGCATTTCGACCGCCGTCTCGAGGTGAGGAACGCCCGCGAGCGCTTCGGCCTCGGCCTGGTTCGCAAACAATATGTCGACGCGACGATCGTTCAGCAGAGCGTTGAAGCCGTCACGATGCCGGTCGACGCAGAACGTATCGGACAGGGTGAAGGCAACCTTTCGCCCGGCCTCGTGAGCGACCTCGATCGCGCGCAGCATCGCATAGCGCGGAGTCTCCGGGTCCCAAAGGTAGCCTTCTAGATAGACGATCGCGGATTCGCGGATCTGCGCTTCGTCGAGCGCACTCGTTGGAAGGTGCTGTGCTGCACCGAGGAACGTGTTCATCGTCCGGTGTCCGTCCGGAGTGACCAGGATCATCGATCGCGCGGTCGGAACGCCAACGTCGGCCGGAGCGGTCGTGAACTCCACGCCCGCCGAGCGAAGGTCGTGAATATAGAAATCGCCGAGCTGGTCCGGCGCGACCTGTCCGACGAAGCCCGCGCGACCGCCCAGCGCCGCTATGCCGGCGGCCGTATTCCCGGCTGACCCTCCGCTGACCTGGCGGACCTGGCCCATGTGCGAATAGAGCCGTTCGGCCTCCTCCGCGTCGACGAGCCGCATCGATCCCTTGACGAGGCCCTCCGCGTCGAGAAAGCCGTCGGTCGCATCCGCGATCACGTCGACAATGGCATTGCCGACGCAGAGCACGTCGAGGCGCGGATCGGGCATGAAATCTCCTTTGGCGAGGAAGCGCGGCGCCTAGCGGCGGTCTCTCGTTCAGACAACCGTCATTGCGAGGATTCGAAGAAGCCGCGGCAATCCCGCTGGATTGCTTCGCCGGGCTCGCAATGACAGGAAAGAGTATGCGTCGCTTTGTCCCAGCAATCACCTTGCTCCTCGCCGCTTGCGCCACCGCGCCGCAACAGCCGGTGCCTCAAGTCCAGCAACCGCGGGTCATCACACCGTCACGTCCGGAGCGGACTTCCAGCCTCGTCGGTCTCACCGCATCGGAACTCGTCGGGCACTTCGGCAATCCGGCGCTTCAGGTGCGCGAAGGGACGAGCCTCAAGCTCCAATTCCGGGGGCCGCGCTGCGTGCTCGATGCCTACCTCTATCCGCCGCCGGCCGGTGGGATGCAGCGGGTGACTTATGTTGATACGCGCTCGCCCTCAGGCGCCGACACGGATCAGCTCGCCTGCATTTCGGCGCTCGAAACTCCGAGCCCAAGGTGAGCCAGGGCCCATCCCGCCGCTTCGGCGATCACCGGGTCGGGATCTTCAACATATCTCCGAATTGAAGAAGCCAGTTCCCGATCGCCGCTGTTTCCGGCTGCGATCAGGCAATTGCGGATCATGCGTTTCACCCCGATGCGCTTGATCGGCGATCCCGCGAACATTTCCCGAAAAGACTCGTCATCCAGCGCAAGCAGGTCGGCGAGCCTGGGGGCGACGAGCTCGGCGCGAGGAAGGAAGGCGCGATTCGCGGCGGCTGCCTTGGCGAAGCGATTCCAGGGGCAAACGGCCAGGCAATCGTCGCAGCCGTAGATGCGATTGCCCATCGCGGACCGGAACTCGTCAGGGATCGGCCCCTCATGCTCGATCGTGAGGTAGGAAATGCAGCGCCTTGCGTCGATCCGGTGAGCGGCATCGAACGCCTGGGTCGGGCAGGCGTCGAGGCATCGCCGGCATGATCCGCAATGCTGGCCATGATCGGCCGGAGCATCCGGCTCAAGCTCGAGGCTGGTCAGGATCACGCCGAGGAAAAGCCAGCTGCCGTGCTCGCGGCTGACGAGGTTCGTATGCTTGCCCTGCCAGCCGATGCCCGCGGCCTGCGCGAGCGGCTTTTCCATCACGGGCGCCGTGTCCACGAAAACCTTGAGCTCGGAGGGCGCGCGATCGACGATGAAGCGCGCGAGGGCCTTCAGCGCCTTCTTGACGGTCTTATGGTAGTCGCCGCCCTGGGCGTAGACGGATATCCGGCCAATTTCCGGCTGTTCACCCAGCGCAAGGGGGTCCGATGCTGGCGCATAGCTCATGCCCAGGGCGATCGCGGACTTTGCTTCGGGCCAGAGAGCGCGGGGAGAGACGCGGTGATGCGCCCGCTCCTCCATCCAGCCCATGGTCCCATGGTGCCCGGCCTCCAGCCAGCGCTTGAGGTCGATGCCGGCCGCGTCCGCGGAATCGGCACGCGTGAAACCGCAGGCGACGAAGCCGAGCCTTTCGGCTTCCGCCCTTATTGCTTCCTCAAGGCTTTGGCCTCTATTCACGCGAGCGCCCTACACCGGCGCCCGTAATTTTCGTAGGAATTTCAGTGCTTCGACAGGCGACGCAGAGTGCGATTGACGGACCGGCCGTCGAAGCCGTCGATCTCGTCAAGGACTTCGCCGAGACCCGCGCGGTTGACGGTGTCAGCCTCGCCGTCCCGACCGGCAGTATCTACGGCATGCTCGGTCCTAACGGCGCAGGCAAGACGACGACCCTCCGGATGCTGCTCGGCATCATCGACCCGTCGAGCGGCACTCGCTGCGTACTCGGCCGCGAGCGGCCAATCGAAGCGGCGCCGGAAATCGGCTATTTGCCGGAAGAACGAGGTCTCTATCCCTCGATGCAGGCGCGGGAGGCGATTGCCTTCATGGGCGCGTTGCGCGGGCTTCCGCTGCGAGAGGCGCGCGGCCGCGCCGACGAGCTCCTCGAACAACATGGTCTCGGCGAATGGGCGAAGAAGCCGATCCGCACACTCTCGAAAGGCATGGCGCAGACGGTCCAGCTGCTCGGCGCAATCGTTCACCGGCCCAGGCTGATCGTGCTCGACGAGCCTTTCTCCGGTCTCGACGCACTCAACCAGGGCCGCCTCGAGGAGCTGATCCGCCGCGAGGCGCGCAACGGCGCCACGATCATCTTCTCGACGCATGTCATCGCCCACGCCGAGCGCCTTTGCGAGCGAATCGCGATCATCGCGGGAGGCAAGGTCGTATTCGAAGGCCGGGTGGACGAGGCTCGCAATCGGCTTCGTCCGATCGTCCGGTTGCGAACGCGCGCGCAGGAAGGACCATGGCTCTCGGCCATTCCGGACGAAGCGCGGTTGGAGGGCGACGAGCTCGTGTTCGAATTACCGTCCGGTGGTCCCGAGCCGTTGCTCAAAGCCTTGATCGACGGAGGCGCGGGCATTGAGGCGTTGGCGATCGAGCGGCCGGGCCTCCATGACGCATTTGTCGCGATCGCCGGAGAGGCGGCCGCCGCCGCAATGGCCGAGGAGAAGCCGCAATGATGCGATTCCTCCGATCGGCGCTGGTGATCGCCCGTCGCGACTTTGCGGCGACCGTGCTGTCGAAAACCTTCCTCCTGTTCCTCCTCGGGCCGCTTTTCCCGCTAATCTTCGGCGGCGTGTTCGGGGGAATCGGCGCCAGCGTCGCCAATTCGCGCGAACGTCCGGTCGTTGCCGTGATTTCATCGCCGGCGGACTTCGCCAGGCTATCCGCGGCCCGCGATCGCTTCGCGGAATCGGTTGACGACAATGCCGTCATCCAGCTCACGAATTTCGCGCCGGAGCCCAATTTGGCCGCTCAGGAGAAGAAGCTCCTGGCGACGCAGCATCCGCCGGTTCAGGCGGTGCTGACCAGTCCATTCGACAATCCGCATCTGACTGGTGCGATCCAGCTCGACGGAACGACAGCGCGGCAATTGAAGCTGCTGATCGATTCTGCGGAGGACGTTTCGGAGCTTCCGCAGCCGCACCTGATCGTCACCCCCACCAGATCGACCTCCGGCTCCTTGTCGAAGGATCGGACGATCACCGGCCAGGCCGCGCAGTTCGCCTTGTTCTTCTTGAGCCTGCTTCTTGCGACGATGCTGCTGTCGCAGGTGGTCGAGGAGAAATCGAACAAGATCATTGAAGTCATCGCCGCGGCCATTCCGATCGACGCCATGTTCGTCGGAAAGCTCTTCGCGATGTTGAGCGCTTCGGTCATCGGGCTCATCCTGTGGATGAGCGCGGGCGCGGCCCTGATTGCCTCGCTGAAGGGCAGCCTGACGTTTCTGCCGGTACCCGCGGTCGGCTGGCCCGCCTTCCTCCTTCTGGTGGTCGTCTATTTCGCGATGAACTATCTGTTGTTCGGGGCGATGTTCCTGACGATCGGTGCGCAGGCGACGACGGTGCGCGAGGTGCAGATAATGTCGATGCCTGCGACCTTCGCCCAAATTGTGATTTTCGGTTTCGCGGCGAGTGCAGTCGCTTCGCCCAACTCGCCGTTGGCGATCTCGGCGGCCATTTTCCCATTGTCGTCGCCGCTCGTCATGGTCGCCCGCGCCGCCGAAGAACCGGAAATCTGGCCGCATCTCGCGGCAGTTGCCTGGCAGCTGCTGTGGGTTGGCCTCATTGTCCGGCTTGGCGCGAGCCTGTTCCGCCGGACCGTGATGAAGTCTGGACCTCGCGGAAAATGGTGGCGGCTTAGCCGCGTCTAGTCGAGCGCCGCACGAGCCTCGCCCGTCAGCCACTCCTGCATGGCCATGTACGGGAAGGGCCCGTGGCTCACTCGAGCGATCCCCGCTTGCGCCCATTGCGCCCGGCTGGGTCCGTTCGGCAGGTGCATTGCATTCACCGGCACCTTCAAGGCGCTCGTGATCCTTTCCACGAGCGCCAGGTCCGCGAGACCCGGAATGAAATAGCCGTTGATGCCCGCGTCGACATAGGCCTTGCCACGCTCGATCGCCTGCTCAGCAAGCCCTGCATCATGCGCTGTGGACGGCGCCTTGAGGAACAAGTCGGTACGCGCGTTGATGAAGAAGTCACCGCCCACTCCTGCTCGAAGAGCGGCGATCCGGGCTGCCTGCTCGGCGATATCGTAAAGCCGGTCCGTCCCGACGATCTGATCTTCGAAATTGCATCCGATCGCGCCCGTCGACGCAAGACGCCGGCCGTTCGTCGTCAAGCCCGCCGCATCGGCAGCGTAGCCGCCTTCGAAATCGACGGTTAGCGGCAGTTCGACCGAATTCACGATCCGCTCGGCATTCGCAAGCGCGAGGTCGAGCGGAACCTCCTGGCCATCACCGACACCGTTCGCCATGGAGACCGATGCGCTGCCTGTCGCCAGCGCCCTTGCTCCAGACTTGGCGACCGCGATCGCGCTGCCCGGATCCCAGATGTTGAACAGGACGAGCGGGTCGCCCGCGACGTGGAGTTTTGCGAAATCCTCGAACTTGCTCATGACGGCGGCGGTCTCCTTTGGGAGGATTCCTTTGCCGTACTAACGCCGTTCGAGCTTCTCGATTCTTGCGGGCAACACCCAAGCTCAGCTTATTGCCGCGCGCGCCATTTCCTCGAACTTGGCCATCAATGCGCGGTGCGGGAAGGGACCGTGGCTGATGCGTGCCACGCCCGCATTGGCCCACACGGATTTGTCCGGCGCACCCGGGAATGCGATCACGTTCAAAGGCAGAGGAACCTCGCGAACGACGCGCTCGATCTGCTTCGGGTCGGACAGGCGCGGGACGAAGAAGCCGCTCGCACCAGCATCGGCGAATGCTTTCCCGCGCTCCACCACCTGGTCGATCAGCGCATCGTCGTATGTCTGCGTCTTCAGGAACAGGTCCGTCCGTGCATTGATGTAGAAATCGTCGCCGACAGCCTTCCGGATCGCGGCAACCCGCTTGGCCTGCAAGCCGATCGGATGAAGTCCTTCTCCGCCGAGGACCTGATCTTCGAAGTTGCAGCCGACCGCGCCGGTCTGCTTGAGGCGCGCGACATTCGCGCTGCCTTCTTCCGGGTCGGCGGAATAGGCGCCTTCGAAGTCGACGGTGACCGGGAGCTCGACCGAATCCACGATCCGCTTCGCATTGGCGAATGCGAACTCCATCGGGACCTGCTGCCCATCGGGCCACCCATTGGCATCGGCCACCGGATGGCTGCCGGTTGCAAGGGCTTTCGCGCCCGCCCTCACGACAGCGAGCGCACTCCCGACGTCCCAGATGTTGTACAGCACCACGGGATCGCCCGGCACGTGCAGGGCGGCGAAAGTTTCGAACTTGCTGGCCATGAACGCGCGCCTAGGCCCGCTCCGCAATCCACGCAATCGCTGTCATAAAAGTGAAACAGAAATGTCACAGGGCATTCGCGCAACAGACCCTAAGGCGGCTTTGGAACGCGATCCGAAAAAGAAGGAATTCTTCCCGTGAACAAGATGTTTCTTGCGCTGCCCGCCCTTGCGCTCCTCGCCGCCTGCAACAGCAAGGCCGGCAACGAATCGAGCAATGCCGAATCGGGCGTTCAGGTCACTGGCGCGGGTTCGACGTTCGTCTATCCGGTCTTGTCCGCCTGGGCAGCCGACCACAAGAATCAGGGTGGCGCTGCCATCAACTATCAGTCGATCGGCTCCGGCGGGGGCATTGCGCAGGTCAAGGCCGGCACGGTCGATTTCGGCGCGACGGACCAGCCGCTGGCAAGCGACGACCTCGCCCAGAACAATCTCGCTCAATTTCCGGTTGTCGTCGGCGGAATCGTTCCCGTCGTGAACATCCCCGGTATCGAGGCCGGCAAGCTCAAGCTGACCGGTCCGCTTCTTGCCGACATTTATCAGGGCAAGATCAAGAATTGGAACGACCCGGCGATCGTGAAGATCAACCCGGGTCTCAATCTCCCGAATGTTGCGATTTCCACGGTTCATCGTTCCGACGGCTCGGGAACCACGTTCAACTTCACCCACTATCTCAGTCAGGTCAGCCCGACGTGGAAATCGGGTCCCGGCGAAGGCAAGACCGTCGCCTGGACCGGCGGCGTCGGTGGCAAGGGCAACGAAGGCGTTGCCGGCTACGTCAAACAGCTGCCGAACTCGCTTGGCTATGTCGAATATGCCTATGTCGTGCAGAACAAGATGTCATACGCGCTGCTTCAGAACGCAGCGGGCAATTTCGTGGCTCCGAGCGCGGACTCCTTCGCTGCGGCGGCCGCGACGGCCGATTGGAAGAACGCGAAGGACTTCAACCTGGTGATGACCAATGCGGCGGGGGCGAATGCTTATCCGATCGCAGCGAGCACATTCATCCTGCTGCCCAAGCAACCAAAGGACCGGGCGAGATCCTCTGCGGCGATTGCATTCTTCAAATATGCGCTCGAGCATGGACAGGATCAGGCCAAGAAGCTCGACTACGTCCCGCTTCCCGATCCCCTGGTTCAGCAGATCGAGAGCTACATCGGCGCCAATATCAAGTGAACGCGACGCTCGCCGAGGACTCCGGGCTTGTAGCTTCGACGAACCGAAAGAGCGGCGCCGGCGCCGACCGGGCTTTTCAGCTCGTTACCGCCGCCGCTGCCTGGTTTGTGCTGCTGCTTCTCGGCGCCACCGCATTGTCGATGGCGTGGGGTGGACGGCTCGCTTTCAAGACTTTCGGCTGGCATTTCGTCACCGGCAAGGACTGGGATGCCGTCAACAATGTGTTCGGCGCCCTTGTCCCCATCTACGGGACGCTCGTCACATCGGCGATCGCGCTGATCATCGCAGTGCCCGTGAGCATCGGCATCGCCTTGTTCTTGACGGACATCGCTCCGCGCTGGTCCAGGGCTCCGATTGCGGTCGCGATCGAGTTGCTCGCGGCCATTCCAAGCATCATTTACGGCATGTGGGGCCTGTTCATTTTCGCGCCGTTCATGGCCGCGAATGTCGAGCCGTGGCTCAGCGATCATCTCGGAAGCAAGGCTATTATTGGTCCGTTGTTCAGCGGCCCTCCTATCGGCATCGGAATGCTCACCGCGGGAATCGTGCTCGGCATCATGGTCATCCCGTTCATCGCGACCGTCGCCCGAGAGGTGTTCAGCGCCGTTCCCCCTCCGCTCAAGGAGTCGGCCGTGGCGCTCGGATCGACGCGCTGGGAAATCCTCAGCCGGGTCACTCTGCCCTACACACGGTCCGCAATCATCGGAGCGGTTTTTCTTGGGCTTGGACGGGCGCTCGGCGAGACCATGGCCGTCACCTTCGTGCTCGGCAACGCGCATGACCTGTCTGCATCGCTGCTCATGCCCAGCAATTCGATCGCGGCCGCGATCGCGAACGAGTTCACTGAAGCGGACACCGAACTTTATCGTTCGTCCCTGATCGCGCTCGGCTTCCTGCTCTTCGTCGTGACCTTCATCGTTCTCACGATCGCCAAGCTGATGCTGCTGCGGATCAACCGCCAGTACGGAAGGACGCACTGATGGCGATCCCCGCTCGCCGAAGAGTCGCCGACGCTGCCGCATTCGGCTTTGCCATGGCCGCCACGCTTTTCGGACTCTTTTGGCTATTCTGGATCCTGTGGACGACGCTTCGCCAGGGGGCCTCCGCCCTTACGCCCCAGCTTTTCAGCGACATGACCCCACCGCCCGGCTCCAGCGGCGGCTTGCTCAATGCTTTTTACGGAAGCGCCGTCATGATCGCTCTCGGACTGGTCATTGGTGCTCCGATCGGCGTTGCGGCCGGAACCTTTCTAGCGGAGCATGGGCGATACACTCGGCTCGCCTCCGTCGTCAGCTTCATCAACGACATTCTGCTCAGCGCGCCCTCGATCGTGATCGGCTTGTTCGTCTATGAAATGGTCGTCGTCACCGCCGGCCATTTCTCGGGCTTTGCCGGCGGGATCGCTTTGGCGATGATCCTGCTTCCAATCGTCGTCAGAACGACCGAAGAAGCGTTACGACTGGTTCCCGACCAGATGCGGGAGGCTGGCTTTGCACTCGGCCTTCCGCGTTGGCGAGTGACCCGGCAGATCCTGTACAAGGCAGCGCTGAGCGCGATCCTTACCGGCATTCTTCTGGGCGTGGCCCGCATCGCCGGCGAGACCGCGCCGCTTCTGTTCACGGCGCTCAACAATCAGTTCTGGAGTGCGAGCCTCAACGGCCCGCTCGCCAACGTGCCGGTAGTGATCTTCCAATATGCGATGAGCCCTTATGATGAGTGGCATACCCTAGCGTGGGCGGGCGCGTTCGTCCTCACTGCCTTTGTTCTCATCCTCAACATCCTCGTCCGCTTGCTCGCGAGGAAAGGCAAATAAGAATGAACGATACGGCCACAGCATTGCGCATCGCCGTTCCGGGGAATAGCGGTCCATCCGAAATCCGAACGAAGATGCCGACCGCGATCGATATCCGCGACCTCGATTTCTATTACGGAAAATCGCACGCGCTCAAGGATGTCAGCATGGCCGTGCCGGCGAACGGCGTGACCGCGATCATCGGTCCGTCGGGCTGCGGCAAGTCGACCTTGTTGCGCACGATCAACCGGATCTACGAGATCTATCCGGATCAATATGCGGCGGGCTCGATCGCGATCGATGGCCGCAACGTACTCGACCGTCGTTATCCGCTGTCCGAGCTGCGCCGGCGGGTCGGAATGGTGTTCCAGAAGCCGACGCCATTCCCTTCGACGATCAGAAGCAACGTCGCTTTCGCTCTGTCTTATTATGAGCGGCTTTCGAAGTCCGAGCTCGACGCCCGGGTCGAAGATGCGCTGCGCCAGGCCGCGCTTTGGGACGAGGTGAAGGACAAGCTCAGCGACAGCGCTCTCTCCTTGTCAGGGGGCCAGCAACAGCGCCTGTGCATTGCGCGGACGCTCGCCGTTCGGCCGGAGATCATCCTGCTCGACGAACCGACATCGGCGCTCGATCCCATATCGACGGCGAAGATCGAAGAGCTGATCCACGAGCTGCGCGAACGCTTCACGATCGTGATCGTCACCCACAATATGCAGCAGGCTGCACGAGTGTCGCAGGAAACGGCCTTCTTCCATCTCGGTGAGCTGATCGAGTTCGGCAGCACCAGCGACATCTTCACAAATCCGCGCGAACAGCGGACCAAGGACTATATTACCGGCCGGTTCGGCTGACGGGAGACGATATGCAGCAGACCCGCGAACATACGCTCAAGGCTTTCGATGAGGATCTCGACCGCCTTCGCGCGCTGATCAGCGAGATGGGAGGCCTTGCCGAACATTCGATCGGCGAGGCGATGCGTTGCCTTGTCGAGCGCGACCTTGAAGGCGCTCAGCGCGTCATCGCCGACGACAAGAAGCTCGACATCCTCGAGGTCGAGACCGAGCGCAAGGCGGTGCAGCTGATTGCCTTGCGGGCGCCGATGGCCAGCGATCTTCGCGATGTCGTCGCTGCGCTCAAAATCTCGGGCGTCGTCGAGCGCATCGGCGATTATGCCAAGAACATCGCGAAACGCGTTCCGCTGCTCGAGAATGTGGGGAAGATCGAGCCACTCTCGCTCTTGCCCGAGATGGCGCGCATTTCCGCGAGCATGGTCCATGATGTGCTCGACGCGTTCATCGAGCGCGACGCCCAGGCCGCGGTCCGCGTCTGCGAACGCGACGACGCCGTCGACGACTTCTACGACTCCATTTTTCGCACTTTGCTGACGCACATGATGGAGAACCCTCACAACATCGGGCCGTCCGCGCATCTTCTCTTTATCGCGAAGAATCTCGAGCGCGTCGGAGATCATGCGACGAACATCGCCGAGATGGTCTATTATGCCGCGACGGGTGAGCACATGGCGGACCGGCCCGGCAAGTCGCCGAGGTAAGAGATGAACAACAAGCAGTTGCTGCTGATTGAAGACGATCGCGCGCTGGCGGATCTGGTCACCTTTCACTTTGAACGATCCGGCTACGATGTCACGCGCACGGGGGACGGCGAAGAGGCGCTGATCCTGGTGGATGAGATCCGGCCGGACGTCATTCTGCTCGACTGGATGATCGAAGGCATCAGCGGAATCGAGGTTTGCCGGCGTTTGCGGCGCCGAGCCACGACGGCGAACGTGCCGATCATGATGCTGACCGCCAGGGGCGAGGAAAGCGACCGGATTCGCGGTCTCGAAACCGGCGCCGATGATTATGTGACCAAGCCATTCAGTCCGCGCGAACTGGTTGCGCGCGTCGGCGCCGTCCTGCGGCGCGTGCGGCCGGCGCTTGCCGGCGAACAGCTCGCTTACGCCGATGTGGAAATGGACGTCGCCGCGCACCGGGTGAGGCGCAACGGCGATCAGGTCGCGCTTGGTCCGACGGAGTTCCGGCTGCTCAAACATTTCCTGGAGCATCCGGGACGGGTCTTTTCGCGCGAGCGGTTGCTCGATGCGGTCTGGTCCCACGACCCGGACATCGATGCGCGGACCGTCGACGTGCATGTCCGGAGGCTTCGCCAGGCGCTCAACTCGAGCGGGCGGCCGGATCTCATCCGCACGGTGCGCTCGGCCGGCTATTCGCTCGACAGCGACGGTTAAGGCAAAAAGAAACGGCCCGCCGTTCGACGGGCCGTTCCATGAGCAGTGCTTGAGCCTATCGAACGTTCGCGGCCACGTAGGTCTGGATGCGCTTCACCAGCGGTCCGGGAAGCGGAACATAATCGAGTGCAACCGCCTGCTTCTGGCCCTTCGTCAGTGACCAGTTGAAGAACTTGCGGGCGGCCACGCTGTTCGCAGGATTCTTGGGCTGTTTGTACATCAGCACCCAGGTCGTCGCGGCGATCGGCCAGGCGTTTGCGCCGGGGGCGTTCGTCATAAGGAGATAGAAGTCCTTCGCGCGCGCCCAATCGACGGTGCCAGCGGCAGCAGAGAAAGTCTGCGCATTCGGCTGGACGTAGCGTCCGGCCTTATTCTGCACCACGGCATGCGACATCTTGTTCTGCAGCGCATAGGCATATTCGACATAGCCGATGCCGCCCTTGATCTGGCGGACATAGTTGGCGACGCCTTCATTGCCTTTTCCGCCAACGCCAGTCGGCCAATTGACCGTCGTTCCTTCGCCGACCTGCTTCTGCCAGCCGCTGCTCACCTGACTGAGATAGTGGGTGAAGTTGAAGGTCGTGCCGGAACCGTCCGAGCGGTGAACCACGGAAATATCCGTCGGCGGGATGTGCAAGCCCGGATTGAGCCTGGCGATCGCCGGATCGTTCCATTTCTTATACTGCCCGGCGAAGATGCCGGCGAGGACGGGCCCGGTCAGCCTGAGCTGACCCGGACGAAGCCCAGGCAGGTTCACGACCGGTACAATGCCGCCGACGACGACCGGGAACTGGACGAGGCCAGAAGCGGCAAGCTCGTCCGGCGGAAGCGGCTTGTCGGTCGCGCCGAAGTCAACCGTTCCTGCCTTGATCTGAGCGATTCCCGCACCCGATCCGACGGATTGATAATTGATCTCGTCACCGCCTGCTTTCCTGAAATCCGCCGCCCAGCGCGAAAGCACCGGATAGACGAAGCTGGATCCGGCGCCCGTCGCCGCCGCGTTGGCCGTGCCGGCAAAGCCGAGTGACGCAGATGCGGCGAGAAAAGTGAAGGAACGGAACATATTCATTGAGATACCCCCCAAGGGCGAAAATATGGGAGATGGCCGATCGCCATCGCGATTTGGCCTACGCCCGCTCAATTACAGCGATGTGACGCCATTGTTGCCGTTGCGTTGCGACGAGGCGGCGCGACCTCCGAATGTGAGAGCGTAGCGGTACAGTTTGTCCGCGGAAACGATTGTCACAAAACTGTCTGCCGACAGTCACAGTTTCATCCGCTTACACCGTTAGCGCGGATTTGAGTTTGAGTACTCGATCCAGTCATTTGGGGGGTCCCATGATTTCTCGTTTTTCGGCGGCATTACTCGCGTGCACAGCATTCACCGCCACTCCGGCCTTGGCGCAAACCGCTCCGACTGCCGAAGACATTGCCGCGCTTCGCGCACAGATTCAGGCCCTGCAGGCGCAGGTCGATCAGCTTCAGGCTGCGCAGGCCACGCAGGCCGCCCAGGTTGCGAAGGTGGCAACGCAGGTGACTCCCGCCTTGAAGAAGGACTCGCCTGGATGGTTCGCCAATACCTCGATTACCGGCAAGGCGTTCTTCAATGTCAGTTCGATCGATCAGGAGCGCAATGGCATTAATCAGAGCGCCAATGGCACGGAGACGGAGCTGAAGCGCTTTTACCTGGGCGTCGACCACAAGTTCAACGACACCTTCTCGGCCAATCTGACGACCGATTTCCGCTACGGAACCAACGGCACAACCAACGACGTGCTGGTCTACGTCAAGAAGGCATATGTTCAGGCGAAGTTTGCTCCGGAACTGTTCGTTCGAGTCGGCGCGGCGGACCTCCCCTGGGTGCCGTTCGCTGAAAGCGTTTATGGCTATCGCTACATCGAAAATACGCTGATCGACCGCACCAAGTTCGGTACTTCTTCGGACTGGGGCGTGCACGCCGGTGGATCGTTCGCTGACGGGCTGGTCAGTTATGCTGTCTCGGCCGTCAACGGAGCGGGCTACAAGACGCTCTCGCGCAGCTCGAACACCCTCGACCTCGAGGGCCGAATCAGCGTGAACCCGCTGAAGAAGTTCGTCCTCGCGGTCGGCGGCTATACCGGCAAGCTCGGGAAGAGCGCCGATGGCGGTGTCGACACGCGTCGCGCAACCCGAATTAATGCGCTCGCCGCTTACACGGATAGCCGGATCCGCGCGGGCATCGAATATTTCCATGCGAAGAACTGGCTGAACGTGACAGGCCCCGCCGGCGACACGGCGGACGGTTGGTCGGCATTCGGCTCGTTCGCGTTCAACAAGCAATTCTCGCTGTTCGGGCGCTACGATTGGGTCAAGCCCAAGAAGGACGCGAGCCCGGACCTCAGGGATCATTATTTCAACGTCGGCCTGAACTATAAGCCGATCAAGGAGCTCGACCTCGCGCTGGTCTACAAGCGCGACAGGGCCAAGAACGGCTTCCTGTCGACTTCCAACGGGACGATCGGCGGCTTCGATAACTCCACCAATGGCACATATGATGAAGTGGGCGTCTTCGGGCAGTTCGCTTTCTAGTCTTGAACAAAATGCCTTTCGGCCCCCTCTCCCCTTCGGCCGAAAGACCGCGTCCCCTCGTCCATGCGGCGAGGGGACTTCACTTTTGCGGACGTGGCTCGCGGCGGCCAATCCGCTAGAGAGCCGCCATGGCGGGTGAAGACTCAAAAATGCGCAATCTGGTCGAGGCGCTGGACGAGCCCGCGCTCATTATCGAAGGGCTGACCGTCGGATTCGCCAATCGGGCCGCCAAGGCGCACCTCGGGACCGGGATCGAGGGCAACGATATCCGGCTTGCGATCCGTCACCCCGAGGCTCTCGAACACATCCTGGGCGGCCGGAGCGGCGACATTGGAGTCACCGGAATCACGGAGTTCGGGCGCCCCTGGCAGGTTTCCGTTCGCGATCTTGGTCACGGGACGGTGCTCGTCCGGCTGGTCGATCGCTCGGCTTCCGTTTCGGCGGAAAAGATGCGCGTCGATTTCGTCGCCAACGCCAGTCATGAGCTGAGGACGCCTCTGTCGACCATACTCGGCTATGCCGAGACGCTCGCCGAGGAGGGCGAACAGCCCGAGGAGCTTCGCACCAGGTTCGGCTCGACCATCCGCGAGGAGGCGCAGCGTATGCTGCGCATCATCGAAGATCTGATGAGCCTGTCCCGAATCGAGGCCGATCGCTTCCTGGCCCCCGCCGACGAAGTACCGATCGACGACGTGATCGAGACTGCCGTTGCCAGCGCCGGTCACGCCAGGAACGGCAACCAGTGTGAGTTCGTCGTCGATATACCAGGCGATCTTCCGAAGGTTCGGGGGGACCGCGCCCAGCTCGAGCAGGTTTTCGACAATCTTATCGGGAACGCCGTCCGCTACGGCTGCGACGGCTCGCGTTCGAAAGTGGAGGTCGGGGCGAAGCGGGACGGTTCATCGATTGCCGTCAGCGTAACCGATCATGGACCCGGCATTCCGCGCGAACACCTGCCGCGCGTGACCGAGCGTTTCTATCGGGTCGATGCGGCCCGAAGCCGCGAATCGGGAGGGACAGGCCTCGGCCTCGCGATCGTGAAGCACATTGTCGAGCGGCACCGCGGAACGCTCGAAATCAAAAGCGTCCTTGGGGAGGGAACCAGCGTGACGGTCAAGCTTCCGGCCGCGGCCTAGCCCAGCAATTTGGCGAGAGCCCGCTCAACATCGTCGATCGCATAGGGCTTGTGGAGCCGCGGACGATCCTCCCACTTGTCGGGCATCTGCCAGTCCGCGTAGCCGCTTGTCAGCAGGAACGGCACGCCTTTGGAATCGAGCGTCTCGCAAAGCGGGAATACACGCTCTCCACGGATGTGGATGTCCATGATCGCGGCGTCGAATTCCTCGGTTTCCACGAGGTCCCGAGCGGCCGCCATATTCGGCGCAGGTCCGACGACCAGGCAGCAAAGATCCTGGAGAAGGTCCGCCGTGAAGGGCGCGACCACCGGCGAATCTTCGACCAGCAATATCCGCCGGCCGGCGAAATTCTTGCTCACGGCAACCTCGACGAGCGCCTCAGTGGACAAATCTTGCCACCACGTCGCGGTAGCTTCGGGACACTTTCACCTGCGCTCCGGAATCGAGGACCAGGAAGCATTCGCCGTTGGTATGCGGCTTCACCTGACGGACGAGATCGAGGTTGACGATCGTCGAGCGATGGACCCGCTGGAAGCGGCGCGGATCCAAACGTTTCTCCAGATCCTTCATCGTTTCGCGAAGGATCAGCGTGTTGTCGCCGGTCTGGATGCACATATAATCGCCCGCCGCGTCGATCCGTTCGATCGTGTCGACGTCTACCCTGAAGATCTGGCCCTGGTCTTTGATATTGATCATTTTTTCGAAGCGGTTCGCGGCCGGGCCCTCGGGCGCCGCTTCGGCGAGTTCCTCGGCTGCTTCGGGGGCGTGCTCGGCAAGAGCGTCCTTCAGGCGTTCCGCCTCTTCAGCGCTGCGCTTCTCTGAAAGGCGCTGCCGTACGCGGTCCATCGTCGCGGCAAGCCGATCCTCATCGACCGGCTTCATGAGATAATCGACTGCCTGGGCATCGAAGGCGCGCAGGGCATGTTCGCCGAACGCGGTCACGAAGACGAACAGTGGCGGCTCGACGTCCATCAGCCCCTGAATCACCGAAAACCCGTCAAAGCCGGGCATCTGGATGTCGAGGAAGACGAGATCGGGCTTGTGAGTCTTGATCTGGCGGATCGCCTCACGCCCGTTGGCGGCCGTTGCGACCACTTCGACGTCGTCGTGCGCCTGCAATCTCAGTTGCAGGCCCTGCGTCGCCAGCGGCTCGTCGTCGACCAAAATGGTCCGGATGGTCATCAGGCCTTGTCTCCAGTCTCGTAGGGAATTTCCAGGATAACGCTGAACCCCCCTTTGTCGTTCTTCCTCGTCTCGAAACGGTGGGAACCGCCATAGGCTTGCGCCAGACGGTCGCGAATGTTCGCCAGTCCGACGCCCGTCGAGGGACTTGCCGCCAATTCGGCCGCGGCTTCTTCTCCGCCGCTGTCCGCCACCTCGATCCTGACCGCCTGTCCTTCGCGCTGGGCGGTGATCCAGATGTCGGCCCCATTCTCAAGCGGTGTGACCGCATATTTGATCGCATTCTCGATCAGCGGCTGTAGCAAAAGGGAAGGAAGGCGCGCTCCGATCGTCTCCGGCTCGATCCGGAAATGGGGCCGGAGGCGATCCTCGAACCGCATTTTCTCGATCTCGAGGTAAAGTTTCAGCGTTTCGACTTCCTGCGCGAGCGTGACCTTGGCGGTGGGCTCATTTGCGAGGGTGTAGCGCAGGAAGGATGACAGCCGAGCCAACATGGCATTGGCCCGCTCGGTCTGCTTCAGGAGGACGAGGGTAGAGATCGAATTCAGCGTGTTGAACAGAAAGTGCGGGTTGAGCTGGTATCGAAGCATGGCGAGCTGCGCGCTCGAAGCCTGACCTTCCAGACGTTCACGCTGGCGGATCTGGTCCTCCAGCAGGAGGAAATAGTTGATTCCGTAATAAAGCGCCGCCCAGGCTGCGAGCAGTGAGAAGTTGAGCAGGATCGCACCAAGATATTCGACGCCGACCGGCTTCGCATTGGGCTTGAGGAAGGTCGCGTAGCTCCAGGTCTCGATGATCGAGAACGCGCTGGACGCGAGGATCACGACAAGCAGGGAGAAGATCAACGTGACGAGCGGCCGCATCCGGATCAGCCGCCGGAACAGCGAGGCCATGAGCAAGGTCAGCGAATAACCTGCCATGGTGAGCAGGACGGTGTGGACGAGCCACATCCAGCCCATGCTGTTGGCGAAGCCGGAAAGCGATCGCAGGAAGAAGTATCCGCTCCAGCCGATCGACTGAAGGATCCAGAAGGCGCGGTTCTTGTCTTCGAAGAACGGCTGATCCAGGCCGATGCCGCGCGCGATCGGCGCCGCCGGCGAGCGAATCTCGGGAGTGTCCGTATCTTCCTCCCGCCTCGGCCGCGCCGCGGTACGCCGCTCCAGGGTCGCGCTGTCGGTCGCCATCACCGCCGATATAGAGGGCAGATCCAATCTTTGCGACCCGCGGGCTTGCCGAATCGGAGCCGGTGGCTCTAGCGGCACCGAATGCTTGGCGGGGCGTTGCGGTCCCGGCGCCTGTTTGAGGGGTTTGGGATGAAGCTTATCGCCCGTGCGGCCACGCTTGCCGCAATTTTGCTCACGGCCTGCCGCGCAGGGGAGCAGGACAACGCCGGTGCCCCTGAAACTCCCGAAGTGCAAATTGCGCCGATCCTGACCACGCCCGACGCAGTCGACACCCACAGCTACGCCCGTCCGCTCGAAGCGCGCGTCACGCATGTCGCGCTGGATCTCAGCGTCGATTTCAACACGAAACGGATCGGCGGAACCGCGACGCTCGACATCGAGCGCAAGCCAGGCGCCGGGGAAATCATCCTTGACGATCGGGGGCTCGAAATCGCCACGATCGCCGATGGTTCAGGCCGCGCGCTAAACTACAAGGTTGGCGCAGGAGATCCGAACCTGGGTTCGCCGCTCGCCGTCGATCTCCGGCCTGACACGAAGAGGATCGTCATCAATTACAAGAGTGCTCCGGATGCTTCCGCGCTTCTCTGGCTGACGCCTCAGCAAACTGCGGGGAAGAAGGCACCGTTTCTCTTCAGCCAGGGCGAATCGATCAACAATCGCTCCTGGATCCCGACGCAGGATTCGCCAGGCATCCGGCAGAGCTGGGAAGCAACCGTGCATGTGCCGCCCGGAATGACCGTGGTGATGAGCGCTCCGCGATCCGCCGAGCCGATGACCGAGGGCGGCGAAGGCATCTTCAAGTTCCGGATGGAGCATAGCGTCGCTCCGTACATGATCGCGATCGCGGTCGGTGACCTCAGCTTCAAGTCGCTCGGGCCGCGAACCGGCGTCTGGGCAGAACCTGCGACCATCGATGCCGCTGCGCGCGAACTCTCCGACACCGAGAAAATGGTGAGCGCGGCCGAGAAGCTGTACGGACCCTACCGCTGGAGCCGTTACGACGTGCTCGTCCTGCCGCCGTCCTTTCCGCTCGGCGGTATGGAAAATCCGACGATGACCTTTCTTACGCCGACCTTCATCGCCGGCGACAAGAGTCTCGTCAGCCTGGTCGCGCATGAATTGTCGCACAGCTGGTCGGGCAACCTCGCGACCAACGCCACCTGGAACGATTTCTGGCTCAACGAGGGAATGACGACTTATGCCGAAAGCCGCGTCATCGAGGAGCTTTACGGCAAAAAGGCCGCGAACGAGCATATCGCGCTCAGCATCGATGCGATGAACAAGGCGGTCGCGGAAAATGGCGGAGCGAACGGGCCCGACACACGCCTCCACCTTGACCTGAAGGGGCGCAGTCCCGACGACGGTCTCACCGACATTGCTTATGAGAAGGGGGCGGCATTCCTCCGCACCATAGAGACGATCGTCGGCCGCGACCGGTTCGATGCCTGGCTCAAGGGCTGGTTCGACCGGCATGCCTTTCAGCCGGTCACTTCCGCCATGTTCCTCGCCGACCTCCGCCAAAACCTGATCAAGGGCGATACGGCCTTGGAAAGTAAGCTGATGCTCGACCGTTGGGTCTATCAGCCCGGAGTCCCACCGAACATCGCCCGGCCTCCTGTAGATACGTTCAGCGAACAGGACCGGGCCGTTGCGGCTTTCGCCAATGGCTCCGCGCCGCCGCAAGGCTGGGCGAAGTGGAACACGGAAGAGCGGCTGCGTTTCCTCAATCGCCTCCCGCGCAAGCAGCCAAGAGCTCGGCTCGACGCATTGCAATCCGCTTTCAATCTCAACGACATAGGCAATATGGAAGTGCGCTTCGCCTGGCTCGATCTCGCGGTCGGCAATCGTTACGATCCGGCGATTCCGTCGCTTGAGCAGTTCCTGTCGGCACAGGGGCGGGGAAAATTCGTGAAGCCGCTTCTCACCGCTCTTGCCGGGGATAGGCAGTGGGGCCGGCCAATCGCGACCCGTATCTATATGAAAACGCGGTCATTCTACCATCCGCTGGTCACCCGCGATCTCGACAAGTTGGGTCTTCAGGCTTCGGCCGGATAATGAGGGGCCTTAACCGGCCTTAAACGCTCTTTGGCTAATTCGCTCGCGGACGTGGAACGACGGGCGGATGTACGAAGCACCAGATCGCTATAAGCGCATGATTTCGGCCCGGCTTCCGGGCGGTGAATCGGCGGGCCTCGCGGCTCGGGACTCCGAGCCCGAAAGCTCGCCCCTGCGCGACGTGCAGCTGATCTCGCGCGCCCAGCTCGCGCCCTTCTTTGCTGCCGCCAACATCGTCGCTTCGCTGATGATGATCGCCTGCCTGTGGGAATCCGTGCCGACGACCTGGCTCCTTCCCTGGGCTCTGGCCGTGGCCGGCGTGAATCTGGGCGCTTTGCAGCTCGCAAGAACCCAGTCGATCACCTGCGTCGGCCGTTCGGGCCGGCGAGTGCCGATGTGGTCCATGGTCGGCGAAGTCGCAGTCCGCGCCGCCATCTGGCTCAGCCTTCCGCTCTACGTATTTCCGTCGCTCCATCCGGCCACTCAGGTCATCGCCGCTTCGCTCATGTCCGGGCTTGGAGTGGGTGCGCTTGGCCTCGTCGTTGTCCCGCCATGCGTGACCGCATGGATGGTGGCGTTCACGGCAGGAGTCAGTGGGGCCCTTTTGCTCGGCCGCCACAGCATTCCCTTCCAGCACATGATTTCGATCGTATTTACTCTCGGCGTTGCCGTGTTCGGGGTGCTCCACGTTGCTCGTTGGGCGTTCCACCAATTGAAGACGAACGCCGACGTCGGCAGCCAGAGCGAAAGCGCGAGCCTGCTCCTTCAGGAGTATGAGCAGCGGGGCGTCGGCTGGCTATGGCAGGTCGATAGCGACAATCGCGTCACCTACATCAGCTCGCGAATGAGCGCGCTGTTGGGCAAGCCGGCCAGCCAGTTGATCGGCCATTCTCTGCCGGCGCTGCTCGGGGGTCATGCCGATCTCGGCCGAGTACTCCTTGAAAAGCAGCCGTTCAACTCGCTCGAAATGGAGCTAAAGACGGCGCGAGGGCCACGCTGGATTTCGATCGCCGGCGATCCCATCATCGATACGGCTGGCCGTTTCGAGGGGTTCCGCGGCGTCGGCTCCGACATCACCGAAATCCGCCAGACGCAGGAGCGGCTGACCCATCTCGCGAATGTCGACGTCCTTTCGGGATTGCCCAACCGCGGCCGCGTCCGCCAGCTTCTCGGCGAGGCACTGCGCTCGGCGACGACCGGCAATGTTCCCTGCGCCATCATGTTTCTCGACCTCGACGGCTTCAAGCCGGTCAACGACACTTTCGGCCATCCGAAGGGTGACGCGGTCCTGCGTGCGGTCGCCAAGCGGCTTGTCGACGAAGTCGGACCAGACGGCCATGTCGGCCGAATGGGCGGCGACGAGTTCGCAATCGTCGTCACCGATGCCCAGAGCCGCAAGATCGTCGAAGGCCTTGCCGATCGCATCATCCAGGCGATCAAGGAACCCTATCAGATCGACCAGACCGAGATCCGCATCGGCGTTTCGATCGGTTGCGCTTTCGGTCCGATCGACGGTGCGACCGTCGACGACCTGATCCTGAAAGCCGACCTCGCGCTTTACCAGGCAAAGGATGCCGGCCGCGGCGTCGCCCGCTACTTCTCCTCCGAGCTCCAGTCGGAGCAGGAGGATCGCGTCCGGCTTGAGAGCGACCTTCGTCAAGGCATTGCGTCGAAGCAGTTCCATTTGATGTTCCAGCCGCTCGTCAATGCCAAGACTCAGAAACTCATTGGCTTTGAAGCGCTGATCCGCTGGAATCATCCGCAGCGCGGCTTTGTGCCGCCCAACGTCTTCATTCCGGTGGCCGAAGAAACCGGGCTCATGCCGGTAATCGGCGAATGGGTCATTGACGAGGCCTGTCGCGCCGCCGCCTCATGGCCCGAGCCGATCACGGTCGCGTTGAACATCAGCCCCAAGCAGATCGTGCTTCCGAACCTTCCGAATGTCGTCAGCGAGGCGCTCGCCCGCCACCGACTGCCGGGCAACCGGATCGAACTCGAGGTGACCGAGGGTGTGTTCCTTGGTGACAATGGATCGACGCTCGACGTGTTGAAGCGGCTTCGCGCCCTCGGCGTCGGGATCGCCCTCGACGACTTCGGCACCGGCTATTCTTCGATCGGCTATCTCAACAAGGCCGTGTTCCACAAATTGAAGATCGATGGCAGCTTCGTGCGGGAAGCCGGAAGCCGTCCAGAGAATGTCGCGATCATTCAGTCGATCGTCCAGCTGGCCAAGAGCTTCCGCATGTCCATCACGGCGGAAGGCGTCGAGACCGCCGAGGACTTCGAGCGCATGCGCGAGCTCGGCTGCGACACGATCCAGGGCTATCTGTTCGGCAAGCCGCTCTCCTACGAGCGGGCAAACCAGATGGTCGTCGGTCTCGGCGCCAAGCGGATGGCCGGCTAAGCCGCCACCGGTTCGGGTTGGGTCAGGAGCCGCCAGTTCATCCGCGGATAGCTGTTCAACTGCTGGCCCAGTCGGCTGGTAATGAACGTCAGGCGCTCGACGGTCCTGCTATTCTCCAGGACTCCCGCATCGAGGTAGCGAAACGGGGTTCCCTCGGCGAGCGTGAGGAATTCGGCCTTTGCTCGGGGATCGTCGCCGGTCACCAGGACGTCGCTCAACGTGTCGCCGAAGCGCGGTTGGTCGAAAACCTCCCAAAAGACGTTCTTGTAGGCCCCGACGATTCGCGCTTGCGGGAAGTGCCGCTGGATCTCTTCCGCTCCGCTGCTGTCCCACGGAGTCACGAAGTCGCTGTAATCCTCATTGAAGGGATTGCTGATGTCGATGAACAGCTTGCCCGAAAGCCGCCGGCAGTGCCGGCACAGCAAATCGACAAGGCCGTCACGGATGAAGATTGCCGGCAGGATTGCCGGAGCGGCGAGGGCCTCTGCATAACTTCCCGGGTGCAGCGTCGGAATCCCGAGCTTGTCGACAATCGCCGCCGCCTTGTCCGGATCGCGCGAGCCGAGGACCACTTTTCTGCCTGCACGGGCGAACATTGCCGCCAACCGCGTGCCCATTCGACCCGTGCCCAATATGCCGAGCTGGGCGAACCCGCTGTCCTGATTGCTCAAAGCCGTTTCCTTCGTCGGCCCTCCCAGTGCCCTCGGCACCGGTCGCCATTAGCTCCGACCAATAAGGCCCGCCAACAAATGCCTATCAGGACTCGATAAGGCCTGCTTATTTAGTCCTTGGCGAAACTTTCGGCGAGGAACTCATCGGCGCGGATCGCGAGTTCGGTTCGGGAGCTCACGCCCAGCTTCTCGAAGACGGCATGGAGATAGACTTTGACGGTCCCCTCCGTAACTCCAAGCTCGCTCGCGATTTCGCGATTGCGCAGGCCCCGCCGAACGAAGCGGATCAGCTCTCGCTCGCGTGGCGAAAGCGCGGGACGTCCGCGATCACCGAAAGCCTCCTCGAGTTCGCCGATCCGCGCACGAAGCTCCGGGTCGATCCAGGTGCCGCCTGCTCGGACGCGATCGAGGCATTCGAGCAAATAAGCGGGATCCGAATTCTTGAGAACCATGCCCTGAACGCGCAGGGCTTTCGCCTCCATCAGCGAAGAATCGTCGATGCCCGCAGTCAAAAGGACCACCTTGGGGCGGTATCCGGACTTCAGTTCACGCAGAACATCCATGCCGCCTCCGCCGGGCATTTGAAGGTCGAGCAGCAGAATGTCAGGCCGAGCGCGAGCGATCTCCTGCAGCGCGCGTTCGCCTGTCCCCGCCGTCGCGACGATCTCATAGACAGTGTCACGCAGCAGGGCCTCGAGGGCCGTGAGGATCATGGGATGATCGTCCGCGAGGAGGATTCGGGTCACGCGGCGGCTCCCGCGACCGGCAGCGAAATCGACAAGCGGGTTACGCCCATCCCACGTGACAGTTCGATCTTCCCGCCGGCGTCCTCAACGCGTTCCCGGAGCGATTGCGGCATTCTGCCTCCATCCTTGTTCTTGGGATAAGCCTTTCCGTCATTGATGAATTGCAGGACGACGGCCTCCGCATCGGCCGCAAGCCGGACGCTGACGCTCTTGGCGCCCGCGTGGCGGACGGCATTGGCGACGGCTTCGCGCACGAGCTGCTGCGCATCGAGGTGCAGCCGGGCCGGAATCGTGGAGCTGCCCGGCTCGACCGAGAAGTCGCATGCGACGCCCCAATGCTTTGCGAGACGGCCGGCGAGGATCTTCAGCTCGGACGCGACGTCGTCGATGGCGACCCGCGATCCGCTTCTCAGAGCCGCGATGAAGGTGCGCAGTTCCCCTTGTTCGTGGAGCATGAGCTGCTTCAGTTCCTCGATCGCGCCGCCGACGTCGTCGCCAGCCGCGGCTCCGCGCTTCAGTGCTTCGAGGCGGAATGCCGCGCCCGCGAGGAACTGGACAACACTGTCGTGCAGGTCCCGAGCGAGCGAGATGCGCGATCGCGCCGCAGCGCGGTCCTCGGCGGCTTTGAGCAACGCATGCCGCTGCAATTGGGCCGTCGCGCTCGCGGCAATCTGTTCGCCAAGATCGATATGGTCGGTGGAAAGCCCGTGGATGCCTTGGACGAACATGATCCCGTCACCGGATTCGGATGTGATTTGCATCGCGAGCCCTTCGTCAAGCGACAGGGCGGCAACCGCGGCGTCCGAAATGACTTCGCTGGGCTTGAAGGCGTGCAGGTTTCGCTCCGCCGCCCGGCACAGCGCGCGGTCCTTGCGTAGGTCATAAAGAAACGATGCGGCCGGCAGGGGATCGGGCACCTGAACCCGGTCGTCGCTGACCGAACTGATGTGATCAAGGTTCAATTTCGCTGCAGCCGTTCGACCGGTCTCGCGATCGCGCCAGATAAGCGCGCCCCCTGACGCTCTCAAATTCGCAGCGGCTGCCTGCATCACGTTCTCGACGGGGGCTTCGCTACTTGTTTCGATCAATGGCTCGGCAGTTGCCGGAAAGTGCGACCGCCATTGGTTGACCCCGAACCAAATCAGGATGAGCGACATGATGACGAGGTGGCCTGTGCGGACCACGAAATGCTGGACGTCGAAGCCGGCGCTTACCCCGCCGACCAAAAGGCCCGCGACCAGATAGAGCACCGCCACAAGGGCCGCCGTAAGGGCGGTGGCGCGCCACCCCCACCGAATGGCTGACGAGAGCAAGAGGAATACGAAAAAGGTGAAGAATGGGCTCGTGTATCCGTGCGTCAGCAACACCATGAGAGTGAACATGGCGATGTCGAGCGCATGGGCGCCCCCGGCGAGCTTCGCATCCAGCCACCAGTCGTTCCAGGTCCCAAGAAGGATCGCCGCCGAAAAGAACAGATAAGCGACCGCCAGGACGAGCGCCTGAAACGGCGCTTCGGATCGATGTCCCAGTTCGATCCAGATCGCGAGCAGGAACAGGAACGCAAGCAACAGGCGGCCAAGCGCGATAACGCGCCCTGACGACAGCTGGAACTTCCCCCCCATGATCCGATGGTACCGTATCGGGACTTCCGCGGACAGTCGGATGAACTTTGGATAAGTTCTCCGGCGAAATGAGGGCTGCTAGACGAAAGCCTTCACGGGTTCCTTCCCGGAAACCTTCCCGAAGGAGCGCGGGCCCCGCCCCGCGCTCCTTTCTTGCATCAGAACAGAACGGACGCGCCGGCGTATAACTCGACGCCGGGGGTCGGACGATTGAGCCCGAAGTTCGCTCCCGCATCCAGCTGGATCCTCTTGCCGAGCAGATAAGCGGCCGAGCCGTCGATCGACCATTGTCGTACCGAGCCGCCGGGATCGAAGTTAAAATCGTTCCAGAGCTCGGCGGAGAGGCTGAGGCGCGAAGTTGGATTGACGCCGAGATTGATCAGATTCGCAAGCGCGACATGGTATCCGTGGCCATCCCCATCGGCGAGCAGATCCAGCTCCGGATCCGTGGTCACAGTGATGCCGACCTTGGTCGGGAAGCTTACCGGCGCGATGATTCCACCTTCGACCTTCCCGTTGCCCAGATTGTGGTTGGCGGTCGGAATCTTGACGAACGGAATCAACCCGACCTGTGTGGACGCGCCAGCTTCGGTGAAATGCCTTTTGTAACGGACGATGAGGTCGCCGGCGCCCGAAACATGATCGCTTGCGCCGTCGACGCGCGTGGTGACATGAATGTAGGGCGCAAATCCGATTTCCACATCGGACGCGACATCCAGCCCCAGCTTGCCCAAGGTCGAGCCAACGCTCGTCGTATCGATGCGGACCCCGTCGTTTTTCATCCGCGACCAATCGGGCCCCGAAACTTCGAGCTGCCAGTGACCGGCCGGAACGGTGCACGCCCCATTCGCCTTCGACGGCCGGTCGGCGCAAATGGTGAAGTCGTTCGAGTTGGCGCTCGCGGCTGCCAGCAATAGCGCAAACATTGGCGCACATTGCCATCAACGGGCCACCTCGCGCCAGTGACTTACGCTCCGTTCAATAACGCGCGAGGATGAACGCGCGCGCGGCGCGATATTCGTCCCTGGTCACTCGCCCGTCTCCATTCGCGTCGGCCATCGCGCGGAATGCGCTTGCGGCTGCTGCGGCTTCTGACGGCGACAGCAGAACGTCGCGGTCCTGGTCGTAGAATTTCAGCGCCCAGTTCATCAGCACCCAGTCGCGCTCGAAAATGCTGAGCGCTGCGGGCGTTGCCGGAACGCTGGGAGGTTGGGCCGAAGCAGATGCAACGAAGAGCAGCAGCGGCAGGATCATCACGCAAACCTCCTTGCCACCCGCACGGCCACAACGCGCGAACGGCCGACGCGTTCAATGACACGCGCGCCTCCAAGCTTGTTTCCCGTTCAGACTTGGGCGGCCGGCGTCAATGCAGCTCTCACGGCCTGGTCGAGAGCGTCGGCACGGAATGGTTTGGCCAGCAATGGCGCCCCCGGAGCGACGCGGCGCACAGCGTCCGTTTCGCTGTAGCCGGACACGAACAGGATTGCCGGCTTGCGCCGCTTGGCGAGCAGGCGGTTGGCGACATCCGCGCCTGATAGTCCCGGCATAATGAAATCGAGGATGACCAGGTCGGGCTTGTCGCGCGCGGCCGCCATCAGTCCCTCATGGCCGTCGGCGGCCTGGGTCACGCGATAACCCATGTCCTGCAGCGACTCGGCGATGAACAAGCGGACGTCCGGATCGTCATCGACCACCAGAATCGAGGCGGGCTCGCGGTCCGCGGATGGGTAGACACTCTCTCCACGAATTCCGGCGGCATCGACGGCCGCGCCGGCTTCGGCCGAACGGAAGTAGAGCTTCACCGCCGTGCCTTGCCCCGGGATGCTTTCTATCCGCGCGGTTCCGCCCGACTGGCGCGCCATTCCGTAAACCATCGACAGACCAAGGCCGGTACCCTTCCCGACCTCCTTGGTCGTGAAAAAGGGCTCGAAGGCGCGCGCGACGACGTCCTCGCTCATTCCGATTCCGGTGTCGCTGATGGCGAGTTCGATGAAGGTGCCGTCTTCGATCTCCGGATCACCGACGACTTCGATCTTCTTGCTGGCGAACCGCAGGACTCCGCCGTCGGGCATGGCATCGCGGGCGTTGATGGCGAGATTGAGGACGGCGACCTCGAGTTGCGTCGGATCGGCCATCACCGGCACCATTTCCTCGTCGAGTTCGAATTCCTTGGTGATGCCGGGGCCGAGCACGTTGCGAAGGAGCGGCCGCATGTTCTGAATGAGGGGGGCCACGTGCGTTGGCCGGACCTCAAGCCGCTGTACGCGGCTGAACGCGAGCAGCTGCCCGGTCAGGCGCGCACCGCGCTCGGCGGCAGCGATGGCGTTCTCGGCATAATGCCGGAGCTTCGGATCGGACTCGTGCTTGGTGATGATGTCGAGCCCGCCGACGACGACAGTCAGCAGATTGTTGAAGTCGTGCGCGATTCCGCCCGTGAGCTGGCCGAGCGCCTCCATTTTCTGGCTCTGGCGAAGCTGTTCCTGGGCGGCCTTGAGCTCAGTGATGTCGCGCGCCTCGAACAGGAGGTAGATGATGTTCCCCTCGCCGTCGCGCACCGGCTGCACCGATACGTCGAGATGGGCGGTCGGCACGCCTTCGCGCTCCATCCGGATCTCCTCCGAAAAGAGCTTGCCCGCCGCGGCCGTCTTCACCGCCCGCTTCATCAAGGCCTTGTGCTGCTGGTATATTTGGAAGGTCGGCGCGTCCCACACCTTCTTGCCGATCGCATCGCGGGAATTCTTCGCGCGCCACTCAGCTTGCTTGCGATTCACCTCAACGACGGTGCCGTCCGGCTCCATCAGCACCAGCACTTCGAGCACCGTGTCGAACACAGCGCGGAACCGCGCCTCCGACAGCGCAAGCTCGCGAGTCTGCTCGGCCACCTGCCGCTTGAGCTCGAGCTCCGCCTCTTTCGACAAGGTGATGTCCGTCGCGACCCCGATGAACCCGATGAGCTCCCCATCCGGGCCGAACCGCGGCTGCGACACGCTCCTCAGCCAGCGCCATTCGCCGTCCGCGCGCCGGTACCGCCCCTCGAGCGTGAAGCGCTGCATCGCGGCCTCGCCGGCGATCGACTCCGCGACGATGCGATCATGGTCGTCGGGATGGATCCGCTCGCGCCAGTCGAGCACCCGCGCCTCCTCTTCGGAGAGGCCGGTGAAGTCGACATAAGCGTCGTTGACGAAGTCGCGTACTCGGTCGATCCGGGTCACCCACATCATCACCGGAGCGCTATTGGCGATTCGGCGGAAGCGCGCCTCGCTCTCGCGCAGCGCCTTCTCGGTCGCCCGCTGCTCGCTGACGTCGGTGACGACGATGACGACACCCTCGATCTCGTTAGTCGCCGGATTGGCCCAGGGGACATATTCGGTCTGCACCGCGAGCGGGCCGCGATTGGGATGATCGAAGACGCTGGCGAAGAACTTCCGTTCGCCGGCCATCGCCGCGGCGACCAGCGGCTCCCGGTTCGCCCAGACCTTGTCGCCCAATATCTCCCTGAACGTCCGCCCGAGCATCTCCTTGCGCGGGATCTCCAGCCAGTCGGACAAGGCCTTGTTGACGAAGCGGTAGCGCGCCTCCCGGTCGATGAAGGCGGTCATCACCGGCAACAGATCGGCGAGCGCGAGCAGCCCCGGCCCGGTGAACATCGCGTGCGGAAGGTCGATCGGCAGCGGAACATCCGCGACGGGGGTGGCGGGCGCGTCGAATCCAAGCGCCGGCGCGTTCCCACGTGTCGCCTTGCCTTTGCCCAGCTTCGAGACCCCCTCGGCCATAACCCAATGATTCCGTTAAATAACGAAAGAGTCGATGGTTGAACTTCCTAACCTGCGTTGGGTCTTACGCGCGCGCGCCAAGGTTGTTCCGGCGCTGTTCCGTTCCGGGAGCGGAAAAGGAGGGTCGCCGGACCACGAAAAACAAACTTTCCTATTTGGATTTCACCTGCTTCACGCTCGCCGATGAGCGATTCGAACGACACGCAAGCCGCCCCTTCGTCCAACCCCGATGCCACCGAAGAGGGCGTGCACGACCCCATCATCGCCGCGCTTCTGAACTTCGAGCCCGCCCCGCGCCAGAACAAGCGCAAGAACGGCTGGACCCCGGCGCTGCAGCGCATGTTCATCGCCGAACTCGCGCAGACCGGATCGCCGAACCTCGCCGCCGAGGCGCTCGGCAAGAGCCGTTACGGCGTGGAAAAGGTCAGCAAGTCGGAAGGGGCCGAAGGCTGTCGCCCATTCTGAGGGCTGCGATAAATGCCCCTTGGGGAATCGACACTGAACCATACTCCCGCATGCGCTTTTTGCCTTCTGCTTCTCCAGCAGCTTGCGCTTGCGCGTCGCGTCGCCGCCCCCGACCTGCGCCGGGGAACAAAATCTGCTAAAGCTGATCCGCCGAATCGTCCGCGGGGGAGAGCGGATGGTGGATACTTGGGAATCCTTCTTTCGCGAAAAGAGCAGGCGCCGCTCGCGCCGCCGGTCGATCGAAAAAGCCAAGAAAGCCGGAGTGTTGACCTTGCTGCTCGGCAGCATCGCAATGGCGGCCTACCTGCTGGCGGCGGGGGTGCCGAGGTAGGTTCTCCCCCTCTCCCTACCCTCTCCCGCAAGGGGAGAGGGGAAAAAGTCCGTCACGCGGAATGAATCCGACGTGACGTCGATCGGGTTCGGCTCCGCCGACCCGTCGGCCGGGTCGTCGTGATCTCTTCGACACAAGTCGGGTGGCGCTACGCGCCTGCCGCCTTGTGCTCGGTCACTCCTCCCCCATCCTCAGCGCCGCAATGAAAGCTTCTTGAGGGATCGAGACACTCCCATACTCGCGCATGCGTTTCTTGCCCTCTTTCTGCTTCTCCAGCAGCTTGCGCTTACGTGTCGCGTCGCCGCCATAACATTTGGCGGTTACGTCCTTGCGCAGCGCGCCGATCGTCTCGCGGGCGATGATCTTGCCGCCGATCGCAGCCTGGATCGGGATCTTGAACAAATGGCGCGGGATCAGGTCCTTGAGGCGCTCGCACATGCCGCGGCCTCTTGCTTCCGCGTTGGCGCGGTGGACGATCATGCTCAACGCATCGA
>Ga0207674_10000290_pt1 | contig 63521 bp, 68 predicted proteins | sample KBSCornC72_FD_184303 | JGI IMG/M metagenome (GOLD analysis project Ga0207674, IMG submission 184303) | Corn rhizosphere microbial communities from Kellogg Biological Station, Michigan, USA - KBS Corn C7-2 (SPAdes) (version 2) | ecosystem: Host-associated > Plants > Roots > Rhizosphere > Soil ...
GTGTCTCGCGCAGCCAGAATCCCCGTCTACCGGGGCCGGTTCGGCCCTGAGCAAGCCGAACGGCTGCTGTGGCGTGCCGGTTTCGGGCCGCGCCCGAACGAGGAGAAGCGGCTCGCGAAGAAGGGCCTGCACGGCGCCGTCCACTCGCTGACTCATCCGGGGCGCGACCGACTGGTCGGCCCGAAGCCGGTCGACGACGACGGTCACCCGATCGCACCGATCGACGCGTGGGGTCACGATCACCTCTGGTGGCTCGACCGGATGGTGCGCTCGAACCGCACGCTCGTCGAGCGCATGACGCTCGTCTGGCACGACTGGTTCGCAACCTCGAACTCGGGCGTCGGCTCGCAGCGGCTGATGCTCCAGCAGAACGGCCTGTTCCGCAAGCACTGTCTCGGCTCGTTCCACCACCTGCTGCTCGCGGTCACGAGAGACCCCGCGATGCTGCTCTGGCTGAACGGCACCGACAACGACAAGGACTCGCCCAATGAGAACTACGGGCGCGAGATGATGGAGCTCTTCACGCTCGGCGCGAGCCGCGGCTACTCGGAGCGCGACGTCCGTGAGCAGGCGCGCGCACTGACCGGCTGGCGGAACGACTGGAGCGACGACAAGGGCCCGGTCAACTTCCGCTTCGACAGGAAGCGCCACGACACCGGCACGAAGAAGATCTTCGGCAAGCACGGCCACTTCGACTGGCAGGACTCGTGCCGCCTCGCCGTGCATCACCCGAAGCACGCGTCGTTCTTCGTCGACAAGCTCTGGAGCTACTTCATCCCTGTCGATCCGCCGCCGGCGACGCGCCACGGGCTCGAGCGGCTCTACGTGCGGCGCAACTACGCGGTTCGCCCCGTCGTCGAGGCGATCCTCAAGCACCCGCTGCTCTACAAGGGCCCGCGCATGGTCAAGCCTCCGGTCGTCTACGCCGCCGGCATGTTGCGCGCTCGACGGCGCGGGATCGACACCGAGGCCTGGACGTGGCTCTCGAGCCAGGCCGGCCAACAGCTCTTCTATCCGCCGAACGTCGCGGGCTGGGACGACACGCGCTGGCTCGACACGGCCTCCTTCCTCGCGCGCTGGAACCTCGCGGGGCGCGTATTGCGGCCGTCCATCCTCAAGGACGACGACAAGGCGCCGGCCAACGCGGAGAAGCTGCTCGAGCGCGCGCTGGCGTACTGGGGCAACCCGCGGCTGACGCCGCCGACGAGGCGGGCGCTCAAGTCGTTCGCGCACCACGCCGTCTCCGACGCGGACCGGAAATGGAAGAAGGAGCAGTACCCGCCGCTGATCGAAAACGCGCTGCGCCACCTGATCGCAATCGCCCCCGACTCACAGACGAGCTGATGGCACACCACGACTGCACCGAGCACTCACGGTCCGCCCTCCTGCGCAGGGCCGTCGCCCAGGCAGGCGCCGGGCTGCCCGACATCGAGGCGGGCATGCCGCTGCCCGCCGGCACGGGGCTCGACCGGCGCAGCTTCCTCGCGCGCTCGCTGGGAATGGCGATCGCGGTCTACGGCGCTACCGCGCTCACGCCGCGCGCGCTCGACCACGGGATCGCCCAGGCGCTCGCCGCGGGGCCGTCGGACACGGTCCTCGTCACGGTCTTCCTGGACGGAGGCATCGACGCGCTCTCCGTGCTCTTCCCGTACGGCGACCCCGAGTACAAGCGGCTGAGGCCGCGGCTCGCGCTGCCGGACTCCGGGCTCGTCTTCCCCGAGGACCCGCGGCTGCGCTGGCATCCGTCCGCCGCCGCGTTCCACACGCTGCATTCGGAGGGCAAGCTCGCGGTGCTGCCGGCCGTCGGCTACACGAATGCCGACCAGTCGCACTTCACGTCGCGCCATTACTGGGAGGTCGGGGACACGAACCCGCGGCTCCAGACCGGGTGGCTCGGACGCTATCTCGACCACGTCGGCAAGGCGGACAACCCGCTCCAGGGCGTGAGCCTCGACGGCGAGCTGTCGCCGTCGCTCGCGACCGCGAAAAAGCCGGTCGCAGCCTTGAGCGGCGCGGGCAACTACTCGTTCTGGGCGCCGGGCGTGTGGGGGCAGGTCGAGGACCGCATGCTGGCCGCGATCGGCTCGCTCGGCTCCTCGCGCGGACACGACAAGGCGCTCGCCGGCGCGCGGGAGGTCACGTTCCAGTCGCACCGCCTGCGCCAGCAACTCGCACCCTTCGGCGGCGACTTCCAGCCTCCGGTCCCGTATCCGAAGTCGGACAGCGGCTTCCCGGATCAGATGGCCGGACTGGCCGCGATGCTCGGTGCGGGCCTACCGTTGCACTGCGTCGCGCTCAGTGCGAACGGCGGATACGACACTCACTCGGACCAGGCGCAGGATCTATCCGACAACGTCGACCTGGCCAGCAAGACGCTGCTCGCGTTCCAGCGCGACCTCGAGGCGCGCGGGCTCGGGAACCGCGTGCTGACCCTCGTCTGGTCGGAGTTCGGGCGCCGCGCCGAGGAGAACGGCTCGAACGGCACCGACCACGGCGCCGCGGGGATCGGGCTCCTCATGGGCTCGCGCGTCCGCGGGACGATGATCGGCGAGTTCCCGGGCCTCAAGGGCGGGCTCGACGAGGACGGGAACCTGAAGGCGACCGTCGACTACCGGACGATCTACAGCTCCGTGCTCGAGCAATGGCTGTCGACCGACGCCTCGGCGGTGATCCCGCACGCGAAGTCGTTCGGGCGGGTGCCGATCCTGCGATGAAGCGGCTCGGGCTGCTGCTCGTCCTCGGCGCGTTCGCCGGAGCGCTTCCTGCCGAGGCCGCCGCACCGCTGGGACGGGTGCAGGTCGTGGCCCTCGAGTTCCACTACCGGCTGTCGCGCGTTCGTGTCCCCGCGGGCCCGGTTCGGATCGAGCTCGCCAACTTCGGCCAGGACGAGCACAACCTGACACTGCGTAGGGTCGGCACGACGAAGGTCATGACGATCCCCGGCGCGCTCCCGGGCACTCGGGAGACCGCGACGTTCAGGCTCAGGCCCGGCCTCTACGTGCTCAAGTGCACGATGGCCGACCACGCGATGCTCGGGATGAAGGCGCAGCTCAGGGTCGTGCCTCGGCCACGACCGCGTCGCTGAACGCCGGCCACGCTTCTTTCGCCCAGTCGCCGAACTGCAAGTCCGTGAGCACGCCCAGCGCGAGCCTGCGTTCGGGCTCGACCCAGACGAACGTCCCGCTCCCGCCCCAGTGCCCGAATGTGCGTGCTGACGTCAGGGTTCCCGAGAAGTGCGGCTGCTTGCCGTCCTTGAGCTCGAAGCCGAGCCCCCAGTCGTTCGGGTCGAAGCGGCCCAGGTCGGGGATCACGCCGGCGAGCCCCGGAAACTGGACGCTCGTGGCCTCGGCAAACGTCTCGGGCGCGACGAGCGTCGGCGCGAGCAACTCGCGCATCAGCCTCACGAGATCCTCCAGCGAGCCGCGGAGCCCGGCCCCGGCCGATCCGCGCAGCTGGGCGTCCAGGCCGAGCGGCTGGAGCACCGCCTTGCGCAGATACTCCTCGAACGGCATCTCCGCCTCTGCGGCGATCGTCTCCGCGAGCACCTCGAAGCCGGCGTTCGAATAGATCCGCCGCACCCCGGGCTTCGAGATCGGCGGTCCCGGGTCGAACGGGAGGCCGGAGGCGTGTGCGAGGAGATGGCGCACGGTCGACCCGGGCGGCCCGGCCGGTTCGTCGAGGTCGATCGTTCCCTCCTCGGCGGCGACGAGAGCGGCCAGTGCGACGACGGGCTTCGTGACGGAAGCCCACGCAAAGACGCGTGCATCCTCGCCGCGGCGGCCGAGCTCGCCTTCGTGCGAGAGCGCCGCAACGGCCACGTTCTCCGCCGGCCACGCGTCGGTGAGTTGAAGCGCTTCCAGGGCGACTCGATACTACGGGCGTGAAGCAGATCTATCCGTCCAGCATCACGGCCGGCGGGTTCGCCGCGGGCGGCAGCGTCCTCGAGCACGCGTTCGGCAAGACGAAGCCGTACACGCTCGGCGTCGAGGAGGAGTACATGCTCCTCGACGGCGACTCCTTCGACCTCGTCCAGCACATCGACACGTTCCTCGCCGCCGTCGCCGGGCACGAGCTCGAGGCGCAGATGAAGGCCGAGCTGATGCAGTCGGTGCTCGAGATCGCGACGCCCGTCTGCGACACGCCCGCGGACGTCGACCGGGAGCTGCGCAAGCTCCGCGAGTACGTCGCGTCCGTGGCGTCGCAGAAGTCGCTGCGCGTCGGCTCGGCGGGCACGCACCCGTTCAGCCTCTTCGAGACGCAGCGGATCACGGCCCGCGACCGCTACCGCGCGCTCGTCGACCAGATGCAGTACGTCGCGCGGCGCGAGCTGATCTTCGGGCTGCACATCCATGTCGCGGTGGACGACGCGGAGAAGGCCATCCAGGTCGTGAACGGCCTCCTGCTCGAGCTGCCGGTGCTCCTGGCGCTGTCGGCGAGCTCGCCGTTCTGGCGCGGCGAGGCGACGGGGCTCGCCTCGACCCGCCAGCTCGTCTTCGCGGCCTTCCCGCGCTCGGGACCGCCGCCGCGGTTCCGCGACTACGCCGACTATGCGGAGGTCGTCGGGCAGCTGGAGAAGACCGGCTGCATCGCGGACTACACGCACATCTGGTGGGACATCCGCCCGCATCCACGGCTGGGGACGGTCGAGGTCCGGATCTGCGACTCGGTCTCGCGCGTCGAGCACGCGGTCGGGCTGGCCGCGTACTGCCAGGCGCTCGTGAAGCTGTACTGCGAGCGCTTCGAGCGCGGCGAGGAGATCCGCTCGTACCACCGGATCCTGACGAGCGAGAACAAGTGGCTGGCGGCGCGCTATGGGCTCGAGGCGCCGCTGATGGACCTCGCGACGGAGGCGCGGAACCGTGTGCCCGTCGCGCAGCTCGTCCGCCGCCGCCTGAAGGAGCTCAAGCCGCACGCGAAGGAGCTCGGCTCCGAGGACGCGCTCGACGGGATCCGCGACATCCTGTCCGGCGGCAACGGCGCCGACCGCCAACTGCGCGTCTTCAACGCGAACCGGGACCTGACCGAGGTCGTCAGGGAGATCGCGGACGCGACCGAGGCGGCAGCCGTCCCGGCCTAGAGCCGCCTCCCGGAAGCGGCGTCGAGGAACACCGCCGGCCCGTGCTGCGCGACGACGAGCAGCCGGCGGCCATCGGGCCCGAAGCCGAGCCCGATCACCGGGCGCCTGAACGTCTTCTCGGCCCGAACCGTCCCGAAGGCCGTGTCGTAGAGCCAGAGGAACCTGCCGGCGCTGAAGGCGAGCATGCGGCCGTTCGGAGTCACCGCCGCGGTCGGCCCGATCGCGAGGTCGACGTCGTACCGCGTCGGCGCCCGGAAACGGGTGACGCGAGTGACGCTGAGGGTCGAGAGGTCGACCGTGGCGACGCTTCCCGCGTATCCGCCGGCGACGTAGAGCGTCTTCTGGTCGGGTGCCAGCACGAGCGCTCCGGCCGTGGTCAGGTCGGCGAGGATCGGCAGGTCGATGCAATGCGCCACACCCGTCCGTAGGTCGAGGGCGTGGACGAAGGTGTGCCGGTTGCTCTTGACGTAGAGCGTCAGCTGCCAGTGGCCGTCGCGCGTCGCCACGGCGCTCGTCGCCTGCCCGGTCATCTTCTCGTCCGGATCCGCGAGCCGGGTCGGGCTCCGGCGCTTGGTCGCACGGTCGTACTGCTGGAGGTCGTAGCTGCCGGTTCGATGCCAGTGGACGAGGAACAGGCGCCGCCCGTCCCGCGACAGTGCATCGAGCTGGAACGTCCCCGGGAGCCGCACGGAGGTCGAGCGTCCGGGGTCGTCGACCGTGAGCACCGTCTCCTGGCCGCGCCTGCCGAACTCGAGGCGGGCGATCCTGGAGCCGTCGGCGGAGATGCCCACGACATTCCAGTAGCCGCGGACGATGCGGAGCAGCCGTCCGTGCCCGGTTCGCGCGTCGTAGCGGACGAACCGCATGGTTCGGCCCTCCTGGATCGCCGCGGCGAAGACGCTTCCGTCGGCGGAGAGCATCCCGTTCGGGAGAACGAACCGCTTGTGGCCCGAGGCAACGTCGTAGGCCCAGAGCGGGCCCTGTCGCCCGTTCGGGAAGACGAACACCAGCTTCGAGCCCGGCGGAGCGACGCTCGTCGTTCCGCAACTGGCCGGCGGGCAGCCGTCGGCGAGCGCCACCGAAGGGAACGGGATTGCGAGCAGCAGGAGCAGTGGAAGTAGGCGTCTCATGCCCTCCGATACGCGGGCGGCGCGCGCAGAGGTCCCGGACCTCTCGACGGCCGGTCTGCGTATGGACCTCGTGCCCGATCACACTCGTATAGTCAGCGCGCCATGGTGGGCCCCGGAGGGAAGGAGCGCTCGTGGATACGGGGCGCCCGAGCAGGATCGGTCTCGGACCTCGAGGCGCTCTTCCGCGAGCACTGGCCCCGGGCGCACCGGGCCGCATACCTGGTCGTCCAGGACGCGGCCGCCGCGGAGGACATCGCGCAGGAAGCGTTCCTGTCGGCGATGCGAAACCTCGACCGCTTCGACGGGCGCCGTCCATTCGGGCCGTGGCTGCACAGGATCGTGGTCAACCGGGCGATCGACTGGTCTCGCGCCCGGGCGCTGCGGCGTGAGCTCGCGGAGATCCCCGGCTCCGAGGACTTCGACACGGGCGACCTCGGGACGTTCTCCGAAGGCGTCGCGGCCGGCCTCGCGTCGTTGCCGCCCGACCAGCGCGCCGTGATCGTCTTGCGGTACCTGCTCGAGTACACGCCCGGCGAGATCGCGAAGATGCTCGAGGTGCCGCGCGGGACGGTCAACTCACGCCTGCGTCGCGGGCTCGACCGGCTCGAGGCGATCGTCGACAGGGAGCAGCGATGAGCGACGACGTCAGGCGAGCGCTCCAGCGGATCCAGGCGCCAGACGAGATCGAGGCGCAGCGCCGTGCCTGGGCGCTCGTCCGCGCGTCGTTCGACGCCCGCGAGCCGGTCTCCTGGCAGCGTCGGAATCGTCGACCGCTCCTCATCGCGGCCGTGGCGGTCGTCGCCCTGCTCGCTGCGCTGCTGTCGTCTCCGGGCCGCGCGCTCGTGGGCGGCGTCCGGGACGCGGTCACGCCGGACGAGTCGACGCCGAAGCCGAAGCCCGCGCTCGTCGCCCTGCCCGCGGGTGGTTCGCTGCTCGTCAACTCGAGCAAGGGCCCATGGATCGTCCATCCCGACGGGTCGATGCGAGCGCTCGGGCCCTGGTGGGAAGGCGCCTGGTCGCCGAACGCCGAGCACGTTGCGGTCACGCGCGCGCATCGGCTCGCAGCGCTCACACCCGACGGAACGATCAAGTGGGCGCTGTCGCGCGCGAAGCTGCTCCACGGCGCACGCTGGTCCCTCGAGCCGCGGAGCGAGTGCTGCCGCATTGCGTACATCAACGGTCGGCAACTGCGCGTCGTCGCCGGCGACGGGACCGGCGATGCGCCGCTGCGGAACGTCGTCGGGGCCGTCGCGCCGGCGTGGAGGCCCGGGGTGACGCGCCAGCTCGCGTTCTCGACGATCGACGGCCGCATCGAGCTCGTGAACGTGGACACGACGAAGACGACCTGGCTGTCGGCTCCCGGCGACCCGCCGACGCAGCTCATCTGGTCGGACGACGGCCAGCGCCTGCTCGCGCTCGGGGAGCGGTCACTGCGCGTGTTCGACGCGAACGGGAACAAGCTCTGGGCGATCGGGATGCCGGTCGGCCCGTCGGGAGCGGTCTTCGTCCGCAAGAGCCACCGCTTCATCCTCATCCGCTACTCGCCCGCGACGCAGCGCAGCGACCTCGTGCTCTTCCAGGCGGAGAACACGCCCGGGGAGCCGCGGTTCCTCTACTCGGCGCCGGGAGACTTCGGGACGCTCGCGATCTCTCAGAACGGCGACTGGCTCCTCGTCGGCTGGGTGAACGCGAACCAGTGGCTTTTCCTACGGCTGACGTCGGCGAAGGTCGAGTCGGTGTCGAACATCGTCGAGCAATTCGGCGGCTCCAGCCGAGCGCCGCTCGAACGAGCTTTCCCGAAAAGCGTGAGTTGGTGTTGCCCGGCGTCGCCGTGACGTAGGGTCACGCCTGTGCTGAGCGACGGAGACAGCGTCCCCGACGCGACGGTCTGGATGGCTCCGCGGGAGCCGGTGATCTGCTCCAACCTCGTCGCCGGGCGCTCGGCGCTTTTCCTCTTCTTCCTCTTCGCCTGGTCGTCGACCTGAACGAACGAGCTCCAGCTCCTGCGTGACAGGAGAGCCGAGTTCGAGGGGGCGGGCGTCACGCCGTACGCGATCTCGCGCGACTCGCCCTGGACGCAGACGGCCTGGAGCCAGGCGCTCGACCTCGGCGAGATCCAGTTCCTGTCCGACTGGAACGCCGACGCCGTGCGCGGGTTCGGCATCGCTCACGAGTTCCGCGGACTGAAGGACGTGGCCGAACGGACGACCTTCCTGGTCGAGCGCGGCGGTACGGTGCGCCGCGCATGGCGTCACGATCCTGGGGAGGTTCCGGACTTCGACGAGCTGCTCTCGGCCGCACGGGCCTTGTAGCGCTCGCCTGCGCGCTCTTCGTCGGAGCAGGGCTGTACGCGACCTGGCCCGGTGCCAGACACCTGGACACATCCTTCATGGCCGAGGGCAAGCCCGGCTTCGGCGAGGCGGCGCCCGGCGACCACCTGCAGACGAGCTACAACCTCTGGCTCGTCGGCCACCAGGTCGAGCACGGGCGCGCGCCGTGGCGTGACCCGTACAGCTTCCAGCCGGAGGTCGAGCCGCGCTGGAACTTCGCCGGCTGGCCGTTCGGGTGGGTGTACTGGCCGCTCGAGGCGGTGCTGGGAGCGGTGCTCGCGTGGAACGTGTTCGTCCTGCTCGGCTTCCTCGGCGCGGGCGGGTTCACGGCGCTCTGGCTGCGGCAGGTGGGCGCGACACGCGGGGCGTCGCTCGTGGGCGGGCTCGCGTTCGCCATGGCGCCGTACCTCCAGGCGCAGTGGAGCGCGGGCCATCTGCTCGCCTGGGTCTCGATGCTGCTGCCGCTGTCGCTCTATGCGCTCGAGCGGGCGCGTTCAGGCTCGGAGTGGTGGCTCTTCCTCGCGGGCGGTGCGCTCGTCTCGATCCCGCTCTCCGGCCAGTTGCACCTCGCGCTCGGCGCGATCCCGTTCTTCGCCGCGTATGCGCTCGTGCGCATGCCGTGGGCGGCGCTGCTTGCCCTGCCCGCTCTCGGCGCGGGCCTGCTCGCGGATGCGCTTGCGGTCCGGAACACGACCGGCGCGAGCGGCCGCCGGTTCGGTCAGGTCGAGCACTACTCCGCGAGCGCTCCGGACGTCCTCTCGCGGCACACGCACATGCTCGAGGGGATCGTGTACGTCGGCTGGACGGTCGCCGTCCTCGCCGTCGCGGGCCTCGTCGCGCTCATCCTGCGCCGCCGCTGGGGCATGGCCCTCGTGCTCGGCCTCGGTGCGTTGATCCCGATCCTGTTCGCGCTCGGCGGGAACATGCCCGGCTACCGGTTCATCTGGGACCATGTCCCGGGACTGCGAAACACGCGCGTGCCGGAGCGGATGATGCCGATCGCATGCCTCGCGCTCGCCGGGCTCCTCTCGGTTGCCGTGTCGCGCCTGCGCTGGCCCGGAGTGGCTCTGATCGTGGCCGTGCTCCTCCTCGTCGACCTTCGGCTGGGCGTGTTCCACGAGACCGCTGCCGATCCGAGCCAGCCCGTCTACGCGGCGCTGGGGCACACGCCGGGCCGCATCCTCGAGCTCCCGGTCTTCGATTCCGGCAGCCAGAGCGCGAGCGTCTACCTCTACTACCTGATGCAGGCGCCGCACGAGCATCCGTCCGGCTACTCGACGACTGCGCCGCTTGCGGCCGATCGGCGCATTCGCCAACTCCGGAAGACGCCTTGCCGTTACCTTCGCCGGCTCGGCGTGCGCGTGATCGTGACCCACTACGACTTCAAGAACCCGTGCGGCGGGACGCGCATCGCCCGCGCGGGCCGGATCGCCGCCTACCGCCTGCCCTAACGCGCGGGCGGCCAGGGCAGCCGGACCGGCTGGTAGGCGCCCGGCCAGTCGGCGTACGCCTCGTCCGGGACGTTCGTCTCCTTCGGAGCGGAGGCGCCGTGCCCGGCCGCGACCTCACTGGCCGGGTAGTGCAGCTCCTCCACCTCGGGCCGCGCTCCGAGCATGAGGATCGCGCACGGCCCGTCCCCGGCGCCGACGAGCACGTGGTGGGTCCCGGCCGGGCAGTGGAAGTAGTCCCACTGCCTGAGCGGCCGCTCCTCGTCCTCGACGACAAGCGTGCACTCGCCGGACAGGACAAGGAAGCCTTCCTGTACGCCTTCCGAGTGGTAGAGCGCATTCGGCTGGCCCGGTGGGAGGACCGTGACCCGGACGCCCACATCGCGGAACGGGTGCTCGCGCGCCTCGAGCGGATACGTCGCACCGCCCTTCTCCTCGTTCCGCACCGCGAGCGCGTCGGCGAGGTTGAGGACGAACCAGCCGTCAGACGTGACGTACCGGCCGTACGGCGTCTCTTCCACGGTTGCTTCGTCGGGCATCTCGTCGGTAGCTAATCAGCCCGGACCAGCGCGTGGAGCTCGGTCAACGGATCGCCCTCGAGCTCGTACGGTTCCCAGCTCTCGCCACGGTCGTCGCTTCCCCAGAGCTGCCCGTCGGCGAGGCCCGCGACGACGCCTCCCTCGTGCGCGACCAGCGCGTACGGCATCGCGGGCAGCGGGTCGGGCAGTCCGCCTGCGAGCGCGCGCCACTCGCCGTCGCGGCGGCCGTAGATGAGCGCTTGCGGATCGCGCCCGCCATGGGCTGCGTACGGGCCGGTGCTGGCCGAGACGTACCAGAGCTCGGGTTCGTCAGGGTCGACGGCGACCGACCACGTGTAGTTGCGGTCCCGTCCCTCGTCGGCCGCGTTCCAGCTGTCGCCGCCGTCCTCACTCCACGCGGCGCCGCCCCCGCCCGCCTCGTACGCTCGGCCCTGTGCATGCGGATGCCAGGCGAGCGAATGCACGTCGCGCTGCGCCCCGGGACGGTGGTCGTGCCAGGTCTCGCCGCGGTCGGTGGAGCGCATCAGCCCACCGAGCTCGATGCCGACGAGCAGGAGGTCGGCGTCGTGCGGGCTCGGCGCGATCCAGCGGACGTGCGACGTCCAGGGCCGCGGCGGGAAGCTCCAAGTCGGGCGGGATGGAAGCTCGACCAGCGCGCTGAGCTCGACCCAGGTCTCGCCGCGGTCGTCGCTGCGGTAGAGCGCGCTCGGCTCGGTGCCCGCATAGACGGCGGCGTCGGCCGCGCTGACCGCGAGCGAGAACACACCGGACGCGGGCAGATCGCAGTCGACCCACGAAGCGCCGCCGTCGGTCGTCCGCCGTACGCCGCCCTCGCGCAAGCCGGCGAAGACGACATCAGGATCGGACGGATCGAGAGCGACGCACTGTGCTCCGGTTCCCGTCAGGGAGAGTGTCGTCCGCCACACGCGGTCGCGCTCGTCGAGGCGGGCGATGCCATCACCGGTCGCGGCGTACAGACGAGCCATACCTGCACGCTAGCGGTCGCCTACATGCCCATCGCGTGGTAGCCGGAGTCGACGTAGAGCGTCGTCCCGGTCACGTTGCGCGCGTCGTCCGAGAGCAGGTAGGCAGCCGCAGCGCCGACATCGTCGGCATCGACATGGCGGCGCAGCGGGGCTCGTTCTTCGACGATCGCCTCCATCGTCGGGAAGCCGTGGATCGAGCGTGCGGCGAGGGTGCGAACCGGGCCTGCGGAGACGGCGTTGACCCGGATGTTCTTCTGGCCGAGGTCCCACGCGAGGTACTGGACCGACGAGTCGAGCGCGGACTTGGCGACGCCCATCACGTTGTAGTGCGGCACCGCGCGCTGGCCGCCGAGGTAGGTCATCGTCAGGATCGAGCCTCCGCCCGAGGCCTCCATGAGCGGCTCCGCGGCGCGGGCGGTCGCGACGAGCGAGTACGCGCTGACGTCGAGCGCCATCCAGAAGCGGTCGCGGGGCGTGTCGGTGAAGCGGCCCTCGAGGTCCTCGGCGGCGGCGAAGGCGACCGAGTGCACGAGTAGGTCGAGACCGCCGAGCGCCTCCCCCGCTTCGTGCACGACGCGCTCCACGTCTGCGTCAGAACGCACGTCGCACTCGGTGACGAGCGGGCTCGAGACGCTGTCCGCGAGCTCGCGCACGCCCTTTTCGATGCGTTCGCCCTGATACGTGAACGCGAGCTGCGCACCCTCTTCGGACAGGCGTCTTGCGATCGCCCACGCGATCGACCGCTTGTTGGCGACGCCGAGGACGAGGCCGCGCTTACCTTCGAAGCGATTCACGGTGGCGCGATCCTAGTGGTTACGCTGGGCTGCCTTGCGGGTCGCGGTTGTCACCGGCGGAGGCTCCGGCATCGGCGCGGCTGTCGCGAGCAAGCTGGCTGAGCGCGAGTGGCTGTGCGTGCTCGTCGGCCGGCGCGAGGACCGCCTGCAGGCCGTTGCCGCAGAGTTCGGTGGCGAATACGAGGTCTGCGACGTCGCCGATCGCGAGGCTGTCGAGCGCATGGCCGCTTCCGTGCGTGAGCGCCACCCGGAGGTCGGGCTGCTCGTCAACAACGCGGGAGTGGCCGGGCGCGGCAACTACGTCGACCTGCCGCCGGAGCGGATCGAGGAGCTGATCCGCATCAACTACCTCGGCTCGGTCTGGTGCCTGCGGGCCTTCCTGCCCGCGCTCGAGTCCGCGGCTCCGTCGCACCTCGTGAACGTCGTCTCGGTGGCGGGCACGGTCGCAGTCGGCCCATACTCGGCGTCGAAGCACGCGCAGCTGGCTTTTTCGCGCTCGGTCGCCCGCGAGCTCAGGCCGCACGGGATCCACGTGCACACGGTGAACCCCGGGTTCGTGCACACCGAAGGCTTTCCGCAGGATTGGCTCCTGCGCCGTCGGGTCGGGCGGATCGTCGTCGGCCCGGAGCACGTGGCTGAGAGGATCGTGAGCGCGATCGAGCGTGACCGGACCGAGATCTTCGTCCCGCGCTGGTACCGGGCGGCCGCGATCGCACAGGCGCTCGTGCCCGGGACGTTCCGCCGTGTTCCCACGCGGCGCGGAACTCCCTAGCCGCGCATTGGGCAGGCGGCGCCTTCTTCTTAGGCACAGCCCACCTCCTCCCCACGGCGATCCTATTCGGATCGGGCGCACGTGTCTGTCACGGCACCGCGCCGAAAGCGCTACTTCGACGACGCTTGCTCGCGCCTGACGAGCTCGAGCGCCTCCTCGCGCGTCGAGATCGTCCCCGCCGCACGTTCCTCGGCGATCAGCTCCAGCAGGCGGCCGATCTCCGGGCCCGGCGGGAGGCCGAGCTCGTCGCCGCGGAGCAACGGTTCGGTCGGCTCGTCGGCACGTGCGGCGAGGACCTCGTCCTCGAGCTCGGGTGCGCCGACGAACACGAGGGCGTCGAGCGCCCATGGCTCGGTCACGCGACGGAAGCGGTGGATCGAACGAGGCGAGCCGTCGGCGGGCGCCTGCGCATCGAGGAGCTTCTGCGCGTAGCGCTTCGTCTCGTTCGAGACCGGAAAGCGGCGAAGGGCCTCGCCGAAGACCGCGACGAGCCGGAACGCGGGCCGGTCGACGAGCGCGGTCCGGTCGAGGCCGGCGCTGGATCCTTCGAGCGGCGCCAGCAAGCCGAGCTCGTCAGCGCGCCGATAGCCGTCGACCGAGAGCCGCACGAGCTCGGCCAGGATCCGCTCGCGCGCCGGCTTCGTGACGAGCGCTGCGTGCTCGCGGACGAGCCGCTCCGTCTCCGACTCGAGCCGGAAGCCGAGCTCGTCCTCGAGGCGCACCGCACGCATCAGGCGCAGCGGGTCGTCGGTGAACACGGCCTGCGAGACGGCGCGGATCAGCCTCGCCTCGAGATCGGCGCGGCCCGCAAACGGATCGACCGCGTCGCCACCCCCCAGCGGGACGGCGATGGCGTTGATCGTGAAGTCGCGCGTCGCGAGATCGGCCTCGATCGTCCCGGGCAGCGGCGTGAAGTCGACTGTCCGCCCGTCCGGGAACGCGACCCGCCAGGCTCCGTGGCGCTCGGAGAGCGGGAACGGCGCCCCGTCGGAGCGGTTCGCGTAGGCCCGCGCCGCCGCCTGCGGCTCGCGAACGGCGATGTCCAGGTCGACGAGCTTCCGTCCGAGCAGCTCGTCGCGGATCGCGCCGCCGACGACCCACGCCTCCTCGCCCGCCAGCAGCTCTTGCGCGAGCTCACGCATCGATCACCACACGCCTGGAGCGCGTAGGGCTCGCGTTGATGCGCGTCGAGAGCTCGTAGTTCAGCGTGTCCGCCACCCGCGCGTGATCCTCGATCAGGACGCCGTGGCCGATCAGCGTGACGGGGGTCCCGACGGGCACCTGCCGATCGAGCTCGATCGCGAAGGCATCCATCGACACGGCGCCGACGACGCGGCACGGACGGTCCTCGACGTGCACCCGCGTCCCCGTCATGTCTCGCCGAAAGCCGTCCGCGTACCCCACCGGCACGAGCCCGATCCACGTCGGCTCACGCGCGACGAAGACTCGTCCGTAGCCAGTGCTCTCCCCGGGCGCCAGCTGCCGGACCTGCGCCACGTAGCTCTCCCAGCGCAGCACCGGCTCGAGCCCGTCGACGGCGGGCGGCTCGCCGAACGGCGACATTCCGTAGAGGGCGACCCCGCACCGCACGGCGTCGAAGTGCGACTCGGGGATCCGGAGCGCGGCGGCACTGTTCGCGACGTGCCGGATGACATTCCGCAGACCTGCCGTCGCGGCCTCGAAGCGAGCGATCTGTGCGCGCGCGAACTCGGGATCCGAGTCAGCTGTAGCGAGGTGGCTCATCAGCCCGACGACGTTGACGGGTGGCGCCGGTAGCTCGGACAGACCCCAGCGGCCCATGCCGGTGTCGAGCTTGAGGTGGACACGAACGCCCTCAGGGATCGGCTCGCCGAAGACGGCGAGATCCACGTCGGCCTCGCGCGCCTGGGCGACGTCGCGGTCGGTGCTCGGGCCGAGCACGAGGATGCGCACGCCCTGGAACTCGCGCCTGAGGGGCACCGCCTCGGAGACGGTCGCGACGCAGAGCGCCAGAGCGCCCTCGCCGAGCGCCGCGCCGGCGACATCGATCGCGCCGTGCCCGTAGCCGTCGGCCTTGACCACGGCCCAGAGCTGCGAGCGCCCGAGAGCGCTCCGTAGCCGGCGCACGTTGCGTCGCACTGCGCCGAGGTCGATCGTGATCTCGGAGCGGTGCACTTAGTGCCCCGACAGGACCTTGGGCAATGCAGCGAGCAGGTCGCTCGCCATCATCCCGGCACCCTGCGAGGCTTCGATCGCGGCCCAGTGGTGCGCCGTCGCTCCCGCCGCTGCTGCCAGCCGCGCGTCCATGCCCTTGGCGAGGAAGGCGGCAATCACACCCGTCAGCACGTCGCCCGTCCCGGCCGTCGCCAGGCTCGGGTCGCCGCCGTCCACGAGCACGCCCCCTCCGGGCGCAGCGATCAGCGTCCCAGCACCCTTGAGCAGGACGACGCACCCGAACCGCTCGACGGCGCGTTGCACCGCGTCGACCCGGTGCGCGTCGATCCACGACGCCTCCTTGTCGATCAGTCGGCCGAGCTCGCCCGAATGCGGGGTCAAGACACGCGGCGCGGGCCACTCCGCAGGCTCGAGCGCCCAGAGCGCGTCGCCGTCGACGACCGCGGGCAGCGTTGCCTCCGCGAGCACGCGGCGCACGAGCTCCTTCGTGCCGTCGCTCCGTCCGAGCCCCGGGCCGATCGCGAGCGCGCCCGCCTTCTCGACCAGCTCGAGCACGGTGCCGGCAGCATCCGCGCTCACGAGACCCTCGCCGTCCGAGGCCAGCGGCCGCTTGACCGCCTCGAGCACGCGCTGCTCGAATACGAGCACCGCCGGATCGGGGCCGGCCAGAGTCACGTAGCCCGCGTCGGAGCGGAACGCAGCGAGCGCCGACAGGCAGGGCGCGCCGGTCATCCCGCCCGAGCCGCCGACGACGACGACGTGCCCCGACACGTACTTGTTGCCCTCGGGGCTGCGACGTGGAACCCGTTCGAGAATCGAGCGCGTAACGCGCCCGCTCGCGGTCTCGACCGGCTCGAGCCCGATGTCGGCGACCTCGACGTACCCGGCGAGGAACGCGCCCGGAGTCACGTAGTGCCCTACCTTCTCGCCGTGAAATGTGACGGTGAGGTCCGCGTCGATGGCAGCCCCTGCCACCTCGCCGGTCGACGCATCGACGCCCGACGGGAGGTCGACGCTCAACACCGGCGCTCCGAGGTCGTTGATCTGCTCGATCAACCGCGCCGCGCCCGCGCGCGGCTCGCCTTCGAATCCCGTGCCGAAGAGTGCGTCGACGAGCACGTCCGGATCCCCGAGCTCCTTCGCCTCGTCCTCCGGCTTGGCCTCCACGACGAGCACGTCGCGGCCCGCCTCCTCGAGGACCCGAGCCGCCACGCGGCCGTCGCCGCCGTTCGACCCGCCGCCGCAGACGACGGTGAAGTGGCGCGCGTCGCCGAAGTCCTCGAGCGCGTGCTGTGCAACAGACCGGCCGGCGCGCTCCATCAGCTCGTCGACGGTTCCCGGATACGCCTCCTCCGCCGCCCGCATCTCCGCCGCGGTGTAGAGCGGCTCAAGCATCCTGGTCGGCGACCAGGCAGACCGCCGTCGCGAGGCCCTTCGAGTGCGACATCGACAGGTCGATCGCCCCGGCCCGCACCTTCTCGGCCCAGGCCTTCGTCCGGCCGGAAAGCCTGACGCCCGGCTTCGGCCGCCCCACGATCTCGATCTCGCGCCAGGTGAAGCGCACGCCACAGCCGAGCGCCTTACCGACAGCCTCCTTGCCCGCGAACCGCGCCGCGTAATGCTGCGCGGGACGGCCGCGGCTGTCGCAGTACTCGCGCTCCGCGTCGGTGAAGCAGCGCGCCCGGAAGCCGGCATAGCGCTCGAGCGCGCGCTCGATCCGCTCGATCTCGATCAGGTCGACGCCGACCCGCATCTAGAGCTGGGCGAGATAGTCGGGAACGTCGCAGATCGAGTCGACGACCGCGTCCGGCTTGAGGAGAGCCTCGTCGAGCGTGTCTTCGCGGAACTTGCCCGTGCGGACGAGGATCGTGTTCAGTCCGCAGCCCTTGGCGCCGGCGATGTCGGCCTCGAGGTCGTCGCCGACCATCCACGTCAGCTCGGGATCCGCGTCGAGCGCGTCGAGCGCCGCGCCGAAGAAGGCGGGGCTCGGCTTGCCGAGCACGGTCGCCTCGACGCCGGCTGCGTACTCGAGCCCCGCGACGAACGCCCCGGAGTCGAGAAGGGGCCCGCGCGAGGTCTGCCACCACGGGTTCTTGTGCAGGCAGTAGAGCTCCGCGCCAGCCTCGAGCTCGGCGAAGGCGCGCGCAAGGTTCATGTAGCTGAAGACGCGGTTGGACTCCTCGGTCTCGTCGGCGCCGCCGAGGAGCACCGCGTCCGCCTCTTCGCCGACGAGGTCGACGCCCTCGAGCTCGACACGGATCGCATCGAGCGTGAGTGCGAGCACGCGCTTGCCCGCGAGTATGCGAGCCGCGGCCCTCGGCGTCGTCTCCACCTCGTCCTCGGCGACCTCGATCCCGAATGCGCGCAGGTCCTCGGCCAGGTCGGCGCGCGATCGCGTGGTGCTGTTGGTGACGAAGCGCAGGCGGTGGCCGTCGTCTCGCAACCGCCGGATCGCATTGTCGACACCGTCGATCGGGCGGCCCGAGACGTGGAAGACGCCGTCGACGTCCAGGAGAATGGCTGCCATGGAGCGCGAGTCTATTCGGGTCACACGGTCTGTCTCCATCCCGCTCTCGGAGATCGCGTTCCGCTACTCGCGTTCGAGCGGGCCGGGCGGCCAGCATGCGCAGAAATCCGAGACGCGCGTCGAGGCGCTGTTCGACGTCGAAGCCTCGGCGGCGCTCACGGACCGGCAGAAGCAGCGCGTGCTTCGGAAGGCAAGCCCCATCCTGCGCGCGATCGCCCAGGACGAGCGCAGCCAGGCGCGAAATCGCGAGCTCGCGGTCGAACGGATCGCGGACGCACTCCGAGCAGCACTCAAGGTGGAGCGCCGCCGGGTCGCGACGAAGCCGAGCAAGGCAGCGGTCGAGCGGCGCCTCGAACAGAAGCGGCGCCGTTCTATGACGAAGCGCCTTCGTCGACCGCCCGACTAGTGCTGATGCGCGCGCTCGGGTGGGCGCGCGCCTTCGGCATACCGAGCAGGGTCGGCGTCGAAGCGTGACTTGCAGCCGGACCCGCAGAAGTAGTACGTCTTCCCGTTCCACTCGCTCGTGTGCGCACTGTGGCGATCGACGGTCATCCCGCACACCGGGTCGCGGGCGCCGCGGCGCATCGTCAGGCCGATCAGGACCGCGGCGACTCCGAGGAAGACGATGTTCAGGAACGTCGTGTAGTTCCAGCCGATGGCGCGTTCGGTGATCGAGTCGATGTCCGGCCGGTCGGACGGGATCAGGCCCAACACGCCGAAGAGCCCGCTGACGACGAGCGCCGCGAGCACGATCGACCCGAGCATGATCGACGAGAAGACCACCGCGATCCGCGTCCCGTAGTACTTGCGGTAGATGAGCAGGATCGGGATCACGAGCAGGTCGGCGTAGATGAACGCGATCACGCCCGAGAACGAGATCCCGCCCGCCCAGAGCACCGCCGCGAGCGGCACGTTGCCGATCGAGCACACGAACGAGAGCACGGCGACGAGCGGGCCCACGATCACGTTCTCCGGGATCCGGATCCAGGCCGGCGCATCCGTGAGGAAGAGCCCGTTGAAGAAGCTCATCGGCAGGAGCGCCACGAAGCCCGCAATCAGGAACCCGGCGCCGATCTCCTTCCAGAGCATCTCCCAGTCGCCGCGGAAGTTCTGCGCGACGGCGGCCCACGCGTCGACCGACGTCAGCCGCTCGCGCCACGAAAGCTTCTCGAAGCCGGCCGAGTGGTGCTCGTGCCCGGCCTGCGCGGCAAGCGCGTTCGTGCGCGCCTCCTCTTCGAGCCTGCGCGTGACGAAGAGGCGGAGCCCGGCCCACATGAACGCGATCAGGAGCACGCCGCCGACGAGCTCCGCGAGCGTGAACTCCCAGCCGAGGAAGATCCAGATCACGATCCCGAGCTCGAAGACGAGGTTCGTCGAGGCGAACTGGAACGCCATCGCGGCCACGAGACTGGCGCCCTTCTGGAGCATCGACTTCGCGATCGCGACTGCGGCGTAGCTGCACGACGACGAAGCCGCGCCGAGGCCGGTGGCGAGCGAGACCGTCCTCAGGTCGCGCGCGCCGAGGGCGCTCTGCATGCGCGACCGCGGGATCCAGGCCTGAACGATCCCGGAGAGTGCGAAGCCGAGGATCAGCGCCCAGCCGACCTCCCACGCCATGCGGAAGGCGTTCCAGAGGCCGTCGCCGATCGCGTTCAGAACGTCCATCGAGTCGAGCCTAGACTGCGGATCTGTGCCTGTGGCGGTAAGCGCGGGTCTTGAGCCGGTTGCCGCAGAGGGACATCGAGCACCAGTGGGCCGACCGGTTCTTCGACTCGTCGAAGAAGGCCCAGCGGCAGTTGCGGCACGCTTTGAGACGCGCCCAGCTGCCGTCGAGCATCGCGGTCACCGCCACGCTGACGAGCTGCCCGCAGAGGCCGTCGATGCCGTTCGCCTCGGGCTCGAGCTTCGGGCTCTCGCCCGCGAACACGACGGACAGCCGGGCCGCGCGTGCCGTCTCGGTGAGGAGAGCCAACGCGGCGGCGTCCCGCCTCCGATCTCGGTTCGCGGCCAGCAGGGCGCGGAACGCCTCGCGTAGCTCGAGCGCTTGTCTGAGATCGCGATTCGTGAACCGCGTTCCGGCCGAGACGATGTCGCGCTCACGCGCCCAGACTTCGAGCGCGGCTGCATCGGCAAGCCACTCGCGCTCGTTCTCGAGGTCGACCGTGTTGACGAATGCCTGGACGAGCCGCAACGGTTGCGGCGCGGCCTTCGGTACGTCGTAGCGTGGAGCCTTCGACACCTGCAAAAATACTTTACCGGTGTTCAAGGAGCGCACCACGACATCTCTGCGCCGACTGGGCGTCCCGGTCCGGTTCGGATTCCGCCGCGTGACGGCGCGCCCGGCGGCGTTCATCCTCGCCGCCGCCGGCGTCGCCCTGGCCGCGTGCGCGCTCGCCGCGGTCTCGGCCGCGAGCCTGGTCGTCAAGGACCACGCCGTCGGGCGTGCGATCGGCGCGCTCCCGCCCGACCAGCGAGCCGTGCGCGTGACGTGGGTCGGCGTGAGCACGATTCCGGCAGACAGCGCGGCTGCCCTCGACCGGCAGGTGCGCGGGGTTCTGCAACCGATCGGCGCCGAGCCTCCGACCGCGATGCTGCTCTACCGCGATACGCGCTTCGGCCGCCAGATCGTGCGGCTCGGCGCCGTGAACGAGCTGGGACGCGCGGTCGCGCTCAAGTCGGGGCGGCTCCCCCGTTCGTGCACGCCGGCCCGCTGCGACGTGGTCGCGATCGGCAAGAGCGGTCCCGGGGCACCGGGCTTCGTCGTCACGGGCCGCGGCTCGCTGCGGAGCGATCCGGTCGGAAGCTTCTTCCAGGGCGTCGCGCGCGACGGACGGTTACGGCTTGCGCCCAGCGTCGAGGGCCTCACGCACATGCCTGCACTGGCCGACTCGTTCCGCACGTACGCCTGGGTTGCGCCGCTCGGGCCGCACAGCGTCAGGGGCTGGGACGTCGACGAGTTCCGCGCGCGGATCGCCCGTGCGAGCACCGAGCTCGAGGCGAGCTCGCCGAACTTCTCGCTCACCGCTCCGACCGTGCCACTCGCCGACGCAGGCGCGAAGTCACGGATCGCGGGCCGGCGGCTCTTGCTCGTCGGCGGCCAGGCGGTCGTCCTGCTGCTCGCGTTCGTCCTGCTCGCGGCGACGCGGCTCCGGCGTGGAGGCCGCGCGAGCGCACGGCGGCTCGACTCGTTCGGGGCGACCGGGACGCAGACGCGGCTCGCGGCACTCGCCGAGGCGGCACTCGTCGTCGTACCGGCCACGGTCGTCGGTTGGCTGCTCGGAGCTCTCGCCGCGCTAGCGCTCGCGGAGGTGACCGAGTCTCCAGCGGCCGCCGTCGTCTCACGGTCGGTGGCGTCCGTGACGGCGGTCGAGCTGATGCTGGCGGTGGCCGTCCTCGCGACGCTCGTCCTCTACCTCGGCTCCCGCGCGCGGGCCGTCGCGATCGGCGGGCTGACGATCTCGATCGCTGACGTCGCCGCCGCCGGCGCGCTCGTGGCGGTGCTGGTCGCGTTCGCCGCGGGAGGAGCGGACGCGCAGTCACTCGCGTCGAGCGAGGGCACCGGGATCGTGCTCATGCTCCTCCCGGGGCTGATCGCGCTCGTCGCCGCGGTCGTGATCGCGCGCGTCCTCCAACCGGTGCTGCGCGCGTGTGAACGTGCGGCCGCCGGGCGTTCGCTCTCGCTGAAGCTCGCGCTGCTCTCGCTCGCGCGTGCTCCGGGAACCGCCACGGTCGCGATCGTCTTCGTCAGCGTCAGCGTCGGGCTCGCCGTCTTCGCAACCGCCTACCGCTCGACGCTGATCCGAAACGATTCGGATCGTGCGGCGTTCGACGTCCCGCTCGACTACACCGTCAAGCAGGACCCGAGGTTCGTCTCGGACGCGACGCCGGTCGGCTCGTCGTACGCGGCGCGCTTCGGCGCGGTGCCGGTGATCCGCATCCAGGGCGAAGCCCCCTCGCTCGACCGGCGCGCAGTCACCTTCATCGGCCTCCCCGCCCGCGACCTCACTCGGCTCCGCTGGCGCAGCGACTTCGCTGCCGACTCACCGAGCGAGCTCGCGAAGCGCATCGGCGGGCCGCCCGTGAGCCTCCGAGGCACGCGAATCCCCATCGACGCGCGCGAGTTCCGGCTCCCCGTGACGATCCGCGGAGACTCGATTCACCTTTCGGCGAACATCCGCACGCCGAATGGCCGCTTCATCGTGCTCGACCTCGGCGAGCCGGACAACACGGGCAGGCCCGTCGTCGCACGCGCTCCGATCCCGCCGGCGGGCCGAGGCGGGCGGCTCGTCGGGCTCGTGGTCGAGTTCTCGCGAGCGGAGGCGTTCGGCGCTGCACACCGCTCGGCCGAGAAGGCGCCCACGTTCGCGGTCTTCCGCGCCGGCGTGCTCGAGCTCGAGCGGCCACAGGTCTCCGGAGCGTCGAGCACGCAGACGCTTCCGGTCGACTACCGCGACTGGGTCGGCGCCAAGGGGACGAGGCCGCCGGCTGCGACTGCCCGCTCGCTCGCGCTGCGCTACCTGCTGACGCAGGACCAGGTCTTCCGGCTCCGGCCCGTGCAGCCGACCGACAACGGCCCGGTGCCCGTCATCGCTTCCCCGTCGCTCGCGCACGCGATCGGGGACGCCACGCTTCCGCTGTTCGTCAACAACGCGTCGGTGGCCGTCCGAGTCGCAGGAACCGCACGCCGCTTCCCGACGACCTCCGGCGATTTCGTCATCTTCGACCGCGCGCGGCTCGAGACCGCGCTGAACTCGTCGGTACCGGGATCCGCGGTGGCCGACGAGGCGTGGGTGTCAGGGCGGCCCGGGCTCACGTCTACGCTCACGCGGAACCCGCCGACTCCGGTTCGCATCACGTCTCGGCGCGCGGTCGAGCAGGAGCTCCGGTCGGACCCGCTGGCGCGCGGATCGCTGCTCGTGCTCGGTGCGGCCGCCCTGCTCGCGCTCGTGCTCTCGCTGGTCGGCCTCGCCCTGACCGTCGCCGTCGAGCTCCACGACGAGAGCGGCGAGCTCTTCGACCTCGAGACCCAGGGCATGGGGCCCGCAGCGCTGCGCCGCCAGGTTCGCCTGCGCGCGGGGGCGGTTCTGCTGGCGGGCCTCGTCGGCGGCCTCCTGCTCGGAGCCGTGCTCGCGCTCGTCGTCCTCAAGGCACTCGCCGTGAGCGCGAACTCGACCAAGCCGGTGCCGCCGCTCGTGCTCGCGCCGGACTGGCCGGTGCTCATCCTCGGCTTCGTCGCGTTTGCGGCGCTCGCGTTCGGCCTCGTCGCGCTGCTCACACGCGCATCGTTCCGCGAGCGGGCCGCCACACCGGTAGCGGAGGTCACGTGACCCCAGCCGTCGAGGTCGAAGACGTCTTCCGCGTGTACGCGACGGACGAGGGCACGGCGGCCGCGCTCCAGGGGCTCAGCCTCACGGTGCAGGAGGGCGAGGTCGTGGCCGTGCTCGGCCCGAGCGGCTCCGGCAAGACGACGTTGCTCCGCATCCTGGCTGGTCTCGATCGGCCTTCCGCCGGCCGGGTCCGTGTCGCCGGAGTCGACCTGCGTCGTCTAAGCGGCCGGGGGCTCGACCGCTACCGGAGCCTGCAGCTCGGCTACGCCGACCAGCGCTACACCCAGGCGCTTGCGCCCGAACTTACGGCCGGCGAGCTCGTTTCGCTCCGGCTCGCACTGGCGGGCGAGTCGCCGCGCGACCGGAAGCGCCGAGCGGCCGAGCTTCTCGGGCAGGTCGGGCTCGAGGACCGCAGCGACGCGTATCCGGACGAGCTCTCGGGCGGCGAGCAGCAGCGGGTTGCGCTGTGCGCCGCGCTCGCCCACCGTCCGCGGCTCCTGCTCGCCGACGAGCCGACCGGTGAGCTGGACGCGAAGAACGCGGCCGTCGTCTACGAGCTGATCGGCGAGTTGGCCCGCGCGCAGGGCACGACCGCGATCGTCGTCAGCCACGACCCGGGCTCCGCGTCGATCGCCGACCGTATCGTCCACATCCGCGACGGCCGAGTCAGCGCCGAGCAGGCCGAGGCGCAGCCGGACAGCGAAGAGATCGTCGTCGCGCGCGGCGGCTGGCTGCGCGTCCCGGAGGAGCTTCTGCGCCGCGGCGGCATCGGATCGCGCGCGCGAGCGCGACTGGCCGAGCATTCGGTGCTGATCGAGGGCACGGAAGACGTCGCCGAGACAGAACCGGAGGCGCCGACGCGCGCTGCGGTCGCCCCGACCGACGTTGTCGCGATCGAGCTCCGCAACGTCGTCAGGCGCACGGGTGAGCGAACCGTGCTGGACGGCCTCAGCGCGGCGATCCGCCCCGGCCGCCTGACCGTCGTCACGGGCCCGTCGGGCTCGGGCAAGACGACGCTCTTGCACCTGCTCGCGGGCCTCGACCTGCCGAGCGCGGGCGAGATCCTCGTCCTCGGCCAGCGGATCGACGACCTCGACCGGGCCGGCCGAGCAGCATTCCGACGTGACCGACTGGCCCTCGTCGCGCAGGAGCCACCGCTCGTCCCGTTCCTGAGCGTGCGTGAGAACGTCGAGCTCTTCCTCGGCCTGCGCGGGCGGGACGGCGGCAACGGCGAGGCGCAGAGCACGCTCGGCCTGGTCGGCCTCGAGCAACTGACCGAGCAGCGCGTCTCGAGGCTCTCGACCGGCGAGCAGGAGCGGGTCGCGATCGCGCGCGCGCTCGCCTCCGAGCCCGACCTCCTGCTCGCTGACGAGCCGACCGCGCGCCTCGACTACGCGAACGCCCTTGCGATCGGCGAGCTCCTGGCACGGATTGCGCGAGAACGAGGCATCGCCGTCGTCTGCGCCACGCACGACCCGGCCGTCATCGAGCAGGCCGACGACGAGCTCTCGCTGGCCTAGGAAACGGCCTCGACGGGCTCGGGAACCGGGCGCAGGTAGCTCCGCATCACCTTCCGCGCGTAGAGCCGCTCACTTGCAGCGCGGTAGAGCGCGAGGGCGTTGTCGCCCTCCTGCGGAAAGGCGGCCCAACCGAGAGTCGCTTTCGTCCGGCCGACGGCGAGCATCCGCTCGAGCCGCTGCGCGCTGCGTGCGGCGCTGCCGTCACCCTGCACGGAGGCGAGGATCGCGAACTCGTCGCTCCCGACCCGCGCCACGTCGTCGTCGGGCCCGAAGGAGCTCGCGAGCTGGTCGGCGAGCCTGCGAAGCGCATCGTTGCCCGCCGTGAAGCCTTCGTCGCGGTTGAAGTCCTTGAGCGCATCCATGTCCGCGAGCATGAGGACGAAATCACGCCCGGCCTCGAGGCGCCGGTTGATCGCCGCCTCGAATGCTCTCGTGTTGGGCAGGCCCGTCAGCGAGTCGCGCTCGGCGAGAACGCGAAGCTCCGCGAGCATCTTGCGGTTCCGGCCCGCGAACCAGCCGATCAGCCCGCCGATCGTCACATAGGTGACGGCGCGGGTGAGCGTGCCGACGCGGAGAACCTCGCCGGACTGGATGTGAGGGTTGAGGAGGACACCGCCGGCGTAGAGGCCGGTCGCCAGCAACCCGGCGGCGACACCGAGCCGCGGACCAACCGCCATCGCGGCCAGCGCGATCCCGAGGTAGTAGAAGTGCCCGAACCCGAGCCCCGGTCGCTCGTACACGAGGAAGGCTGCGAAGGTCAGCGCGAAGAGGAGCCCCGCGCAGGCGAGCAGGAGGTTACGCGACGCCGCAGGCATGCCCGCTCAGCTTCGCGGGTGCCGGGCCTGGCTTCCTCCCTCGAAAGGGTGGAGCGGACTACTCCACCGTGACGGTCTTCGCCAGGTTGCGCGGCTGATCGACGTTCAGCCCCTTCAGCCGGGCGATCCGGTACGCGAGCAGCTGGAGCGGCACGATCGCGAGCACGGCCTGCAGAAACGCGGGCGTCTTCGGGACGTAGATGACGTCGTCCGCGTGGTGCTGGATGTCCTCGTTCCCGTCCGTGGCGATTGCGATCACGTGTGCCCCACGCGCCCGCGTCTCCTGGATGTTGGAGACGACCTTGTCGTAGACGTGCGAGTTCGTCGCGATGCAGACGACGGGCGTCTCGAGGTCGAGCAGCGCGATCGGGCCGTGCTTCATCTCGCCGGCCGAGTAGGCCTCGGTCGGGATGTACGAGATCTCCTTCAGCTTGAGCGCGCCCTCGAGCGCGACCGGCAGGCCGATGTGCCGCCCGAGGTAGAGGAAGAAGGGCTTGTCGTAGAAGCGCTGCGCGATCTCCTCGACCGGGTGGCTCCCGTCGAGGAAGCTCTGCATCTTCTCCGGCAGCTCGTAGAGCTGGTCGAGGATGAACTCGATCTCCTCCTGCGCGATCGTCTTCTTGACCTCGGCGAGCTTGAGCGCGATCAGGCTGATCAGCGCGACCTGCGCGGTGAACGTCTTCGAAGCGGCGACACCGACTTCGAGGCCGGTGCGCGTGTACAGCACCGAGTCGACCTCGCGGGTCAGCTGCGAGCCCACCATGTTCGTGATCGCGACCGTTCGCGCGCCCTTCTCGCGGGCGAGCTTCATCGCCGCGAGCACGTCCGCGGTCTCGCCCGATTGCGAGATGCCGATCACGAGCGTGTCCTTCGACAGCACCGGGTTGCGGTAGCGCCACTCGCTGGCGATGTCCGGCTCGACCGGGATGCGAGCCCACTCCTCGATCACGTACCGGCCGACGACGCCCGCGTGGTACGACGTGCCGCAGGCCAGGATCACGATCCGGCGCAGGTTGCGGATCTCCCTGTCGGTCAACCCGAGGCTCTCGAGCAGCAGCTTGCCGTGGCGGACGCGGTCGCCGATCGTCTCCCGGACGCCCTCCGGCTGCTCGTAGATCTCCTTGAGCATGAACGTCTCGTAGCCGGACTTCTCGGCCGCCTCGTCGTCCCAGTCGACCGTGATCACTTCGCGGTCGATCGGCTCGGAGCCGTTCTGGACGCACGTGAACGTCGCACCATCGGGCTTGATCGAGACGACCTCGCCGTCCTCGATCAGCTGGAGCTTGTTCGTCTCGCGCAGGAACGCGGTCGCGGCAGAGGCAAGGAACATCTCGCCGTCGCCGACACCGACGATCAGCGGGCACTGGACCCGCGCGCCGACGAGTTCCTCCGGGTGGTCGCTGTGGACGACGACGAACGCGAAATGTCCCTCGAGCTCCTTGTACGCGGCGCGCACGGCCGCGGCCAGGTCGCCGTCGTAGTGCCGCTCGACGAGGTGGACGACGACTTCCGCGTCCGTCTCGGTCTTGAACACGTGCCCGTCCTTCTCGAGCGAGGCCTTGAGCTCGCGGAAGTTCTCGACGATCCCGTTCAGGACGACCGCGATCCTCGAGTCGTCGCAGCCCGTGAGCGGGTGCGCGTTCTGCTCGGACACCTTCCCGTGCGTGGCCCAGCGCGTGTGGCCGAGCCCGGTCGACGATTGCGAGCCGTTGTGCTTCGCGATCTGCTTCAGGTTGGAGAGATTGCCGACTGCCCTGATGTAGTCGAGGCCCTCGTCCTCCAGCATCGCGAGGCCGGCCGAGTCATAGCCGCGGTATTCGAGGCGCTCCAGGCCGTAGATGAGCAGAGGCTTCGCCCGACGGGGCCCGACGTATCCGATGATCCCGCACATTCGCCCTCAAAACCTCCCGTTTGAAGCGCAAAAGCCCGGCCTCCGCGACCCCCCGCGTCGGAGGCCGTTCAACCGAGCTCTCGTCGAACCAGGGCGCTGATGCTAGCACAGAGCTCTGTTGACTTTTGGAAATCCCTCGCTTCGGCTAGGACCCTCACGACCGGCTCGGTCCCGGAGGGACGCACCAGAATGCGCCCTTCTCCAGCCAGTTCCTGGTTCGTTCGTTCGACCTCGTCGAGCAGGCTCGCCGGCAGCGTCTTCCGGTCAACAGCGACGTTCTCCTGGACCTGCGGGTAGCGGGGCATCACGGCCGCCGCTTCGTGGAGCGTCCGCCCTTTCAGCGCGCCGCAGAGGAGGAGCGCGGCGGCGAGCCCGTCGCCGGTCACGTGGTCGCGGAGGTAGATGATGTGGCCGGACTGCTCGCCGCCGAGCAGGCCGTCCCGCTCGCGCAGCGCCTCGAGCACGTAGCGGTCGCCGACGTCGGTCACCACGACCTCGATCCCGCGCTCGCCCAGCAGCTGGTGGAGGCCGAGGTTCGTCATCACCGTGACCGCGACGAGATCGACGCCGAGGTCGAGCGCGAGCACCGCGAGGATCTGGTCGCCGTCGACCGCCTCGCCCTGGCCGTCGACCGCGAGCATGCGGTCGCCGTCCCCGTCGAAGGCGATCCCGAGGTCGTAGCCGCCCTCGGTCACGACGCCCTGCAGGAGCGAGAGGTCGGTCGCGCCGCAGCCGACGTTGATGTTCTGGCCGTTCGGTTCCGAGGCGACGGCGGTCACCTCGGCGCCGAGCTGCTCGAACGCCTGCGGGGCGATCCCGGAATACGCGCCGTTCGCGCAGTCGACCGCGATCCTGAGGCCGGACAGGTCGTTCCCGAAGCGCTCGACGATGTGCTCGAGGTAGCTGTCGGTGGCGACGCCGACGTGGTCGATCTCGCCCGGGTTCTCAGCGGCGGGCGCGTCGAGCAGCGCCTCGATCTCCTCTTCGGAGGCGTCGCTCAGCTTCCGACCTTCGGCGTCGAAGAACTTGACGCCGTTGTACTGCGGCGGGTTGTGCGATGCGGAGATGACGGCTCCGAGGTCGAGCGCCAGGAGCGCGACCGCAGGGGTGGGCAGGACGCCGGCGAGCACCGCATTCCCGCCTGCGGAGGAGACGCCGCGGCCAAATGCCTCTTCGAGGTCCGGCCCCGAGCCGCGCGTATCCCGGCCGACGAAGACGCGTCCCCCTCCCGACCAGAGCGCCGACGCGCGGCCGAGGCGCTCGACGAGCTCCGTGGTCAAGTCCTCGCCGACGACGCCGCGAACGCCGTCAGTGCCGAAGTAGCGCCGCGCCAATTAGCGCTTGGAGAACTGGGGCGCTTTCCTGGCCTTGTGCAGGCCGGCCTTCTTGCGCTCGACCTTGCGCGCGTCTCGTGTGAGGAAGCCCTCGCGCTTGAGCGGGACGCGCAGCTCTGGATCGGCCTCGACGAGGGCGCGTGCGATTCCGTGCCGAACCGCGCCTGCCTGACCCGTGGGCCCTCCGCCGGCGACCCGAACGCGGAGGTCGTAGCGGCCCTCGGCGCCCGCGAGCCTGAGCGGCGCCATCACGGTCGTCCGGTGCGTCGCGCGCGGGAAGTACTCCTCGAGCGACCGCCCGTTGATCCACGTCGTCCCGTCGCCGGGACGGAGGATGACGCGCGCGACCGAGGTCTTGCGCTTTCCGGTGCCCTGGTACTGCGCCTGCTCAGCCATTTCCGTTCTCCAGCGGCAGCGGCAGCGGCTTCGGCGCCTGGGCCTCGTGCGGATGCTCCGGGCCCGCGTACACCTTCAGCTTGAGCAGCTGCGCGCGGCCGAGGCGATTGCGCGGGAGCATGCCCTTGACGGCCTTGCGAAGCACCTCGGTCGGTCTGCGCTCGAGCTCTTCGCGGAGCGGTCGGCTGCGCAGGCCGCCCGGATAGCCGGAGTGCCGGTAGTACATCTTGTCGTCCAGCTTCTTCCCGGTGACCGCGATCTTCTCGGCGTTCACCACGACGACGAAGTCGCCCGTGTCGACGTGCGGCGTGTACTGCGGCTTGCCCTTGCCGCGGAGCGTGTCCGCGATGTGCGTCGCGAGCCGTCCGAGGGTCTTCCCCTCGGCGTCGACGACGTACCAAAGGCGCTCGATCTCGCCGGGCTTTGCGTTCCAGGTCTTCTGCATGGCAAAAAGGCGGCGGACCTGAGTCCGCCGAGGCGCGATTGTACCAGCGATCAAGCCGCCGGCTCGGGCGCGGGGCGGATCCGGGCGAGGAAGATGGCGGGCGCCACGGCGATCGCGGTTGCACCGAGGGCGAGCGCCGTGACGCCGAGCACATCGAGTGCGACGCCGCCCAGCAGGGCGAGCCCGGCGCCGGTCAGGCCGGAGAGCAGGTCGCTCAGGCCGAGCACCTTGCCTCGCTCGGCCGGAAGCGTGGCGTCGGCGAGCTGCGCGGTCGCAGACACGAACGACAGGTTCCAGCCGATGCCCAACCCGAACAGGAGGAGCGCTGTCGTCGGCACACTCGACGCCCACGTCAGCCCGGCGCACGAGACCGCCATCACGAACAACCCGCCCGCGAGCGCGGGCCCGCGCCCGATCTTGTCGATCAGCGTCCCGATCACGAGCACGAGCGCGTACATCCCGAGCACGTGCGCGCCGATGATCGGGAAGACCGACTGCTGCGAGTGGTGGTGATGGTCGACGACGACGAACCCCGTCAGGTTCATGACCGAGACCATGACACCGAAGCTCGCGATCGCGGCCAGCATTGCAGGGATGACGCCGGGGCGCTTGAGGATCTCCCGAAGCGGCGCAGCCTCCGTCGTCGACGGTGTCGGCCCGCCGGCCGCGATCCTCTCTGCGATCACCTTCGTGTCCGGCCGCACGGTCAGGGCGAGCCCGCACGTGACCAGCGACAGTCCCGCGGCGGCGAGCCACGGGATGGTGAGCGTGTCGGCCGCCACGTCCTTGCCGGCGAAGAGCGGCCCGAAGAGCGACGGGCCGAGCACCGCGCCGAAGACGGAGCCGAAGAGCACGAACGAGATGCCGCGGGCACGGCGTTCCGGGGGGTACATGTCGCCCGCAGCGGTCCGGATCAGGAGCGTGACTGCGCCCGCGACTCCCGCGAGCATGAAGCCCGTGATGAGCGCGAACCCCGAGCCCCAATGCGTGCCGACGGCGGCCAGCGAGTAGCCGATCGTGCCGACTACGAAGCCGACCGCGATCACGGGGACTCGGCCGAACCGGTCCATCGCGCGCCCCGCGGGGAAGGCTGCGATCGCGGAGGCGGTCAGGAAGATCGCGGGGCCGGCGCCGAGCAGCGAGCGGAAGCCCGTGACGAGCACGAACGACAGGGACAGCACCGCGGCTCCGAGCTGGAGCACGGCCGAGTAGATCGCCTGGATGACGGCCAGCGTCGCGGTGTTCCGCGCGATCGGTAGGTGCTGATCAGACAAGGGCAGCCAGCCCGGCTCGGAACTCCTGCGCGCCGCCGTGCGACGGGTGCCGGATGCCCGCGGCGCCGATCGCGGCCTCGGCCACCCGCCCGACCGGCACCACCTGGCGTCCCGGGGCGAGCTCTTCGAGGAACGGCCGCGCGGCCTCGAGCTCGCCGGCGTGCGGAGCGCGGTTCGAGTCGGGCTCGCCGGGCCGGTGCGGGTGGGTCGGCACGACGTTCCAGAGCAGCACGTGCTCGGTCAGGTCGAGCTCGTCGAGCACGCGGTGGACGATCGTCGCCGACGCCTCGGCCGGGCCGTCCCCGGTCAGCTGCCGCTCGGATGTGAACGGAATGCCGCTGACGCGCGCACCGCGGTACCCGGCTGCCTCGCCGACGAGGAGAAGCTCTGCGTGCGCGCGCTCCGCGAGGTACCCGGCGAGGCGGTCACGAAGCAGCGGAGACGCCGCGTACTGGTTGAACGTCGAGCCGATCCGCGCCGCCGCGAGTCGCTGGATCAAAACGCGTGCGCGCGCACCGACGGCGTGAAGAGGATCACGAGCTGTGCCAGGGTCACTCCGAGCAGCACGACGAGCGTCACCCCGAACGCGAGCCCGACGAGCCAGAGCGACGTCAGCGCCAGGATGTCGAGCACCGCGGCGAAGCCCCACGCGACGCCGGATCCGCGCCAGAGCCCCCACAGGATCGCGCCGTACACGAGGATCGAGAACACCGTCTGGCGGACGCCCGGGTAGTCGAGCCCGCCTGCGACGGCGGCGAACGGATACGTCAGTGCCGTGAGGAATCCGTAGAGGAGGATGAGCCTCTTCGCTGGCGAGGTCGTCACGTCAACAGGATAATCCGCACCGTTGCGCCGCCTCGCCCTCATTCTCGTGCTAGTCGCGCTCGCCGTCGGGCTGCCCGCGGCGCTCGCCGGGAGCGCCGGCGATCCCGGGGTCACGAGCGACACGATCCTGGTCGGCGCGACCGTCCCGCTGAGCGGTGACGAGGTCGCATACTCGGCCGTCGCGCGTGGAGCGAACGCGTACTTCGAGTACGTCAACGACCGCGGCGGCGTCCGCGGGCGCAAGATTCGCTACCTCTACGTCGACGACGCGTACGACCCGGCGGAGACCGTCCGCAAGACGCGTGAGCTCGTCGAGGACGACAAGGTGTTCGCCATCTTCGGCAGCGTCGGGACAGAGCATGCGCTCGCCGTCCGGCCATACCTGAACCAGCTCGGAGTGCCGCAGCTCTTCGTCGGCAGCGGGCTCTCGGCGTTGGCGCTCGAGCGCAGGCAGTACAAGTGGTCGATGGGCTTTCTCCCTCGCTTCGCGGGCGAGGGCGCGCTCTACGGGCGGTACGTCAGGCGAACGAGGCCGAAGTCGCGCATCGCGGTGCTGCACGAGGACTCGGAGTACGGCGAGGACATGTTCGCGGGCCTGCGCGCGGGTCTCGGGCCGCTGTCGTCGCGGATCACGGCCGTCCAGACGTACGACCTCTCCGGCACCGACCTGAACGCACAGATCGCGAGGCTCAAGGCCTCGCGCGCAGACACGATCATGATCTTCGCGCTCCCGGCGCAGACGATCCAGGCGTTCCTCGCGATGCACAAGCTCGGGTGGCGGCCGCGGATCTTCGTCAACTCGGTCGCGATCGACCCGTTCGTGATGGACGTCATCCAGCGGAACACGGGCAAGAAGCTCGTCGAGGGCGTGATCTCGAGCCAGTTCCTGAAGGATCCGACCGATCCCGCGCTGAGCAAGGATCCGGGCGTGAAGCTCTACAAGCAGATCCTGCGTCGCTACCTGCCGGACGCCAAGCCGCGCGAGGTCGCGAACCTCTACGGGATGGCGACTGCGTACACGATGGTCGACGCCCTGCGCCGCGCGGGGGCACAGCCGACCCGGGCGAGCCTCTTGCGCGCGGCGACGCACCTGAAAGAGCAGAACCCGTTCCTCGTCAAGGGCGTGACGGTGAAGACTGGCCCGAACGACTACTACCCGGTCGAGCGCACGCGGATGCTGCGCTTCCACGCCGGCCGGTGGCGCCAGCTCGGCGGCCTCGCCAGCGTCCGCTGAGCGACTCCGTCGAGATCCGGACTCTCACGGACGGCGGCCAGCAGGCCGCCGACGTCGCGAAGCAGGTCGCTGACTTTCTGGCGGCGGCCAAGCGGTCGCTCGACCTCGCGCAGTACGACTTCCACCTCACGCCGGAGACCGCGGACATCGTGGGCGGGGCGATCAAAGCCGCGGCGGCTCGGGGCGTCGCGGTGCGGATGATCTACGACGTCGGGCACCGAAACCCGATTCCCGTGCCGCCGCCGCCGGAGCCGGACGTGCAGCTGATCTCGTCCCTGGGCGTGCCGCACCGGCCAATCGCGGGGATCCCGGATCTGATGCACCACAAGTACGCGGTGCGCGACGGCGAGGCGATATGGACCGGGTCGGCGAACTGGACGGACGATTCGTGGACGCGTCAGGAGAACGTGATCCTGATCGCGGAGTCGGTGCGGCTGGCGGCGGACTTCACCGCGGACTTCGAGCAGCTCTGGTCGAAAGGAGTCGTCGAGGAGAGCGGGTTCGTGGAGCCGAATCCCGTGCGCATCGGTGGGAACGACGTGCGCGCGTGGTTCACGCCCGGGTTCGGCGAGGCGCTGTCGCGGCGGATCGCGAAGCGGATCAGGCGGGCGCAGCGGCGCGTGCGGATCTGCTCGCCGGTTCTGACCGTCGCGCCCGTGCTCTCGGCGCTCGCGGAGCGGATCTCGGAGGGGCTCGACATCGCGGGCTGCCTCGACCGGCCTCAGATCGAGGGTGTCATCTATCAGTGGGGCATCGACGGGAACGCGGCCTGGAAGCTGCCGCTGCTCCGGCAGGCGCTCAAGGCGGACTTCTCGGCGAAGCCGTCGACGCCGTACGGCGAAGGCACGGTGCACGACTTCATGCACGCGAAGGTGACGGTCGTCGACGACGTGGCGTTCGCCGGCAGCTTCAACCTGTCGCGCTCGGGCGAGCAGAACGCGGAGAACGTCCTGGAGATCGAGGACGCAGTGCTGGCCGAGCGCCTGGCCGCCTTCATCGACCAGGTCCGAGCCCGCTACCCGCGCTTCATACCGTCCTAGGCACGTCTACCAACGCTCCCAGCGAACGACCTCGGCGCGAGGCTTTCGGCGCCGGGTGAAGACGCTCGCGCCCGAGCTCGCTGGATCGGCGTCCGCGGCGTAGCCCAGGGTCACGACGGCTACGAAGCGCACGTCCTCCGGGATGCCGAGCGCCCGGTGCACCGCCGGCACGTCCACCACTCCGAAGATCGCGCTCGCGAGACCTTCGTCGATCGCACCGAGCATGAGGGTCATGATCGCCGCGCCCGCGTCGACGTACCAGTACGGCGCGGGCCATTCGACCTCGACCCCGCCCGTGATCGCGAGCTTGTCGGGTTGCCGGTAGCGCTCGTGATAGTCGTCCTCGCGCGTGAGGACGACGACGTGGACCGGTGCGACGGACCCCCAACCGGGCTCGTCCTCGCCGGCTGCGACCGCGATCTCCCTCCGCAGCGCCGGGTCGGTGACCACGACGAGCCGCAGGCCCTGACTGAAGCCGGCGTTCGGCGCCCGCACCACAGCCGCGTTCGTGATCCGTTCGAGCACCTCGCGAGGCACCGGGCGCCCGTCGTACGTGCGGACGGATCGGCGTTGCTTCAGGACATCCTTGAGGTCCACACGCGGGAGGTTATGTGGCCACGGCGACGAGGACGGCGATCAGCAAGATCGCTCCGAGGAACAGGAGCGCGAGCGTGAGCGCCGCTCCGATCAGGATCCGCTTGCCCTCGGCTCCGAGGCGCTGTGCGAGCGGGCGCGGATCGTCAGCCGCCACGATCCGGTAGGCGCGGCGCAGGACCCAGAATCCGATCAGGCGATACAGCACGGCCTAGGCGATATGCCCGGGCCGACGAAGGCTATTCCCACTCGATCGTGCTCGGGGGCTTCGACGAGATGTCGAGCGCGACCCGGTTCACCGCCGGGATCTCGTTGATGATCCGGCTCGAGATCGTCTCCAGCAGGTCGTATGGCAGGCGCGCCCAGTCGGCGGTCATGGCGTCCTCCGACGTGACCGCGCGGATCACGATCGGGTACGCGTACGTCCGCTCGTCGCCCTGCACGCCGACCGAACGGATCGCCGGCAGCACGGCGAAGCTCTGCCACAGGTCGCGGTACAGACCTGCGCGCCGCACCTCTTCCTGGAGCACCGCGTCCGCCTCGCGCAGAATCTCGAGCCGCTCGCGCGTCACCTCGCCGATGATGCGGATCGCGAGCCCAGGCCCCGGGAACGGCTGACGCCAGACCATCCGCTCGGGCAGGCCGAGCTCCTCCCCCACTCGACGCACCTCGTCCTTGAACAGCAGTCGCAGCGGCTCGACGAGCTCGAAATCGATGTCCTCCGGGAGCCCGCCCACGTTGTGGTGCGACTTGATCGTCGCGGCCACGCTCTCGTCCCCGCCCGACTCGATCACGTCCGAGTAGAGCGTGCCCTGGACGAGGTACTTGAGCTGCCCGAGCTTCTCGGACTCCTGCTCGAAGACGCGGATGAACTCTTCGCCGATCAGACGGCGCTTCTCCTCCGGGTCGGTGACCCCGGCGAGCTTCCCGAGGAACCGCCCCTCCGCGTCGACGTGGACGAGCGGCACGTGAAAGTGGTTGCGGAAGGTCTCGACGACCTGCGCCGCCTCGTCCTTGCGCAGGAGCCCGTGGTCGACGAACACACAGGTCAGCTGGTCGCCGACGGCCTTGTAGACGAGGAGCGCTGCGACAGCCGAGTCGACCCCGCCCGACAGCGCGCACAACACGGGCTCCGACCCGACCTGAGCGCGGATCCGCTCGACCTGCTCCTCGATCACCGCCGCTGCCGTCCACGTCGCGGGCGCGTCGGCCACCGAGTAGAGGAAGTTCTTCAGCAGGTCGTTGCCGTACGGCGTGTGGACGACCTCGGGGTGGAACTGGACGCCGTACAGCCGCCGCTCGGGGTCCTCGAACGCCGTGATCGGGGTCGAGGCCGACGACGCGACGACTCGAGCGCCCTTCGGCGGCGCGGTCACCGAGTCGCGGTGGCTCATCCAGCCGATCTGCTCCGGCGGCAGGTTGACGAACAGCTCGCCGTCGTCGGCCGTGAACTCCGTCTTGCCGAACTCCGAGACGCCGGTCCGCTCGACGCGCCCGCCGAGCTCCTGCGCCATGACTTGCATGCCGTAGCAGATGCCGAGCGTTGGGATCCCGAGCTCGAAGATGCCGGGATCGACCTGCGGCGCGCCGTCCGCGTAGACCGACGCCGGCCCGCCGGAGAGGACGAGCGCAAGTGGATTGCGAGCCGAAATGTCCTGTGGGCTGATCCCATGCGGGACGAGCTCCGAATAGACCCGGCACTCGCGCACGCGCCGCGCGATCAGCTGCGAGTACTGCCCGCCGCAGTCCAGAACGAGCACCGGCCGCTCCTCGGCGGCCGGCTCTGGCGTCGGAAGCGGGACGACCTCGCCCATCACCCCATCCCGATCTTCTGCGCCTGCTGGAGCGACTTGCCCTCGGTCTTGATCGAGGGCGCGAGCATGATCTCGGCCTTCTGGAAGTCGTGGATCGACTCGTAGCCGCAGGTCGCCATCGACGTCCTCAGCGCGCCCATCAGGTTCAGCGTGCCGTCGTTCTCGCGTGCCGGCCCGACGACGATCTCCTCGAGCGACGCGTTCTGGTCGACCTGGACGCGTGCCCCGCGCGGGAGCGTCGGATGGAACGTCGCCATGCCCCAGTGGAAGCCGCGGCCGGGCGCCTCCTTCGCGCGGGCCAGTGGCGAGCCGACCATCACTGCGTCCGCACCGCATGCGACCGCCTTCGAGATGTCGCCGCCGGTGCGCATGCCGCCGTCGGCGATCACGTTCACGTACTTCCCGGTCTCGAGCAGGTGCTGGACGCGCGCGGCCGCCGCATCGGAGATCGCCGTCGCCTGCGGGACTCCCACGCCCAGGACGCCGCGCGTCGTGCACGCGTGCCCCGGCCCCACTCCGACGAGGACGCCCTCGGCGCCGGTGCGCATGAGGTGCAGCGCCGTCTGGTACGACGCGCAGCCCCCGACGAGGGTCGGGATCGGCAGGCTCGCGATGAACTCCTTCAGGTTCAGCGCCTGGCCGTTCGAGGACACGTGCTCGGCGGACACGACCGTGCCCTGGATGACGAGCACGTCGAGCCCGGCCTCGAGCGCGATCTCGTAGTAGTCGCGCACCTTCTGCGGCGTCAGCGAGCCGGCCGCCAGCACTCCTGCGCGCTTGACCTCCTCGATGCGCTCCGCGATCAGCTTCGGATCGACTCCGCGCGTGTAGATCTCCTGGAGCCCGCGCGTCGCGGACTCCTTCGGGAGCTTCGCGATCCGCTGGAGCTCGGCGTCCGGGTTCTCGTAGCGCGTGTAGATGCCCTCGAGGTTGAGGACTCCGAGGCCGCCGAGCTTTCCGAGCGCGATCGCCGTCGCCGGCGAGACGACGCCGTCCATCGCCGAAGCGAGGAGCGGCAATTCGAGCAGGTGCGGGCCGAGCTTCCAGCCGATGTCCACGTCCTGCGGGTCCCGCGTCCGACGGCTCGGGACGATCGCGATGTCGTCGAAGCCGTATGCCTGACGTGCCTTCTTGCCGCGGCCAATCTCTACGTCCAAATTCGCCCCCTTAACGCAAAAAGCCCAGGCGCCTTCTGGTCGCCCGGGCCGTGAGAACCGTCTGTCAAACCGCGCCTCTCAAGTGGCAGTCGATCGTACCAGCCTCCCCCGACAGCCGGAGCGTTGATTCGTAGCGTCTGCGACCGGCTCTAGTGAGTGACCGGTTCGAGCTCGGTCACCTCGACGCCGCCCGCCAGCCGACTCGCCTCGCGCGGATCGAAGCGCCCAGCGCCGACCTCGAGCGTCGCCGCCGCGCCGGCGCTGACGGCCGCCCTGAGTGCGTCATCGATCGACTTGCCGGCTCCGCGCGCCGCGAGAAAAGCCGAAACGAGCACGTCGCCGGAGCCGACCGTCGAGACCGGGTCGACGTCGGGGGCAACGGCGCGCAGCCTCTTGACCTCGCGCTCCTCGCGCAGCAGCCCGAAGCAGCCCGACTCCTGTGTGATCAGCACGTTGCGCGCGCCGAGCTCTGCGATGTCGTCGAGCGCCTGGATGAAGTCCTGGTCCTCGTGGAACTCCTGGCCGACGAGGCTCTCCGCCTCGCGCTGGTTCGGCGAGACGAGGAACGGCTCGCCTGCGGTTCCCATGCGCAGCGGCTCGCCTTCCGCGTCGAGCACGGTCTGGATCCCGCGCTTGTTCAGCTCCCGGATCAGCTCGCCGTAGAAGCCGTCCTCGACCCCACGCGGGAGCGAGCCCGCGAAGATGACCGTGTCGGCCGCCGTCGCGAGGTAGCGCAGCTTCTCACGGAGCATGTCGAGCTCCTCCGGCTCGACGTGCGGGCCCCACTCGTTGATCTCGGTGTACGAGCTCGTGGTCGGGTCGACGACCGCCGTCGAGGTGCGCGACTCGTCGGCGATGCGGACGAAGTCGTTGAGGATCGCCTCTCCGGTCAGCTGCTCGACGATGCGGGTTCCGGTCAGCCCGCCGACGAGCCCCGTCGCGACGACGGGCACGTCGAGCCGCTTGAGTGCCCGCGCGACGTTGATGCCCTTGCCGCCGGCGAGGGTCAGCCCGCCGCTCGCCCGGTGCCGCTGGCCGCGCTGGAAGTTGGGCACGGTCAGCGTCCGGTCGAGGGCGGCGTTGAGCGTGACGGTGACGATCATCGGCCTACGACACCCATGACCACATGTTGTGCGCAGTGCGCTTCACGTACCAGCCCGCGCGACCGGCCACGCCCGGCTCGTCGATCGAGCGGGCGGCGACGAGCGGCGAGCGAGCCACGAGCTGACCTCGCTCGTACACGCGCACCTCGCCGAGCTTCTGGCCCTTCCGGACGGGCAGGTCGACACCCATCGGCGCCACGATACGTTCCACGAGCGGACGGTCCCGGACGACTGCACGGCCGACCGACCGCGGCGCGACGAGGTCGAGCATGCCCTTGTCGTACGACGTGTGCGTGCTCGCGTACACCTGCCCCGCGGTCACAGCCCGGACGACGCGGAAACGTGCGAGCCCCCAGGTCATGAGGCTCGCCAGCCCGTCGTTGCGGACCTGGCGATTCGGGCTGCCGAGGATCGTCGCGTACACCGTGACGCCCGGGCCGCGAACGGCGCCCGCCTCGGACCAGCCGGCCGCGGACGTGTGACCGGTCTTGACGCCGATCAGGCCTGGATAGACCCCGAGCAGGTCGTTCCACGTGTGCAGCCTGCGATCGCCCTCGATCGTCGCGTCGCGCATCGCGACGATCTTGCGGACGACCGGCTTCTGCATCAGAAGCCTCGCCAGCGTCGTGACGTCGCGCGCGCTCGAGACATGGCCGGGCGCGTCGAGGCCGTCCGGGCGGACGAAGTGCGTGTCGGCGAGCCCGAGCTGCCGCGCGCGCCGGTTCATCAGCGCGACGAACTTCGACTCGCTGCCGTGGCCGACGTGATCGGCGAGCGCCCACGCGGCATCGTTCGCGCTCTGGATGAGCGCCGCCTCGACGAGGTCGCGAACCGAGATCCGCTCGCCCGCGCGCAAGCCGATGCTGGACTCGCCGATCTCCGCCGCCTCGGGCGAGATCGTGACGGTGTCGCTGAGCCGCGAGTGCTCGAGCGTGAGCAGGACGGTCATCATCTTCGTCAGGCTCGCGATCGGGACGCGCTCAGTCGGGTTGTGCGCGAGCAGCACCTCTCCGGTGCGGCCGTCCTCGACGACGAAGGCGCGCGCGTGGACGCTCGGTCCGGCGGCAAGGGCGGGCGGGACGAGGGCGAGCGCGGCCGCACAGACGAGCACGAGCCTCGGCTTCACGGGCGGGAAGGCTAGCCGTTAGAGGGAGCCGCGGACGACGAGCACAGCGGCAGTCACGAGGAGCAGGAACGCGACCGGTAGTGCGTAGCGCTTCGCTTCCGTCCGCCAATCCATCGTTACCAGCCCGAGGCCGTCCAGACCTCGCTCTTCAGGCGCGCCGCTTCGGCCGCCGCGGCTGAGCGCCAGTCGTCGTCGGTCGACCGGTAGGCATAGAGCACCGAGCGCGACGCCGCGACGAGCGCGCTCGCAGGCCCGCTCGTGAACGCGCGCGCGACATCGGCCGGGCCTGCGCCCTGGGCGCCGACCCCGGGCAAGAGCAGGACGGCCCGCGGAAGCAGGCGCCGCGCGTCGCCCACCGACCGCGGGTGCGTCGCGCCGACGACGGCGCCGACGCTCGAGAGCCCTCGATCGCCGACGAGCTCCTCGCCCCACTCCGAGACGAGGGCCGCGACGTGCTGCCAGAGCGGCTTCCCGTCCGACAGCGAAAGATCCTGGATGTCCGCCACGCCCTCATTCGAGGTCTTGACGAGGCAGAAGATGCCCGCGCCCTCGCGCCGGCAGGCCGCAAGGAACGGCTCGAGCGAGTCGAGCCCGAGATACGGGTTGACGGTCATCGCGTCGGCGAGCGGCGCGCGGCCCTCCGCGGGCTCGAGGTACGCGGACGCGTACGCCCGCGCGGTCGAACCGATGTCTCCGCGCTTTGCGTCCGCGACGACGATCAGGCCGGCCGTGCGCGCGTACGCACAGACGTTCTCGAGCGCCTCCATCCCCGGCGGCCCGAGCGCCTCGAAGAACGCGAGCTGCGGCTTCACGCCGACCGCGTAGACCGCGACCGCGTCGATCACGCCGCGGCAGAAGCGCGCGCAGGCATCGGCGGCCGCGGAGCGCCCGAGGCCGGCCTCCCCCGCGAGCTCGACCGGCAGCAGCTCGGGCACCGGGTCGAGCCCGACGATCAGCTGGCTCCGCTTGCGCTCGACTGCTTCGGCGAGCCGATCGCCGAACGCGGTCACGCTCGTAGTCGGCCCCGCCTCGAGGTCCTGCACCATCACGGTGAGACTAGCGCCAGAGTCGGAACGACCAGACTTGTTCGCGTCGGCTTGGCCAGCCGCTCACTCTTTCGTGAACGCGCTTTCGGCGGGTCCATGAAAGAGGGCCACACAATCGTGGCCCTCTCGAAACTTCCGGTAGTGCCGCAGTGCTACATGCCTGCGCCGCTCTTCACGGCCTGCTTGAGCTGACTGCCGGCCGAGAACTTGGGAACGGTCGTAGCGGGAATCTGAACTCGCTCCGATGGATTCCGCGGGTTGACGCCCTGGCGCGCGGCGCGCCGCTGGGTCGTGAACTTGCCGAAGCCGGTGAATGACACTTCGCCGCCCGAGCGCAGGACATCGGTGATCGAGTCCAGGAAGGCGTCCACGGCTTCCGCGGCGTCGCGCTTCGAGAGCCCTGCCTTGTCCGCGACTCTGTCGACGAACTCCTGTTTTGTCACGTGCATCCTCCCTCTGACGTTGCCGGTTAGAGCAGTCGGACCCTAACAGCCAAGCCGTTTCCGCTCAACCATGCGGTTTTGCGGCGGTTTTCTCTGTGGACAGCAACTCTCCTGCACGAAAAAGAGGCACGAGACGGGCTCCACGGCGCGCGAGAGCGTCCGCTCCGCCCTCCTCGCGATCGACCACGCAGACTGCGATCCGGCACTCCAGTCCGGCTTCCCGGAGCACGTCGAGGGTCTCGACCGAGGCGCCGCCCGACGTGACGACGTCCTCGACGAGGCAGACGCGCTCGCCCTGCTCGAAGACGCCCTCGATCCGGTTCGCGGTTCCATATTCCTTCGCCTTGTCGCGGACGATCAGGAACGGGATGCCCGAAGAGAGAGACGCGGCTGCTGCGAGGGCGATCGCTCCGACCTGAGGGCTGGCGATGCGCACCGCGTCGGGCTCGTGCTCGGCGATCGCGGAGGCGATGTGCTCGCCGAGGGCGGCCAGGACGTCGGGCTGCGTCTCGAACCGGTACTTGTCGAGGTAGTAGCTCGAGCGCTTCCCCGAGCGCAGGATGAAGTCGCCCTCGAGATACGCGTGCTCGCGGAGCGCGGCTCCGAGATCCTCGCGCTTCACGACGCGACGGCCCGAAGCGCGTCTCGCGCGTGGACGAGCAACGGCCTCGCCTCGGGCGAGTCGCTGTGCAGCGAGACGAGCGATCCGTCGGCGAAGTAGAGGTCGATCCGTTCGCTTCCCTTCCCGCGGCGCGCGTAGAGGCCGATGCCGACGAGCGACCCGACTGCGAACCCGAGCGCGAGCAGCCTACGAGGACTCATTGCTCTTGCTCCTCGACGCGCGCGGCTTCGGCTTCGGTTTCGCGGCCGCCTTGGGTTTCGGCTTCGGGGCCGCCTTCGGCTTCGGCTTCGCCGCCGGCTTGGCCGAGGCCTGCAGGCACTTCTTGAGGTCGTAGAAGACCAGCCCGGCCGTGGGCTCGGCTGAGGTCGAGGCGGCGATCAGCCTCTGGCCGTCCTTGACGACGAAGAGGCTTCCGTCGCCGGTCGCTGCCTCGAGTTGCGTCAGCTCCCCGCCGCCGATCTGCCCCGCCTGGTCGAGAAGGGCGGTCGCGCTCGCTGCGACCTGGGCCGCGCGCTCGTCCGGAATCGTCGCGGCGACGACCTTGCCCTTGTCGTCGAAGAGGACCGCGGACTCGATCTGCGACGAGATCTCGGTCAACTCGGCGAGCGCCGCACTGGGCTCCGTCATGGCCGAGAGACTAGCCTCCCGCACGATGCGAGAGGTCTTCAGCAAGTTTTTCGCCGACCGGGGAACGCACCTCGCCGCGATGATCGCCTATTTCGCGCTCCTCTCGTTCGTGCCGCTCGTCTTCCTCGCGCTCGCGCTTCTCGGCTTCGCCGGCCGCGCCGACGAGTCGAGCTACCTCGTGACCGAGCTGAACAAGGCGTTCCCGACGAGCTCGCTCGACGGCATCCTCCGCGTCGTGCATTCGGTGCAGGACAACGCGGCGACGCTCGGCGTGATCGGCGCCCTCTTCCTCGGCTGGACGTCGCTCTCGCTCTTCAGCGTCCTCGAGTCCGCGTTCAACATCGTCTACGGCAAGCCGAACCGCTCGTTCCTGCACGGGAAGCTGATCGCGGTCACGCTGCTCGTCGGGTCGCTCGTCACGCTCTTCTTCGGGCTCCTCGTCGGCTCGATCGGCTACGACCTGCTCAAGCGCTTCGCCGGCGGCTTCTTCGGCAACTCGTACGTCGCGTTCGTGAGCTCGGTGCTGATCTCGACGCTCGCGGTCTTCGTGTTCCTGTTCACGGTCTACTACCTGCTGACGAACGAGAAGCTGACGTGGCAGGAGGTGCTTCCCGGGGCGATCGTCGCGACCGTGGCGCTCGAGACGAGCTTCCAGCTGCTCCCGCTCTACCTGCGGCTCTCGAAGAACGTGATCGCGCTCCAGGCCTTCGGCGCGCCTGCGCTCCTGCTCGTCTGGCTCTACCTGATGGCGAACGTGATCGTGTTCGGCGCGGAGATCAACTGGTGGCATGCGCGAGGCAGGCGCGCAGCAGTCGATCTGGAAGAGGCCGCGGCAGGACTCGCGTAGCGCGCGCCCTGCCTCTCTTCACGGGTGAGCCCCTGGTTCCCCGCGGGCGCCTTGCCTACGTCGCCTTGTTCCAGCCCTCTTCGTTGTGGGCCCACGGGACGGCCGTGCCGCGCTCGAAGACGAGGTCGTTCTCGCCGCCCGCCCAGACTCCGATCGTGTCGCTGTCCGGGTAGACGGACACTGCGTAGCCCAGGCCCCGCCTCGAGAACAGCAGCGTCCTCGCTGGCGCGTCGCTCCGGTTCATGACCTTGTGCGCACCGTCCGGGCCTGCCGGGAAGCGGACGAGCTCACCCCGATCGACCGTGTGCTCCCCGTCGGGGGTGCGCACGACGACCGTGCCCTCGACGACGAGCAGCCACTCCTCGTCGTACTCGTAGTGATAGGGAGACGAGCCCTGGCCCGGCGCGAGGTCGTACACGAACATGAGCATGTCGGTCGAACCGGTCGCCTCGCCGACGTCGATCCTGCCCCCGGTGTTCTCTGCGCTGATGAGGTTGATGGAGTTCATGACTGCATTATCGAGGCGAGCAGCGCGCGGGCCGCGCGGGCCCGGTGCGAGTTGTCGCGCTTCCAGTCGTTCCCGAGCTCTGCGACCGTTCGCTCCTCGCCATCCGGGACGAAGACCGGGTCGAAGCCGAAGCCCTCACTCCCGCTCCGCTCCTCGGCGATCCGGCCCTCGAGGATTCCCGTGCCGCGGTGCTCGGCTCCCTCCGGAGAGATCGCGACGAGCTCGCAGATATAGCGTGCCCGCCGCCCCTCCCCGGTGACGCCCGCGAGCTCCTCGAGCGCGCGCTCCGCTTCGCGGCCCGCCGCCCAGCGCGCCGAGAGAACCCCGGGGCCGCCGCCGAGCCCGTCGATCTCGACACCGGAGTCCTCGCCGAGCACCCAGCGGTCGGGCACGAGCGTCCGGCCGAATTCTGCCTTGACACGAGCGTTGTCGAGGTAGGTCGCGCCGTCCTCGGGCGGGTAGTCGCCGGCGTCGAGCAGCTCGAGCGCCCAGCCGTCGAGCGCGTGACCGAGCTCCCGAAGCTTGTTCTCGTTTCCGGAGGCGAGGACTGCCCGGATCAGTCCGTCCATCGGACCCCGAGAACAGGCTCGAGGCGCATCAACTCCGCGGTCACGACTTCCGGCTGCGTGTTCTCGACGCGCACCTCGAGCGCGACCCGGCGGCGGTCGCGCGCGTCCTCGACCTCGAACGCCCGCACGCCGACGCCGCGCGACTCGAGCGAGTCGAGCAGGATGGACGGGCTCTCGTTCGCGCGCAACTCGACCTCGAGCCGGAGCTCGCCGGGCCTGATGCGCTCGAAGATCCGGTACGCCAGGATCCGCAAGGGCCACAGGCTGACGAGGACGACGATCGTCGCGATCACGGCGCCCGAGTAATAACCAGCGCCGGCGGCCATGCCGATCGCGGCCACGACCCAGAGGCTTGCGGCGGTCGTCAGGCCGCGGACCGAGAGGCCGTGCCGGATGATCGCGCCGGCTCCGAGAAAGCCGATGCCGGTCACGATCTGGGCGGCGATCCGCGTCGGGTCGTAGGTGACGCCGTTTCGCGCCGAGAAGTTGAAGTCGGTCCACGCGTACGCGGAGACGATCGTGAACAGCGCGGCTCCGACGCCGACGAGCAGGTGTGTGCGCAACCCGGCCTCGCGCTCTCGGATCTCCCGTTCGGCCCCGATCGCGCCGGCGAGGATTCCCGCCACGACGAGGCGGGCGAGGACGTCGATCCAGCTGAGCTCAGGTAGCACGAACCGCCTCGACCGCGTCCCGCTGCGCGAGGCCGATGTCCTCGATCCCGCCTGCGGCCAGGTCGAGCAGCTCGTCCAGCTGGTCACGGGCCAGCGGAGCGCGCTCGGCCGTCGCCTGCACCTCGATCAGGCGGCCGTCGCCGGCCATCACGACGTTGACGTCCACCTCTGCGGACGAGTCCTCCTCGTAGTCGAGGTCGAGCAGCCCTTCGCCCGCGACGATCCCGACCGAGACCGCAGCGACCGAGTCGGTGAGCACGCGGCCGAGCCCGACATGGTCGAGTGCCCTCTTCGCGGCGACGTACGCGCCGGAGATCGCGGCGCAGCGGGTCCCGCCGTCGGCCTGGATGACGTCGCAGTCGAGCCAGAGCGTCCGCTCGCCGAGGATCTCCATGTCCGCGACCGCCCGGAGCGCACGCCCGATCAGCCGTTGGATCTCGACCGTCCGGCCCTTCTGGCGGCCGGTGCTCGCCTCGCGCTGCGTGCGCTGCCCGGTCGAGGCCGGGAGCATCGAGTACTCGGCGGTCAGCCAACCGCGCCCGTGGCCGTACAGCCAGCGCGGAACGCCGTCCTCCAGCGACGCCGTGCACAGGACGCGCGTCTTGCCGGCCGAGATCAGCGCGGAGCCGCTCGCCTGCTCGAGGAAGTCGGGCTCGATCGTGAGCGCCCGCAGCTGGTCGGGGCGTCTGCCACTCGGACGGGTCACGCCGCCGTCGCCTCCAACTCGGTGATCGTGACCTGCTCGACCTCGCCCAGCGGAAGCTGGAGGAAGCGCTCGCCGACGGCGCGGAAGCGCTCCGGGTCGCCGGTCGTCAGGAACCGGTAGCGCCCCTCGCGGTCCAAGTCGTTGGCGAACCCCTTGCGCTCGAGCGTCTCCGTAACCTCGCGGGCGGTCTCCTCCGCCGAGAAGACGAGCGTCACGCCGCGGCCGAAGACGCGTTGGAAGATCGGTCGGATCAGCGGGTAGTGCGTGCAGCCGAGGATGACCGTGTCCACGTCCGCCTCCTTGAGCGGCGCCGCGTACTCGCGAACGGCCTCGATCGTCTCCTCGGCGAAGGGCTCGTCGCTCTCGATCAGCGGCACGAGCCGCGGGCACGCGACTGGGAAGAACCGGACGCCGGCATCCAGCGTGTGGACGAGCTCGGCGTAGCGCCCTGCGGTGACGGTGGCCTGGGTCGCGAGCAGGCCGATGCGCCGGTTCCGCGTCGTCTGCACGGCCGCGTGCGCCTCGGGCGTGATCACGCCGACGATCGGAACCTCGAGCCGTTCCTGGAGCTCGGGCAGCGCCGCCGACGTCGCGGCGTTGCAGGCGGCGACGACGAGCTTGACGCCCTGCGCCTCGAGGTAGCCGGCGATTTCGCCTGCAAAGCGACGGATCTCGTCCAGCGGGCGAGGCCCGTACGGCAGTCGCGCGAGGTCGCCGAGGTAGATGAAGTCTTCGTGCGGCATCGTCACCAGGCACTCGTGGAGGACCGTCAGGCCACCGGTGCCTGAGTCGAAAACGCCAACCGGCCGGGGGTCCATGGCGCGATTGTAGGCTCAGGGCATGTCGCGACTCGTTGCGGCGCTCGCCCTGCTCGCAGTCGCGGCACCTGGAACCGCGTCCGCATTCGGCAAGCAGGATCGCCTGATCACGATGAGCGACGGCGTCCAGATTGCAACCACGTATTACGTTCCGGACGGCCCCCCGCCGACGGGCGGCTGGCCGGCCGTGATGCTCCTCCACGGCCTCGGCGGGAGCAGGACGAGCCCAACGGCGCTCGGGCTGTCGCTCAACGCGCTGGCCGAGACGCAGCTCGTGCCGCAGGGCTACGCGGCCCTCACGTTCGACGCGCGCGGGCACGGCCAGTCGCAGGGGCTTGTCTCGATCGACGGGCCGCGCGAGATCGCAGACGTGCGCGAGCTGTTCGACTGGCTGGCGACGAGGCCCGGCGTCGACGGTCGGCACATCGGCGCGTTCGGCTTCTCGTACGGCGGCGGAGCGACCTGGCGCGCAACGGAGGAGGGCGTCCCGTTCGCGGCAATCGCGCCGGCCATCGCGTGGACCGACCTGTACTCGTCGCTCCTGCCCCAGGACCTGGCGCGCTCGGGAGTCCTGCTCGGCTTCTGGCAGTCGATCCAGTCGCGAGCCGCGCCCGGCCTCCAGTCGATCGTCGACGACGCGCTCGCGGGCCGGAACTTCGCCGCGCTCCATGCCTTCGCCGACGAGCGCTCGGTCCGCCGACGGCTCAGCTCCATTCGGACGCCGACGTTCCTGCTGCAAGGGAGGCGCGACTTCGCGTTCGACCTCGACCAGGCGCTGACGGCCTACAAGCGCCTCGAGGGACCGAAGCGGCTCTATGTCGCCGACTTCGGCCACCCGCCGGCGCCGAACCCGCCTGCCGAAGCCGCGCACGTTCTGCCCGAGGCTCGCACCTGGTTCGACCGATACCTGAAAGGGCTCCCGAATGGGATCGATCGGAGCCCTCCGATCGAGGTCGCGCCCGACCCGTGGAGCGGCCGCACGTTCCACTACAGGGCCCTGCCGAAGCGGAAGACGGTACGGGTCGCGTTCTCCGGCCGCGCGGCGATCGGCTCCACCGGCAAGGTTGCGCGCACCCGGCCTCGGCTCGGCGCGCGAACCGAGACCTTCGGCGCTCCCGTGCTGCGCGTCTCACTCGCGAGCCCGAACGGGTGGCCGCAGGTGGTCGCCGTCCTCTCTGCGCTCACGCCGCAGCACAAGGAGCTCGTGGTCAGCAGTGGCGGGGCGCGCGTCCACCTCTCCGCGAAGCCGAAACGAGTCACGATTCGCCTCGTCTCGCAGGCGACGGCTATCCCGAAAGGCTCCCGGCTGCGACTGACGATCGCCGCCACGTCGACGGCCCAGAGCTCGGGCAATCTCCTCTACTTCACCGGGATCCCGCCTGGGCGACGGCTCGTGGTCGGGCCTGCGAGCCTGTCCGTGCCGGTGCTCGCGAAACCGATATCTCACTGAATCTGTTGACTCGCCCGGCCAGCGGTGGGTTAACTCCGGGTGCGATTTGACGTCTCATGACACGAACTCCGAGGAAAGGACACGCATGAAAAGGGTCATTCGGCTCGCGCTCCTCACGAGCGCGGCCGTCGTTTCGCTCGCGTTTACGAGCTCAGCCTGGGCGTCGTACTCGCCGAGCCTCACCGTCACCTCGTCCACGAACAAGCCCGGCGCGGCGACCAGCCTTCTGCTCGGCCACATCCAGAGCGACGCGGATGACGCGACGGCGAAGGACACCATCTACGTCCCGCTCGGCTACGGGGTCAACCTCGCGCAGCCCGTCGGCACGAAGATCGGCGACGTCAGTGGCGACCTGGTTCTTCGCGGCCTGGGCAACACCCACGTGGAGCTCAAGGCGTCGGAGAATCACATGGTCGCCGACGACCCTGCGAGCCACACGGCCGAGTCGATGCAGTGCACGGGGCAGCCGACGCACGAGGCCATCTGGCGGATGGATCTCACGATCGCGGGGCAGCAGCTGCACCCGCTGATCTACGTCGACCACGTCACGACCGCGCCGGAGAACACCTTCGCGGCCGCGAAGCTCCAGCTCTGCCTCGCGGGGCCGGTGGGAACCCCCAACGGGGCGCAGCTCCTGTTCGCGTTCTTCGACGTCAACGGCGTCTTCTCGAACCCGGGGAACACAGCCGACCGCATCTGGCACGCGGTCTTCACGCCGTATGACGCGGCGGGACACCCGAACCCCGCCGGCACGACCGAGGGCCAGGCTCTCATTCCAGGACGCGTCAGCCTGACCATGAAGACGAAGAGCCTCAAGCACGGCCGCGTGATCGTCTCCGGAAAGCTGGCGGTCGACGGCCAGACCTTCGCCGGCGGGCTCGTCGAGCTCTACAAGCCGGGGAGCGACAAGCGCATCGGCAAGGGCAGGACGAACGGCAAGGGCAACTACACGATCCGGATCAAGATCAAGAAGAAGACGCGCGTGATCGCGCAGGTGCTCTTCCTCGGAGATCTCGCATCCTGTCCTGCGCCGGGCTTGCCCGGGGTGCCGCAGGGCTGCAAGTCGGCGACGGTCTCGTTCTTCGCAGTCAAGATCGGCACCGCCCGCCACAAGAAGTAGTTCGCGTTTCGAGCACGGGAGGCTTCTTCATGGAGCCCTCCCGTGCTCTTGACCGACGTTGTCAAACGTCAGATACTGCGACGCGCAGCTGCCGCCCATCGGCTCAGCGCTCCTGGCCCACCCGGTCGGCGCCCCGCCTCGCGATTTCGTGCCAACGAGGTTGGGGGACGTGGCGGGGACGCCGACACGGGCTTCGCTAGCCTCAGGGCGTGGCGGCGACGATCCGGGTCGGGACGTGCTCATGGGCCGACGAGGCGCTCACGAAGTTCTGGTACCCGAAGGGCGTTCCGGCCGCTGCCAGGCTCGCCTGGTACGCAGAGCACTTCGACACCGTCGAGGTCGACTCGACGTACTACCGGCTCCCGGCCGAGGAGATGGTGCAGCGCTGGGCCGAGCGCACGCCCGACGGGTTCGTGATGCACGTCAAGGCCTTCGGCGTGATGACGCGGCACCCGGTCAAGGTCGAGGCGCTTCCACCCGACCTCCGGGACGAGGCGCCCCTGGACGAGCGCGGGCGCATCGAACGGCCCTCGCGTGAGTTTCGCGCGGAGATCTTCCGTCGCTTCCTCGACGCGCTCGAGCCGTTGCGCTCTGCCGGCAAGCTCGGCGGTCTGCTTTTCCAGTTCCCGCCGTACGTCGTCCCGCGGGACTCGTCCTACGACTACCTGGCCTGGGCGCGGGACCAGATCGGCGACGACGAGATGCTCGTCGAGTTCCGGCACCGCGCCTGGTACGAGGAGGATCAGCGCGACGAGACGCTGCGCTTTCTCGAGGAGCACAAGATGTCGCACGTCGTCGTCGACGCGCCGCGCAGCGAGGGGAAGAACGTGCCGCTGACGGTGCTCGCACTGACGACGCCGTTCCTCTACGTACGGCTGCACGGGCGAAACGCAGACACGTGGAACGTGCGCGGCGGAAGCGCGGCGGAGCGGTTCGACTACCTGTACTCGGACGAAGAGCTCGGCGAATGGGTGCCGCAACTGAAGGAGCTGTCGCAGCAGGCCGAGCAGGCCTACGTGGTGTTCAACAACAACAACCGCAGCCGCGTCGGCGGGCGGGAGACGGCCCAGGCGCCGACGAACGCCGAGATGCTCCGCGACTCGCTCGAGGCCGCGAAGGTCGCGGTCAGCCGGCCCGAGTCAGGAGCTCGCGCAGGATCTCGTTGAAGCGCTCGGGCGCGTCGGCGCTGACGACGTGCCCCGCTCCTTCGACAACCTCGAAGCGGCCGTCGGGCGCCGACTCGGCGATCTGACGGGCCTCGTCGGCCGGCAGGATCTCGTCCCGATCGCCGACGACGACCGTGAGCGGCCCCTCGAACCCGGCGACGACGTCGGTCGCGTCGCGGCGGTCGCGGAGCGCCTGGATGCCGCGCACGAGCTCGTCCGTCGTGCGGTCCTCGGGGCCGGGCGGCGCGAACTCGCGGTTCCAGCCCTCGATGCCCTCGGCCTGGACGACGCGGATCATCTCCTCGCGAGCCGCGCGCCGCTCGGGCGGATCGGCGGCGGCTCGCGCACCGGCGAGCAGAAGGCTCTTGACGCGGTCGGGCTCGATCCGGGCCATCGCCAGCGCGACATAGCCGCCGAGCGACGCGCCGACCACGAGCAGCTCGCCCTCGGTGCGCTCGAGGACGTGCTCCGCCCAGCCGTCGACCGAGTTCCCGCCGAGCCCGTAGAGGTACGGGACATAGACGTCCTCGTCGTCGAGCGCCTCGACCTGCGGCTCCCACATGCGGTCGTCGAGCGGGAACGCGTGGATGAGGACGACGCTCACGAGTGCTCGACCGTGACGGCGCCGTCGATCGCCAGCGCCTCCTCGGCTGACAGGCCGACGCCGTCGACGCCCAGGGTCTGCGCGATCTCGGCCAGGAGCTCCGCCGCGGGGGGCAGCTCGGCGGCCGAGTCCGCGGTGCGCGCCGCGGCCCGGATCTCGGCCGGCTTCGCTCCCGTGAGGCGGCCGAGCAGCGTCGGATTGGCCCGCAGGGCGATCGCGTCTCCGGGCGGCAACGGCCCGTAGTACTCGGGCACGGACAGGTACTCGTCGGCGACACGGCCCCGGTCGTAGGCGACGAGCCTGACGACCTCACCTTCCACGCCGAGCGCGACCACGACGCCGCCCGACACGTACGAGAGCTCCGACGCGAGGCGCCGCAGCTGCTCCGGCTGCGCTGCTGCTGCGTCGTCGTAGACGCCGATCCAGCCGTTTCGCGGCGGGCCGACGACGCTCGACTCCGAGCGGACGACGCGCGGGACCCAGCGTGCGACGGCCTTCTCGACCGCGCCGAGGTCGTCGGTCTGGAGGTGGATCGAGCCCATCGACCCGAGCTCGCCGCCGGAGAGACGCCGCTCGAGCGACTCGAGGTCGGTCAGGAGCGAGCGGCGGTACTCGGTGAAGCCGAGGCGCCGCCAGTACGCGAGCGCCTCGTCGTTCGGCAGCTCGACGTTCAGCGAGACATGGTCGAAGCCTTCGTCCTTGAAGCGCGCAACAAGGTCGCGGACGAGGTCGTTGCCTCCGCCGCGCCCGCGCGCCTCCGGCTTCAGATAGACGAGGCTGACGTGGCCGAGGCCGTCCCGCAGCTCACCCTTCGCCATGCCGACGATCTCGCCGTCGGCCTCCGCGACCACGATGTGGCCCTCGCGAAGGTACGGGCCGGGCGGCGGTGCCGGATACGGGCGCGCCCAGTGCTCGTCGAGGTACGCGGCGACAAGCTCTTCGAGCTGGGGGAAGTCGGCCTGGGTCGCCTCGCGGACGTTCACAGGGCGGCCAGAAGCGCGGTCTCGGCGGCGACCGAAGGCCGCTCGCCTGCTCGTGCGACCCACTCCGCGACCGCGGGGCACGGATCGAGGTCGACGCCGAGCATCGTGTCGGCGCGGAGGATCCACGGCAGGTAGGCGGCGTCCGCGATCCCGAACTCGCTGCCGGTCAGAAACGGACGGGCTGCGAGCAGCGCGTCGAGCTTCCCGAGCTCCTTGCCGAGCCGGTCCCGCGCGTCCTCGTCACCGCGACGCAGCGCGTAGTAGGGCCTGCTCAGCTGATCGAAGCGCTCGACGAGCAGGCGGCCCAGGGCGCGGTCGCCGGGGTCGGCGGGCCAGAGCGGCGGTTCCGGATAGCGCTCCTCGAGGTACTCCATGATCACGGCCGACTCGGGCAGCACGAAGGCGTCCTCTTCGAGGACCGGAACCCGGCCGAGCGGATTCTTCTCGTAGATCCAGGCGGGGCGGTCGTCCAGGTCGACGACGACGGTCTCGTGCTCGAGCCCTTTCTCGGCGAGAACGATTCGGACGCGAGCACAGTAGGGGCAGCGGTCGGCGTCGTAGAGCGTGAGCACGTACCCGATCCTAGGTGCCGCCGAGCAGTCCGGCGAGGAGGTAGTGCGCGGTCAGGTTCTGGAAGGGGTCGAAACGCTCGGCCAGCGCGCGCACTTCGTCGGTGGTCAGGGCGCGGCCTTCGCCGTAGTAGCGCGACGCGGCCTTGCGGACGCCGAGGTCGCCGGCGGGCCAGGCGCGCGGGCGAGCCAGGTGGCGGGCGAGGAACCAGTCGGCCGTCCACTCGCCGATTCCGGGCAGCGCGGTCAACGCCGACTTGACCTCGTCGTCCGACAGGAGCGCGAGGGCGTGCAGGTCGAGGTCGCTGCGAGCGAGGCCAGTGACGTACTCGGCCTTGCGGCGTGAGAAGCCGAGTGCAAAGAGCTCGTCGGGCTCGGCCGCCGCGAGGCGCTCGCGCGTCGGGAACGTGTAGGCATGCTCGACCGGGACTCCGAAGCGTTCGATCAGCCGGTTGCGGATCGCAAAGGCCGCATGGAGCGAAACCTGTTGTGCGGTGATCGACGTGACGATGCTCTCGAACGGCTCGACCGCGATCGGCGGCCGAAGCCCGCGGAGCTCGACGACGAGGCCGACGAGCACGGGCTCGGTCGCGGCGAAGGCGTAGAACGCGTCGAGGTCGAACTCGGCGCCGAGCAGCTTGCGCACGACGGGCTCGATGTCGGCATCGAGCGGCTCGACGTCGACGCCGCCGGGGGTCTCCGTGATCCGCACCTCTCGGCCTTCGACCACACGGTGCAGGCCGTCCTCGTGCCAGAGATTGGCGAGGTCGGTGCCGAACGCGCGGTAGCGGGCGGTCGAGAGCTCGAAGGCGTACGGCTCGGGGAGCCGGAGGAGCGGCACCTCAGGCCGCGAGGTCGAGGGCGAGCGCCTGGCCGATCGAGCGGAAGTCGTCGAAGTACGTGTACGGCGCTCCCTGCTCGTCGAGGTACGACGCCAGCCCGCGCGTCGCGAAGACCCGGTCGGCGGCGAGGGCCGCACAGCGGTCGGAGTAGCCGTCGCCGACGTAGACCACCTCGCCGGGGGGCAGCGTCGACCGTTTGCAGGATTCGCCGCAGACGTCGCAGTCGTCCGGGTAGCGCCACTCGACCCGCCAGCCGTCCGACCGGGCGTCGACCCGGTTGGCGTGGAGATCGACCTGGACGCCCTCGCGCTCGAGGATCGGCGTGATCAGTTCCTCGAAGCCGCTCGAGACGACGTGCACCGCCCAGCCCTCGGCCTGCGCGGCCCGGACGAAGTCGGCGAACCCACGCCGGATGCGCGCCTCCCGGAGCGCCCACTCGATCACGTCGTCGAGTGGAGTCGTCACCGGCTCGAACTCGCGGGTGATCACCTCTCGCAGCGGGAGGCGCCCTCCGTCGAGGCCGGTCTCGACCTCCTCGTACACCGCCGGGTCCCCGAACTCGAGCGCAGCCCGGTCGAGGAGGTCCGTAACCGTGATGGTGCCGTCGAAGTCGAGGACGATCGAGCGCCGCTGTTCCGCTTCTGGCTCTGTGCCGTGACCCATGCGTGACTCGTTTCTTCTTACGATTGCGACGGGGAGGAGGTGGACGGCGCCTTGAAAAAGGAGCCGGAGAACAGCAGGCGAGCCCCGGCCGAAGCGCCGCCTAGAGGTGCGACGTCGCCCCCGCCGGGTCCTGGTCGTACGTGTGCTCCTCGCCCGGCTCTTCGTACCACGAGTAGGCGTACTGCCCGTCATCGAGCTCCTGCGCGAGCTTCGAAAGCTTGAGCGGGTGGAAGGTGTCGCACATCACGGCCAGCTCGTGCGTCTCCGTCGCGCCGATCGACTTCTCCGCGAGCCCCGGCTGCGGCCCGTGTGGAATCCCCGACGGATGCAGCGTGACGGAGCCGATCTCGATCCCCTTTCGCGAGGAGAACTGCCCGTCGACGTAATAGATCATCTCCTCGCTCTGGAGATTCGAGTGGTGGTACGGGATCGGGATCGCGAGCGGGTCGAAGTCGAGCTTGCGCGGGCAGAACGAGCAGATGACGAAGTTCGGGCCGGCGAAGGTCTGATGCGACGGCGGCGGCATGTGGATCCGCCCCGTGATCGGCTCGAAGTCGTTGATGTTGAACGTCCACGGGTAGAGGTAGCCGTCCCAGCCCACAACGTCGAACGGGTGGTAGTCGATGACGTAGTCCTGGTACCCGTCGCGGACGCGGATCTTGAGGTTGAACTCGCCGCGCTCGCGGTAGGTCTTCAGCTCCGTCGGTGGATGGATGTCGCGGTGGTAGAACGGCGCGTGCTCCATCAACTGGCCGTACTCGTTCCGATAGCGCTTCGGAATCTCGATCAAGCCGGGCGTCTCGAACAGCAGGTAGCGCTGCGGCCCTGACGGCTCGAACCGGTAGGTCGTCCCGCGTGGGATGACGACGTAGTCGCCCTCGCGGTAGGGCAGGTCGCCGAAGGTCGTGTGCAGCGTGCCGCTGCCCTCATGGACGAAGTAGACCTCGTCGCCCTCGCCGTTCCGGAAGAAGTAGTCCATCGTCTCGCTCGGACGGACGAGCGAGATCTCGACGTCGTTGTTCCACATCAGAAGCTTGCGACCCGACACCTCGTCCCCCTCGGGCTCGTTGCCGAAGGTCTTGAAGTGACGATGCGCGTGCGCGTCGGGCACCCACTCCTTGCGCTCGATCGGCTGGAACGCGCCCAGCTCCTTCACTCGGCAGGGCGAGATCAGGTGGTACAAGATCGACTCGTTGCCGGTGAAGCCCTCGAGGCCCATCACCTCCTCGGTGAGGAGAGTTCCGTTGTCGCGGAACTGGATGTGGCGCTTGCGCGGGACCTCGCCTCGGCTCTGGTACGTCGGCATCGTCAGCGAAGGATAAAGAAGCCTAGGCCGCCTTCGGGCCCACGCGGTTGCGTAGGACGCCGATCCCCTGGATCTCGAGCTCGACGACATCGCCCGGCCGAAGCCACCGGCCGTCGCCGTGCTCGAGGATGCAGCCCGTTCCGACCGTGCCCGAGCCGAGGACGTCGCCGGACCGAAGTCGCGTGTTGCGCCCCGCGTGCGCGACGATCGCGTCCCATGAGTGGTGCATGTCCCCCATGTTCCCGCGCGAGCGCTCCTCGCCGTTCACACGCGCCGTCATCTCCAGGCGCAGGTCGCCGAGCTCGTCGGGCGTGACGACGTACGGCCCGAGGCTCGTCGCGAAGTCCTTGCCCTTCGACGGGCCGAGCCCGATCTTCATCTCGGGGCGCTGGAGATCGCGTGCCGACCAGTCGTTCATGACCGTGAAGCCGCCGATCTGGCCGCCCTTGCCGATCACGACCGCCGCCTCGAGCTCGTAGTCGAGCTCGTTCGTTCCCTCTGGATACGGGATCTCTGCCTCCGGGCCGTAGATCGCGGCCGGGTTCGTGAAGTAGAAGGCCGGGACCTCGTACCACTCGGGAACCATGTCCAGGCCACGCAGGCCGCGCGCAGTCTTGACGTGCTGCTCGAACGCGTAGAAGTCGCGGACCGCGGGTGGGTAGAGGACCGGCGGGCGGAGCTCGACGTCGTCGAGCGCGTACTCGGCGTGCTCACGCGCTTGGCCGCCGCCGGCGAAGAACGACTGGAGCGTTTGCGCGGCGAGCTGGACGACCTTGTCGCCGTCGACGCGGCCTGGCCAGCCTCGCTTGAGGTCGGCTCCCTTCGGGCTGAACATGCACAACTTCATGGCTCGGTGTGCACGCTAACGTCCGCGAGCTCGGGGAGGGCACGGCGAACCTCTTCCTCGACCTCGCTCGCGAGCGCGTGTGCGTCGGCGAGCATGACCTTCGGATTGAGCCCGAGGGTGAGGAACGCGACCGGGCCGTCCTCGGTCTGAAGGAAACGCACCTCGCGAGGAGGAGCCCCGGTTCGACCAGCGACGATGCTCCTGATGCGCTCCGCGTCAGCCTCGACGTTCGCACCCCCGAGCGCGCGCCCGGCGGTCGGCTCACGGAGCGGCTCGAGGTGCGTCTGCACGGAGACGACCTCGGGGACGGCATCGGCGATCGCTTGCTCGACCTGCGACGCCACCTCGTGCGCAGTCTCCAGCGTGAGGTCCGGCGGCAGCTTGAGATGGAGGGCCACCTGGAGCCCGTCGTCGACCGAGACGACACGGATGTTGTGCATCTCCCGGACGCGCGGCACGGTGAGCGCGGCGGCGAGGATCCGCTCACGGAGGGCGGCGTCTTCGGGCGCAGGCTCGACGTGGACGACGACGTCGCTCTCGGGCAGGGCGCTCTGCACGGCGGCCTCGACGGCGTCCGCGGCGGCATGCCCCTGGCCGACGCCCGCATCTGGCGAGACGCCGATGACGACATCGGCGAACACGTGTCCTGCTGCCTGGCGCATGCGGAGCCTGCGAAGCTCGACGCCCGGCTCCACTCCCGCGATCGCCTCCCGGGCGGCGAGCTCGGCATCCGCCGGCACACGATCCATCAGCACATCGACGTTGCGGCGCATGAGCCTGGCGGCCGCGATCAGCACCAGCACGGCGACAAAGAGCGCCGCCGCTGCATCCCCCTGCAACCATCCGGCGCGGGCGAGGAGGAGCCCGAACAGCACGGCCGTCGACCCGGCGAGGTCGCTCCCGAAGTGCAGCGCGTTCGAGGCGAGCGCAGGGCTCCGGTACCGACGTGAGGCGCGCTGTGACACGAGCGTTCGGCTGGCGTCGATCGCGATCACGATCAGCACGACGAGGATCGCGTACCACTTGGGGTCGACGCTCGGCTCCTTGAGCCCGGTCAGAACGGCAAGCGACCGGTACGCGATGTAGAGGCTCGCGAGCACGAGGATCCCCGCCTCTGCGAGCGCCGCGAGATGCTCCGCCTTGCCGTGCCCGTACGGGTGGGCCCGATCCGCCGGACGTCCCGAGACTCCGACTGCGAACAGCGTCAGCAGCGCCGCTACGAGGTCGGTCCCGGAGTGCACTGCCTCCGAGACGAGGCCGAGGCTCCCGCTCGCAAGCCCGGTCGTGAGCTTCAGCGAGATGAGCACGCACGCGGCGACGACCGAGACGAGTGCCGTGCGCCGTTGCGGGCTCATCCCGCGAAGGCTAAGGCGTAACGGTTAGGTCAATACCAGCGGCCGCGGCGGAAGCCGCCGAAGAGCAGGCCGAGGATGATCAGGATGATCCCGAGCCAGAGGCTCCAGACGATGAGGACGATGATCCCGACGATGATCAGGATTGCGCCTATGCCCACTACCCGTCTCCTCTCTTAGAGATTGCCCCGCAAGGCCTGTTCGCGTTCGATTGCTTCGAACAATGCCTTGAAATTGCCTTCTCCAAACCCGCGAGAGCCGTGCCGCTCGATGATCTCGAAGAACAGCGTCGGCCGGTCCTGCGCGGTCTTCGTGAAGATTTGCAGCAGGTACCCCTCCTCGTCGCGATCGGCGAGGATGCCGAGGCGGCGAAGATCTTCGTACTCCACGTCGATCTCGCCGACGCGGTCCTCCAGGTCGTCGTAGTACGCGGTCGGGGTCTTGAGGAACCGCAACCCGCGCTCCTCGAGCTCCTGCACTGTGCCCACGATGTCCTCCGTGGCCAGCGCCACGTGCTGCACTCCCGGCCCGCCGTAGAAGTCGAGGTACTCCTCGATCTGGCTCTTCCGCTTGCCCTCGGCGGGCTCGTTGATCGGGAACTTGATCTTGCCCTCGCCGTCCATCATCACCTTCGACATGAGCGCCGAGTACTCGGTCGAGATCGCCTCGTCCGAGAAGTGGATCAGCTCGGTCATGCCGAACGCCCGCTCGTAGAACTCGACCCAGTGCTCCATGCGGCCGAGCTCGACGTTGCCGACGACGTGGTCGATCACCTGCAGGCCGATTCCAGTCGCCGGCGAACCGTTCTCCGTCGTCGACGTGTAACCGGGGAGGTATGGCCCCGCGTAGTCGTCCCGGTTGACGAACGTGTGGATGTTCTCGCCGTAGGTCGCGATCGCGGCCAGCTCGACCCGGCCGAAGTCGTCCTCGACCCAGTGCGGCTCGACGACGCTCCTCGCGCCGCGCTGAACGGCCTGGCGGTACGCCTCGGTCGCGTTCGGGACCGTGAGCGCGACGTCCTTGACGCCGTCGCCGTGTGAGCAGGCGAAGCGGGTGATCTCGCTGTCGGGACGGAGGCCGCTCGTGAGGACGAGGCGGATGCCGTTCTGATCGAGGACGTACGAGGCGCGGTCGCGGACGCCCGTCTCCGGCCCCGCATACGCGGTCTGCGTGAACCCGAACGCCCGCTCGTAGAAGTACGCAGCCTGCTTCGCGTTGCCGACGTAGAGCTCGAGGTGGTCCCACCCCTTGATCGGCATGAAGTCGGTCGAGCTCATCTCTACCGGATCTTAACGCGCTCTTTGGGGCGCAACGCTCGGCGAGGCCGGCTCCGGCTGCGGCGTGTCGACCTCCTCGCGGAGCGGGACCTGCTTCAGCCAGAGCGCCACGATCACGAGCGTGACGAGGCAGAGCAGCGACGCCGCCAGGAACGCCGGCTGCAGCGCGTTCGCGAGCGACTCCCGCAGGTTCGGCGGCAGCCGATGCACCGATCCGCGGTCGAGGTGCGATCCGGCGGGCAGGCCGTGGTTGACGATCACGCCCATCGCGGTCACACCGAGCGTCGCACCGATCGCACGCGCGGACTGCGTCAATGCCGTCGCCGACCCCATTGCGCGCATCGGGACCTGGTTCTGGACCGCGACCACGAAGACCTGCATCATCATCCCGAGCCCGACACCGGCGACGACCATGTACGCGGCCGCCTGGGCATTCGTCGTCGACGTGTCCATCCGAGAGAGCAGGAAGAGCCCGGTCGCGAGCACGACCGGCCCGACGAGCGCGTTCGGTCGGTAGTGACCGCTGCGGGAGATCCACTGGCCGGAGATCGCGCTGGCGGTGACGGCGCCGAGCATGAACGGAGTCAGGACGACGCCCGAGGAGGTGGCCGAGGTGCCGATGACTCCCTGGACGAAGAGCGGTACGAACGCGATCGTTCCGACCATCGCCATGGCTGACAGGCCGACCGAAGCCACGCCCGCGGCGACGATCGGGTTGCGCAGGAACTCGAACGGCAGGATCGGCTCCTTCGCCCTCCGCTCGACGAACACGAACGCCGTCGTCGAGACGAGCGCGATCGCGAATGCCCCGAGCACCTGGGTCGAGCCCCACGGATGCGTCTCGCCGCCCCAGACGAGCCCGAGCAGGAACGAGCTCGTCCCGATCGCGAGCAGGGTCGCCCCGAGCAGGTCGAGCGAGTGCTCGCGGCGCTCCGTCCGCTTCGGGATCGCGATCGCGATCACGGCCAGGGCGGCTGCACCGACGGGCAGGTTGACGAAGAACACCCAGCGCCAGGTCGTGTGATCGACGATCAGGCCGCCGAGAGCGGGGCCGATGATCGAGCCGGCGGCGAACGTCGCGCCGATCAGGCCCTGGTAGCGACCACGATCGCGCGGCGGGACGATGACACCGACGGTCGCGATCGCGAGGGCGAACAGGCCCCCGGCCCCCGTGCCTTGCACGGCGCGAGCCGCAACGAGCTGGCCCATGCTCTGCGAGAGCCCGCAGAGCACGGAGCCGAAGAGGAAGATCGAGATCGCGACGATGTACAGGAGGCGCCGTCCGTGGATGTCGCCGAGCTTCCCGTACAACGGGACGGTGACCGCCATCGCGAGCACGTAGGCGGTGATCACCCACGAGTAGCTCTCGAGGCCTCCGATGTCGGCGACGATGTGCGGGAGGGCGGTCGCGACGATCGTCTGGTCGAGCGCGGCGAGCAGCAGCGCGACCATGATCGCGCCATAGATCGCCAGGACACGTCCGATCGTGAAGCGATATCCGGGCGGCTTCCGGGCGAGGCGAACACGTAACGAAGCCACTCTCTTTCTACCGTACCCGCTGGCCTTGCCCTCACTCCGCGGGTCCGAGCGGGGGCCGGCGCTCGCGCGAGATGACGATTCCGGCGGCGATCGCGAGGCCGCCGGCGACCTGCACGGCGGTCAGTCGTTCATCGAGGAGGAGCAGCGCGATGATCGCCGCGAGGAACGGCTGGAGGTTGGCGAAGACCGATGCGCGCGACGGCCCGACCCGGTCGATCGCCGTGAACCAGAGCACGTTCGTCAACACGAGCGGGCCGATCACGGCGAAGGCGAATCCGACCCACGCGAGCGCGCCGACGTCGAAGCTCTGGTCTCCGAGTTGCGGCGCGGCGAGCAGCAGTAGCGGGACCGAGACGATGCTGAGGAAGACCGCGCTCAGGCGAAACGGCGAGTAGCGGCGCATGAGCGGCGCGACCGCGACCGAGTAGCCGCCCCAGGTCGCCGCGCCGAGCACGGCGAGCAGGTCGCCGCCGAGGTTCGCGGACACGCTCTGTCCGGAGCCGGCCGTGACGAGGATGACGCCCGCGAAGGAGAGCGAGGCCGCGATCCAGAAGCGCCGGCCGAGCCGTTCGATGCCGACGAGCCGCGAGATGAGCGCCGTGAAGATCGGCAGCGTCCCGAAGAGGAGCGCGGCGGTGGTCGCAGTCGTCAGATCGAGCGCGAACACGAAGCTGAGCTGGTTGACGAGCAGCAGGACGACCGCGAGTGCGACGAGCGGCAGATCGGCGCGCCCGATCCTGAGCGAGCGCTCGCGGGGAAATGTCAGCCCGACGAACACGAGCGCGGCCGCCGTGTAGCGGAGCGACGAGTACGGAAGCGGACGCAGGCCGGAGTCGAGGATGTACTTCGAGACCGTGAAGTTGAGCGCCCAGATGGTGACGGTCAGCAGCAGCATCAGGTCGGCTGCTGACGCCCGGCGCACCGCGAGAACCTAGTTCAATAGTCTTCACGCCGTGGCCGTTCCGACCAGAGACGACGTCGACGCGATCGTCGGTCCGGCGACGCCGCACTTCGCGTATCAGCTCCGCGCGCGCGTCCTGGAGCTCGTCGAGGATCTGCCCGAGAACCACGAGGTGCGCCGCTACGCCGAGGAGAAGGCGGACCTGCTCGACCGCCTCGGCCATGCGTCGTCGAAGGCCGAGCAGGGGCCGCGCGAGTCGGCGACGCGGATCGGCTGGGACACGATTCCGAGCGCGGCTCCGGCCGACAAGCCGCTGAAGTGAGCATCTCAGGCGGGACCGTCTTCGTGACGGGCGGCTCGCGGGGGATCGGCAAGGAGATCGCTCTGCGGTTCGCCGAGCTCGGCGCGGCGCGGGTGGCGATCGGCTACCTGCGGAACGACAAAGCTGCCGAGGCGACCGCGGAGGAGCTACGGGCGAAAGGCGCCGAGCCGGTGCTCGTTCGCGGCAACGTCTCGTCGGAGCGTGTCGCTCGCGAGGTCACGGAGCTCGGCCCGCTCCAGGCGCTCGTGCACAACGCGGCGACCGGGGTCATCCGGCCCGCGCTCGAGACCGAGGACAAGCACTGGGACTGGACGCTCGCTGCCAACGCCCGCGCGCTGCTCTCGCTCACGCGCGCGGCTGCGCCGCAAATGCCCGAAGGCAGCTCGATCGTCGGCATCTCGAGCCTCGGTTCGACGCGCGTGCTCGAGGACTACGTGCTCGTGGGAACGTCGAAAGCCGCGCTCGAGTCGCTCGTCCGCTACCTCGCCGTCGAGCTCGCTGCGCGCGGGATCAGGGTGAACGCCGTTTCGGGCGGAGTCGTCGACACCGAGGCGCTCCAGTACTTCCCGAACAAGGAGCAGATGCTCGAGTGGGGCGCGAAGCGGACGCCTGCAGGGCGCCTCGTCACGCCCGAGGACATCGCAAACGCGGTCCTGTTCCTCTGCTCGCCCGAGGCGGAGATGATCCGCGGCCACGTCCTCGTCGTCGACGGCGGCTTCCTGCTCCCGGCGTAACCCAAGGTTCTTTGTAACAGTCTGTTACAGGGAAAGACGTGCAGCCGAGCGATCAGAACCGCCGCGCCTGGGACGAGATCCATGCCGGCCGGACCCGAGCAGCAGCCGAGCAGCTGCTGATTCCGAAGCCGATCTTCGACCTGATCCCCGCCGTCGAGGGGAAGCACGTCCTCCACCTGCAGTGCGCCACGGGCGAGGCGACCGCGCAGCTCGTCGAGCGCGGCGCGCTCGTGACGGCGGTCGACATCTCCGCCGAGGCGATCGAGATCGCGCGAGAACGGGCGCCTGACGTCGCGTACTACCACGCCGACGTGCACGAGCTGCCGCTCGAGCTCCACCGCGGCCGCTTCGACCTCGTGTTCACGGGCGGAGACGTGCTGTCGACGATCCGCGACCTCGACCAGTGGCTGGCCGGCATCGCGACTGCCTTGAAACCGGGCGGCACGCTGCTCCTCTACGACAGCCATCCGGTCACGGAGCACCTCGACCCGCTCGGCCACTGGCGCGAAAACTACTTCGAGACCTCCGACGAGCGAACGTGGCGCCTCGAGGAGGTCGTCAACGCGGTGATCGAAGCCGGCCTGCGTGTGGCCAGGCTCGCCGAGTTCCAGACGTTCTCCAAGGGCATCCAACGCGACCGGCGGGTGCCGTGGGACTTCGCGCTCCTCGCCGAGAAGCCCACATGAACGAGCCCGAGCGGCGGTCACGCTGCTTCCTCGTCTACGCGCTCGCACCCGAGGGCATGTCCGCTCGCGACGCGAACGACCTGCTCAACCAGTACATCGGCGAGAACGGCCGCGGGCAGATCGTCTCGCACGACCACTTCATCGGGTCCCCGCACGGTGGCTTTGCCGTGTTCGAGGTGCGAGACGAGGACGAGGAGGCGAGGCTCTCCGATCCGGGCCCGCTCGAGGGCTGGCAGATCACGAGCCGCCCGCTCACGTTCTCGCTGACTGCGGTCGGCTTCGTCGCCCAGGCCGACTTCACGCTCAAGAACTACGGCGGAACCTCACTCGCCGAGCTCGAAGAGGCGGAGAAGCCCGGCAAGCGCCTCTGGTGGCAGAAGCCGAAGCACCGGCGCGGTTAGCGTCCTTCACCCGCCCGGGAACGCCTCGACGACGTGATCGCACGAGACGCCTGCGCGTTCGTTTACGAGCACGACGCTGTCGGAATCATCGGCCGTGAGCATCCAGACGAACGTCTCCTCATCGATGAACGCGAACGAACGAAGCCATTCGAGGGCACAGCCTTCTTGTCGCAGCTCGTCGACTGCCGTGCGAAGCCGCGCCGACAACGTCGCCGCGGCCGCCTCGTCGAGGTTCGAGACATAGCTCTCG
>Ga0207674_10000291_pt1 | contig 63446 bp, 62 predicted proteins | sample KBSCornC72_FD_184303 | JGI IMG/M metagenome (GOLD analysis project Ga0207674, IMG submission 184303) | Corn rhizosphere microbial communities from Kellogg Biological Station, Michigan, USA - KBS Corn C7-2 (SPAdes) (version 2) | ecosystem: Host-associated > Plants > Roots > Rhizosphere > Soil ...
GCGGCTAGCGGATTGGTGCCCCTGGTCCGACTCGAACGGACACTCCGGTGAAGGAACTCGATTTTGAGTCGAGCGCGTCTACCATTCCGCCACAGGGGCACGCTGGAGCCTAGCTAGCGGCGGTGCTGGCTCATCGCAATGGCAGCGGAGCATCCGTCGCTTCGCGGCGTTGTGGAGGCATGAAAACAGCCGACTTTTTCGTGGAAAGACTGAAGATTTGGGGCGTCAGGCGAATCTTCGGTTACTCGGGCGACGGTATCAACGGAGTCATTGGCGCGCTGCAGCGCGATCGGACAATCGACTTCATCCAGCCGCGGCACGAGGAAATGGCCGCGTTCATGGCGGTCGCCCATGCCAAGTTCACTGGCGAGCTCGGCGTCTGTCTGGCGACTGGAGGGCCAGGAGCGACCCATCTCATCACGGGCCTCTACGACGCGAAGCTCGACCATATGCCGGTGCTCGCCATCTGCGGCCAGGCGGAAGCGACGGTACGCGGCGGAAGCTATCAACAGGAACTGAACCTCGATCGAATGTTCGCCGACGTGGCCGAATATGTGCAGGAGGTAACGCATCCAGCACAGCTGCCACATGTGATCGACCGGGCCATTCGCCTTGCCCTTGCCCGCCGTGGCCCCTCCGTCGTCATCATTCCGAAGGATGTTCAGGAGCAGGCGTTCGAAGCGCCGAAGCGAGCGCATGGCTTCACGCGGTCGGGACCCGGATACTCGCGGCCGGCGGTAGTTCCTTCGCAAGCCGAGCTTCGCAAGGCAGCAAGCATCCTCAACGCGGGCGAAAAGGTCGCTATCCTTATCGGCGCGGGCGCAGCCGAAGCCGTCGACGAAGTGATCGCGGTTGCAGAAACGCTCTGTGCTGGTGTTGCCAAAGCGCTATTGGGCAAGTCCGTGCTGCCTGACGAGCTACCGTTCGTCACCGGCTGCATCGGTCTGCTCGGGACGCGGCCAAGCTCCGATCTGATGAACGGCTGCGACACGTTGCTAATCGTCGGCAGCGGCTTTCCCTGGTCCGAGTTCCTCCCGAAGAACGGCCAAGCGCGAGCAGTGCAGATCGACGTCGATCCGGCGATGCTCTCGCTCCGCTATCCGTGCGAAGTGAACCTCCACGGAACTGCGCGCGAGACGCTCGAGCTGCTCCTGCCGTTGCTCAAGCGAAAAGCCGATCGCTCATGGCGCGAACAGGTCGAGCAATGGCTGAGCCAATGGTGGGACACGCTCGAAGCGCGGGCGATGACAAAGGCGCATCCGGTCAACCCGCAGCGGGTCGTCTGGGAGATGTCCCCTCGCCTACCCGAGAACGCGATCGTCACCAGCGACAGCGGATCCTGCGCCAACTGGTACGCCCGCGATTATCGCGTGAAGCGCGGTCAACTGGCGTCTCTGTCGGGCGGGTTGGCATCGATGGGCGCGGCGGTGCCTTACGCGATCGGGGCCAAGCTCGCGCACCCGGACCGGCCCGTCATCGCGCTGATAGGCGATGGCGCGATGCAGATGAACAATATGGCGGAGCTCATCACCGCCGCGAAATATATGGACCGCTGGGCGGACAAACGGCTGGTCACCTGTGTCTTCAATAACCAGGATCTGAACGAAGTGACGTGGGAGCAGCGCGTGATGAACGGCAATCCGCGTTTCGACGCGAGCCAGGATATCCCTGACGTACGCTACTCACAATTCGCCGAGCTGATCGGCCTCAAGGGCATTTACGTCGACGATCCAAACGACCTCGGCGCGGCTTGGGATGACGCCCTGTCAGCCGACCGTCCAGTCGTACTCGAAGTGAAGACCGATCCCGAGATCGCGCCATTGCCGCCGCACATCAGCTTCAAGGAAGCCAAGCAATTCATATTTTCGATGGCCAAGGACGAGGATGCCGGCCATGTCATCGCAGACACGGCCCGTCAGGTCATCAACAAGGTTCTGCACCGCGAGGGCGCGGACTAGTATCGCGGAGCTTGCCGGCGGTAGCTTAGCGCCTCGGCGACGTGGATTCGGCCGACCTGCTCGGCGACAGCAAGGTCGGCGATTGTACGGGCGACACGGATAACCGCGTGAAATCCCCGGACGGACAGGCGCATCGAGGCCGGGGCTGCGCGCACGCTCGCGACTTTCGGCCACTGCCTTGTCGGCGAGTCCGACAATGGTGAACTTGAGCAGGCCGGGCGTCGCTGTCTCTGAACCTCGACAGCACGGACTTCGAGGCCGAGGTAAGCGACTGTGGCGATGGTCGCGGCCACTAAAGGTAGTCCCGTCATTCCCGCGGAACCGGGAACCTGGGTTCTTCTTTGATTGGCTGGGGGGATGACGACGACAAAGGACGAGTGGGGGCAGACTTCCCCTAGCTCGGCGGAGCGAAGCTAAACCGCTTCGGAGCTTTCCCGCAAGGCCGCTTGCGCGAACCGCCGTCCACAACCACATCCGGGCGATGATTACCCGTGCGCAGTGGCGGAGGTTCGTCGACCACCCAGTCGTAGAATGGACTATGTTCGTGGTCGGAGTTCTGCTCATCATCGCCGCGTTTGCGGTGGGATGGCTTCCTGGTCCCGGCGGAGTGTTCTTCGGCGTGCCGGGCCTCATACTTATCCTCAAATCCAGCACATGGGCGCGCCGTCACTACGTGAAGGTGAAGCGATGGGAAGGCGCGCACGCCCCGAAAGTGTTCAAGTGGCGAGTGACTCCAGGGCGGTGGGCGGATTTGGCGTTACGACGGCGAAGCGCGCTTCGCCGAGAGCGGCTCCGCAAGGAACGTGAGCAGCTCGCCAAAGCCGAACAATCAGGGCCCAGCAATTGACTTGGGCACGCCCCTCTACTATCGGCGTGCACGACAGCGGCTGCCTCAGGGGCGGCCCTTTTTCTTTGAATTCGAACTAAAGGCATGAGCGATGAAGCGCACCTTCCAGCCGAGCAATCTCGTCCGCAAACGGCGTCACGGGTTCCGCAGCCGCATGGCGACCGTGGGCGGGCGCAAGGTGCTGAACGCCCGCCGCGCGCGCGGCCGCAAGAAGCTCAGCGCCTAGTCACGATCAAGAAGCGCGCTGATTTCGTCGCCGCCAACGGCGGCTTGCGCGCGACCACCCCCGGCTTCATCCTGCTCGTCCGCGATCGGCAAGATGTGGATGCTGTGATGCGCGTCGGTTTTACGGTCACCAAGAAAATCGGCGGCGCCGTCGTCCGTAACCGAATGAAGCGCCGCTTCCGCGCGCTCGCCCGCGAAATCGTGCCCGCCAAGGGAGTTGCCGGCGCCGACCATGTGATGATCGGCCGCGCCAAAGGCATCGAGCGCGAATTCAGCCTGCTCCGTTCGGAGCTCGCGAGCGCACTCGACAAGCTGCGCAGGCAATGATCGGCCGCGCCATGATCCTGATCGCCAGGGGGTGGCAGAAGGGCCCGTCAAAGGTCCTTCCGCCGAGCTGCCGCTATCAACCGAGCTGCTCGGCCTATGCGATCACTGCAATAGAACGCTATGGGGCCGCGCGCGGAGGATGGATGGCATTAAAACGCATTCTCCGCTGCCACCCCTGGGGTGGACAAGGCTACGACCCAGTACCGTGAGGATCGAAAACAAGTGAACGATAGTAAGAATTTGATCCTCGCCGTGGTGCTGAGCGCGCTCGTGCTGCTCGGCTGGACCTGGGCTGCCAACAAATATTTCCCGGCCGCGAACCCACCGAGCACCAAAGTCGTGAATGGCAAGCAGCAACCCCTGCCCCAGCCGAACGCGCAACCGTCAGCGCCGTCCACGCCAAAGGCGCTGCAGACCGTTTCGGCCGCGCTTGCCTCGGGCCCACGAGTCAGCATCCGTACGCCATCGCTGCTCGGTTCGATCAATCTCAAGGGCGCGCAGATCGATGATCTGCTGCTGCTGAGGCAAAGGCAGACGATCGCGAAGAATTCGCCTCCGGTACGGCTCTTTTCGCCGCTCGGCGCACCGGGCGCCTACATCGCCCAGTTCGGCTGGACCGCGCTGAGCGGGCAGGCTCCCGCCCTGGATGCGCAATGGACCGCAGACAGCCAGCTGCTGTCGCCGGGAAGGCCGGTGACGCTAACTACCCAGACCCCGGACGGAACGAACTACCGGATCAAGATCGCGGTCGATGACGGCTATCTGTTCACGGTCCAGCAGAGCGTCACCAACGCTTCGGAGCAGCCGCTCAGCATTCGCCCGATCGGGCTCGTGAGCCGCGCCGAAAAATCGCATGATCCCGACAGCTGGACTAATCACGTCGGGCCGATCGGCCTGTTCGGCGGCAAGGCGGACTACAGCGTCGATTTCAAGACGCTCGATGAGAAGGGACCGCAACCCTTCAACAATGTCGCGGGCTGGCTCGGCTTTACCGACAAATATTGGTTGTCTGCGCTCGTCCCGCAGGCGTCCATGAGCGCCGACTTCCGGCGCAGTCCGTCAGGCGGCTATCAGGCCGACTATGCGCTCGCGCCGGCTAATGTCGCCGCCGGCCAGACAGTGACGACCGAAACGCGCCTGTTCGCCGGAGCGAAGGAGAAGGAGTGGCTCGACCGCTATGAGGATCAAGGCATCACCAAGATTTCCAAGTCGATCGACTGGGGCTGGTTCGAATGGTTCATGCGCCCGATCTTCAATCTTCTGGTATGGCTGTTCCACACCGTCGGTAATTTCGGCGTTGCGATCATCTGCCTGACGTTGATCGTCCGCGCGATCATGTTCCCGATCGCTCAGAAGCAGTTCCAGTCCATGGCGGCGATGCGCAAGCTGCAGCCAAAAATGAAGGCGCTCCAGGAGCGGTTCAAGGATGATAAGGCGCGGCAGCAGCAGGAAATCCTGAAGCTCTATCAGGCCGAGAAGGTGAATCCTGCGGCGGGCTGCCTTCCCATCCTCCTCCAGATCCCGGTCTTCTACGCGCTGTACAAGGTGCTGCTGGTCAGCGTCGAAATGCGCCACCAGCCCTTCGTCGGCTGGATCAAGGATCTCTCCGCCGCCGACCCGCTGACGCCGGTGAACCTGTTCGGCCTGCTCCACTTCACGCCGCCGCAGATGCTCGCCATCGGCGTCCTGCCGATCCTTGTCGGAGCGACCCAGTGGCTATCGATGAAATTGAACCCGCAGCCGATGGACCCGGCACAGGCGCAGGTGTTCGCGATCATGCCCTGGTTCTTGGTGTTCGTCATGGCGCCGTTCGCCGCCGGGCTGCAGCTCTACTGGATTACGAACAACCTGCTTACGGTCGCCCAGCAGTCTTTCCTCTACCGCAAGTACGGGCTCCATTTCTCGGACACGCACCCGGTTCACACATGAGCGAGGCACTCGACCTGGAGCTAGCGGAAACGGCGCGAAAATTGTTCGCGGGGCCGATCGAGTTCCTGAAGTCCGCGCCCGAACTCCAGTTTCTACCCGATCCGGACGTGCCGGAGATCGCGTTCGCCGGCCGGTCGAACGTTGGCAAGAGCTCGCTCCTCAATGCGCTCACCAATCGCAAGGGGCTCGCGCGCACTTCGAACACGCCGGGGCGGACGCAGGAGCTCAACTTCTTCGATGTCGGCGCACCGCTTCAGATGCGCCTCGTCGATATGCCGGGCTACGGGTTTGCCGAGGCTCCAAAGGACCTCGTCAGGCGCTGGCGATTCTTGGTGAACGACTATCTGCGCGGCCGGACGGTGTTGAAGCGTGCACTGGTGCTCATCGATGCGCGGCACGGGCTGAAGGATGTGGATCGCGAGGTGATGCGCATGCTCGATGACGCGGCAGTCAGCTATCACATCGTGCTCACCAAAGCCGACAAGGTAAAGCCCGCCGCACTCGGGGCTCTCTACGAAGCAACGCTCACGGAAGCTGCGAAACACCCCGCCGCCCATCCGGCGATCTTCACCACGTCGAGCGAAACCGGTAGCGGCATCGCCGAGTTACGGACAGCAATCCTCGAAGCCGCGTCCTGAGGGAGAGAATGTGTTCAAGCTGATCATCGGCAATCGCGCATATTCGAGCTGGTCGATGCGCGGCTGGCTCGCGTGCAAGCAATCGGACGAAGAGTTCGAAGAGCTGGTCGTGCCGATGTTCGACGCCGACTGGGAGAAGCGCCGTGAAGGCGACGAGTTCGCGCCCTCGCTCGGCAAGGTGCCGATCCTGTGGGACGGCGAGATAGTCGTGTGGGACAGCCTGGCGATCGTCGAGTTCCTTGCCGACCGCTATGGTGACGCGCTCTATTGGCCGGAAGACGAAGGCGCCCGTGCTGTCGCCCGATCGATGGCAGCAGAAATGCACTCCGGCTTTGCCAATCTCCGCCGTGAGCTGCCGATGAACGTTCGAAAGAGCTTCCCGCCGAAAACCCTCACGGAGCCGGTGCGCGAGGAGATCGATCGGATTCTCCAGCTTTGGGCGCAGGCGCGCGCCCGCTTCGGCGGAACTGGCGATTTCCTGTTCGGCGACTGGTGTGCAGCTGACATCATGTACGCGCCCGTGGTCACGCGTTTCGTCACCTATGGAGTGGCGGTTCCGAGCTACGCCGGCGTCTATATGAAGCACGTCCTGTCCCACCCGCACGTCGGCGAATGGATCGACAAGGCCCAGGATGAGCCGTGGGTGATCGAATCCGTCGAACGCGCAGCTGCTTAGTACGGTGTCCCGTCCTTGTGGACGAATCCGTCCTCGACGGTCCACATCATGTCTATGTCAGAATAGGAGCCGCCGAGCTCCTTGCCCGCGCTGACGCAGACGAAGCTGCACTGCTCGGCGCCGCGATTGATCAGATGATGGCCGTTGCGCACGCCCTTGGGCCAGGCCGCGACATCGCCGGGTGAAAGCACGATCTCGCTGCCGTCTTCGACCAAAACGGCACTGCCTGACAACATGACGAGCAACTCGTCCTCGCCCTCGTGCCAGTGGCGCTGGCTCGACCATGCGCCGGGCTCCAGCACGACGTGCCTTGCGCCGAGCTCGCTCAGGCCAGCTGCCTCGCCCACCTTGCGCTGCCAGCGGCCGGCGACGGGCTCATTGAAGGGCGGCGGATAGCCCGTGCGATTGGTTGGCTCGAGCGCTTCCAGGTCGACCTTGGGCATCTGCGTTTCCTTTGCTAGTCGGCGGCAATGTCGGTCGACTCCATCGCGCTTGCTGAGGCGCTGATCAATGTCCCGAGCGTCACGCCCGCAAGCGGCGAGGTGTTCAATGTGCTCGAGGCGGCGCTGACGCCGCTCGGCTTCACCTGCCATCGCTGGGTCCTGGGCGAGCCGCCGGATGGGCCGACCGAGAATATGGTCGCGATCCGAGGCCAAGGCGGGCCCCATTTCGGCTTTGCCGGACATCTTGACGTCGTTCCGCCTGGCGAGGGCTGGAACGGTGACCCCTTCGCCGCCCATGTTCTTGATGGCGCCCTGGTCGGCCGCGGCGCGAACGACATGAAGAGCGCGATTGCCGCCTATGTCGCGGCGATTTCACGCCTCGACGAAGCTCGCGGCACCCTCTCGCTGCTGATCACCGGCGACGAGGAAGGCTATGCCACCTACGGCACGCCGCGGATCATCGACTGGCTGAACGAGCGGCAGATCCGCCCGGACATGATCCTGATTGGCGAGCCGACCTCGGTCGATCGTCTCGGGGACACCGTCAAAATCGGCCGCCGCGGCTCGGTCAACATGTGGATTGAGGTTCCCGGTACTCAAGGCCACGTCGCTTACCCACATCGCGCCGACAACCCGGTGCCGAAGCTCGCTCGAGTGATCGCGGCGCTCGATTCGGTGCATCTCGACGACGGCACGGAGGTGTTCCCGCCGTCGAATCTCGAATTTACCGCGATTTCCACCCCGACCAGCGCTAGCAACGTCATTCCGGGGGCTGCAACGGCGCAACTCAACATCCGTTTCAACAATCTACACAAAGCCGCCGACTTGATCGACCTGGTCAAGGAGATTGTGGGACACGAGGCTCCTGGATCGACTGTGACCGCACGGATTTCGGGCGAGGCTTTCCTGACGCCGCCTGGGCCGCTTTACGACGTGATTGTCGAAGCAATCGAGGAAGAGACGGGTACCAAACCCGAGCTCTCGACGAGCGGCGGCACATCCGACGGCCGCTTCCTGATCCAGCTCTGCCCCGTCGTTGATTTTGGCCTACCCAACGCAACGATGCACAAGGTAGGCGAATGCGCGGCGGTAGAGGACATCCGCTCACTGTCACGAATCTACGAGCGGATCGCGCGTAAAGTGCTCGCGGAACGGCCAAAGCGCCAATAGGGCTGTTTTTATGCGCGATTCGCTCGATTCTGTTGGCCCGGCGAAACCAAGCCCTGGCTGCTCGGCCGGACAGCTTGTGCCGACAACGACACCAGGAACCTACGTCAATCCGGTTCTCGACGCCGATTTCCCCGACCCCGCGGTGATCCTCGCGCCGGATGGATTCTATTACGCCTACGCAACGCAGACCCTTCGTGATGGCCACTGGGTCAACATTCAGGTCGCGCGATCGAAGGACCTCGTCCACTGGGAGCACCTCGGCGACGCGCTGCCGGAAAAGCCGAGCTGGGCAAAAGAGACGCAGGACTTCTGGGCGCCGTTCGTGCTCAAGGACGGCGAACGTTACATCATGTATTATTCAGCGACCCCAGACGTCTGCCATGAGCCCGAGCGTGGGCATTGCCTCGCCGTCGCGACATCCTCGTCTCCCGCCGGGCCGTTCGTCGACATGGGCTTGCCGCTGCTGCTGGGCATGGGCTTCGAATATATCGATCCGATGGCCTATGACGATCCGGTCGCCGGCAAGCGCCTGCTTTACTGGGGATCGGGCTTCCAGCCGATCAAGGTCCAAGAGCTGGCCGAGGACCGAATCTCCTTCGCTCCGGGAAGCACCCCGATCGATCTCGTTTGGCCGAACGGCAAGAACGGCGGCTTCCCCAGGCTCGTCGAAGCCGCCTGGGTGATCCGCCACGACGAATTCTATTATCTCTTCTATTCGGGCGATAACTGTTGCGGACCTGACGCTGAATACGGCGTCATGGTTGCGCGCTCGAAAAGCGCGACGGGCCCGTTCGAAACGCTCGAGCAGGCCAAAGGCGTCCCGCACAGCCTGATGCTGTTCAAGAGCGAGCGCTGGCTGGCCCCCGGCCATAATTCGATCGTGACCGACAAAGCTGGCCAAGTGTGGATTATCTATCACGCGATCGACGTGAACCGCCCCAGGCAGCGGCAGGAGGACGAAGACAACAGCCGCCGGATCCTGCTGATCGACAAGATCGAATGGAAGGATGGCTGGCCACACGTGGGGACCCCGTCGGACGAAGCGCAGCCGGCACCCATCGCCTAGGACCTTGCTCCGCCCGCTACCGCCACGCGCTCGCGGCGGGACTTGGCGAAGAGGTCGCGCTGCATCTCGAACTCCGCGAGCAGGCTTTGGTCCACATGTCGGCTGCCGTCTGCAACGACCGTAGACAGAAGCCCTGTTTCGGCGTGCCGTGAATTGTCCCAGCCGGGATAGGCAGTGATCGGATACCAGCAGATGCCACTGATGTCGGCTCCGCGTTCAATCGCCTCGCGAACCTCGTTGCAGATGTAGTGGAGCCAGGACGACTTGCCCGATCCCTCGGCACCAGTCTCCGAGAGGAACATTGGCTTGCCGTATCGCTCCGCCATCTCGACGAGCATGTCGGCGAGGCGTCGGTATTCATGGTGGCCCATCGGGATCGTCGGGCCTTTCCAATACCATTGGTTGTGCGGATAGAAATTCCATCCGACCACGTCGACCAGTGACGGGTCTCCGCCAAGTTCGGGCCTCGCCATGCCCATAATCCAATCATAGGCCTCATACATGCCCTGAAGGTTCGCCTTGGCGCCGCGTATGGTCTGGCGGCGCTGATCGTGCGGGGCGATGTGGATCAACGGCTCCGCCCAGACGATCGTCGCTTTCGGCCAGCGCTGCTTGATTGCTCTTGAAGCGGTGATCGCCGTCTTGACGAGCTGGTCCTTCATCCAGCCGCGCCGGCCCGGTCCGACGGGTGGGAAATAGCCGTCGTCAACTGCCCAAGAAAGGAAGTTGATCTCGTTCAAGGGGCAGACGAGCGGTGGCCGGCCACTGACCGACTGCTGCACTTCCAAAGCAGCTAAAGCGAAATCAGTGAAGCGATCCGGGAAATCCTCAGCGGCCTGATCGACGCAATCGGGCGAGCCGTAATGGAAGAGGTCCCAGCTGATCTGGACGCCCACGCTCTCGGCCGCATCTAGCATCCGCATCCAGCTCGACCAATCGTACTGCCCCGGCACCTTCTCGATCAGGTGCCACCTCAAGCCGTCACGAAGCGTCCGGAAACCGAGCTCGTGGCATTGGCGATAATCGTTCAGCGCGTGCTTGTCGTGCGCGGTCGCCTTGATAAGGTCGAGGCGCACTCCGTCCTTCCGCCTGTGCGACGAGCATTCGAATCCGGCCTGGAAGAAGCTGTCGAAGGTAAAGACCATCATGCCCCTTTTTGGATACCCACTGGCCGAACGAACGCCCGGAACGGCAAAGGGTTCTCCCTCTCACCGTCACCGCAGTATCAGAAGGTCGGATTTGAAGCGTTTTAGGCGACCGACTTCGCCTCGCGCCCGCGAGCATTGCTGGTCCAGTTGAGAAACTCATTCTCGAACATCGCAGCCGCGAAGACATAGCCCTGGACAATGTCGCAGCCCATGGCGCGCAGAATGTCGGCCTGCGCGACCGTCTCGACCGCTTCGGCGACGATCTCGCAATCGACGCCTTTGATCAGCTGGATCACTGCCTGAACGATCACGCGCGCCTTCTCGCTAGTCTCGATGTCCGCGATCAGCGACGGGTCCAACTTCACGCGATCGAGCGGCATAGAGCGCAGCCGCGCAAGATTTGAATAGCCGGTCCCGAAATCGTCAATGGCAACGCACGCGCCGTCGGCGCGAAGCGCTGCGATTTCCTCGAGCACCGGAGCGCTGACTTCCATTGCGGCGCTTTCGGTGAATTCGAGCTCGATCACGGACAGCGGCACGCCGGCGTCGGCGAAAGTCTGGCGCAATTTGGCGAAGAAGTCTGGGCGTTCGACCTGCCGGGGGCTGATGTTGAAGGCCAGGCGACCGTCAAACCCGTCGCGAAGCCAGCTCCCAAGCGTCGCCGCGACTTCCCCGACGACCCACTCACCGATCTCGGCGATGAGGCCGGTACGCTCGGCAACCGGAATGAAGGTCGCGGGCATCCGCAAGCCCTCGCGGGGGTGGTTCCACCGCAGCAGCGCTTCGGCTCCGGCCACTTCGCCGGTCACGAGGCTCATCTGAGGCTGGAACGCGAGCACAAATTCGTCCCGCTGGACAGCTTCGGTCAGCGCCTTTTCGGTGTCGACGCGCTCCTGGTGCTCGGCAGCAAGCTCGGCGCTGAAGAGGCAATGCTGTCCGCCGCCGCTCTGCTTGGCGCGGTACATTGCGATATCCGCCGCGCGCATCAGCGCCTCAATGCTCGCACCATGGTCAGGCGAGATTGCGACTCCGATCGACGCGCCAATGTCGACGCTGTGCGAGCAAAGCTCGAATGGCTCGGAAATCGCGAGTGCAATCCGGCGCGCCACGCGCTCAATCTCGGCGACCGTTTCGATGTCGGGGAAGAAAATCGTGAACTCGTCACCCGCAAGGCGAGCAAGCAGCGGCCGAGTGCGCGCACTGCCGTTATACTCAGCGTTGACGACCACACGCAGCCGGTTGGCGACCATGATCAGCAGCTGGTCGCCGCGCGCATGGCCCAGGCTGTCGTTGACCATCTTGAAACGGTCGAGGTCGACAAACAGCATCGCGCACTTGGCGCCATCGGCCACGTCGCAAATGAGCTTGTCGGCTTCAGAGCGGAAATGGAGGCGGTTCGGCAGCGATGTCACCGGATCGTACATGCCCAGCGCATGGGCGTTCTCGATCGAGGCGCGAACCTCGGCGAACAGACTGTCAACCGCCGCCGCGAGCTTGGGCATATTCTCCTTCACGGAAGCTGGAGCGGGCGAGGTGAGGTCGCCGTCCTCCACGGCCATGAGTCGCTCGCCGAGGGCAGCAAGCGCGCGGGCGCTCTCGCTGTTCGGCCTCTCCGAGGCGATGTAGCTGACCAGCAGGCAGAACGCGCCGGCGACCAGCGCAGCCACGATCTTCTGATCGAACTCCGTGAGGTAGAGGAGCGCGATCAGCGAAAACAGGAAGGAGGCAACACCCGCGGCACCGGACAGGATCGCGTTGCTGATCTTCTGGGCCGTGCCTGCGGTCATCTCGCCTGTTGCGCCTTTCGGCGGAAACTCTCCGCCTGCGCACTCGCGGTAATGATTTGAGGTTAAGAAATAGTCATCGGCACTGCGGCCGTTTCAAAATGAGATAAAGGCTGCCTCCGCCTCCATGGCGCTGGTGCGCTCCGCGCACGGCGGCAATGTTGCTGGCATGGCGCGAGGCGGCGAGCCAGTCGTGAACGGCAGCACGGATGCGCCCGCGTTGGATTGGTGGTTCGCCATGACGATGATGGCCGGTAATCAGCAAGATCACCCTGTCTCCCCGCGCGATCGCCTGCTCGAGACCGCAATCGATGGCGGCCCAGGCTGTATCGAGAGTCATTCCGTGAAGATCGATCAAGCGGTCGGGCACGATGGCTCCGCCGCGCAGTCGCTTGTCCCAGCTGCCGTCGAGCGTCCGCTCGCCAAGTGGAATGCGCCTGGCGGGAGCGACTGCAGCTGGCCTAATTACAGGCGAGCTCGTCTTCGGCCGGGTAAATTTGTTCGGCTTTTCAACGGTTTCGCTTGCTAGTTTCGTACGCGATAGCGGGCGGATGGTGGAGGCGACGCGCCCCCACAGCTCGGCCTCCTCAGGGCTGAGCGAGCGCACGCGCAGCAACGCCCTTGGGTACGAGGATCAGCGCTTCGCCCGAGGCCGACATGCCGCCGGCGATTGCGACGGCGTCGGGCCCCGCGCCCCAGAATGTATCGAACCGGTTCGGCCCCTTGATCGCGCCGCCGGTATCCTGCGCCACCCACAGCCCGTCGACCTCTGGCCGATCCGCCTTGTGAATGTAGATCGGCGCGCCGAGAGGGGTGTAGTTCGGATCCGCGGCAACACTGCCGCGCGGAGTTACCGGAACACCAAGCGCACCGAGCGGACCGGGGCCCGTCAGCTCCTTGAAAAAGACGTACGATAGGTTCTCCCGCATCAGTTCCCGTCCCTGGTCGGGATTGGCGCGGATCCAGTCCCTGATCGCCTGCATGTTGGCGCCGCCGGGCGGAAGGATACCACGGTCGCGTAGCAGCCGGCCAATGGCGACATAGTCACGGCCGTTCTGGCCGGCGTAGCCGATCCGCATGATTGTGCCGTCGTCGAGCCGGATACGCCCGGAGCCCTGGATCTCGAGGAAGAATAGGTCGACAGGATCCTTCGCCCAGGCAAGCTCCAGCCCCTTCCCCGCCAGGGCTCCGTCTTCGATCTCCGCGCGCGTATAATAGAGAACGCAGGTGGCGGTCGCGTCGATGCGGCCACGGCCCGCCGTCCCGTCCGGTTTGGTGCAGCGGACCAAATCGGGTGGGAGCCGATAGATGGGGATGTAGCCGGGCTGCGAGCGCCGCGATCCTTCGATCTCTGGTTCGTAATAGCCAGTCGCGAAGGCGCGGCCGTCGCCGACCTTCACCCAATCGAAGCCGTAGTAAAAGAAGCCCGGCGCGAAGCTCGAGTCGAGGCTCGCAGCTTGAGCGCACAGGGGCTGCCAGTCGCTTCCCTGTGTCAGGCCGGAAGCATCAACGCGCGTAGTCACAGACGGGCAACTGATGCGGAACGCTGCGAGTGCCCGCGCCGCTTCGTCCTGCTTCAGCACGCGCGGAGCTTCGAGTTTCAAGCCCGTTTCGACAGCGTTCCGCCCTACCGGCAAGGGTGGTGGGGCTGGTGTAGGCGCTGGTGCCGGCGTCGGTTGCGGCGTTGGTGAGACAGTAGTCACAGGCGGCGGAGCCGGTCTGGTGGCGCAGGCTGACAGTAGGACGAGGCATGCCGCCGTAGCGGCCTTAGCTAGCAGCCTCACTCTTCCTCGTCGGTCTCGACCAGCACCCAATTGGGGTCGCGCGAACCGGTGTCCCGGCGGAAGGTCCAGAGGTCGCGGGTTTGCACAGCGTCGCTCAGCGACCCGGCGACGACCTGCCCTTGTGAATTGCGGGTCACGGCAGCGATATCCGCCTCGAACCGAACCGTAATCGCAGCAACTCCCCGCTCGAGAGTCGCCTCGGAGATCACAGCCTGATCAATGGTCACCAGACGATTGTCGAGTTTCAGACCATCTTTCTGGCGCTGCTCGACGGCCGCCGCGAATGCTTCAGAGACGTGCGGGTCCACATGAGACCGCAGCGCGTCGAGATCGCCTTTCCAGAAGGCTTCGAGGATCATCCGGTAGGCCGATTTGGCGCCGTCGAGAAAACGGGCGACGTCGAAGTTCGGGTCAGCTGCGAGGATCGCGCGAACCCCGGGACCCGCCGTCGGAACAAAGGCCATGTCACCGGTCTCGGCGGGTGCAGGCTGCGCGACCGGCGGCCGAGCTACCGGCGGTGCGGCGCGCGCGTCCGACTCCGCGGGCTTCAGAATCGGCTGTTGCTCATGACCAGTGCGCTCGCCGAGCACGCTGTAAAGGCGGAGCCCGATGAAGAGGGCAACCAGGGCAAGGATGACGATGACGGTCAATTTGGTGTCCTATGTGTCTCAAGCGCCAACATAGTGCGCTTAAGGTAAATATTCCAACACCGCACAACGCACGAGGGCGCCATTGCGCCTCATAAAGGCGGCTGCTAGGCGCACGGCCCTGAAACGCCACTCCTATCCAGGCGTCTCCAACACATCACAAGAATCTGTAAGGACAGCATTAAATGGCGGACCAGGAAGCCAATTCGGGCGGCAACGGCGCAGGCGACGACAGCCAGCCGCAAGTTTCGATTCTCGCGCAATATGTGAAGGACCTTTCGGTCGAGAATCCGAGCGCTCCGCAAGTCTATTCCTGGCAGGTCCAGCCAAGCCTCGATGTGCAGTTCAACCTCAATGTCCAGGGCGCCGGCGAGGGCGTTCATGAGGTCACGCTGAAGTTCGACATTTCCGCCCGCTCGGACAATGGCGTCCATTTCGTCGTGGACCTGAGCTACGCCGGGCTATTCGCGATCCGCAATGTGCCGGAGGAGGCCCTTCCCCCCTTTCTGCTGATCGAAGCCCCGCGGCTGCTCTTTCCCTTTGCCCGCCAGGTGATTTCAGAAGCCGTATCGAACACTGGTTTTCCGCCGCTGATGCTCGATCCGATCGATTTCGCCGCGGCCTATATGGCGCAGGTTGATGTCGCCCAGCAGCAGGAGATCGGCGGCGGCGGAGGCGGGACCGAACCGGCGCCGAGCGAAGCCTGACCCGCTCAGCCGGGACGAATCTTCAATGAACCTGATCAAATCGACCGGCACGATCGGCGGACTGACGATGATCAGCCGCATCGCCGGCTTCGCACGCGAGATGATCATGGCGCGTGTGCTCGGAGCGACCTGGTACACGGACGCATTCCTGATTGCCTTCCGGCTACCGAACACATTCCGGCGCCTCTTTGGTGAGGGTGCCTTCTCGGCAGGCTTCGTGCCGCTCTACAGCCAGCGGCTACAGTCGGGCGGTGAGGGTGAAGCAAAGCGCTTCTCAGAGGAAGTGCTCGCAGTCTTCCTGCCTACCCTGATCATCTTCACGCTGGTGTTCGAAATCGGGATGCCACTGCTGGTTGCGTTCATGGGCCATTATCAGGGCTACAGACTTGAGTTCGCGACCTTCCTCAGCCGCATCACTTTCCCTTATTTGTTGCTGATCAGCCTGGTGTCCCTGTTTTCAGGAATCCTGAACAGTATCGCCCGGTTCACAGCTGCGGCCTTCGCGCCCGCACTGCTCAACGTTGCAATGCTGATTGCGCTGATCGCGGTGCCAAGCGGCGGCGAAGCGACCGCAACCGCGGTAGCGGTCGCGGTTACCGCAGGTGGGGTGCTTCAGCTGGCGTTGCTGATGGCAGCGTGCAAGCGTGCGGGGATCGTGCTCAAGATCCGCCGTCCGCGCCTGACGAGCGGCGTTCGGCAATTCATCAGGGTGGTCATTCCCGCCACGCTCGGCGCGGGCGTGTACCAAATCAGTGTCCTCATCGACGTCTACTTCCTCAGCGGCATCGGTACGGGCGCCGTAAGCCACTTCAACTATGCGGACCGGCTCAATCAGCTGCCGCTCGGAGTCGTCGGGGCCGCCCTTGGCACAGCAATCCTCCCCCAGGTGAGCCGGCATGTGGATAAAGGTGAAGATGCGGAGGCTGCGAAGGTCCAAGGACAGGCTGCGGAGCTAGCCATGCTCCTATGCCTACCGGCAGCGATCGCGCTTTCGGTAACTGCCCTGCCCCTGATCACGGCAATTTTCGAACAGGGACGCTTTAGCGCGGCGGACGCGCACTCGACGGCGGTGTGCCTGTCGCTGATCGCGTTGGGCCTGCCAGCCTATGTGTTGGTAAAAGTCCTCACTCCGGGATTCTATGCACGCCGCGACACCGCGACGCCGGTGAAAACTGCGGTCGTCGTTTTGGTCGCGAATATTGCGCTCAACTTCGCGCTAATCCCTCCCTTTGGCATCGGCGGGCTGGCCGCAGCGGTGGCGCTCAGCTCGTGGCTCAACTGCACGATCCTCTACGTGATCCTCCACAAGCGCGGCCATTTCCGCCTCGAGGCCTGGCTCGTCTCGCGCGTCGCTCGCCAGCTGGTCGCTGGGCTTGCGATGGCGGCGGCGCTTTATGGACTACAGTTGGTCCTCGCCAGCTGGTTCGATCGTGGAGCCCTGCGCTACATCGCGGTAGCGATTCTGGTTGGCGCCGGGCTTGCTGTCTATTTCCCGCTGGTCTGGATTCTCGGAGGCACCGATCGCGAAGAATTGAAATCGCTGCTTCGGCGTCGGAGGCCCTACACAGATGCCGCCTGAGAAGACTCCCATGCGCGTCGTTTCCGGAATCCAGCCGACAGGCGGCTTGCACTTGGGCAATCTGCTCGGAGCGATCCTTCGCTGGGTTCGGATGCAGGACGAGGCTGAGTGCCTATTCTTCCTCGCTGATCTCCACGCGCTGACGGTCGACGTTGCTCCAAAGGACCTGCACTCGAATGTCCGCGAAATGGCCGCGGCGCTGATCGCCAGCGGGATTGATCCGGCCAAATCGACCCTCTTCCGCCAGAGCGCCATCCCGGCTCACGCCGAGCTCGCCTGGATCCTTCAAGGGACCGCCCGAATGGGGTGGCTCAACCGCATGACCCAGTTCAAGGAAAAGTCGGGCAAGAACCGCGAGGGCTCCTCGATCGGGCTATTCACTTACCCAGTGCTCCAGGCTGCCGATATCCTGCTCTACCAGGCCACGCACGTGCCGGTAGGTGAGGATCAGAAGCAGCATGTTGAGCTAACCCGCGACATCGCGCTCAAATTCAATTCCGACTTTGAGGTCGATCTGTTCGTCCCGCCCGAGCCATACATCGGCGGCGGCACGGCAGCGCGCGTGATGAGTCTTCGCGACGGCACGACGAAGATGTCGAAGACCGATCCGTCGGAAATGAGCCGGATCCATCTCACCGACAGCAACGATGAGATCGCGCAGAAAATCCGCAAGGCGAGGACGGATCCAGAGCCGTTGCCCGCGGACGCTGCAGAACTTGAAGGACGCCCTGAAGCCAAGAACCTCGTCGGTATCTACGGCGCGGTGACGGGCGAGAGCATCGATCAGGTGCTCGGCCGCTTCGAGGGCCAAGGATTTGGTGTTTTCAAGCCAGCGCTTGCAGACGTGCTGGTCGCTTTGCTCGAGCCGCTGCGCACGCGCCTGGAGCAGCTTCGCGCCGATCCGGCCGAGCTCGATCGGCTGCTGACGCAAGGCTCCGCGCGCGCGGCGGACCTCGGCGCGCCGACGCTCACTGCAGCCTACCGCGCCGTCGGCCTCGGCGCCTGAGCGCTCAGGCCGCTCGTCGGACGCCTGGCACGCTTCATCGACCGTTCACCGCTGTTAGTGGTATAGCGCTGCTCATCTTTAGTTTGCTCATGCCCGTCCGAAGGGAAGTAACCATGCGTATCCGCCAATTTGCAGCTGCGATTGCGCTCGGTGCGGTCGCCGTCGCGCTCTCCGCCTGCGCTCAACAGCTCAACACGACCGTTTCCCGTTATCAAGCCATGCCCGCTCCGCAAGGACAGACCTTCTTTGTCGTTCCGGGTGGCGGGATGGCGAACAACGGTGGGCTCGAGTTTCAGCGCTACGCGGGTCTCGTCGCCCAGCAGCTTCAGGCGCGCGGCTACACGCCCGCGGGCGATCCCAAGAGTGCGAACATGATTGTCCAGCTCGGTTATGGCGTAGACAATGGGCAGACGCGTGTCGTCGAAGATCCGTTCTACCGCAGCCGCTTCGGCTATGGCGGTTTCTATGGCCCGGCCTGGGGCTTTTACCGTCCGCGCTTCGGCTGGGGCTGGGGCGGCGGCTATTCATGGGGATGGGACGATCCCTTCTGGTACGGCAGCGGTATCGACAGCTATGTCGAATATCATAGCCAGATCGACCTCCACATCCGCCAGGCCGGCAGCAACGCGCCGCTATTCGACGGCCGCGCGCAGGCGCGCTCGCAAACCAACCGCCTGGACGTCGTCGTCCCGAGCCTGGTCGATGCGATGTTCACTGGCTTTCCGGGCCGCAGCGGCGAAACTGTGAAGATCACGATCCCGACCAAGTCGCCCGCGAGGTCGTAAGGAGCGTAGCAATAGAAAAGGCCCGCTGGAGCTGATCCGGCGGGCCTTTCTCTTGGCAGTAGCCGCGAACGCTAGCCCTCGAGCTGTCTCGTCAGCAATCGAATGTCGGCGTCCAATTCGGCGTCGCTAGCGCGCAGCTTCTCGATCTGCCGCACGGCGTGGATAACCGTTGTATGATCGCGCCCGCCGAAGCGCCGGCCGATATCGGGCAAAGACTTGGGTGTCAGCTGCTTCGACAGATACATAGCCACTTGGCGCGGCCGCGCCACTTCGCGTGCGCGTCGCGCCGAGGTCATCTCCGCCTTGCGGATCCGATAATGCTCGGCGACCTGCGTCTGGATCTCGTCGATTGAGATACGGCGCTGGTTCGCTCGGAGCACATTGGCAAGCACTTCTTCTACGAAGGCGACGTCGATCGCACGCCCGGTCATCATCGCATAGGCGCCGATGCGGTTGAGCGCGCCCTCCAGCTCACGGACGGACGAAGTCACACGGCGCGCGAGGAAGTCCACGACATTGCGCGGCATCTCGACGCCTGGAAGCGCCTCGAGCTTGGCGAGAATGATGTTGAAGCGCAGCTCGTAGTCGGCCGAATTGATGTCAGCGACCAAACCCCATGACAGGCGCGACAGGATCCGCGGCGCGATCCCGTCGAGGTCCTGCGGCGCCCGATCGGAGGTGATCACCAGCCGCCGTCCGGCGGTGATGATCTCGTTCATCGTGTGGAAGAACTCTTCCTGCGTCGAATCCTTGCCGGCGATGAACTGGACGTCGTCAATCAGCAGCAGGTCGGCGTTCCTCAGCCGCTGCTTGAAGCCGATCGTGTCGTTCTCCTTCAGCGCCCTGATGAACTCGACCATGAACTTCTCGGCCGACATCGAAACGACCCGCGCGCCGCGGTTGCGGGCAAGAAATGCATGGCCGATCGCGTGCAGAAGGTGGGTCTTGCCGCGACCGGTGCCACCGTGGATGAACAGGGGATTGAAGCTGACCGTCGGCGACGTCGCTAGCGTTCTAGCAGCAGTCGCGGCGACCTCGTTCGCCTTGCCGACGACGAACGTCTCAAACCGGTAGCGTGGATCGAAATTGGGTGCGTCCGGATTGCGTTCCGCCGGAGCCGGCGTTTCTTCGAGGATGAGCAAAGGCGCCGGACGCGGCGCATCGGCGGCGGCAATCACGCGCACGTTGCGCACAACCGGCAGCACCGTCTTCCAAGCAAGGATCAGCCTCTCGCCGAAATGCGACCGGACCCAATCCGCCATGAACTGGCTCGGCATGACGATGTCGAGCGAACCGCTGTCCGGCTCGAACGCGCCAAGCTCGGCCGGCTTGAGCCAGCCGTCGAAGGTGCGTGCGCCAAGATCGCGGCGGAGTCCGGTGCGAATCGATTCCCAGGCCGCTTCGATCGGCGCTGCGACGGGCGCCCCGGCCAGTTCAGTTGACGAATTCGCCCCAACCGCTTGCACTGGTCCGCGCCTCCCTCGTCAAAGCCCCCATGCAAGAGGCAAAGTGGTTCCGTGCCCGCGATTCGAGTCGCGCGCTCCGGCTCTCTATTCTCTCTTGCCCCCGGCGCGGATTCGCGCCCGGAAAGGCCTTTCTGTGACTGTCTACGGCTGCTTGCAAGTGCCGTTTTTTCACAGAAGTGAAATAATGAGGCTTGACATAGGAAACTGGCCGAAAGTTCGCGAAACTGGCGGAAAACCGGCATTTTTGTGGTTAGTTGTGAGTTAACCATCCCGCGAATCGCGGGAATTGCTGCATTTTTTTGACATTCCCGAAACGAGACGAGCCGCCGGTCTCCCGGCGGCTCGCATCAGCAGCAATTCCGATGGATTCTAGCCTAGTGACGCGACCCGCTTTGAGAGGCGGGAAAACTTCCGTGAGGCGGTGTTTTTGTGGATAACGCCGCGAGCTACCCCGCGCGCGATCTCCGGCTGAACCCTCTTCAGAGCGTCCACGGCTTCGGTCTTCTTACCCGACTCGATCGCCGACTCGACGGCCTTGATAAAGGTCCGGATGCGGCTGATGCGCGAGTGGTTGATCGTCTGGCGCGTCGCATTGCGACGGATGCGCTTCTTGGCCTGCGGCGTATTCGCCATTGTCTTCCTCTAACTCAATGAAAAACGGCGCGGCCCGCAGGCTCGCACCGATGCGGCGCTCCCCCTACTCAAATGCGCCCTGGAGGTCAACGTTCGCAGGTCAACGCTGACATCTTGGGCAATAGAAGGTGGACCGCCCCCCTTGAATGACTCGTTTGACCGTTCCGCCGCAAGCGCACGGCTGACTCTCGCGATCGTACACGGAGAAGCTCTTCGAGAAATAGCCGAGCTCGCCGTCGGGACTGATGAAATCCTTCAGCGTCGATCCGCCAGCTTCGACCGCTTCGCTGAGGACCTCCTGGATGGCTTTGACGAGCCTTTTCAGCCGTTCGAGTGAGACCGATCCCCCTGCCCGGCACGGATGGATTGCGGCGCGGTAAAGCGCCTCGCAAACGTAGATGTTGCCAAGACCAGCAACGATCCGCTGGTCGCCGATCAGAAGCTTGATCGCCGCCGTCCTGCCACTGAGGCGCCGCTGCAGATCCTTCGCATCTAATTCGAACGGTTCCGGGCCAAGTGCCTTGAAGGTCGGCCAATCAGTCAGTGTGTCAGTCGGCACCAGATCGACCGAGCCGAACCGGCGCGGATCGTTGAGGGCCAGCCTCTTCCCCTCATCCGTTTCGAGCAGCAAATGATCGTGCTTTTCGAGCGTCGCATGATCGATCCGCCAGCTACCAGACATTCCGAGGTGGAAGATCATCGTGTCGTCGCGATCTGTATGGATCAGACCGTATTTGGCGCGGCGGCCGAGACCCGTGACTTTCGCACCAGTGAGGCGCTGACCGAGATCTTCCGGGAATGACCGCCTGAGGTCGGCCCGGCGCGCTTCGACACGCGTGATTCGCCGTCCCTTAAGAACGCGCTCCAGTCCGCGGACGGTGGTCTCAACTTCGGGAAGTTCGGGCATTGCGGCGATATGGCGGAGGGCGAGCAAGCCCGCTAGAGCCCCGCGCGATGGCAGAGAAGGTCAATTTCGGAGAAGAGCTGGTCAGCCCGGAAGAGAAGACGCGGCGCGTGGGCCAGGTCTTCAGCTCGGTCGCGCGCCGCTATGACCTGATGAACGATCTCATGTCGGGCGGAATGCACCGGCTGTGGAAGGATCGCTTCGTTGCCCGCGTGAAGCCGCGCGCCGGCGATGAGATCGTCGACATGGCTGGCGGCACCGGCGATGTCGCCTTCCGCATGGTGCGGCGCGGCGCGCGCGTGACGGTCGCCGACATCAACGCCGACATGCTCGAGGTGGGCAAGCAGAGCGCAGAGAAGCGCGGGCTGACCGGCCTGAGCTGGGACGTCGAAAATGCCGAAAAACTAAGCTTCGCCGATGCGAGCTTCGACGCGTACACGATCGTGTTCGGGATCAGGAACGTCACCGACATTCCCGCGGCGCTGAGAGAAGCGCATCGCGTCCTGAAACGCGGCGGCCGCTTCTTCTGCATGGAATTCTCGTCGAGCGACTGGCCCGGCTTTTCCAATCTGTACGACGCCTATTCGGCCAACGTGATCCCCAAGGTCGGCAAGGTCGTGACCAATGACGAGGAAAGCTACCGCTATCTCGTCGAAAGCATTCGCCGTTTTCCCAAGCCGCAAGCGTTCAAAGCGATGGTCGCCGACGCCGGTTTCGTCCGCGCAGCTGCGGAGCCGATGCTCGGGGGATTGGTAACCATCCATTCGGGTTGGAAGATTTGAGCACCAGCGTCACCCATTTGTGGCGTTTGCTGAAATGGGGGCGGACGCTGGCGCGGCACGGTGCGTTGCGCGGCATCGAAGAGGATTCACTCACTCCGCCGCCTGTGCGACGGCTTGCGCGAATCGCCCGTTTTGGCGCGCGAATCCCGCCAACGCCGGACTATGCGGCGGCGCTCGTCGCGATCGGTCCTGCAGCCATCAAGCTGGGGCAGGCGCTATCCACGCGGCCCGATCTCGTCGGCGAGAAAGCAGCGGAGAACCTTTCCCAGCTTCAAGACGACCTGCCGCCTGCGCCGTTCGCGGCGATCAAGGGGACGATCGAACAGTCATTCAACGCGCCGCTCGAGAGCCTCTATTCAGAGTTCGACGAAGTCCCCATCGGGGCCGCCTCGATCGCACAAGTGCATCGAGCGGTGACGACTGAGGGTCGCGAGGTCGCCGTTAAGGTGCTTCGGCCCGGAATCGAAGAGGAATTCGCCGAGGCGATCGAGACTTACGAATGGGCTGCCGCTCACGCCGAACGCTATGGTGGCGAGCTGGAGCGGCTCCGCCCGCGTCTCGTCGTCGCGCATTTTCGCCAATGGACGGCACGGGAGCTCGATCTTCAGCGTGAAGCGGCGTCCGCGTCCGAGCTGCGCGAAAACATGGTCGCCGAGCCCGGTTATTATATCCCCGAAATCGACTGGCGCCGCACGGCCCGCCGGGTCCTGACACTGGAATGGCTAGACGGAATCAAGCTCAATGATCGCGAAGCGCTGATTGCTGCCGGCCACGACTGCAATGCACTCGCGGCTACCCTGGTGCGCGCGTTCCTTCGCCAAGCGGTGGTCGATGGCTTCTTCCATGCCGATCTCCACCACGGCAATCTCTTTGCGCTGGCTGACGGACGGATCGCGGCTATCGACTTCGGGATCATGGGACGAATCGACCGGCGCGCCCGCATGTGGCTGGCCGAGATCCTCTATGGCCTGATCACCGGCAATTACCGGCGCGTCGCCGAAATCCACTTCGAGGCGCAGTACGTGCCCCCACACCACAATGTCGAAGAGTTCGCGACCGCCTTGCGCGCAGCCGGCGAGCCGATCCGCGGCCTGCCGGTCAAAGAAATCTCCGTCGGCCGCATGCTCGAGAGCCTCTTCTCGATCACCCGCGATTTCGACATGCCGACCCAGCCGCACTTGCTGCTGCTGCAGAAGACGATGGTGATGAACGAGGGCGTCGCCACCGCGCTCGATCCGGACATCAACATGTGGGAGACGGCCGAGCCGTTCCTCAAAGACTGGATGCGCTCGGAGCTCGGACCCGAGGCCTACTACGCGGACCGCATCATTGAGCTGGTCCGCGCCTTCAAGAAGATCCCGCAGCTGATTGACCGGCTCGACGAATATTATCCACCCCACGGAGCCGCCCCGCCACCGCCGCCGCTGCCCGAGATCGCAGTGATCGAAAGCAGAAGCTGGTTGGGCTATTCGGCGGTTGCAGTTGTGGGTGCGGCGGCAGGAGTGGCCGGTGCGATCCTTTTCTTCTGACGGACGTCCAACCCACACCCGAGCGTTCGTTTTGGGCAGCTCATCGATATACCCTAGTGTATAACTAGAGATTATGCTTGGCCCACCTCCATCAAAATGGAGGTGAGGAGATGACCTTTCAGAAACTTCGATCCACCCACGTCCTGATTGTACCGGGAATCGATGGTTCCGGGCCTGAGCATTGGCAGACGCTGTGGGAAAGACGCCTACCCCGGTGTCAGCGTGTGCAGATGGGCGATTGGGCCTTTCCGGAGCGTTGGAAATGGATCCGGCGGCTCGACCGGGAAATTCGGCTTTCGGATTCTCCGGTCCTGCTCGCGGCGCACAGCCTCGGATGTCTGACGGTTGCGTGGTGGACCAAGGAGCGATGGTCGCTGGGCAATCAGGAGCGCGTGCTCGGGGCGTTGCTGGTCGCGCCGCCGGACGTTGAGCGCGGCACGTACGAACGGATGGAAAGCTTCGCTCCCATCCCTCGAGAGCCCCTGCCATTCCCCACCCTTTTAGTCGCCAGCAGGAACGATCCGTACGCGCGCTTCGAAACAAGCAGCCGGATCGCAGCCATGTGGGGCAGCCAGCTGATCGACGCCGGAGCGATCGGCCACATCAATACCGAATCGGGGGTCGGCGAGTGGGCCGATGGTGTCCGCCTATTGGCGAGCCTGGTCCCGAAGCAAGAGCCCGATGCGCCGCTTTGGCAGTGGGAGAGCAGCAGCGAACAGCCGGACGGGCAGCCGCTTATCGAGCGCTGAAGCGATAGACGGTCGTTGCGCGATAGGTCTGGCCCGGCTTCAGCAGGGTTGTCGGGAACTCCGGATGGTGCGGAGTGTCTTGGAAATGCTGCGCTTCGAGGGCGACGGCGTCAAAGGCGCGATACGGCACACCTTGGGCGCCCCTGTCCTTCCCGCTCATGTAGCCGGCAGTGTAGATGTGGATCGACGGTTCGGTGGTCAGCACCTCCATGACTCGGCCTGATTTGGGATCTGCGACGCGCGCCGCGAGGTGGAGCTTACGATCGAACGGAAGCACCCAGCTGTGATTGCAGCCCTTCTCGGCCGCCTTGAGGCACTGGCGCAGCGGTCTGGGGCCGCGGAAATCCAGCGCTGTTCCGACGACCCGTAGGACGCGGCCAGTCGGAATTCCGCCGTCGTCCGCCTCAGTGTAGCGGCTCGACGGCACCTGCAGACTGTGGTCGAGCGCGGTCCCTGAACCGGCGCCGCCCAAGTTGAAGTAACTGTGGTTGGTGAAGTTGATGTGCGTCGACTTGTCGGTCGTCGCGGCATAATCGATGCGCAGTGAGTTGTCCGGGAGCAGCCGGTAGGTCACCGAGACGTCGAGCGTGCCCGGGAATCCTTGCTCACCATTGGGACTCGTATAGCGGATCACCGCTCCGGGAATGCGGCCACCGAACGGCGAGACGGTCCACACCTTGCTGTCGAAGCCGGGAATGCCGCCTCCGTGAAGCGCATTTGGACCGTCATTCGCGACGAGCTTCACCTCCTTGCCGTCGACAGTGAAGCGGGCTCCCGCAATTCGCCCCGCGTAGCGGCCGATGATTGCGCCAAACCGATAGTCCTGATTGTGCGCCTCATAGTCGGCGAGACTGCCGAACCCGAGTGCGACGTTGGTCTTACGCCCGTGACGGTCGGGCACGTCGATTGCGGTGATGATGCCGCCGTAGTTGATGAAGTGCACCTCGGCGCCGCGCGCATTGCGCAGGACATATTCGTTGACCTGCTGCCCCGAGCTCGTCCTGCCGTAAGGGTGAACTTGAACGGCCGCAGAGGCAGGCGAGAACCAAACAGCAGCCAGTGTGATCGCCATCTGTGTCCGCATTCGGCCCGTCCTCCGTCTCCGCAGACTCAAGCCCTCGAGTTCGGACGTCAAGCGTCAAGCCTCGACTTCGATCGCGAAGCGCGGCAATGCGCCTCCATGGCGAGGGTTCTGCTGATCGTCGGGGGCGGGATTGCGGCGTACAAGTCGCTGGAGCTGGTTCGGCTGCTGAAGAAGGCGGGCCACCAGGTGACGCCGGTCCTGACGAAAGGCGGCGAGCACTTCGTCACTGCGATGAGTCTCGGCACGCTTGCAGAGAGCCAGGTCCACAGTTCGCTCTGGGAACTCAAGGATGAGGTCGAGATCGGCCATATCCAGCTCAGCCGCGCCGCAGAGTTCGTGCTGGTATGCCCGGCGACGGCGGACCTGCTGGCGAAAATGGCCGCTGGAATTGCTGACGATCTCGCGACGACGCTTCTCCTCGCTACCGACAAGCCGGTCGTGGTCGCTCCGGCGATGAATGTGCGCATGTGGCTGCATGCAGCGACTGAGCGCAACGTCCAGCAACTCAAGGCCGACGGGGTGAAGGTGATCGAACCCGCCGAGGGCGAGATGGCCTGCGGCGAGTTCGGCCCCGGGCGCCTACCGGAACCCGAAGCAATCATGGAATGGCTCGGCGCCAACGGATTCCTCGCCGCCAAGTGACGCTCGCCGGAATGCACATCCTCGTCACCGCCGGGCCCACGCATGAGCCGATCGATCCCGTGCGGGTCATTGCTAACCGCTCGTCGGGGCTGCAGGGCTTCGCGATTGCCGCGGCTGCTGCCGAGGCTGGAGCGCGGGTGACTTTGGTCGCGGGGCCGGTGGCGCTCGAAGCGCCGCCTGGTGTCGACCGCATCGAGGTGGAAACCGCCGAGCAGATGGCCAACGCCGTCTTGACGTCACTCCCCGCCGACGCGGCCATTCTGGTCGCTGCGGTGGCCGATTGGCGAGTTGAACCATCGCCAACCAAGCTAAAGAAGAGTTCGGGCCCGCCGCAGCTCAAATTTGTGCCGACGCGCGATATCCTCGCCGAGCTCGGAGCAAGCGGTCAGCGCCCGCGGCTGCTCGTCGGCTTCGCGGCGGAGACCGAGGATGTGGTCAATCAGGCGATCGCCAAGCGCCAGGCCAAGAGGGCCGACTGGGTCGTCGCCAATGATGTGTCCGGCGATGTGATGGGCGGACATCGGAACCGCGTGCACCTGATAACTGCCGATGGCGTCGAGGAATGGCCCGAGGCGACGAAGGACGAGGTCGCGCGACTGCTCGTTGCGCGCATTGCCCAGATGCTAGGGTGAGCCGCAGGCCTTGCAGGTAGCGTCGGGGGGGATCCGGATCGTGCGCCATTCCAGCTTCTCGCCGTTGAAGAGATGCAGCTTGCCAGTGTGCTCCTCGCCGACACCGACGATGGCATTGATCGCGAGCAGTGAGGCGAAGCTGCCGACTGTTCCGGTCAGCGCGCCGAGCACGCCTAGTTCGGCGCAATTGTCGCAATCGTCGGTGTCGAACGCATCGCCGACGAAGCAGCGGTAACAGGGTTTGGAACGGAACAGCCCAACCTGCCCTTGAAACTGCACCGCTGCGGCCGACAGCAGCGGAACGCCGAGCCTGACGCAAGCATCGCTCACCGCCAAACGGGTCGCGAAATTGTCGCTTCCGTCGATCACCAGGTCGTGCTCGCCTAGAAGCTCAGCTGCATTGTCTGGCCCAATTCGTTGCTGAATCGGCCTTGCTTCTACGAACCGGTTCAGCCGGTGCACGAACTGGAGTGCCAAGTCGGCTTTCGAATATCCCTCATCGCGTTCACGGAAGAGCGGCTGCCGATGGAGGTTTCCAAGCTCGACGACATCATCGTCGATAATCGTCAGCAGCCCCACGCCCGCGCCAGCAAGCGCTGGAATGACCGCGCTTCCGATTCCGCCGGCGCCGATGACTGCTACCTTCGCCGCCTTGAGCTTGCGCTGCCCAACGCCGCCGACTTGCGGCAGCACAATATGCCGCGCGTAGCGTTCGAGCTCTTCGTCGCGGAGGTTCACCTCCCGGTCGAGCCGAAGCCCCCCGCTCCCCTAATGGTTTCGTCTAGAGCTTCGACCTCTCGAAAATCGGCGTTCAGCACCGGCGCCGGCACCAGCTGCGCAATGCGCTCGCCGCGGCGTACGTCAAAGGGTTCGGAACCAAGATTGGCGAGGATCACCTTCACCTCGCCGCGATAGTCACTGTCGATCGTCCCAGGTGTGTTGAGGCAGGTGATCCCGTGCTTGAGAGCGAGACCCGAGCGTGGCCGGACCTGCACCTCGTAACCCTGCGGAATGGCAAGGGCGAAGCCGGTCGCCACGGCGTGGCGCTGCCCTGGCGCGAGCGTCACGTCTTCCGCGGCAACGACGTCCAGCCCAGCGGCGTGCTCGGTCGCTCTAGCTGGCAGGGGCAAATCTGCCCCGTGCGGCAATCGCTGTAACTCGATATCGATCATTTCGCTTTCTTTCGTGCTGCACGGCGACCCTTCTTCGCGGGCGGTCCTTTCGCCGCGCGCTCATCGATCAGACGAACCGCTTCGTCCAGGGTTACGCCTTCCGGCTTCCCGCCCTTCGGCAGTGTCGCGTTGGTCGAGCCGTCGGTGACATATGGCCCGTAGCGGCCGGCCATGACTTTGATGTCGCCACCACTTGCAGGATGCTTGCCCAACACCGCGATGGGCTCCCGCGAGGCGCCTTGGCGTCGACCTCCGCCCGACGCAGCGTCGGCGAGCTTGGCTACAGCGGCGTTCATACCTGTCTCGAACACCTCTGGCGTCGAGCTCAACTTCGCATATTTGCCGTCATGGGCAAGATACGGACCGTAACGGCCGATGGAAGCCGTGATCGGCTTGCCAGTTTCCGGGTGAGCGCCGATTTCGCGCGGCAGCGATAGCAGCCGCTCGGCGACCTCGGTCGTCACATCCTCCACCGGCACGTCCTTCGGAATGGAAGCGCGTTTGTCGCCGCGCTCGACATAAGGCCCGAAGCGGCCGCTCTTGAGCAGGATACCATCGCCTAGATCGGTGGGCCCTTCGCTCTGCGCCTGATCGCCGCCCTGACCGAACTTTTGCGTGTAACGGCACTCGGGATAGTTGGAGCAAGCGACGAACGCCCCGAACTTGCCCCCGCGCAGGTTCAGCCGTCCGTTGCCGCACTGCGGGCAGACGCGCGGGTCGCTGCCGTCCTCTCGCGACGGGTAGAGCCAGGGCGCGAGGAACTCGTCGAGCGCCTGGGTAATCTCGCTCGGCTTCTGGTCCATGACTTCGCCGGCCTTTGGCTGGAAGTCGCGCCAGAAGTCATTGAGCAATTTCTGCCAGTCGAGCCGCCCGCCGGACACATCGTCCAGCTCTTCTTCCAGCTCGGCCGTGTAGTCGTAGCTGACGTATTTTTCGAAGAAGCGTTCGAGAAACGCCGTCACCAGCCGGCCGCTCTCCTCGGGAACGAAGCGGCCCTTATCGGTGCGGACATATTCGCGGTCTTTGAGCGTCTGCAACGTCGCCGCGTAGGTTGAGGGGCGTCCGATGCCCAATTCCTCAAGGCGCTTAACCAGACTTGCTTCGGAGTAGCGCGGCGGCGGCTGGGTGAAGGACTGGTTCGCTTCGACGCTTGTCTTGGCTGGAGCATCGCCCTCACGAAGCGCGGGCATTCGCGCACCTTCTTCGTCCTCGGCCTTTTCATCGCTGCCCTCTTCGTAGAGCGCAAGGAAGCCGGGGAAGAGCACAACCTGTCCGGTCGAGCGAAGCACTGCCCTGCCCGGACCGTCGGTCAGCTCGACCGTCGTTCGTTCCAGCCGCGCCGAAGCCATCTGGCTCGCCAGCGCCCGGTTGTATACCAGCTCGTAAAGGCGCGCGTGATCGCCGGAGGCCGCCCGCGCCAGATCGAAGTCGGTCGGGCGGATCGCCTCGTGCGCTTCCTGCGCATTCTTGATCTTGCTCTGGTACTGACGCGGCCGGTCGGGCACGAAGCCCGCGTCATAGCGCTTCGCGACCGCACGCCGAGCGGCGCTGATCGCCTCTGGCGCCATGTCGACGCCGTCGGTGCGCATGTAGGTGATCAACCCGTCCTCGTAGAGCGATTGCGCCACACGCATCGTGTGGCTCGCCGAGAAGCCGAGCTTGCGTGCCGCTTCCTGCTGCAGGGTCGAAGTGGTGAAAGGCGGCGGCGGGTTCCTGGAAAAGGGCTTGGTCTCGACGGACGAAACGGCGAAGCGCCCCGCCTCGACCACGGCTTTCGCGGCATCGGCGTCCTCCCGGTTTCCGATCGTCAGCCGGTCGATCTTCTTGCCGTCGAGCTGGACCAGCCGTGCCGTGAATCGCTGCCCGTCCGCTTCAAAGCCGGCGCTAACCTGCCAATATTCCTGAGGTTTGAAGATTTCGATCTCGCGTTCGCGATCGACGATCAGCCTGAGCGCCACCGACTGCACGCGCCCTGCTGACTTCGCGCCCGGAAGCTTGCGCCACAGGATTGGCGAAAGAGTGAAGCCGACTAGATAATCGAGCGCGCGCCGCGCCCTGTAGGCGTCGATCAAATCCTCATCGAGCCCGCGCGGCTTCTTCATCGCCTCGCTCACGGCCGAGTTGGTGATCGCGTTGAAAGTCACGCGCTGGACGTTCGCCGGCAGCGCCTTCTTCTGCCGAAGCACCTCCTGGACGTGCCAGCTGATTGCTTCGCCCTCGCGGTCAGGGTCGGTGGCGAGGATCAACGTGTCCGCCTTCTTCGCCTCGTCGGTGATCGCCTTGAGCTGCTTCGCTCGGTCAGGCGAAACCTGCCACAGCATGTCGAAGCCGTGCTCAGGATCGACCGAGCCATCTTTAGGCGGCAGGTCGCGCACATGCCCGAACGAAGCGAGCACCCGATGCCCGCTCCCCAGATATTTTTCGATGGTTTTCGCCTTGGCGGGCGATTCGACGACGACCAGCTTCAAAATGTGTCCTCACGCATACGCGTAAAGGTGGGGCTCATGGATTCCGCTCGTCAAGCGGTGCGCAGACTGACTCTGCCGCCCGCAGGCGGTTAGAAGATGTCGATCCCACCGATAATCACGCCGATCGTCCCAGTTCCCAGCGCGCCATCATGCGCAGCGCTGTCAGGCGGTCGACAGATCTTCGATCAGGCTTTCGATCTCCCAATGCGTGGCTCAGTTCCCCTCCTCAATCGGAGGATATTCTCGCGGTGCTTCCACAGCACCAGCACCGCGAATCCGAGCAGCATTGGGAGAAACGATGAGTGTAGAACAGCCGCAGTGATTGGAGCACTGACTGCGGCGCTCATTCCCGCCATTGACGAGATTCGGATCGTCAGCAGCAGGAGTATCCAGATGGCCGCGTAAACGGCGGCGGCGATTGGCAGCAGTGCAATCAGCACGCCGAAAAGGGTCGCTGCGCCCTTGCCTCCGCGGAATTTGAGCCAGACTGGGTACAGGTGACCGACTAGGGCGCCCGTCGCGGCGAACGCACCGGTCTCAGGGCCGAACAACCGTTGGGCAATCAGAATGGCTGCCGTGGCCTTGAGACAGTCGAAGATCAAAGTCAGTCCGGCGAGCCACTTATTCCCGGTCCTGAGCACATTGGTTGCGCCGATATTGCCCGAGCCGATGTTGCGGATATCGCCTTTGCCCGCCAGCCGGGTCAGGACCAGTCCGAAAGGAATTGACCCGAGCAGGTAACCGAGCGCCAGGGCGAAGAGCATCTCGCGGGTCATGCGGCGTTGGTAGCAAACCGGAACGGCGGCGCAACTTGCGGCTGCGCCCGAGCCGCGTCACAGAGCTGGCGTGAACGCAAATGCCCCAATCCTGATTTTCGATTCCGGTGTCGGCGGGCTCTCGGTGCTGGCGCCGACCCGCAAGCTTCTGCCCAATGCGCCGATCGTTTACGCTGCGGACAGCGCGGGCTTCCCCTACGGAACAAAGAGCGACGCCGAGCTGGCCAGCCGCGTTCCAGCGCTGCTCGGCCGCCTCGTCGAGCGCTTCCATCCGCGGCTCGCCGTGATCGCGTGCAACACGGCGTCGACCATTGCGCTGGAGCATGTTCGCTCGGCGCTCGAGTTGCCGGTGGTCGGGACCGTGCCGGCAATCAAGCCGGCAGCCGAGATGTCGAAGAGTCGCGTGATCGGCGTGCTCGGCACAGAGGCGACGGTGCGCCAAAGCTACGTCGACGATCTTGCTGCGAGGTTCGCTTCAGACTGCACGATCATCCGCCACGGCTCACCCGAGCTGGTCGAGCTTGCCGAGGCCAAGCTCGCTGGCGACGAGATCAGCGTCGACGCCGTAAGAGCTGCGGCTCAGCCGATGTTCGACGCCCCGGAAGGTGACCGGATCGACACGGTTGTGCTCGCCTGCACCCATTTTCCTCTCCTGGACGACGAACTGCGCGGTGCCTTCCCCAACGTCGATTATATCGACGGCGGCCCAGGGATCGCGCGGCGGATCGCGTATCTGACACGAGATCAGGCGTGGCCGTCGGTGCCGACGGCCGGCTTGATGTTGTTCACGTCGCCGACACGCACACCGTCGCTGGCGGTCCTCGCCGGCTTCGGCATTGGAGAAATTCGAACACTGTGAGCGAGAATTTGCGAGTCATTCGCGGTGGCAATCGTTGATCACGGAAGCTAAAGGGCGCCCCAGAGCCAAACCCTTGGACTACGACCGCATCTTTAAGTCCGCGATTGAGCGGCTTCACGAGGAAGGCCGCTATCGCGTCTTCATCGACATTCTGCGCACCAAGGGAAGCTACCCCAACGCGCGCTGTTTCGGCGGCAATGGACCCAAGCCCATCACCGTCTGGTGCTCGAACGACTATCTCGGAATGGGCCAGAATCCAACGGTGATCGCGGCCATGGAAGAAGCGCTGCACGAAGTCGGCGCCGGGTCCGGCGGAACACGCAACATCAGCGGCAACACGCACTATCATACCGAGCTCGAGACTGAGCTTGCGAGCCTGCACGGCAAAGAAGCCGCGCTGATCTTCACCAGCGGCTACGTCTCCAACGAAGCCACACTGGCCACGCTTGGCAAGCTGCTCCCCGGCTGCGTGATTTTCTCGGACGAGCTCAACCACGCCTCGATGATCGCCGGGATCAAGAATAGCGGCTGCGAGAAGCGGGTCTTCAAGCACAACGACCTCGAGCATCTGGAAGAACTGCTCGCCGCTGAGGATCCTGAGACGCCCAAGCTGATTGCCTTCGAGAGCGTCTATTCGATGGACGGCGACATCGCGCCGATCGCTGCGATCTGCGACCTTGCCGACCGTTACAGCGCCCTGACCTATCTCGATGAAGTGCACGCCGTTGGCATGTACGGGGATCACGGCGGCGGCATTTCCGAGCGCGACCTTGTCGCTGACCGTCTGACGATCATCGAAGGCACTCTGGGCAAAGCGTTCGGAGTTATGGGCGGCTACATCGCTGCGGATCAGACGATCGTCGATTGCATCCGCAGCTATGCGCCGGGGTTCATCTTCACGACCTCGCTTTCACCAGCGCTGGTCGCCGGAGCATTGGCCAGCGTGAGGCACCTCAAGGCATCAAAGGAAGAGCGCCGCGCGCAGCAGGAAGCCGCCGCCATGCTCAAGGCGAAGTTCACCGCGGCCGGACTCCCGGCCATGCCAAGCGTTACGCATATCGTGCCTTTGCTTGTCGGCTGCCCGATCAGAGCCAAGAAGATCAGCGACATCCTGCTCGCCGAATATGGGCTCTATGTGCAGCCGATCAATTTCCCGACCGTGCCGCGCGGCACGGAGCGCCTGCGCTTCACGCCGGGCCCGCACCATACGGCCGAGATGATGGACGAGCTGACCGGGGCACTGGTCGAAATCTGGGGGCGGCTGGAGCTCAGAAAAGCTGCGTAGCCCGTGAACCGCGAAACGACCGTTCGCGCCGCCCCATCCATGCTAACATCGGTCACGCAGCAGCTGGTCGTTGCAGTTAAACGGGCCCAGCTGCGACACAATTCGTGCAAGCGAGCGGCTACGCCTTTCCAGTGGCGCTGACGAAGAGCTGGCACAGCGCCGCGCATATGAGCGAGGCAGACGGCGAGCGGGTCACGATAATGGTGACCTACTATGTCGCCGAACGCCCCTTACCTGGCTGAAGTAGCGGCTGCGTCGCGCCTTGCTGTGGACCGGGTAGCATCCGGAACGCTGACGCTCTCAAGGCTGGCGAATCCTTCTTGCCTGCCCTAGTCAGTCGCCATGCGTATCGCCCTCGCCGCCGACCATGCCGGTTATCCGCTGAAAGACGAGCTCGTCCGCTGGCTGCGCGAGCAGGGCCATGACGTAAGCGACCTCGGCACCAACGGACCTGAAAGCGTTGATTATCCGGAATATGGCGCCGGCCTCGCCCGTGCTGTGGCTTCCGGCGACGCCGAGCGGGGCATCGCCATTTGCGGCTCCGGTATCGGCATCTCAATCGCGGTCAATCGCGAGCCCAAGTGCCGCTGCGCGCGCGTCGACGACCCGCTCTCCGCAGAGCTTGCGCGTGAGCATAATGATGCCAACGTCCTGGCGCTTGGCGCGCGGCTGATCGGCAGCGATATGGCCAAGGCCTGTGTTTTGGCCTTTCTCGACACCTCATTCGCCGGCGGGCGCCACCAGCGCCGCGTCGATCAACTCTCTCATTTGCTGCAGGAATCTGATTGATGGCCACCGCCGCCGACGTCGACCAGGGACAGGACCAGAACTATCGCGTGCCGCACGGCTTCTTCACCAGCGGCCTCAGCGAGACCGATCCTTCGGTCGAAGACGCTATCCGGGCCGAGCTCACGCGCGAGCAAACCCAAATCGAGCTGATCGCTTCGGAGAATATCGTCAGCAAGGCGGTGCTGGAAGCTCAGGGCTCTGTCCTGACCAACAAATATGCCGAAGGCTATCCCGGGCGCCGCTACTACCAAGGCTGCGCTCCGTCGGACGCGGTCGAGACGCTCGCGATCGAGCGGGCGAAGAAGCTGTTCGGCTGCCAGTTCGCCAACGTCCAGCCGCACTCAGGCGCGCAGGCCAACGGCGCGGTGATGATGGCGCTGCTGAAGCCCGGCGAAACGATCATGGGCCTCAGCCTCGCCGCCGGCGGCCATCTCACTCACGGCGCTCCGCCCGCGCAATCGGGCAAATGGTTCAACGCCGTCCAGTACGGGGTTCGCCAGGACGATCATCTCGTCGATTTCGACGAGGTCGAGCGGCTGGCGAAAGAACATCGGCCGAAGATGATCATTGCCGGCGGTTCGGCCTATCCACGCCACTTCGATTTTGCGCGTTTCCGGGCAATTTGCGACGAGGTCGGGGCGCTTCTGTTCGTCGACATGGCCCATTTCGCCGGCCTGGTCGCGGCCGGTGAGCATCCGACGCCGTTCGGCCACGCGCATGTCGTCACCACGACCACCCACAAAACGCTGCGCGGACCGCGAGGTGGCATGGTCCTGACAGATGACGAGGCGATCGCGAAGAAAATCAACTCCGCGGTGTTCCCCGGTCTTCAAGGCGGTCCGCTCATGCACGTTATCGCCGCCAAGGCGGTCGCCTTCGGCGAGGCGCTCCAGCCCGAGTTCAAAGCCTATGCCAAGGCGGTGATTGCCAACGCCAAGACGCTCGCGAACCGGCTTAAGGAACGCGGCGCGGACCTGGTGGCTGGAGGTACCGACACGCATCTCGCGCTTGTCGACCTGCGGCCGCTCGGTCTGACCGGCAAGGATGCCGACGAGAGCCTCGAGCGCGCCGGGATCACCTGCAACAAGAACGGCGTTCCCTTCGATCCGCTGCCGCCGGTGCAGACCAGCGGGATCCGCGTCGGTTCGCCGGCAGGGACCACGCGCGGCTTCGGCGAAACCGAGTTCCGTGACATCGCTGACATGGTCGCTGACGTGCTCGACGGATTGGCCAAGAACGGCATCGAGGGCAACGCGGAAGTTGAGCGTGCGGTGAACCAACGCGTCCGCGAGCTGTGCGCGCGCTTCCCGATCTATCAGGGATAAGGAATGCGCTGCCCGTTCTGCGCGCATGAAGACAGCCAGGTTAAGGACAGCCGGCCGAGCGAGGATGGCGCCGCGATCCGCCGCCGCCGTCAGTGCGAGGCATGCGGCGCGCGGTTCACCACGTTCGAACGCGTGCAGCTGCGCGATCTCACGGTCGTCAAGAAGGACAGCAAGCGCGAGCCGTTCGACCGTGACAAGCTCGCCCGCGCGATCGGCCATGCGACGCGAAAGCGCGACATCGATCCAGGGAGGATCGATCGCCTGGTGAGTGGTATCCAGCGGCAGATGGAAACGCTCGGCGACGAGGTGAAATCGGCGCGGATCGGCGAGGCGGTGATGGTCGGTCTAAAAGCCCTCGACCACGTCGCTTACATACGCTTCGCCAGCATCTACAAAGACTTCAGCGAACCCGGGGACTTCGCGGAGATCGCCGAACGGGTCGAAAAAGAAGCGACTCCGCCGCCAGGCCATGACAAATTGCTGTGAGCGGCGCGCCCACGCCCATCATCGTTCTCGTACGCCCGCAGCTCGGCCAGAATATCGGCAAGGCGGCGCGAGCGATGCTGAATTTCGGGCTTACCGAGATGCGGCTGGTCGCGCCGCGCGACGGCTGGCCGAACCCTGAAGCGGGTCCGGCGGCGAGCGGCGCGGATGTCGTGCTGAAGCAGGCGCAGGTTTTCGATACTGTCCAGGACGCAATTGCCGACTGCAGCCGCGTGTTCGCCTCGACGGTTCGCCGACGCGACCTCGTAATGCCGGTGGTCGGTCCTGTAGGCATGGCCGACCAAATTGCCACTTCTTCAGACCGCTGTGCGATCCTTTTCGGGCCGGAGCGTTCGGGTCTAGAGACTGACGAGGTTGCGCTGGCCAATGCGATCGTCACTGTTCCGATCAATCCTGAGTTCGCCTCGCTGAACCTCGCTCAGGCGGTGATCCTTCTCGCCTACGAATGGTCCAAGCGCGGCGAGCTGGCGCAGCCTACGGTCAAGGAGCTTGAGCCTGCTGCGGCCCACGGTGAGCTTGAGGGGCTGATCAGCCAACTCAACGAGGAGCTCGACGCGAAAGGCTATTTCCACCCGCCCTCGCGAACGCAGGCCACGAAAAATACGCTCAGAACGATCTTCACCAAGACCTGCTGGTCTTCGCGGGAGGTCAAAGCCGTACGCGGGATCATTCGCACACTCGTGGGCCCGACGCGGGTGCGTCAGGCGGAACGCAAACGGTCGAACTCCTCGAACTCGTAAGCGATCGAGCTCTCGACGAGGTCTTCGTAGAGCCGGTCCATCAGCTCGGTATCGAGGCCATGGTCGGCAGCTGCAGTTTTCACGTTTGCGATAACTTCGGCCTTGCGCCGTTCATCTCTTACCGCCTCGCGGTTGCCTTTGATCCGTGCTGCCGCGTCCATGAAGGCAAAGCGCCGAGCGATGAGCGCGACGATACGGCGGTCGATATCGTCGACGCTGGCGCGTACCTCCTCCATTGTCATGCAATCTTCAGGTTCGAGAATCTCACTCATTGCGCTGCTATCAACGTTCGCGGGATGGAGCGCAAACCTGGCCGGATTGACCGCCTTCTCAAGGTCTTGCACAAAGGCATTCGTGTTTTCGTGACGGGGTTGTTCATGTCGCTGCTTATCGCTGTATTGCTTGTTTCCACGCAGGCCGCTGCCAACCCGCAGACGGCTGCCACCGCGCAGGCGACTACGCCTGCTCCGACTGCGAAGCCCGCCAAGGTAAAGAAGATCTGCAAGTCAGAGGATGCCGATAGCGGCTCGCACATGGCGAGGCGCGTTTGCCTGACGGCCGAGGAGTGGAACCAAAAACCGCAGCTGGGCACTGGACGCTCCGGATACAGCACTTCCGGCGAAGCGATGCAGAGTCACTAGTCATCCAAAGTGATTCGCCAGCCTGAAACCTTGACCTCGCCGCCGCGCGCTCGTAGGTGCGCCGCTCGCAATTGATCCCGCACGCCCGGTGAAGCGGTGATCGCGCTCAGCGCAAGGCTGGGCGGTGCGGTTCCGGGCGCATCGACAAAATGCGAATTGGAGAATTCATTGTGACGAAGCGCACCAGCGCCAAATATAAGCTCGACCGCCGCATGGGCGAGAACGTCTTCGGACGGCCCAAGAGCCCGGTCAACCGCCGGGAATATGGCCCCGGCCAGCACGGCCAGCGCCGCAAGGGCAAGACAAGCGATTATGGCATTCAGCTTCGCGCTAAGCAGAAACTGAAGGGTTATTACGGCGACATCACCGAGAAGCAGTTCAAGAGGAACTACACTCAAGCGATCGCGATGAAGGGGGACGCTTCCCAGAATCTGATCGGTCTGCTCGAGCGCCGACTCGATATGGTCGTCTACCGGGCCAAGTTCGCGCCAACGATCTGGGCTGCTCGTCAGCTGGTCAGCCACGGCCACATTCGGGTCAACGGCGTGAAGTGCAACATCGCCTCCCGCAAGGTAAACGTCGGGGACGTGGTCGAGCTGGGTCCCAAAGCGCTGGAAATGGCGCTGGTGATCGAGGCGCAGGGCCTCGCCGAACGCGACATTCCCGATTATGTCGTTCCGGACGGCACCTCGAAGATCACCTACACCCGCGTGCCGAAGCTCGACGAAGTGCCCTATCCGGTACGGATGGAACCAAACCTCGTCATCGAGTTTTATTCGCGCTAAAGTTTACACTTCAGCGTGCCGAAGAGGGCGGCCCGGACCTTGTCCGAGCCGCCCTTTTCATTTGACGGTCAGCACAACCACCGACTTGGGCGGCAATTCGACCCGCAGCTTTCCGCCGGCCCAGCGAGCATTGCGGAACGGCACCGGTCGAACATCCTCCGCCGCACCGAAACGATTGCGTGCGTCCATGGCCGAAGCGGTTAGGACCTCGCTGCTGATTGAACCGCCGCTCTTGCCGAGATTGAGCTCCACATTCGCAGGCTGGTCCGGATCGACATTGACGATACCGACATGGATCGCGCCGTCCGCCCCTCGACCCGCAGTCACGTCGACCGCTGGGATCTGTGCGGAGCTGGCGCCTTCGTTCGGACTGTTCGCCGTGACCGGAAGCGCGGTCGCTCCCTGGAACGGGCGGTACATCAGGAAGGCATAATAGGTCGGCGTCCGCACCATCCGCGGCCCGTCAGTCAGGATCATCGCCTGAAGCACGTTCACCATCTGCGCGATATTGCCCATCCGTACGCGGTCGGCGTGACGATGAAAGATGTGGAAGTTGGTCGCCGCTACGAGTGCATCCCGCAAGGTGTTCTCCTGGCGAAGCGCGGGCGCGCCCGGAGGCGTATCGTACCAGGTCCCCCATTCATCCACAGCGAGACCGAGCTTCTTGCCGGGATCGCTCTTGTCCATGATCGCCGAGTGGCGAGTGATCAGCTCTTCCATCCGCCGCGTCTGGGCGAAAGTCGCGAACCATTCGGCTTTGGTGAAACCGACCGCCGCGCCCTTGTGTGACCAATCGCCAGTCGGAAGGGTGTAATAATGCAGCCCCAGGATATCCATCTTGTCCTGCGACTTCATCATTTCTTCGGTCCAGGCGTAATCGTCTGCCGACGCCCCCACTGCGACGATCTTCGGTCCATTGTCCTGCCGGACGAAGGTGCCGAACGCCCGCATCAGCGGAGCATATTGAGCCGCTGTCAGGTTGCCGCCGCAGCCCCACGTTTCGTTGCCGATGCCGACATAATCGATTTTCCAAGGTTGCTGCCGTCCATTCGAACGACGCAGCTGAGCGAGCCTCGAATTGCTCGGCGAGGAGACATACTCAACCCAATCGTTCGCTTCGCCGGCAGTGCCGGTGCCAACATTGACGTTCAGGAAGGATTTGGTGCCGATCAGCTCGGCAAAGTCGAAATATTCGTGCGTTCCGAAGGCGTTGTGCTCTTCGTTATTGCCCCACCACTTGTTAAGCGTGATCGGGCGCTGCGCCCGCGGGCCGATGCCGTCGCGCCAGTGATAGGTGTCGGCGTAACAGCCGCCCGGCCAGCGCAGCACCGGCACGTGCAAGGCCTTGAGTGCCTCCACGACATCGCGCCGGTACCCGCGGATGTTCGGGATCGCGGAATTCTCGCCAACCCAGATACCGTCGGTGATCCCCTCACCCAGCTGCTCGGAGAACTGACCGTAGATCTCAGGCGCAATCCGCGCTCCGGCCGCCTGGGTGTCAATTGTGGCGCTCGCATTAAGCGCCGCGTCGGCCGGGTTGACCGCGACCATGCCAAGAACCGCACCAGTGACCAAGAATCTGCAAAACATGAATGCCCTCCCTGGGGGCTTCATTTGCAGCGGCCGAAACGGGACGCAAGCTATTTGTCTGACTATTGGCGCCGAGTGGCCGAAATCCAGCTAGTGGCCGATCGCCCGGTCCAGGAACTCGCCGATGGATTGGAGCATTTGCGAGCGCGCGTCGCTATCATCGAGCTGATGGTCCAGTCCGCTGAAGGTCATCAGCTTGACGTCCTTGCCTGCCGACCTGAGCGCAGCTTCCATCTTCAGCGAGTGCGCAATCCGCACGTTGCTGTCGAGATCGCCGTGGGCGAGTAGGACCGGCACCCGGATGTCACTTGCGTGGCGTAGCGGCGAGCCTTCGGCGACGTGTGGTCCGGTGCCGATCTCCTGCTCCACCAGATTCCTGATGGTGAAGTCGTGATAGTCCATCTTGAGCATCGCCAGGTCGGTCACCGGAGCGATTGCAACCACCGCCTTGTACATGTTCGGCTCGGTCGCCGCCGATTGGAGGGCAGCGTAGCCGCCGTAGGACCAGCCGAGGATCGCCGTCCGCTGCGGATCGGCGATTCCCTGCGTTGCGAGCCACTTGGCCGACGCAGTGACGTCCCCAATAGACGTCCGCCAGTTCTTGAACCCATTCTTGTTGAGCCAGGCATCGCCGAAGCCCGCCGAACCACGATACTCCGGCTGAAGCACGGCATAACCGCGGGCAGCGAGGAACTGAGCGAGCCAGTCGAATCCCCAATAGTCGCGCGCGCTCGGGCCGCCGTGCGGAAGAATGACCGTTGGAAGCTTCTTTGGGTCTTTCCCCGGCGGCAGCGTCAGATAAGCGGGAATGGATACGCCATCAGGAGCCTGCACCGTGACCGACTTCACCGATGCGAGCGTCCGTCCCTCGAGCTCTGGGCGGTCGATCATCGCCGGAGTCAACGTTTTCGCGTCGCGGTCGAAGAGATAGTAACGGCCAGGGTCGCTATCGCTGCCGGCGTGGATCAGCAGCTTACGCCCGTCGCGGCTCGAATCGACGAAGTCCACCAGCGGCAAGTGCGGAAGCGCCTTGGAAAGGGCCTCCGAAAGCGCTTTGAACTCCGGATCGAAATAGACGACCGCCCGGCGCTCTTCCGCATAGGTGTAGCCGATCACTCTTTGGCCGCGCCCGAAGCGGACCACATCGTCGATGTCGACCCGCGGATTCATAGCGATCAAATGTTCGGACAAAGTACCGTCGAGTTTGATGCCATAAAGCGCGTAACGGCCCTCCTTTTTCTTGAGCGCATAGAGCTGATTGGAATCGGCATCGATCGCCAGCGCCTGAAACTCGTCGTACCGAGCCTCGGTCAGGGTCTGCCAATCATGGGAGCCAGGCGTTCGGTACAGATATTTGATTTGCCCGGAGAGCATGCCGGTGCTCGGCGTCGCGGTGCCGGCGACCTGCATCAGCCTGACGTTGCCGCGGCCGTCGCTCATATAGTCGGACGCGACATCCTTCGGAGATTCGACGTTTTCGCTTCTAAGCGATGAAACGTCGACACGATCGACGCCAAGGCCATTCTTGGTTCGCACGAGATGGGTGCCGATCTTCCCTTCCTCCGGCACATAATCCCTCTGCAGGAGGACCTTGTTTGCGGACCCGTCGAGCCAGTCGACGACTGACGCGTCGAATTGCCGAATGCGCGCGTCGTAGAAGCTGTCGGTTTGACCGAGCATTTTCGGGTTCGAACCGTCGTAGTTCAGCGCAACGAGCCTGCTGAAGCCGATGGGCTCGGCAGCAATGCTCTTCATTGTGTTCCCGGTGATGCGGCACACGACGCGAGTCGTGGAAGCGAAATTGCACCAGCGCAGAATGTCCGGATTGCCCTCCGATCCGACGACCTGCGCAAACTGGCCGGAACTCAAGCTGCCAACGATCGCAATCGACTTCCGGCCTGAACCTGGCGTCACGTAAATGACGCGCGTCCCATCGGCGGAAAGGGCAGGTTCGATGACAGCTTCCCGCGCACCGAAAGCTTTGGCGTCAGCGGCAAGTTGGGCGTCCTGGGCAAAAGCTGGAGCGGCAACGTACAGGCTCGCAGTCGCGAGCAACGCAACGTGAACCTTCAAGAAATCCCCCTATCCCGGCATCAACATTCTGCATGTTGTTGATCCAGTTACAAGAGGCGTTTGACTTGGCGGTTTCACACGCGCCTGTTAGCGGCGGCGCCATGACGTCACCGCCGGTGCGACCTCCCTTGGCCGAATGGGCGCCGCATGAAGCGGTGTGGATCGGGTTTCCGAGCGATCCCGAGCTGTGGCTGAGTGACCTCAAGCCGGCGGAGCGCGAGGTCGCTGCGTTCGCCAAGGCGGTGCACGCGGACGGCAGGGGTGAGAAGGTCTGGCTCGTCGCGTCTCACAGCGGAGCCGCAAAGACCGCGCGGAAGCTGTGTCCCTTCGCCGAGGTCATCGTCGAGCCGTTCGGCGATATCTGGCTGCGCGATACCGGGCCGGTCGTTCTAGGCGCCAGCAAAGAGCGCCACGCCCAAGGCTTCGGCTTCAACGGCTGGGGCGGCAAATATGACCTCGAAGGCGACCAGGATATCGGCGAGCGGTTGGCGCGGGCGGCCCGCCTGCCCTTCACCAAGGCTGACTGGATCCTGGAAGGCGGTGCGATCGACGGCGACGGATCGGGCACCGTGCTGACGACCGAGCAGTGCCTATTGAACCCCAATCGCAACACACTGACCCGTGAGCAGGTGGAGCAGCGGCTGCTCGAAGATTTGGGGTTCGAGCGCGTAGTCTGGTTCGGTTCCGGTCTGATGAACGACCACACCGACGGTCATATCGACAATCTGGCTCGGTTCGTTGCTCCCGGTCGCGTGGCAATCCCGACCTGTGCCAAGAGCGATCCGAATGAGGCTGTCTACAAGGACGCGGCGCGCCGCTTGGCCGACGCAAAGCTCGACGTGGTCACCCTCCCCTCGCCGGGCCGGATCACGGGCCAAGACGACGACGTCGTCCCGGCGAGCTACATGAACTTCTACATCGGCAATGCCGTCGTGGTGGTGCCGCAGTACGGCGCGCCGAATGACCAGGCCGCGATCGACGTGGTCCAAGCCCTCTTCCCCGACCGGACGGCGGTCGGCCTGAGAGCAGATCATATCCTAACCGGCGGCGGAAGCTTCCACTGCATCACCCAGCAGGTGCCTGCTTGAGCCGCTTCGTCGTCAGACGACTAGGTCCGGACGATATTGAGAACGCACGCCGGCTCAATGCGCTATTCGCCGACGCCTTTGGCGATTTCGACACCTACCAATCGGCTCCCCCGAGCGACTCCTATGCATCCGAACTCCTGGCCCAGCGCGGCTTCATCGGCCTAGTTGCCGAAACCAGCGATGAAATTGTCGGAGGTCTAGTGGCCTACGTCCTTCCAAAGCTCGAGCAAGCGCGCAGCGAAATTTACATCTACGATCTGGCTGTGACCGCGGACCGGCGGCGTGAGGGCGTCGCAAGCGCGCTGATCGAAGAGCTCCAGCGGATCGCAACCGATATCGGCGCCTGGGTCATCTACGTGCAGGCCGACTACGGTGATGAGCCGGCGATCGCTCTCTACGAGAAGCTCGGCACCCGTGAAGACGTGATGCACTTCGACATCGCGCCAGCAGTCACTAGATAACCCGCATGACAAAGCTGACCGTCGCTGCGCTCCAGCTCGCCTTCACCGACGACACAGTCGCGAACATCCGCGCCGTGACGGAGCTAATACGCGAGGCTGCAGATCAAGGCGCCGAGGTGGTGCTCCCGCCCGAACTGTTCGAAGGCCCCTACTTCTGCCGTGTCGAGGACGAGAGCCTGTTCGCCAACGCGCGCGCGGTGAATGAACATCCTTCGGTGCTGGCGATGCAGGAGCTGGCGCGCGAACTGAGGATCTGGATCCCGACCAGCTTCTTCGAGGCGGACGGACCGCATCACTACAATAGCCTCGCGATGGTCGGTTCCGACGGCAAGGTCGCTGGGGTTTATCGAAAGAGTCACATCCCAGACGGGCCGGGCTATGAGGAGAAATTCTACTTCCGCCCAGGCAACACCGGCTTCAAGGTGTGGAACGGCCCGCAGCTATCGACGCTGGGCGTCGGGGTTTGTTGGGACCAATGGTACCCGGAGACAGCGCGGGCGATGATGCTGATGGGCGCGGAGATCCTCTTCTATCCCACTGCGATCGGCACCGAGCCGCACGATCCGGATCTCGACACTTCGCGGCTATGGCGGCGGGCGATGATCGGCCATGCTGTGTCGAACGTGGTGCCGGTGGTCGCCGCCAACCGCATCGGCACCGAGGGCGGCCAGCGCTTCTACGGGCACAGCTTCATCTGCGACGAGCGCGGGGACATTCTTGCGGAATTGGGTCCGGGGGAGAGCGGGGTCCTCGTGGCGACGCTCGATCTCGCTCAGGCCAAGAAGCACCGCGCGGCCTTCGGCTTCTTCCGTGACCGCCGGCCGGAGCTTTACGGGCGATTGGTGGAAGACGTGTGAGCGGCTGGTTCAGAGTTACGCATTGAGCTCGTTTCGAGTGATCCGATCAAATCGCTGGCTGTCGAAGAGCAAGCGCCCGCTCAAACACGTTTTCAAACATCGCCTGATTGAGCCTTCCCGTATTCTGATTGTAGCGCGAGCAGTGATAGCTCGACAGCAGCACGCGACCGTCGGGCGCCACATTCTCGACGCTATGGCCGAACTTCGTGCCTGACGGAGGAAGCCCGAGCGCCCGCGCCGCGGCCACGTGCGCGATCTGACCAAGCGCGATCACCACGCGCACCTTTGTTAGCCTCGCGAGACCGGCCTCGAGGTACGTCCGACAGGTCGCGATCTCTTGGGGAGTCGGCTTGTTCTCGTGCGGCAGACATTTGACTGCGTTCAGGATCACCGTACCTTTGAGCTGCAGCCCATCCCCCGGACTCGCGCGATATTCGCCCTCCGCTAGTCCGAATTTCAGCAGCGTCGCGTAGAGCAGCTCCCCCGCATAATCCCCGGTGAACGGCCGCCCGGTGCGGTTGGCGCCCTGCTTGCCCGGAGCCAAGCCGACGATCGCCAGCCAAGCATCCCCGTCGCCAAACGCCGGCACCGGCGCGTTCCACCAATCGGGGTGTTCGGCCCGGCATTCGTGACGGAATGCGACGAGCCGCGGGCACAAGGGGCAGTCGCGCGGGGCCTCGGCATCGGGGATCGGCGAGAGGTCGGCGGGTTGGAGCATCGCCATAAACGGCCATAGACATCATTCCCGCGCAAGCGGGAATCCCGCTCCTCCTTCGCTTTGCGCATGAATAGCGAGACCCCGCTTTCGCCGGGGTGAGGGACTGAGTAACGCTGGCCCGTGTCCCACCTCTACGCCATCGCCTTCGGCTCCAATCGCCCGCACGGCCGTTATGGCCGCCCGCCAGGGGTGGTGGAGGCTGCAATCGCGCGCCTCGACGAGGAATTCGGCCTGTTCGATGCGTCTCCAATCGTGCTCAACGCCGCGCATGGCGGGGCCGGGCGCGATTTCGCCAATGCCGTGGCGCTGGTCGAAAGCGACCTCGAACCGCCTGAAATGCTGACGCGTCTTAAGAGAATCGAGCGCGAATTCGGCCGCCGCCGCGGCCGACGCTGGGGGCCGCGGGTGCTCGACCTCGACCTCGCGCTTTGGAGCGGCGGCAAGTTCCAGTCGCGGTGGCTGACCGTTCCTCATCCGCAGCTCGCCAGGCGCAGCTTCGTCCTCGGGCCCTTAGCCGCAATCGCCCCGAACTGGCGCGCCGACAGCCTAACTGTCCGCCATCTCGCCCACCGCCTTGCCCGCCGCCGCCCTAAAGGCTAACCGCCGCGCCAGTGGGCCCATAGCTCAGTCGGTAGAGCAACTGACTTTTAATCAGTAGGTCGCTGGTTCGAATCCAGCTGGGCTCACCAGTCTTGCGCGCAGCACGTGCTGCTACGAAGCGGGGCGAGCTGGCCGCGCTCGATCCGAGTGCAGGCAATCGCTCCGGGTCGCAACCTCGGCATATCGCAGAGCTCAGCCTACCCGATGATGACGTGCCGGGTCGGACGAAGATCCGACTTGCCCTGCCTGACCGGCAGGCGGCAGCCCGTGAGCAGTGCAAGGCACATTGCGAAGCACGCGCTGATCGCCGCCGTCCGCAGGGGGAAGTCGACGAGGCTGTGCACCAGGACCGCGGCGGACGCGATGGACGCCGCTCGCGTCCACGGTCCCCCCTCGCCTTTTCGCCAGACGCGGAAACATTGAATTGCCCACCAGGCGAGGAAGAGCAGTAGCAAAATGACCCCGGGAACACCGAGCTCCAGCGCCAGCTCGACATAATCGTTGTGGACATGGATGACGTACTCGTTCGTCACCGCATCCGGGCTTTCGTAGAGCCGGTATACTTTCACGAACGAGCCCAGGCCCGAGCCAAGCGGCATGAAGTCAAGAATTGCCTTACCCGTTGTCGCTAGGATCTGTTCGCGTGATTGAACGGAGCCGCTCGGGTTTTGGCCGATCCTGGTCACACCCGTCGGGCTATTCGCCAGCGCGGCAAGAGAAACGATCACCGAGAGCCCTACGAGAGCGGCGATCCAAGTCCGCCAGCGGTTTGTCGATGGCAGGACGATGAGAGCACTCGCAGCCACAATGGGCACAGCGAGTCCGTAGGCTGCAAGAGATCCGTTCATCCCAATGCCCGCTAGGAGCACAAGGCCAATTCCAGGCACAACGAAGAGCAGCGCCGAATAGCGCTGGATGTTTGGGCCCTTTCCGGCCGATGCGATCGCCGCGACGAACGGAATCGCAATGAGCAGCAAATCCGCCATGTGGTTCGTGTTCGCGAAGAAGCCCACTGCAAGGCCGCCATTCGTTTCCCGATAAAGGTACCAGGGCGAATTCGAGCCGGCACTGACGACCTGAAGCGCCCCGACCATGATTCCGGCAATGGTTCCGGCGAGAAGGGCGGCCGCGAGCCAGCTAACGCGGTAGGCGTTCAGCCTCACGATCGCACAGAACATCGCAAGCGGCGGCATGAGACAGAGCAGCGCGCCGAGCGAGGCGTACGGGGTCAACGAAGTCGGTAGCGCCGGCAAAGGCACGCCCAGCAGTTGGTAGTCTTCGGCGATTCGCGCGCGCGGTCCGTCGGCCCAAACCGAGGGCGGAAGCGGCACCGCCTGCAGTGCGACAATGACAATGGCGACGATTGCGAGCAGCAAGAGCGCCTTCGCTGCGCGTGGCAGAGGCGCATCGGCCGGCGCCGCCGCTGCCCAGGCGATGATGGCGCCGCCGGCCAGCTGAAGAAGCATGTTTCCCCAGACGCCCTGGGCGCTTCCGCCGAGAATGAGGCAGGCGAACAGGTAAAGCGGCGCGACCGCGCTTCGTGCGGCGCTAGGCACCTGGAGTGGCCTTCTCCAGCTTCAACCTGGCGATCGTCAGATCGATCAGCTGCGGCGTGTCAGATGAGGCCCCGGCGAGCTTGATCCACTGCGCGGTGCACCCGGCGGGCACCTGAAAGCGCAAGCCGCGCGCAGCTACTGCGTCGGCTCTGGCTGAGACCAATGGACCGGAGGCCCTGTCGCACCACACTGACCAGCTAAGTGCACGCGCTCGTGCCGGATCGCCGAGCAATTGCATCGAGAGACGATATGCGCCTGGCGGCAGCAACAGGAGCTGGGTCGCCAGAAAGCCATCTTCCTGACCGTGGAAAATGACGTGCAGCCGGCCGCCGGGCTGACGCTCTGCGAGTCCGACCCTCGAAGATGTCAGTACCCAATTGAAGGGCGGTGGCGATGATCGGTCGGTGAATGCGAAATCATGCAGCAGCTCCCCCGGGCGAGCCTGAACGCCGGCCGCTTGTGCCCAAATGTCGTGCGCCTGAGCGTACTTGCCCGCCTCTGCCAGCGTGTTGAGCAGTGACGGAAGCCAGGGCGCGCTAGTCAACGCCTGTCGCTGGTCCGCAAGTGCGAGGACAGCCGGCGCCGTTGAGGCATTCCTCGCCAGCACGGTTAGCGCAGCGCCAGCAAGGTCAGGATTGTCCCGGAACAGCTGCCGCAGGATCGGCCAATTGGCGGGACGTGCAGCATATGCCGCTATGTAAGGAGCGACCGTCACGGCGCCCGACGGCGAAAGGCGGGACAGTGCCGCAATCTCTCTCAAACCTCGGTTTGCGTCGCCAAGACGAAAATAGCGGTCGGCAAGAAAGTAAGCGGCAGACAGCGAGCGCGGGTCACGCCATTGAGCCGCCTCGAATGCGTGCTGCGCCGTTGCGCCGTCGCCCGATAGCTCTGCCCTTACGCCGCGGACGAGGAAGGGTTCGGCGGCTAGAGGCTCCCTTTCCGCGGCGTCGGCCATTGAGGCGAAAACACTAGTGGGAACCGCGCGGCGGTAACGGGCTGCACGAGCGATTTCGGTCATTGCACCCGAAATTTCGGTCGTCGGATGGTTTCTCCACATGTGCGACGCTTCGGCCGGGTTGGTCTCTGCCAGACCGAGAACCGCGGCGTTTCGGACTACTTGCGCTCCGACGAGGACCGCGGCCGCAACCGCGATGAGGCTCCTAACGATCACCCCGGCCCCTTTACAGTCTTGCTGATCAGGCGTCTGCCCTTGCGGCGTCGGTGTCCTGACCCTCGTCGGATCCTTGCGAGATCATCAGGATCTCGGTCTTCTTGAGCCTGCCTTTGGCCCCGTAGCCATAGCCGTAGCCGCAATGCCTATTCCCCGGATGGGCTCAAATCAATTGTATGGAGCGGTTTCGTTCTGTGGATTCGGCCGGGTGTCGACCAACCAGCGGTCGTGTCCCTCGACTGCCAGCGCCGAAAGTAAGCCGGTGCGATAGGCACCCGTGTCAATTCCGATCCGATTTGGACGATCCTGCACTTCCGGCGAGATCGTGTGGCCGTGAACGACGACGAACCCATGATCGGATTCATCCAGCAGGAAGGGCTCGCGGATCCAGCGCAGATCGGCCTGGCTCTGCTGGTCCAGTTCGATTCCGGGCCTGATTCCTGCATGGACGAAGAGATAGTCGCCGAAGCGGCAACTATCGACGAAGCTTTCGAGGAACTGGACGTGATTCTTCGGGATCGCATGGCGAATGGCGGCCAAGGCCTCGTCGTCGCTCAGATGTGCGAGCTGTTCGGGCTCGACGCCGTAGCTTTGCAGGCATTCGGAGCCGCCGAACCAGCGCCATTTCGCAATGAGCTTGGACTCGCCGCGCAGGATTCGCAGCAGCACTTCTTCGTGATTGCCGAGGATGAACACCGGTTGAACGCCTTCGCGCCGGTACGTGCGCAGCCGCTCGAGCACGTGCGCGGAACTTGGCCCCCGGTCGATTAGATCGCCGACGAATACCAACAGAGTCTTTGCGGCCGGCCGGCGCTGGAGCTCGGAATGGATTCTCGCCAACAACTGCTCGAGCAAGTCGAGCCGCCCGTGAACATCCCCCACAACGTAGGCACGATAGCCGGGCGTGCCGGCTGGTCCACGTTCGCTCTTGGAGGAGAAATTCAGCATCAATTCCCCGGTTTCACGGCGTCTAGTCTGGCTAGCACGTCGAGGTACGCCTGCACTACGAACTCCTCGTTAAACTCCTGCTGAACCTTCCGTCGCGCCGCTTCGTCCACCCGCTGCGCCAGCGGCAGTTCGGCCAACCGCTGCATGGCCGAGGCGGGTGAACCGGCATCGCGTACTGTACAAAGATAGCCGTTGATGCGGTTCTCGACCACGTCGCGGGGCGCCGCCTGAAGCCTGCTGCGCGATCATCGCGCGCTCGTAGCCCGCCTTTCGGAGCCCGCTGATCAAACCCATTCGCGATGTTACAGCGCTGTTGGCGGACAGGACGAGGGTTCGTGGCGTCCCGTTCACTCTCAGGCGCTGAGCAATTGAAAGCGCGGGATTTCGACGTCGAATGCGCTGCCGTCCTCGTCGACCATGCGATAGCTTCCGCTCATCGCGCCGTCCGGCGTGTCGAGTGGGCACCCCGACACATAGTCGAAGCTCGCACCCGGGGCGATCAGCGGCATTTCGCCGACAACGCCTTCGCCGACGACCTCGTGGACTGTCCCGCGTCCGTCGACGATCGTCCAGCTGCGCGACAGGAGCTGGACCGCGACCTCCGACCCGTTCTCGATCCGCACGTGATAGGACCAGAACCAGCGATTGTTCGATGGATCCGATTGCTCTGCAAGGAAGCTGACGGCCACACGCACGGCTATCCCGCGGGTCACCGCGACATTCGGAAAGAGCATGGCCATTGCGTCAGTCGTCACGCTTTAGAACCTAGGCGAGACCACCCGCACGGCGCAACCGGTCGACGAGCCTTTGACGGGGTTCCGTGATCGGCCGCGAGCGATCGGTCAGCACGTCGCGCATCAGAAAATGGCCGGTGAGGTCGAGCCCTTGCGCGATTTCCTCCCATGAGGCCTGACCACCTTCGCGCACGAACGGCGGCAGCGGCAGGAGCTTTCCAGAGTAGGGTTGGGCCTCGGCGGCGCTCACGGCCCTGCCCGACTTGGGGCTGACCGCGACGAGATCGTCGTTGCTCCCAGTTATCGCGCAGCTCTCAAGGTCCAACCCGAAGCCGAGCTCAGCAAGCAGCAGCAGTTCGTACCGGACCAGCGCCGCTCCCCACCCGTTGGCCGAGGGCGCGGCTTCGATCGCGTCGAGCAGGCCTTCGAACGCCTGATAAAGGCGCGGATAAGGCTGGCCCTCCGGGAGTGCGGTCGCGGTGAGCACCGTCGTCCATTCGACTGCCGCCGCCAGGAGGGGCTCCGACAGCAAGGGCCCGCGGCTGTGGATCAGTTCGATCGCGGCTTGCGGCAGCTGCGTCTCCGTCCGCGCGGAGAGCTGCGCGTGAACGACATTCCCGGCCATCAGCACCGGCCGCATTCGCCGGCCGCGGGCGCCGCGGACATAGGCAGCGAGGAGCCCCTGGTCCGGAGTCATCAGCCGAATGATTGCGCCATGCTCGCCGTGGCTTCGGAGAGCGCAGACGATCGCCTGGGTCTCGCTCCTCATCCGCGCGGGTGGAAATAGTCATACAGCTGGCGTGCCATCGCCTTGCTGATGCCCGGCGCCTTCTCGAGGTCATCGAGTGCGGCGCCCTTCACCGCCCGCGCCGTGCCGAAGTGCATCAGCAGTGCGCGCTTCCGGTTCGGGCCGATGCCGGGGACTTCATCGAGCGTCGACGTCGTCAGGCTCTTCGCCCGTTTTGCCCGGTGCGTGCCGATCGCAAATCTATGAGCTTCGTCGCGCAAGCGCTGGAGATAGAACAATAAAGCCGAGTTGGGCGACAATGTGATCTCGCGTCCGCCGGGCAAGTGAAACACTTCGCGACCCTCGCGACCGTGGTGCGGTCCTTTGGCGACGCCAACCACCGGCACGTCGTGGACTCCCATGTCCTCCATCACGTCGCAGACGGCGGAGAGCTGGCCCTTCCCGCCGTCGATAAGAAGCAGGTCGGGCCATTCGCCGCTTTGCCGGTCCGGGTCCTCCTTCTCAAGGCGCGTGAAACGTCGCTCGAGCACCTCGCGCATCATCGCGAAGTCGTCGCCGGGCTGCGTCTCCGGCCACTTGATATTGAACTTGCGGTAGTTGTTCTTCCTAAAGCCCTCAGCGCCGGCGACGATCATCGCGCCGGTCGCGTTGGTTCCCATGATATGACTGTTGTCGTACACCTCGATCCGCTTGGGCACCTCGCCAAGCTCAAAAGTTTCGGCGAGCTCGCGCAGGATCTTGCCCTGTGTTGTCGTTTCGGCAAGGCGGCGGTCGAGCGCTTCCTCGGCGTTTCGCGTCGCCTGTTCCATGAGCTTGCGCCGATCTCCGCGCTGCGGAACTTCGATCGAAACCCGTCGATCGGCTCGGGCTGAGAGCGCTTCTTCGAGCAACTCGCGATCCTCGAGCTTGCGATCGACCAGGATCCGCCGCGGGGGCGGCATGTCTTCGTAAAATTGAACAAGAAAGCTCGATAAAACCTCAGCTTCCGGAACATCGTTAGTGTGGGCCGGAAAGAAGGCCCGATGCCCCCAATTTTGGCCACCACGAATGAAGAAGGCCTGGATCGACACTGTTCCGGCCTTGCAGGCGAGGGCGAACACGTCGGCATCGCCGAGCCCTTCCGCATGCACGGTCTGGCTGCCCTGGATGTAGGTCAGCGCGCGCAGCCGGTCGCGATAGACTGCCGCGAGCTCAAAATCCTGGCGCTCGGCGGCCTCGGCCATGAGCTTCGACAGACGCGACTGCACGCCAATCGACTTACCTGACAGGAACTCCTTTGCTTCTTCGACCAGGTCGCCATAGTCCCGCTCGCTGATCCGGCCGACGCAGGGCGCCGAGCAACGCTTGATCTGGTAAAGCAGGCATGGCCGTGACCGGTTCGCGAAAAAGCTGTCTGAACAGCTCCTTAGCAGGAATAGCTTCTGCAGAGCATTAAGTGTTCGAGTGACCGAACCCGCACTCGCGAAGGGGCCGTAATAGTGCGCCTTTTTGACCCTCCGGGCACCGCGGTGCTTCTGGATACGCGGGAATTCATGATCCTCGCGCAGCATGATGAAGGGAAAGCTTTTGTCGTCTCGCAGCAGCACATTGTACGCGGGGCGGAAGCGCTTGATCAGCTGAGCTTCGAGTAGCAGCGCCTCGGCCTCGGTGCGGGTGGTGACGATGGTCATCGAGCGCGTTTGCGCCACCATCCGCTGCAGCCGCTTCGGCAGCTTGGCGATCTGTGTGTAGTTCGTGACGCGGTTCTTCAGCGCCCGCGCTTTACCGACGTAGAGCACGTCGCCCCGGGCGTCGTGCATTCGATACACGCCGGGCCGAGCCGGAAGCGTCTTCCACACCTCGCGGATCGCGGCGACACCGGCTTCCAGGTCGGGAGCCCCCTCCCCGCGCACGGCATAGGTCGCCTGCTCCTCATTGAAGCGTTCGGCGGCTCTTGGGTAGTCGGGACGGTCGGCTTTGGTCACGCTGCGGAGATAAGCGCTAGCCGCGACGAGCGCGAGAGGTTCAGGCGGCCGCCCTTGCCTGTTCCTCTTCTGCCAGCATCCATTCAACCGCGGCGCGGGCGTGGATCGCGGTGGTGTCGTAGACCGGAAGGACGTTGGCGCGGACGTCGACTGCGAGCACCAGTTCGGTGCAGCCAAGCACGATCGCTTGGACTTTGGCCTTCGCCAGTTCGGTGATGAGAGTCTTGAGCTTGCGCTGACTGTCGCGGGCAACGCGGCCGGCGGCGAGCTCCTCGTAGATGATCCGGTCGACCTCGGCGCGCCATTCAGGCGTGAGCTCCTCGACAACGATCCCGAGTGCCTCGTATGGCCCGCGCGCGAACGGTTCGGTCATGGTGAAGCGGGTCCCGAGCAGGGCAATCCGCGTCCGCCGGTCGACGACGAGCTCGGCTGCGGTTGTTTCCCGAATGTCGATCAGCGGCAAACGCGTTGCTTCGGCAACCGCATCCGCCGCCTTATGCATCGTGTTGGACGCAAGCAAAATTCCTTCGGCGCCGGCATTCTTCAGCCGTACGGCCGCGTCGGCAACGACTTTGTTACCAGCATCCCAGTCGCCGCTGCGATGGAAACGCGCATAATCGCTTTCAAAGTCGAAGCTTTCTATCACCAGCCGAGCGCTGTGCAGCCCGCCCAGACGCTTAGCTACTGCCCGATTGATGTGGTCGTAATAAAGCGCGGTCGACGACCAGGTCGCTCCCCCGACTATTCCCAGTTTGCGCAACGTCCCGCCCCTTCTGCCGCTCCCGAACGGCGATACTCTCGTTCCACTGTGATGAACCGCGGCTGATAGAATCGTCCGCGATGTTGCTAATCTCCGGTAAGTGCGGCCTCGCGGCAAGGTGTAAATTGCTGATTTGCCGCAAAATTAATCTGCCTGCTACACGGCCTTCCAGGACGTGCTCAGCCCAGAGCCTTGACGATCTCCTCGACCATCTTCTTCGCGTCGGCGAGCAGCATCATCGTGTTGTCGCGGTAGAAAAGCTCGTTATCGACGCCGGCATAGCCGACGCCGCCCATCGACCGCTTCACAAACAGCACCGTCCGAGCTTTCTCCACGTCGAGCACCGGCATACCGTAGATGGGCGAGCTCTTGTCCGTCTTCGCCGCGGGGTTGGTGACGTCATTGGCACCGATCACGAAGGCGACGTCGGTCTGGGCGAACTCGCTGTTGATATCCTCTAGCTCGAACACCTCGTCATAGGGGACATTCGCTTCGGCCAAGAGGACGTTCATGTGGCCCGGCATACGGCCGGCGACGGGGTGAATCGCGTACTTCACCCGCACGCCCTCAGTCTTGAGCTTGTCGGCCATCTCCTTGAGCGCATGCTGCGCCTGGCTCACCGCCATTCCGTAGCCGGGGACGATGATCACCTGGTCAGCCTGCTTCATCAGGAAGGCCGCGTCTTCGGCCGAGCCGCGCTTATAGGGCCGGTCGATCGCCGCGGCGTCTCCACCGATTGAGACAGCGCCGAAGCCGCCGGCGATCACCGAGATGAAGCTGCGGTTCATCGCCCGGCACATGATATAGCTGAGGATCGCGCCTGAACTTCCGACTAAAGCCCCAGTGATGATCATCGCACTGTTGTGGAGCGTGAACCCCATCGCCGCCGCCGCCCAGCCCGAATAGCTGTTCAGCATGGAGATTACGACCGGCATGTCGGCGCCGCCGATCGGGATGATCAGCAGGAAGCCGATCGCGAAGCTGAGGCCCACGACGGTGAAGAACACCCATGGTGACTGGTCCTGCGTGAAGTAGGCGATCAGCCCTAGAATCGCCGCTAGCGTGCCGAGATTGATGAAGTGCCGCAGCGGCAGCAGGATCGGCTTACCCGACATATTGCCGTTGAGCTTGAGGAAGGCGATTACTGACCCGGAGAAGGTGATCGCTCCGATCGCGACGCCGAGGCCCATTTCGACGCGGCTGCCCCGCGCGATTCCCGTGAAACAGCAACCACTAGTGGGACTGGGGTGAAAAGCCGGGATTTGGGCGGTGATGCCGAAGGCCTCCGGGTTCAGGAAGGCCGCGGCGCCGACGAGTACCGCCGCCATTCCGACGAGGCTGTGGAACGCCGCGACCAGCTGCGGCATCGCAGTCATCTGGATTTTTCGGGCCGTGACGAGACCGATGCTGCCGCCGATGATGATCGCGACCAGGATTTCGGCCAAAATCTTCCAGTCGGTCCGGGTGATACTCGGCGTCGCTATCGGTGTTATTCGAATGGTCGGAATATGAACGACTAGAGTCGTCCCTACCGCGATCGCCATCCCGACCATGCCGATGTAGTTACCGCGGCGGCTGCTGGTCGGGCTCGACAGCCCCCTAAGCGCGAGGATGAAGCAGACCCCGGAGATCAGATAAGCGAGAAGCACCCAGGCGGGCGTCGCCGCCGCCTCATGCATCCTTGCGCTCCCTCTTCTTGTACATTGCGAGCATTCGCGCGGTGACGGCGAAGCCGCCGAAGATGTTCACACTTGCCAGCGCCACCGCGAGCAGGCCGAGCCATTTGGAGCTGGCGCTTCCGGCGGCCGCAGCTGCAATCAGTGCCCCCACGACGATCACCGAGGAAATTGCGTTGGTCACGCTCATCAGCGGCGTGTGCAGCGCCGGAGTTACCGACCATACGACGTAATAGCCGACGAAGCAGGCCAGGACGAAGATCGATAGGATCGAAATGAAGTCCATCAAGCCTCCCCAATCGAAAATGTGCGAGTCCGACACTTTTTTGACAACTCGGTGCTGAATCGGGGGGTTGTCGGATGTGTCGGATTCGGCGCGTTGTCGACACGTCGAGATACCAGGCGCCCGCCAAAGTTCATCTCAAGACGCCTACCGAACCGTTGCATCGACGCAGTCATGCACAAATTACAGCTGTAGGACAGAGGCAAAGTTCGCTTCACTCCGACCGTGCAGCTCGGTTGTTAATCGCGACGCGGTTAGCGTTTTCCTAACCTTTACGCGCGCATGTGTGCGGCACCTTGGGAAGGAAGCACGCACAGGTGTCAAAGCGCACCGAAAAGGGTCAGCAAAAGAGGCCGTGGAAGTTACTTCTGTGGACAGCCTTTGCCGGGCTGATCTTCGGTCTGATCGGCTTTGGCGAGGTCGCAGAGGATTGGCTGCGCGTCGCCCGCAACAGCTTTCACCCGCATAAGGCCAGCGGCAATATCGTCTTGCTGATGATCGACGACAAGTCGCTCCACGAAATCGGCAATTGGCCCTGGCCTCGCCGGACCGATGCAGAGCTCGTCGATCGTTTGACGGCTGCCGGCGCCAACCGGATCTTCTTCGACGTGAACTTTTCGTTCGCATCCAACCCGACTGATGACGAGATATTCGGCGCGGCCATCGCACGTTCTGGACGAGTTACGTTGTTCACCAGATCCAGAATCGGACAGGTCGGCACCGCTCATAATGTCGACGATCTACCGCTTCCGGTTCTGAGGAAGCACGCGAAACTTGGCGCCGCGAGCTTGTTCTATAATTATCAGAACGCGGTCTGGCGCGTGCAGTATGCAGCGAAGCTTCGGACTGGAAGGGTGCCTTCGTTTGCAGCGGCGCTCGCAAAGGTTTCCGGACCCGCGGATGAGGACTTCAGGGTCGACTATTCGACCGATCTTCGGACTCTCCCGACTTATCCGGCCGGCGATGTGCTGACCGGTCAGGTTGGCGCGCGGCAGCTTGCGGGCAAGGATGTGGTGATCGGCATCGGCACCGACGTGATCGGCGACTCTTATTTCATTCCCGGCTACGGCAAAGCGTTCGGCATTCACGTTCACGCGATCGCAGCTGAAACGCTCAAGCGGGGCAGGCCGATCGATCTTGGCTGGGGTGTTTCGTTCGTCTTCGGAATGCTTGCCGCAGCACTTGTCGCGACCCGCAAGCGATCCCTGCATCAGCTTCCCATCCTTGCCGCCGCGTTCACCGGCCTGCTGGTCGCCCCCGGTTTCTTCGAATCGAACCTGGTGTTTGTCGATGTTACGCCGGGAATCTTCGTTCTCCTGGTAGTTTCAACGGTCTTGGGCTGGCGCCGCTATCGAGCTCGTGGCCTGGTCAACACCATTTCAAACCTGCCCAATCTAAACGCGCTTCGAGCCAATTCCGAAGGCCGTAGCCAAGCTCTCGTTGGCGCGCGCATCCTCAACTACGAGGAGATCGTCGCCACCCTGCCACCGGACAGCGAACGGCAGTTGATCGAGCAGATCGTCGCACGATTGAAAGTAGGATCGCCCAACCGCGTGCTCTACCAGGGCGATGCCGGGATTTTTGCCTGGTATGAGCAAACCAATCTGCCTTTCGGCAATCACCTCGAAGCGCTCTACGCGCTTTTCCGCAATCCCGCGCGCGTCGCCGGCATGTCTATGGACCTGACGATCGCCTTCGGCGTCGAGCTTGGCAGCGGGCGCTCAATCACCAACCGACTCGCGAGTGCGCTTGTTGCCGCCGACGAGGCCGCCCATGACGGACTCAAGTGGAAGTACCACGATCCGGAAAGCCTCGAAGATGCTTCATGGAAGCTGTCGATGCTTAGCCAACTCGACGAGGCGATCGATCGCGGCGAAGTGTGGGTCGCCTATCAGCCAAAACTCGAGATCGCGACGCGCCGGATCATCGGCGCCGAGGCACTGGCGCGCTGGACTCACCCGGAAAAGGGACCCATCGCGGCTTCCGAATTCGTCGCCGCAGCGGAGCAGCACAACCGCATCGGCAAGCTGACCGACTTCGTCCTTGAAACAGCGGTGGCGGCAGCAACCCAGATCAACAAGCGCGGGACGAAGTTTGAGATTGCCGTCAATCTGTCCGCGCGCTTGCTCGCCGACAAGGGGTTCACATTGCGCGTTTCCGCGCTCCTCGCTCGTCACGGGCTCGACCCGAGCCAACTAACCTTGGAACTGACCGAGACCGCGGCGCTGACGGGAAGTGGCGAAGGTCTAGACATGATCGGGCGCCTGCGCGACCTCGGCATCAACATCTCGATTGATGATTATGGGACGGGCCTCTCGACGCTCGATTATCTGAAGAAGATCCCTGCGAACGAGATCAAAATCGATCAGAGCTTCGTCAAAGGCATTGCCGATAATCGTAGCGACCGCCTGATGGTCCAGTCGACGATCGGCCTCGCCCACTCGCTCGGGCGCAAGGTCGTTGCCGAAGGTGTCGAGCATCGCGACATCCTTGAGATACTGATCGAGATGGGCTGTGACATTGCCCAGGGCTTCGCCATCGGACGACCGATGAGCCTTGATAGCCTCACGAAGCGCATCGCTTCCGACCACAAGCGCAGCGCCGCTTAAATCCATAGCTCCGGTGTCGTTTTAGATCGGGACAAAATAGTCTTGGCCAAAACGTGGTTACTTGTTTGCTAACCATAACGATTAAGGTTAATATCCCTGCATCTGCCGAATCGCATTCATGATGGGGGTAACGGAAATGAAGAACGTAAAAGCTGGCCGCGGCTTCTGGAGCTGGCTCATGGGTTCGGGTTGGTCTTCCGGTGGTGGTAACGGCTAAGCCACTCGGGACTGATCTGATCAGGCCCTGAAATCAAAGACTTATAAAGCGCTCGTCGAAAGACGGGCGCTTTTGTTTTGGGCATTTCAGGCGCCCAGGTGAACAGGCTGGTGCGGCATGCGATGGCTCGTTAGTCCGCGCCAATGCTTCGTCAATCGAACGCTGTTCTGCCGATTCGCGCGAGTCGCGCCGGGCTCACCGAAATCACCGATTCCGTGCTTCAATTCGTGGCGGGCAGCGGGATTCAGGAGGGCCTGTTGACGATTTTTTGCCGCCACACCTCGGCCTCGCTGTTGATCCAGGAGAATGCCGCGCCGGCGGCACGGCGGGACCTGGAGCGCTATTTCGAGCGGATCGCACCTGAAGACGGACTCTACGAGCACGACGACGAAGGCCCAGACGACATGCCGGCACATTTGCGCAGCGCTCTCACGGCGACGCACGTCTCGATTCCGGTGCAGCACGGACGGCCGGTCCTTGGCACCTGGCAAGGCATTTTCCTGTTCGAGCATCGGCGCAACACGCCCGAGCGCCAGATCGCGCTCCATCTGATCGGCGAATGAGCCTTGAGTCGGTGCGAGCGTGGCTCGCAGGAAACGCGCCCGATCTCCGCCTGATTGAAGTCGAGGAGAGCACTGCGACCGTCGAGTCCGCTGCGAAGGCGCTCGGCGTTGAGCCAGGCCGAATCGCCAAGACCCTCGCCGTGCGCGCCGGCGATCACCTTTTCCTGCTGTGCACGCAGGGCAACGCGCGGCTCGACAACCGCAAGTGCAAGGACGAGTTCGGCGCCCGGCCGCGGATGCTTGGGGTTGGAGAGGCGCTCGAGCTGACCGGCCATCCGGTAGGCGGTGTGTGTCCATTCGGGCTAAAAAATCCGCTGCCCGTCTATCTCGACGTGTCGCTAAAAGCGTTCGACGTGGTTTATCCCGCTGGCGGGTCGCTCAACACCTCGGTCGAAGTTAGGACCGAGCGGCTGTTCGAGCTGGTGGCCGAGCGTTGGGTGGATTTATGCCGGCTGCCGGACGAAGCGGCCGGGATCTAGGTCTTCCGCGCCCACGTCGGTCACCGGCCAGGGCCGGCCCGTGATCAACGAAGCCGTAATCGAGGCCATCGCGGGCGAGGTCTGCAGTCCAAAACCGCCTTGTCCTGCAAGCCAGAAGAAGCCCTCCGCATCGGGCGCGAAGCCGGCCGCGGGGTGACGGTCTGGAGTGAAGGTCCTCAGCCCCGCCCAGCGGCTGTGGATGCGATCGACCTTCACCGTTGTCCGCTCCTCCATCCGGTAAGCGGCGAGCGCGACCTCAAATTCGTCCGGCTGAGCGTCGCAGGGGTCGCTCGGTACCTCGTCCATTGGGGAAGCGAACAATCGCCCGCTCTCCGGCGCGAAGTAGAGTTCGTCGCCGACGGTTTTAGCAAAGGGCAAACCGTCGAGCTCAGTCCCGGGCGGCGCGTCAAAGGTGATGATCGTGCGCCGCTTCGGCGCGAGTCGCAGTGGCAGGACTCCGGCGAGGCCAGCGACTTCGTCGGCCCAGGAACCAGCCGCATTGACTATGATCGGCGCCGAAAAAGTCTCGCCCTTGTCACTCCCGACAGCCCAAATGCCGCCCGAGCGCTCGATGGAGGCGACACGCTGACCCGTATGAACCGCTCCGCCGCGACTGCGCACCTGCCGCAAATTGCCCTGGAGCAGCGCATGGGGGTCGAGGCGGATGCCGTTCCGGTCGGCGATGCCGTATAGCGCGTCCTCCTTCAGCAGCGGGCACAGCTGGTGCAGGCCGCGCGTATCGAGCCGCTCAAGCTGAGCAAAGAGCGATAGCTCCGCCTCGAGAGCGTCGAGCGCGTCCCGTTCGTCCTCGCGGGCATGGATGAGGACCGGCATGCGATGGCCCAAGCTGCCGAACTCTTCGGGCGGATTGTCGAAGAAAGGTCGGCTCGCCAGCGTCAGCGCCCGCACCAGGCGATCGCCAAGTGCGTAATGCAGCATGGTCGCGCTACGGCCCGAGGAATGGAATCCGATCTGCTCTTCGGCTTCGAGGACGGTGACTTGCGCATGCTTCGAAAGTGCGGTGGCAGCGGAAAGTCCGGCGATGCCGCCGCCGATGATGAGGATGTCGGGGGTGTTCATCGGCTCAGGCGGCGCTGAGCCGCTCGTTCACGATCTTGCCGCCCTGCGTGAGGCGGGTGGCTTTGACGATTTCATCGTCGTCGGGAAGCACCGGTCGCCCCTGCTCCTTGTCCCAGAAGGCCGACAGGAAATTGTACAGGTTGCGCGCAAACAGAGCCGACGCGTCAGCGGCTAGGCTGCGGGCGAGATTCGAGGCGCCTATAATCGTGACTGCGTGCTTGGTTACATATTCTCCGCTGACGGCGCCTTCGACATTACCGCCAGCGTCCGCTGCCAAATCGACGATCACGCTCCCTGCACGCATGCTCGCGACCTGCGCGTCGCTGATCAGCCGCGGCGCGGGACGGCCGGGGATCAGCGCGGTGGTGATGACGATGTCCTGCTTGGCGATGTGGCTGGAAACCAGCTCGGCCTGCGCCTTTTGATATTCCTCGGACATTTCGGTCGCATAACCGCCGGCCCCCTCGCCTTCGATGCCTGCGACATTCTCGACGAAGATCGGCTTGGCGCCTAACGATTGGATCTGCTCCTTGGTCGCCGAGCGCACATCGGTTGCGCTGACCTGTGCGCCGAGACGCTTGGCGGTCGCGATTGCCTGAAGGCCGGCAACTCCTACGCCCATCACAAAGACTTTCGCCGGGCTAACCGTCCCGGCGGCGGTCATCATCATCGGAAAGGCGCGGCCGTAGGCGGCTGCGGCGTCGACTACCGCCTTGTAGCCGGCGAGGTTCGACTGCGAGGATAGAATGTCCATGGACTGGGCGCGGGTGATGCGCGGCATCCACTCCATCGCGAAAGCATCGAGCCCGGCCGCCGCGAAGCCCTCGACGGCTTCGCGCCGTCGCAGTGGATCTAGCGCTCCGACGAGCAGCGCGCCCTTCCCGGCGTCCTTCAGGGTGGATGGATCGGGGCCGTTGATCGCGAGAATGATGCCAGCACCTTTCAGAACGTCCGATCGCGAGGCGACCTTCGCCCCTGCGCTCTCGAATTCCGAATCGGCGATGGACGCGTCCTCTCCCGCCCCGCTTTCAACCGCCACCTCCGCTCCGAGCGCGGCGAATTTCTTCACGGTCTCGGGAATGGCGGCGCAGCGCGTTTCGCCCGCGCCCTCCTTCAGAACCGCGATTTTCATCCGCTTATTTGAGGATCAGGAGAACGACGAAACCGATCACCAGGCAGATGAGCGCGCCCCATTTCAGCAGCTTCGTGAAACGCACGTAATCGCGCACATGGACGGCAACGTCCTGGGTTGGTGGGCTCACGAGCAGCGGCTCTTCTTCGGCCATTTAGCAATCCCTCTCACCTGTCGATGCGTCGCGCCGTCCATAACAAGGCAATCGCCGGTTCGGAAAGCCCCAGACGGCGGAGCGCTTAAGCTAGCCTTTACCGCTTTAGCCTATGACGCCACGCATGCGCGAAGAACCAACCCGCTCCCTGCTATTACTGGATTCCAATCCGGAAGAGCGTCGGCTGATCTCAGCTATTGCCGGCCGTGCCGGCTGGAGCGTCGTCGGCGCGGCCGACGAGGAGACGGCCCTTGCATTGCTCCAGGGTCCGCATGGGCGCGAAGTACAAGCCGCTTTGCTCGGCGGCTGGGATGCCGAGCGCGGTCCAGAACTGATCGCCCAGATGCGCGAGCATCGGCCCGATCTGCCGGTTATCGTGCTCTCGCACAGCGACACAGTTTCGGTCGCAGTCGAAGCGATGCGCGCGGGCGCGTCGGACTTCCTCGTGCGCCCGGTCGCTCCTGAACGGCTGTTGGAGGCGCTAGCCGCCAATGCCGATCGACGCCGGGCTGCGGGCGAGCTTGCGCCAGTGTCCGAAAAACTCGCGCCGGCGCTCGCACTAGAGCAGCTAATCGGCGCGTCGCCCGAATTCCGTGCTGCCCTCGCTGTCGCTGCGAAGTCGGCGCGCAACCGCCTGCCGGTGCTGATCATCGGCGAACCGGGAACGGGCAAGGAGACGGTCGCGCGCGCCATTCACAGCGCCAGCCTGCGCGCGAAAGGGCCGCTGCTCGAACTCGACTGCAAGGCCGTCGCTGCGAACATCATCGACAGTGAGTTGTTCGGTCACGAAAAAGGCGCCTTTCCGGGCGCGTTCGCGGCGAAGACCGGCAAGCTGGTCCAGGCCGACGGCGGCACGCTCGTTCTCGACGAGATCGCCTGTCTGCCTGGCGAGACTCAGGAGCTCCTCGACCGCGTCCTCGCCACCGGCGAAGTGCGGCCGGTGGGTCTCAACGGCAGCTATTCGGTCGACGTCCGGGTGATCGCTACCAGCGGGCGTCCGCTTCCCAACGATTTTCATCGCGGTCTCGCCGAACGGATTGGTGCGACCACGGTCAACTTACCTCCCTTGAGAGACCGCAGCGGCGACATTCCGGCGCTTGCCCGGCACCTCCTGCAGCGCATGGCGGAGCAGACGGGCCTCAGAACCTTGTCCATCGGCAACGACGCGCTCGCGGTGCTGATGCGCTACGGCTGGCCGGGCAATGTCCGTCAGCTCGCCGGCGTGCTGTTCCGCGCAGCATTGCAGTGCGAGGAGAGCTCGCTCACCGCACAGCATTTCCCGCACATCGCGATCCAGTCGCGTTATACCGCGCGCCAGACCGATTTCACGCCGACAATGAGCGCTGCGCGCAGCGACGAAGTGATCGCCGGCTCGCCGGGCGTGACGCTGTACAGCAGCGACGGCCATCTGCGTCCGCTGGAGGAGATAGAGGCGGACATAATCCGCCTTGCCATTGGCCATTACCGCGGTCGCATGACCGAGGTTGCGCGGCGTCTAGGG
>Ga0207674_10000292_pt1 | contig 63309 bp, 58 predicted proteins | sample KBSCornC72_FD_184303 | JGI IMG/M metagenome (GOLD analysis project Ga0207674, IMG submission 184303) | Corn rhizosphere microbial communities from Kellogg Biological Station, Michigan, USA - KBS Corn C7-2 (SPAdes) (version 2) | ecosystem: Host-associated > Plants > Roots > Rhizosphere > Soil ...
AGGCCCTCAAGCAGGCGCTGGCTCTCGTGGATATCCGCACGCTCGACCACTTCGTCGTCGCCGGGTCGCAGGTCGTGTCGTTCGCAGAACGCGGGCTGCTGTGATGTCTGTGCGTCGGGCCGCGCGCTTGCGCTGCCTCGAGGATCGGTGCGCTCCCTGCATGCGCTAGTTGCCCATCGCTACGACTTGCCGATCCTCGTCCTCACCAGCCCATCGGTGAGCCACACCTGATCGGATTTCGCCTCGATCGCACCCACCACGCCGGCCCGCTCGCGGCCCTGAGCCAGGACGGCCGAGTGCCAGTACGCCTTCGCGCGCGCGAGATCGGTCGCCTCCATCACGACGATCACGGTATCGCGCTCGTCGGCGGCGACGAATTGGCCGAGATCGACCAATCCCGCGGCGCGCCGCTCCGCGGCGAGGCCGTCGAACGCCTTCTGGAAGGTGGCGAGGTCGCGGACCTTTTGCTTCACGATCATGTAGTTCGTCACGGCTGCCTCCTCGAGTCCTTCATGAGGCGACCCGTGCCCGGCGGCAATGGTTCCGGGCGGCGACACGTCGGCTTGCCGCGGACCCGATTCTTTGGCATAATCAATGGCTTTCCAGCGCTCGGCGGCAATGAAACCGCGGCCGCTCGCGGGCACCCCGGAATTCGAAGGAGCGAGCCATGGCTCGAGTGTGTCAAGTCACCGGCAAGGCGCCGATGGTGGGTCACCATGTGTCCCACGCCAACAACAAGACCAAGCGCCGTTTCATGCCCAACCTGCAGTCGAGGCGATTCTTCGTCGAGAGCGAGAACCGCTGGGTCAGCCTGCGCCTCACCAACGCGGCGCTGCGCACCATCGACAAGAAGGGCATCGACGTCGTGCTCGCCGAGCTTCGGGCGCGTGGCGAGCGCGTCTAAGGCAGGAGAGAGATCATGCGCGAGAAGATCAAGCTCGAGTCGTCGGCCGGCACCGGCCACTTCTACACCACGACCAAGAACAAGAAGAACACGCCGGACAAGATGGAAATGAAGAAATTCGATCCGGTGGCACGCAAGCACGTCATCTACAAGGAAACCAAGCTCAAATAAAACGCTCGGGGAAGCCGCTTCGGCGGCAACAAGAACAACGTCCCGATGACTTCGAAGCCCGCGCAAGCGGGCTTTTCTTTTGCGCCCTCAGAAACGAAAAAGCCCGCTCGAGGCGGGCCTTTTCGCTGAAGCGAGACCGTCAAGCCACGCTGATCCGCTTCAGCTGCAGCGAGAACTGCGCGAGCTGCGCGATGCCGGACGCCTCGGCGCGATGGCACCAGTCCTGCAGGCGTGCGAGCAGCTGCTCCGACGACTCGGTCGAGCGTCCCCACAGCAGGGCGAGCTCCTGGCGCATCGCGTAGATCTGCTGGAGCACGGTGCTGTGCTGCAGCGTGTGCGCGAGGCCTGCGCGATCGCTGTCGGTGAGCGCCGACGGATCGGCGGACAGCCAGCGCTTCAGGCGGCGCAGCGTGGGAACGTCCGAACGCCCGCGATGGCGCTGGCGCAATGCGGCGATCTCGGACGCGCACGCGGCCTTGAGCGACCCCGCGTAGGCGGTGGCGACCGCGTAGCGGTGCGTGATCACGGCCTGGAGCGTGGCGAGGTCCACCGCGGCCTTGCTGCGATCGACCTTGATCTTCGGCGCGACCTTGCGCACGGTCGCGAGCTTCAGCATCGACAGCAGGCGGATGTAGCCCCAGCCCAGGTCGAGCTCGTACCAGCGCGACGAGAACTTCGCCGACGAGCCGTACGCGTGATGGTTGTTGTGCAGCTCCTCGCCGCCGATGAGGAAGCCCCACGGCACGATGTTCGTGGAGCTGTCGTTGCAGGCGAAGTTGCGGTAGCCCCAGTAGTGCCCGATGCCGTTGATGATGCCCGCGGCGTTCACCGGGATCCACAGCATCTGCACTGCCCAGATGGAAAGGCCGACCGCGCCGAACAGCACGAGGTCGATGACCATCATGAGGCCTACGCCCTGCCACAGCAGGTGCGCGTAGACGTTGCGCTCCATCCAGTCGTCGGGCGTGCCATGGCCGTACTTCTCGAGCGTCTCGGCGCACTTCGCCTCGGTACGATAAAGCTCCGCGCCTTCCAGGAGCACCTTGCGGATGCCGCGGGTCTGCGGGCTGTGCGGGTCTTCGTCGGTTTCCACCTTGGCGTGGTGCTTGCGGTGGATGGCGACCCATTCCTTGGTCACCATGCCGGTGGTGAGCCAGAGCCAGAACCGGAAGAAGTGCGAGACCGCCGGATGCAGGTCGAGCCCGCGGTGCGCCTGGCCGCGGTGAAGGAAGATGGTGACTGCGGCGATGGTCACATGGGTGAGGCCCAGAGCGACGATCACATAGCCCCACCAGGGCAGGTCGATCAGTCCATGTGCGGCGAAAGAGAGGACGGCCTGCGGTACCAAATCGTAAGACATTGATTATCCAGAGTTGAAAAGACCGTGACGATGCCTTGCAGGCTCCCGTCGCGGGTCCCGCATTCTACGCGACCGCGGCCTTCAAATATATGGCGGTTCGCGACCTTTGTCGCAAGGCCTTGAGCCGGGTCAATCCTTCGGGTCGGCCGGGTTCGCCGACGGCGCGGCGCTTTCCGCCTCGATGCCCGTTACGTGAACCTCCCGACGCGGGTAGGCGAGGGCAATGCCGTTGGCGTTGAGCGTCCGCAGCACCTCGCGCTGGATCGCGCCCCGCAGGTCGAGCAGGTCGACGTTGGCGTCGGGCACGAACACGCCGAGCTCGATGGTCACGCCGGTATCGCCGAAGCTCGCGATGCGTGCGAGCGGCGCGTGGGGCGGCTTGCGCAGCACGCGCGAGTCGACGCGCGCCGCCTCCTCGAGGAGCTTCATCGCACGGTCGAGGTCGGCCTTCGGCGAGATCGGCACCGCGATGGTGACGCGCACTTCCGGCGCGGTGGACGGGACGTGCGAATGGTTGAGGACCGTCGTGGTGACGAGCGTCTCGTTCGGCACGATCACGTGGACGCCGTCGGCCATCTGCAGCAGCACGTAGCGCGACGTGACCTTGGTCACGGTGCCGCGGCGATTGTCGACCGTGATCGAGTCGCCAAGCCGCACGGAGCGGTCGAGAAGGATGGTGAAGCCCGAGATGTAGTTCGCGGCCAGCCGCTGCAGGCCGAGGCCGACGCCGACGCCGACCGCGCCACCGAAGACCGTGAGCACGGTGAGGTCGAAGCCGACGGCCTCGAGCGCGATGAGGCCTCCGGCGACCAGCAGCACCGCGCGGATCAGCCGCGAAAGCACCGCCCGGAGATTGGAATCGAGCGTGGTCGCGCGATCGAGGCGCCGCTCGATGGTGCTGGAGATCCACAGCGTGACGATCAGCGAGCCGATCAGCACGAAGACGCCGATGACGATGGACAGCAGCGTCGGATGCGTCTTGCCGATCGGCACCTCGATCGAATCGAGCGTGGCCACGATGTCGTCGAGCACGCCGAGGTAATAGAGCGCGACCAGCACCCACACGATGCCGCCGACCGCGCGCTCCCACGGCACGAGCCATTGCTGGCGGGCGAAGATGCGACGCAGCCCGTACACCAGCGCGCGGATCGCGGCGAGCGCGGCCATGAGCGGGAAGGCGACGAACGGCAGGAACGGCTCCTGGTTGAAGAGCCGGCGATAGATCCACGCCCCGAAGAAGAGCAGCAGCATCGCGAGCAGCGGAAACGCGACGCCGATCGCCGTGCGCGGATGCTCGCCGCTGCGCGCGAGCCGCGCCTCGCGCAAGCGGCGATCGACGGCCCACGCGATGCCGATCGCAAAGCCGGTCACCGCGATGTCCGCCCAGCCTGCGGGCCAGGCGAGCATGGTCTCGACGCGGGAGTAGTCGATCGTGTCGAAGCGCATCGCGGCGAAAGGTTAGCGCATTGCCGGACGCGGACGCCGCGCTTTGCTCACGATCCCGCCGGCTTGCGTCGCATCACTGCCGCGAAGAAGCCGTCGCAGCCGTGCACGTGCGGCAGCAGGCGCAGGCGCGGGCCCGTGTCGAGCGGAATGGTGATGCGCGCGAGCTCGGCGGCGGCGTCGAGCGCTTCGAAGTCGCGGTGCTCGGCGAGGAAGGCGTCGACGATCGCATCGTTCTCCTCGGGCAGCACGCTGCACGTCGCGTACACCAGACGGCCGCCCGGCTTCAGCAGCGTGGCGGCCGATGCCACGATGCGCGCCTGCTTGGCCGTGAGCTCGGCGAGATCCTCGGGCGTCTGGCGCCACTTGAGGTCGGGATTGCGGCGCAGCGTTCCGAAGCCCGTGCACGGCGCGTCGACCAGCACGCGGTCGATCTTGCCGGCGAGCCGCTTCACTTTCGCGTCGCGCTCGCTCGCGAGCAGCTGCGGGTGCACGTTGGACAGCCCCGAGCGTGCGAGGCGCGGGCCGAGGCGCGCGAGCCGGCGCTCCGCGACGTCGAATGCATAGAGGCGGCCCTGCGAGCGCATCAGCGCGCCGAGCAGCAGCGTCTTGCCGCCGGCGCCGGCGCAGAAATCCACCACCATGTCGCTGCGGCGCGGGGCGACGAGATGCGCGACGAGCTGGCTGCCTTCGTCCTGCACTTCGAGGCGGCCGTCCGCGAGCCACGGATGCTGCGCGAGCGCGGGCCGGCCGCGCACGCGCAGCCCGAGCGGCGCGTAGGGCGTGGGCGCGACGTCGAGGCCGTCGCTGCGAAGCGCCGCGATCGCGTCTTCGCGCCGCGCCTTCGACGGATTGACGCGCAGGTCGAGCGGCGCCGGCGACTGCCATGCGCGCGTGAGCGCGGCGCGCGTCTCCTCGTCGAACACTTCCCCGAGGCGCGCCCACAGCCAGTCCGGCACGTCGGCCGCAACGGCCGGCGGCAGCGGCTCGCGCATGCGCGCCTTGACCGTGGCGAGCCATTGCGCATCGGCGTCGTTGATCCATGCGAGGTCGCGCACCGACGCGAGCCCTTCGCGCACCGTCGCCGCGAGCGCGAGGTGACGCGCATCGGTGGCTTGCGCGATCGCCTCGAGCGAGCGCTTGCGCCGCAGGTACGCGAAGACGCCTTCGGCGACGAACGCGCGGTCGCGCGCACCCATGGCGCCGTGCTCGCGAAAGAACGCGGACAGCGTCGCATCCGCGGGGCCGTGCAGGGGCGCGATGCGCTCGATCGCCGCGGCGAGCGCGGCGACCTGGTTGGCGTGGATCACGAGCCGTGCTCGACGAACGGATTCGTGCGCTCGACCGTCGAGGGCAGGGGCGGGATGTCGTCGGAGGTTTCGCTCGCGGGCGTGGCGTCGGTGCGGATCGCATCGAGCAGCGCCTCGAGCGTGCCGCGCGACGTTTGCGTGACGCGGATCTTGATCGGGATGTAGTGCATCGACGGCGCCAGCCAGAACCACGCCTCGGTCTTCGAGTCGTCGCTCACCCGGTGCCACCGCTCGGTGTCGACCTCGCCCTCGCGCCACGCGATGCGCTCCTCGCCTTCGCGCGTCACGGTGTAGTGATAGATGCGCCGCGTGGTGGCGACGCTGAAGGAATAGCGGCTCGCGTCGGGCGGCGTGAAATACGTCTGCCACAGCACGGTGAGGGGATCGAAGGTGAGGCCGTCGAGCGCCTCGGTCTTGTGGTCGTTCAGCGTGATGACGTTGTTCGACCAGTCGAACACCGCGACTTCGCGCTTGTCGGGGCTGCCGCGCTCGACCTCGAACGCGAGCGGCTGCAGGCCGTTTTGCGTGATGCGTCCGCGGCTCTCGATCCGGCCGCGTCCATGCACCAGGAGCGCAGCAAGCCCGCGCGCCTGCGCGACGGTGGCGATGCGATAGTTGTAGTCGTCGTGCTCGAAGCGATACGTCGCGTCGCCGATGACGAACCCCTGCGTGCCGAGGAACACCTTGTACGCGAGGTCGAGACGCGGCGGCAGCGTCTTCCCGGGAGGCGGCGGCCCGATCACGACCGCCGGCGGCGCGGCGGCGACCGGCGCGGGCGGCGCGGGCTCGACCGGGGCCGTCGCGGTTGTCACAGGACCCTCGCCCGCGGTGTCCGGCTCCGCCGCGGGCTCGGGCTCGGTGCGATGCGTGACCAGCGGGCTGGTCGGCCGCTTGCGGTGCGGCTTTGCCTGGGGAGGCGGCGGCGTGACCGCCGTCGGCGGCGCAGGCATCTCGGTCAGCGTTGCCTGGAGCGGCTGCTGCTCGGGCGGCGCCGGCGGCTCGATCGGCAGCAGCGTCCAGGCCAGGTGCAGCAGCAGCGACACGACGAGCGCGACGCCGAGCGCGCGCGTCGAGCGGCGCGTTGCGGCGAGGCTCATGCGCACCGGGTATTGCAGGCCGAGCGGCGGTGTGGCCATCGTGGGAAGACCCGTTCGCACGCGCCTAAGTTCGCGCCGGCGGCGGCGAGAGCAGCGCCGCGCGCGCGTCCGCGTCGACACCCCGGAACCGCACGCGGCCGCTCACGAGCGTTGCGTCGCCGCGGCAAACGCGATCCACCGCGGCCGGAAACACGCGATGCTCCACGGCGAGCACGCGCGCGGCCAGGCGCTGCGCGTCGTCATCGGGCAGCACGGGCACCACGCCCTGCGCGATGATCGGACCGGCATCGACGGTCGGTGTCACGAAGTGCACCGTGCAACCGTGCACGCGCACCCCGTCAGCGAGCGCGCGCGCGTGCGTGTCGAGCCCCGGATACAGTGGCAGCAGCGAAGGATGGATGTTGACGAGGCGGCCCTCGTACTTGCGCACGAAGGCCTCGCCCAGCACGCGCATGAAACCCGCGAGCACGACGAAATCGGGCTCGGCGGCACGCAGGGCTGCGTCGAGCGCGTCGTCGAATCGCGCGCGCTCGGCGTGCGACCGATGATCGACCACCGCCGTCGCGATGCCATGCTCGCGCGCGATGTCGAGACCCGGCGCATCCGCGCGGTTGCTCACGACCTGCGTGATGGCGCCTTCGATCGCGCCGCGCGCGGCGGCGCCGATGAGCGCGCTCAGGTTCGAGCCGCGTCCGGAGATGAGGACGCTGATGCGCGCGAGGGCCATCGCGGCGGATCGCTCAGGCGACGACCGCGCCCGGCGCGCCCGCGGGCCGCGCGACGACCGAGCCGATGAGCTCGGCATCCTCTCCCGCCGCACGCAGAAGCGCGAGCGCGCGCGCCGCGTCGCCGGGCGCAACGCACACGACCATGCCGATGCCGCAGTTCAGCACGCGATGCATCTCGTCGTCGCGCACGTTGCCGTGCGCCTGGAGCCAATCGAAGATCGCCGGACGCGTCCAGCGATCGCGCTCGATGCGCGCCTGGAGATCGTCGCGCAGCATCCGCGGCACGTTCTCGACAAGGCCGCCGCCGGTGATGTGCGCCATGCCTTTCACGGGCGTCGTCTTCATCAGCGCCAGCAGCGGCTTCACGTAGATGCGCGTGGGCGCGAGCAGCGCTTCGCCGAGCGTGTGTTGGCTCGCATCGTTGTACGGCGCGCGAAGGTCCGCGCCCGATCGGTCGACGATGCGGCGAATGAGCGAGAAGCCGTTGGAATGCGGGCCGCTCGACGCGAGGCCGATCAGCGCGTCACCCGCTTCGATCGCGCGGCCGTCGACGATGCGGTCCTTCTCCACCACGCCGACCGCGAAGCCGGCGAGGTCGTACTCGCCGGGCTGGTACATGCCGGGCATCTCGGCCGTCTCGCCCCCGATCAACGCGCAGCCCGCCTGCACGCAGCCTTCGGCGATGCCGCGCACGACGGCCGCGGCGACGTCGACGTCGAGCTTGCCGCATGCGTAGTAGTCGAGGAAGAACAGCGGCTCGGCGCCCTGCACGAGAACGTCGTTCACGCTCATGGCGACGAGGTCGATGCCGACCGTGTCGTGGCGATCGAGCGCGAATGCCAGCTTGAGCTTGGTGCCGACGCCGTCGGTGCCCGCGACCAGGACGGGCTCGCGGTAGTTCCTGCCGATTTCGACCAGGCCGCCGAAGCCGCCGATGCCGGCCAGCACTTCGGGACGCAGGGTCCGCCTGGCGTACGGCTTGATCCGCTCGACGAGCGCGTCGCCGGCGTCGATGTCCACGCCGGATTCACGGTACGACAGGGGCTTCTGCGGCGGGCTGGGAGGGGCTGACATGGCGCGGGCGTTGGGTAACCGGGCGGCCGGCGTACCGCGCCGAGGCCGCGGCACGGTAAAGTGCGGTGTTTTTTGCGCAGCCGATTCTACTGGAAATGATCGAGCCGACCCGAGCCGTGGATTCCCCGGACGACCGCCGCGTCGCCGAGGCGACGCCTGCGCCGGCGGCCATCGCGGCCGAGCGCGCCGAAGGCACGGCGGTTCCGAGGCGGCCGCCGCTCACGCTGCGAAACTACGTCTGGCTGATCGGCGCCGCGGTCGTGGTGCTGCTCGCGCTGCACTGGCTCGGCAGCGTGCTCACCCCGTTCCTGATCGGCGCCATCCTGGCCTATCTCGGCACGCCGCTCGTCGATCGCACCGCGGCCAGGGGCGTTCCGCGCGCGATCGCGACGCTCATCGTCGTGCTGGCGTTCGGGCTCGTGATCGCAGCGCTGCTGCTGGTGCTCGTTCCGCTGGTCCAGGCCGAAGTGATGCTCGCCCTGCAGCGCCTGCCCGACCTCGTGCGCCAGTTCCTGACCCAGGTCGCGCCCTGGATCGACCAGCATTTCGGCGTGCACCTCGCGTTCGACTTCGATACCGTGCGCGACTTCATCGCGGAAAACGCTCAGGCGGCGCAGCAACTGTCGGTGAAGCTGCTCTCGGGCGTGCGTGCCGGCAGCGGCATCCTCGTTGCGCTGCTCGTCAATGTCGCGCTCATTCCCGTGGTGATGTTCTACCTGTTGCGCGATTGGCCCACGCTGTTCGCGCGCTTGGAGGACCTCGTGCCCCTGCGCTGGCAACCGAAGACGCGGGAGGTTGCGCGCCAGATCGATTCGGTGCTCGCGGAATTCCTGCGCGGGCAGCTCATGGTGATGGCCGTGCTGGCGGTGTATTACGCCGTCGCCTTGTCGATCGCGGGGCTCGACCGCGCGATCGCGATCGGTGTCCTCACCGGGCTCCTGGTGTTCATTCCATACGTCGGATTCGGTCTCGGTCTCGTGCTCGGCATCATCGCGGCGCTGCTGCAATGGCACGGCCTTGGCCCGTTCCTGGCGGTGGTCGCGGTGTACGGCATCGGCCAGCTGCTGGAGAACTACGTCCTGGTCCCGTATCTCGTCGGCGACCGCATCGGCCTGCATCCCGTCGCGGTGATCTTCGCGCTCCTCGCGTTCGGCGAGCTCTTCGGTTTCGCGGGTGTGCTGCTCGCCTTGCCGCTGTCGGCCGCGCTGCTGGTGGCGTTGCGACACGTGCGCGCCGCGTACGTCGATTCGCCGGTCTATCGAGAGGGTTGACGGACCGAGCCGCCCGAGTACGCGACGTGCCCGAGCAACTGACCTTCGAGCTGGCCGCGCCGCAGGCGCCGTCGTTCGACAATTTCCTCCCCGGCGCCAACGACGAGCTCGTCAACGTGCTCGCGCGTGCCGCGCGCGGTGCACTGCGCGAGACGGGCGTGCTGATCTGGGGCGCACCGGGTTGCGGCAAGTCGCATCTCTTGCAGGCGGCCGTTCACGCGGCGTTGCAATCGCACCGAACGGCGAGCTATGTCGCCCCCGACGAGGCGGTGCCGCTCGACCCGCCCGTGGCCGATGCGCTCGTGGCCGTGGACGACGTGGACCGCAGGGATGCGAGCGCGCAGGCCGCCCTCTTCACGCTCTACAACGCGCTCGCGGCAAGCGGGGGGCAGCTGGTCGCGGCCTCCGCGGTGCCGGCGGCGCGGATCGCGGTGCGCGACGACTTGCGCACGCGCCTCGGTCACGGTCTTGTCTACGAGGTCGCCGCGCTGGGCGACGCGCAGAAGCCGGCTGCACTGCGTCGCTTCGCCGCGGCGCGCGGCGTGTCGTTGCCCGACGACGTGATCGATTATCTTCTCGCGCATTTCCCGCGCGACATGGCGAGCCTGCTGCGCGCGCTCGTCGCGCTCGACCGTGCGTCGCTCGCATCGCGGCGGCCGATCACCGTGCCGTTCGTGCGCGCGTTGCTGGTACGCGGCGATCGTTAGCGCGCGGCGCGGCGTGTCAACCGCCTAGCGCATGGATCGTTAATGGCCTCGACACGCGCATCCGGTGTCCAAGACCAACCCCAAACCACGAGGACTTACATGAGCAAGCTGTTGACTGCCCTGATCGCCGCTGCGTTCGCGGCAACGGCATTCGCGCAAGGCACCACGCCGGCGCCGGCCACGACCGCGGCGCCCGCGGCGGCAACCACTCCGAAGTCGACCGACATGAACTCGACGGACACCAAGTCGGCCACGCCGATGGCGCACGAAAAGACCGCGAAGTCGCACAAGCACAAGCACAAGGGCAAGAAGTCCGCGGCCGGCTCGACCGCCCCGGCGTCGAGCACCACGCCGTCCGCGGATACGACCAAGAAGTAACGCGGGCGCGCTTCCGGCGGCGGCTCCAGGCCACGGCGGCCGCCGGTTGCGCTCCCCTAACAAACCGTTTATTCTCCGACGGTTAGATGCAGTGGAAGGCAGAGAGGCCCGCTTGAGACCCACAGAGCCTCGAGCGTCCAAGACACCACCACCCTGAGGAACCGCACATGAAGAAGCTGCTCGCAACGCTGATTGCCGCCGCGTTCGCTGCGACGACGGCAACCGCGATCGCGCAGACGTCCGCTCCGGCGACGTCGAGCGATTCGATGAAGTCCAGCGACCAGATGAAGAAGGACGCCAAGGCTGCGAAGCGCGAGAAGGCGAAGAAGACGCTGTCGGAGTCCGAGAAGTCGATGCAGTCCGAGTCGAAGTCGTCAGCGTCGGGCAAGGTGGACACGGGCGGCGCGATGCAGCCCGAGAAGACGAAGCGCACGACCGACAAGGCGGAGCGCAGGAAGGAATTCTCGGACCAGCAGAAGGCGGCGCAGCACGAGTCGATGTCCTCGGCGTCGGGCTCGGGCGGACCGGTCGACAAGAGCAAGGCCAAATCCACCAAGGAAGAGAAGAAGGCCATCAGCAAGGACGTGGGCAAGGGCTCGAGCGGTCAGTAAGTCCGCCGGCGTCGTCCTCATCCCCGAGCAGGCAGGGCTCGCACGCCCTGCCTGTTCGTCTTTTGGTGCCTGCATTTCATGCGTGAAGCTCCCGCACGTCCCGCCGTGACGGTCGCCGCGGTCGTCGAGCGCGACGGCCGCTATCTCGTCGTCGAAGAGGAAACGCGCGCCGGCCGCCGGCTCAACCAGCCCGCGGGTCACCTCGAGTCGGGCGAATCGCTCGCCGATGGCGCGGTGCGCGAGACGCTCGAGGAGACGGGCTGGCGCGTGAAGCCCGCGCACCTGGTCGGCATCTACACCTGGTCGGCCGGCGACAGCGGCGCGACGTTCGTGCGCTTCGCCTTCGCCGCGTCGGCCGAGCAGCACGATGCGCACCGTCCGCTCGACGACGGCATCGTGCAGGCGCTGTGGCTCACCTACGACGAGCTCGTCGCGCGGCGCGCCGAGCATCGCAGCCCCCTGGTGCTGCGCTGTGTCGACGATTTCCGCGCCGGCCGCAACTGGCCGGCGGAGCTCATCACGACCGTGGAATGAAAAGAGCGCGTATCGTCGTCGGCATGTCCGGCGGCGTGGATTCGTCGGTGGCCGCGTGGCTCCTGAAGGAGCAGGGCTTCGACGTGATCGGCGTGTTCATGAAGAACTGGGAGGACGACGACACCGACGCGTACTGCACCTCGCGCGCGGATCTCGTCGATGCGGCCAGCGTGGCCGACGTCATCGGCATCGAGCTCGAAGCGGTCAACTTCGCCGCGGAATATCGCGAGCGCGTCTTTCGACTGTTCCTGCGCGACTACGAGGCCGGCCGCACGCCCAACCCGGACGTGCTCTGCAATAGCGAGATCAAGTTCCGCGCGTTCCTCGAGTACGCACGCACCCTCGGCGCCGATCGCATCGCAACCGGTCATTACGCGCGCGCGCGGCGCACGGCGGACGGCCGCGTGGAGCTGCTGAAGGCGGCCGACGCGGCCAAGGACCAGAGCTACTTCCTGCATCGCCTCACGCAGAAGCAGCTCGAGCCCGTGATGTTCCCTCTCGGCGAGATGAGCAAGCGCGACGTGCGCGCGCTCGCGCGACGCGCCGGCCTGCCGACGCACGCGAAGAAGGACTCGACGGGCATCTGCTTCATCGGCGAGCGGCCGTTTCGCGATTTCCTGGCGCGCTACCTGCCGCGCACGCCGGGCGCGATGATCACGCCACAAGGCCGCGTCGTCGGAACCCATCAAGGGCTCGCGTACTACACGCTGGGCCAGCGCCAGGGCCTCGGCATCGGCGGAACGCGCGACGGCGACACGGGTGCGTGGTACGTCGCGGGCAAGGACCTTGCCGCCAATCGCCTGATCGTCGTGCAAGGCGCCGAGCATCCGCTGCTGCGGCGGCGCGATGTCGACGCCGGCGACGTGCACTGGATCGCCGGCGCACCGCCGCGCCTGCCGGGTCGCTACGCCGCCAAGACGCGCTATCGCATGGCCGATGCGCCGTGCGCGGTGTCCGCGCACCGCGACGCCTTGCGCGCGCGCTTCGACGAGCCGCAGTGGGCCCCCACGCCGGGGCAATTCCTCGTGATCTACGACGCCGAGGTATGCCTCGGCGGCGGCGTCATCGAAGCGACCACCGCGACATCGGCCGTGGAGAACCGCGCGGCCGTACCGGCGCTCTAGCGATGCGCGCGCTCGTCGCGTTCGGCATCCTGCTTCTCTTCGGCGCCACCGCGCATGCGCAGCATATCGTGCGCGTGCTGCCGAAGGGCCTCACGTACGACGCGGCGTTCGTCTCGCAAACCGTCCCGGCCTCGCTGCAGGTCGGCGTCCCCGCGCAGGTTTCGATCACCATGCGCAACACGGGGACCGCGACGTGGATCCAGAAGGAGGGCGACGTGTTCCTCGCGACGCAGGAGCCGCAGGACAACTACTACTGGTGCATCCTCGGCAACCAGTACGGCAGCCACAGCGGCAACCGCGTGTGGCTGCCCGGCGACGTCGCGCCGGGCGAGACGGTCACGTTCGTGTTCTACGTGCAGCCGCTCAGTTGCGGCTTCGCGGCGACGCCGCCGTTCCGGTTTCGCATGCTGTCGCAGATCTACGGCACGTTCGGCGAGGAGACGCCCGACCCGGGGACCGCCGTCACGACGGCTGCCGAATTCGTGTCGCAACAGGTTCCGGCGGCGACGCCTTCGGGCGCGTCGATTGCCGCGAGCGTCACCTTCCGCAACACCACGAACACGACGTGGGCGCCGGGCGCGGGCTATGCGCTCGTGTCGACGGGCCCGTTGAACAACACGATCTGGGGCGTGCAGTCGGTCGCTCTGGCGGCGTCGGTGGCACCCGGCGCGACGGTGACGTTCCCGATGCAGCTGACCACGCCGTCGACCGCCGGCACCTACAACTTTCAATGGCAGATGACGCTGAACGGCGCGCCGTTCGGACAGACGTCGCCTGCGACCGCGGTGTCGGTGGTCGACGTCACGGCCGCCAACTACGAGGGGCTGTGGTGGGCCAGTCCGGCGGGAAGCGAGTCGGGCTGGGGCCTCAATCTCGCGCACCAGGGCGACACGATCTTCGCGACGTGGTTCACGTACGACGCCACGGGCAAGGCCTGGTGGCTCAGCATGACCGCGGAACTTCAGATCGACGGCAGCTACGCCGGCACGCTCAACCAGAACACGGGTCCGCCGTTCAGCGCGGTGCCGTTCAATCCGCTGCTCGTGCATGCGGTCGGTGTCGGCGTCGGGACGCTGACCTTCGACGACGCGAACAACGGCACGTTCGAGTACACGGTGAACGGCGTCACGCAAACGAAGGCCATCACGCGCCAGGCGTTCGGCCCGTTGCCGACCTGCACCTTCGACCTCGTGACCGATCTCACGCAGGCCTACAACTATCAGGACATCTGGTGGGCCGCGCCCGCGGGCGTGGAAGCGGGCTGGGGTATCAACCTCACGCACCAGGGCGACGTCATCTTCGCGACGTGGTTCACCTACGATTCATCGGGCAATCCGACGTGGGTGTCGGTGACGGCTCCGCGCACGGGCGCGGCGACCTATTCCGGGAAGCTCTACCGGACGACCGGCCCGCCGTTCGACGCAACGCCGTTCGATCCGAGCCTCGTGCAGGCGCAGGACGTGGGCACGGCGACGTTCACGTTCACCGACGGCAACGACGCGACGTTCGACTACACGCTCGACGGCATCACGCAGTCGAAGGCGATCACGCGGCAGGTATTCGTGAGCCCCGGAACGGTGTGCCAGTAACCCGGCCGGCCGGGCCCGGTCATCAGAACGGGATGTCGTCGTCGAAGTCGTCGACGTTCTTCTTGGCGCCGGCGGCGGGCTTGGGCGCAGCGCCTTCGCGACGCGTCGTCGTGGACGGGCCCGCCGACGCGAACTCCGCATCGCCGCCCGCGCCACCGCCGCTGTCGCGGCCGCCGCCGATCAGCTGCATGCGGTCGGCGACGATCTCGGTGGAGTACTTCTCCACGCCATCCTTGTCGGTGTACTTGCGGGTCTGCAGACGGCCCTCGATGTAGACCGAGCGGCCCTTCTTGAGGTATTCGCCGGCGATCTCGGCCTGGCGGCCGAACAGCACGACGCGGTGCCATTCGGTGCGCTCCTGCTTCTCGCCGCTCTTGTCCTTCCACTGCTCGCTGGTGGCGATGTTCAGGTTGGTGACCGCGTCTCCGCCGGTCGTGTAGCGGGTTTCCGGGTCGCGCCCGAGGTTGCCGAGCAGGATCACCTTGTTGACCGAGGCCATGCGCCTTCTCCCATGCGAGGCAGTTGCTTCCGCGATGTTGCGTTCGCGTCTTTTGCGGGCGACGCGGCGCCCCAATCTATCGGGGTTTCGCGGTTCGGCGGCGCTGCGTTGTACGCGCGGGCAACCGCGAGTTCGATCGGGAACGCGAAACGCAATATAATATCAGGTTCGCCTTCGCATGATCGGCCTTCTGGATGAGGCCCATTCGTGCGCCGGCACGAAGCGAGCTCTATGGACCTCATCCGCATCCGCGGCGCACGCACGCACAACCTCAAGAATCTCAATCTCGACCTGCCGCGCCAGCGCCTGATCGTGATCACCGGTCTCTCGGGATCAGGCAAGAGCTCGCTCGCGTTCGACACGCTCTACGCCGAGGGCCAGCGGCGCTACGTCGAGTCGCTGTCCGCGTACGCGCGGCAGTTCCTGCAGTTGATGGAAAAGCCCGACGTCGACCTGATCGAGGGCCTGTCGCCCGCGATCTCCATCGAGCAGAAGGCGACCTCGCACAACCCGCGCTCGACCGTCGGCACGGTGACCGAGATCCACGACTACCTGCGCCTCCTCTACGCGCGCGTCGGCGATCCGTATTGCGTCAACCATCCCGAGCAGAAGCTCGCGTCGATGACCATCTCGCAGATGGTCGACGCGACGCTTGCCATGCCCGAGGACACGCGGCTCATGATCCTCGCGCCGGCAGTGGTCAATCGCAAGGGCGAGCAGGCGGAGCTGCTGGTCGAGCTTCGCGCCAAGGGCTTCGTGCGCGTGCGCATCGACGGCACGGTGTACGAGATCGACGCCGTGCCGAAGCTCGCCAAGACGACCAAGCACACGGTCGAGGTCGTGGTCGATCGCCTCAAGGTGCGTGCCGAGTTCAAGCAGCGCCTCGCCGAATCGTACGAGACCGCGCTGCGCCACGGCGACGGGCGCGCCATTGCGGTCGAGATGGACAATCCGGACGAAGCGCAGCGGGAGCATCTGTTCTCGGCGAAGTTCGCGTGCCCGATCTGCAACTACTCGCTCGCCGAGCTCGAGCCGCGGCTCTTCTCGTTCAACAATCCGGTCGGCGCCTGCCCGCGCTGCGACGGGCTGGGCTCGATCAGCTTCTTCGATCCGAAGCGCGTGGTCGCGCTTCCGCATCTTTCGCTCGCGTCGGGCGCGATCCGCGGCTGGGATCGGCGCAACCAGTTCTATTTCCAGATGCTGCAGGGCCTCGCGAAGCACGTCGGGTTCGACGTCGACAAGCCGTTCGACCAGCTTCCCGAGCGCGTGCAGAACATCGTGCTCTACGGCTCGGGCGACCAGAAGATTCCATTCACGTACCTGTCCGAGCGCGGCCGGCCGATCGTCAAGGAGCACGCGTTCGAGGGCATCATCCCGAACCTCGAGCGTCGCTACCGCGAGACCGACAGCATGATGGTGCGCGAGGAGCTTGCGAAGTACCTCAACGACAAGCCGTGTCCGGAGTGCGTCGGCACGCGCCTCAAGCGCGAGGCGCGCAACGTGAAGATCGGCAGCGGCGACGACGCGCGGCCGATCTACGAGGTGTCGAGCTGGCCGCTCAAGCAGACGACCGCGTTCTTCTCGCAGCTCACGATGGACGGCCAGAAGGCGGCGATCGCCGACAAGATCGTGAAGGAGATCGTGTCGCGCCTTCAATTCCTGAACAACGTCGGGCTCGACTACCTGTCGCTCGACCGCTCGGCGGAGACGCTGTCGGGCGGCGAGGCGCAGCGCATCCGCCTCGCGTCGCAGATCGGGTCGGGCCTGACGGGCGTGATGTACGTGCTCGACGAGCCGTCGATCGGCCTGCACCAGCGCGACAACGACCGGCTGCTTGCGACGCTCAAGCACCTGCGCGACCTCGGCAACAGCGTGATCGTGGTCGAGCACGACCACGACGCCATTCTCGCGGCCGATTACGTCGTCGACATGGGTCCCGGCGCCGGCGAGCACGGCGGGCAGGTTGTGGCGCAAGGCACGCCGGAGGAGATCCGGCGCGCGCCGCATTCGCTCACCGGCCAGTATCTCGCGGGACGCCGGCAGATCCCAGTCCCGGCGCGCCGTCACACCGTCGATCGCGACAAGGTCCTCACGATCACCGGCGCGACGGGCAACAACCTGAAGTCGGTGACGCTCAAGCTGCCCGTCGGGCTGTTCGTGTGCGTCACCGGCGTCTCCGGCTCGGGCAAGTCGACGCTCATCAACGACACGCTGTACCACGCGGTGGCGCGCCATCTCTACGACAGCGCCGAGGAGCCCGCGCCTTACGCGGAGATCGACGGGCTCGAGCATTTCGACAAGGTGATCAACGTCGACCAGAGCCCGATCGGCCGCACGCCGCGCTCCAATCCCGCGACGTACACGGGCTTGTTCACGCCGATCCGCGAGCTCTTCGCGCAGGTCAAGGAAGCGCGCGAGCGCGGCTATGGCGCGGGTCGCTTCTCGTTCAACGTCAAGGGCGGGCGGTGCGAAGCGTGCCAGGGCGATGGCCTCATCAAGGTCGAGATGCACTTCCTGCCCGACGTCTACGTGCCGTGCGACGTGTGTCACGGACAGCGCTACAACCGCGAGACGCTCGAGATCCGCTACAAGGACAAGAACATCCACGAAGTGCTGTCGATGACGGTGGAGCAGGCGTACGCGTTCTTCGAGCCGGTGCCGGCGGTCGCACGCAAGCTGTCGACGCTGCTCGACGTGGGACTCGGCTACATCACGCTCGGACAGTCGGCGACGACGCTGTCCGGCGGCGAAGCGCAGCGGGTGAAGCTCGGCCTCGAGCTCTCCAAGCGCGACACGGGGCGCACGCTCTACATCCTCGACGAGCCGACCACGGGCCTGCACTTCCACGATATCGAGCTGCTGCTCACCGTGCTGCATCGCCTGCGCGATCACGGCAATACCGTCGTGGTGATCGAGCACAACCTCGACGTGATCAAGACGGCCGACTGGATCGTCGACCTCGGCCCCGAAGGCGGTGCGGGTGGCGGCGAGGTCATCGCGGAGGGCACGCCGGAGCGCGTCGCCCAAACGCCCGCGAGCCACACGGGACGTTACCTGGGTCCCGTGCTGCAGGCGGCCGCGCGCGCGCCCAAGGCGCAGGGCACGACGAGCGCCGCGCGTAACGGCCGGCGCAAGGTTTCGAGCGACCTGCTGGGCTGAGCGCGCCGCTCGCGCGCATGGACGCACTCCAGCTCATCGCGCTCGCCGTCCTGATCGGCGTCGGCTGGTTCTTCTGGGACAGCCTGCGCGTGCGCGAGATCGCCAACGGCGCCATGCGCGCGGCATGTCAGCAGCGGGGACTGCTGTTCCTCGATGACACGGTTGCGCTCCGCAGCGTGCGGCCCGCGCGCAACGACGACGGACGCCTGTGCCTGCGTCGCATCTTCGACTTCGCCTACAGCAGCAGCGGCCACGATCGCAGCGCGGGCTTCGTCGTGCTGATCGGACAGCGCGTGGAGATCCTCGACCTCGGCCGGCAGCCATGATGCTGCGGCGGCCGCGCGCGGATGCCTTCGCGGACGACGCGACGGCGCTGACCGAGCTGATGATCGCGTCGCGCCGCGCGACCATGCCGCACCTCGCGGAGCCCCGTGCGCCGGCCGAGGTTCACCGCTGGATGCGCGAGACGGTATTGCCGTCGCGCTCGGTCTGGATCGTCGAGGTCGCCGGCGAAGTCGTCGGATTCGCGCTGCGCAACGGCGCGTGGCTCGATGCGCTGTACGTCAAGCCGGGATGGACCGGGCAGGGCATCGGCCAGCGGCTGCTGGATGCGATGCTCGAGGAGGCGGCGGCGAACGCGGATGTGATGCGCCTCTACACGTTCCAGCGCAATGCCGGCGCGCGGCGCTTCTACGAGCGAAACGGATTCGTTGTCGTCGAGCTGACCGATGGCACCGACAACGAGGAGCGCGAGCCGGACGTGCTGTACGAGCGCCGGCTCGCGCGCCTGTGAGACCTACTTCATCCTGCGATCGGCGTCGCCCAGCAGCTTGCCGGCTCCCTTGTTGCGCGCGGTGCCCGAGACGAGGATGTCCGAAGGCTGCACGCTCTTGCCGTAGTAGGCGCGGTTCCAATCGTCCGATACGGTGACCGCGGTGCCGTCCAGGTTCAAGCCGCCATACACGCCCTTGGAGCGGCTGAACGAGACGAGGTCGCTGATGACCTCGCCCGAGGCGCCGGCGCCGACGGGACCGGCCGCAATGCCGATGTCGCCTCCGAGCTTGACCGACGTGGCGAGCAGCGACCGCATGCCCCTGTCCGTCATCACCAGCGTGACCACTTCCGAGACCGCGACGCCGGCCTGGAAGCCGACGCTTGCCGTCGCGAGCGTGTAGAACGCGGGTCCGACGAAATGTCCCTTGCCGTCGCGGGCGATGAGGACCGCACGCCCGCCCGAGCCGCCGAAGATGAAGCCGGCCTTCACCACTTCCGGCGCGACCAGGACCGCCTTGGCCTTGCCGATGTTGTCGTGCAGCCAGGTCATCTGAGGATCGCGCATGAAGTTCCTGAGCGTCGCATCCGCCTGATCGACCAGCTTCTGCTGGTCCGCCTGCGCGAGCGCGAGGCCGCTGAGCGTGGCGAGGACCAGGGTCAACAGCACGCGCGACGAAACTTCGACGAACCGCTTAACCATGCCTGCCTCCGGGTGGGTGAGGGGGCCCACAGTCTACACCGGTGCAAGAGCGTGCTCATGCGACCGTCGTTCGCGCGCCGCCCTGCCGTTCGGCGGATCCGGCATTCCGTGCGGAAACGCGCGCGTGCGGCGCGGTCGATACGTCGATGGCCCCTTATGCGTTCCTCGCGCTCGTGCCCCTCGCGATCGTCGTGCGCTACGCGGTGCACGCGCCGGCGATCTGGACGTTCGCCATCGCGTGCGCCGCGATCGTGCCGCTCGCCGACTGGATCCGTCGTGCCACCGAGCAGATCGCCGAGCGCAAGGGCGGCGCCGTCGGAGGGCTGCTCAACGTGACGTTCGGCAATGCGGCCGAGCTCGTGCTGGCGTTCTTCGTGTTGCTTGCGGGTCGACCCGAGGTGGTGAAAGCGCAGATCACCGGCGCCATCATCGGCAACGGGCTGCTGGGCTTCGGCCTGGCGATCTCGGTGGGCACGCTCGCGCAGCGCCGCATCCGGTTCGACGCCGCGCGCGCCGGGCACCTCGCGAGTCTACTGATGCTCGTGATGATCGCGCTCCTGCTCCCCGCGCTGTTCGACTACACCGAGCGCAGCCTCTATCACGCGCGCAACGCGACATCGCTCGATGCGCACTTGAGCCTCGGCGTCGCGATCGTGCTGGTCGCGGTCTACGTCGCGAACCTCGTGTATACGCTGGTGACGCACCGCGACGTGTTCGCCACGGAGGGGGAAGCGCCGCGCGCCGCGCGCAACGCCTGGCCCCTGCGGCGATCCATCGTGGTGCTGCTGATCGCAACCGCGTTGACGGCGTGGATGGCGGAGGTCGTCTCCGATGCGCTGGACGAGGCGGCGCGCGCGTTGCGCGTATCGGGGCTCTTCCTCGGCGTGGTCGTGCTCGCGCTGGTCGGCAACATCGCGGAGTATCTGTCGTCGATGCACTTCGCGCGCCAGGGCCGCATCGCGCTCGTGGTGGGCATCACGGTCGGATCCACGATCCAGGTGGCCTTGCTGGTCGCGCCGATCCTGGTCATCGCGTCGCACTTCACGGCGCATCCGCTCGATCTCGTCTTCGCCAACCCGCTCGAGCTCGTCGCCATCGCGAGCACCGCCCTGATCGTGAACGCCATCACGCGCGACGGCGAAGCGACGTGGTTCGAAGGCGTGCTGCTGGTCGCCGTCTACGTGCTGCTCGGGGTCGCGTTCTTCTACGCGACCCCGGCGGCGTCGGCGGCGGGCTGACGCGCCGCCCGCGCCGGGCGCGCCGATGCGCCGCTTCGCTGCGCGGCGGGGCGCTATGGCGCCTCGTGCAGCGACTTCCGTACCGAGGCGATCTTGGAAGTCTCGACCGGGCCCGCGCCATTGCCGAAGCTCGCGCGAACGTAGGTCAGCACGTCGGCGACGTCGCGGTCGCTCAGCTTGCCCGCGAACCCGGGCATGGCGAAGCCCTCGGGTTTGTCGGGCGTGCGCGCGCTGTGCGCGCCTTCGAGCACGAGGCGCGCGAGCGAGGTGGTGTCGCTCGCGTGCAGGCCCGTGTTGCCCTTGATGGGCGGGAACACGCCGGCGACGCCCTCGCCGTTCTCCATGTGGCAACCCGCGCACTGGTCGAGGTAGACCAGTCGTCCGCGTGTCAGCACGTCATGATCGGTCGACGCTTGCTGCGCGTGCGCGGCGCCGTCGTCTCCGGGCAGGTCCTTCAGGTACACCGCGATGGCGTGCAGGTCCGCGTCGGACAGATGGCGCGTCGAATGCTCGACCACCTCGGCCATCGGACCCATCGCCCGCGCCCGATCGTTGGCGCCGGTCTTGAGGTACGCGACGATCTCGTCGGCCGACCAATCGCCGAGGCCTTCCCCGCGGCTGCGACGCAGGCTCGTGGCGAACCAGCCTTCGCCCATGCCGCCCTCGAAGCGGTCGCCGCGCTTGACGCCGCCGAGCACGTTCTTCGGCGAATGACAGGCGCCGCAATGCCCGAGCCCCTCGACGAGGTACGCCCCGCGATTCCATTCCGCCGAGCGTGACGGATCCGGCACGAACTCGCCTTCCTTGAAGAACAGCGCATTCCACACCGCGAGCGAACCGCGCCATCGCAGCGGCAGCGGCAGCTCCGGCGCACGCGCGACGCTGCGCACGGCGGGCAATGTGTCGAGGTACGCCTTGATCGCCAGCACGTCGTCGTGCGAAAGCTTCGTATACCAGGGGTAAGGGAACGCAGGATAGAGGTGGCGGCCGTCGCGGCTCACGCCGTCGTGCATGGCGCGCCAGAAGTCCTCGTCGCTCCACGTGCCGATGCCGGTATCGTCGTCGGGCGTCAGGTTGCTGGAATAGATCGTGCCGAACGGCGTCGGAACGCCGCGGTTGCCCGCGAACGGCTGTCCGCCGTCCGCGGTGTGACACGCGGCGCAGTCGCCGGCCTCGACGAGGTAGCGTCCGCGCATGATCTCGGCATGCGAGGTGTCGCGCGGCACCGAGTCGGCGATCGCGATTCCGGCGACGCCGAGGAGCACGGCGGCGAGCGCGGCATGGAGGCGTCGCACGTTCATCCGCTGTCCTATGCCGATACGAGCGGAGCGGGATTGCGCAGGTAGCGCTTCATCGCGTCCACGCCCCAGTACGTCAGCGCGCCGACGGTGCCCGTCGGGTTGTAACCGGCGTTCTGCGGGAACAGGCATGCGCCCATGACGAACATGTTGGGAACGTCCCACACCTGCAGGTAGCGATTCACCACGCTGGTGCGCGGATCGGTGCCCATGATCGCGCCGCCGGTGTTGTGCGTCGTCTGGTACGGCACGATCGAGTAGCGCCCTTCGCGCTTCTTGGCGTGCAGCGCGCGCGGCCGCATCGCCTTGGCGATGTCCGTGGCGCGTTCGGTGAGGAAGTCCGACATGCGATGCTCGTTCGCGTGATAGTCGAACGTGAGCCGGAGCATCGGATTGCCGTACACGTCGCGATACGTGGGGTCGAGGTCGAGGTAGGCGTCGCGATAGCTCATCACGCTGCCGTGCGTGGCGATGCTCGCGCTCTTCAGGTAGTTCTCCGCCAGCGCGCGCTTGAACGCGCTGCCCCACTTCGGCGTGCCCTTGGGCACATGGTTCTGCAGGATCGGCCTGCCGCCCGTGGTCCACAGGGCGAGGTAGCCGCCGCCGATGAAGCCCTGGGGGCCGTGGTCGAAGAGGTCGCCATTGAAATCGTCGACGCCCTGGCCGAGAGCGCCCGCGCCCATGAACGGGTTCAGGATGTCGTCGACGAACACGTCGACGCTCGACGTGATCTGGTACGCGTAGTTGCGTCCCACGACGCCTTTGTTGGCCACCGGATCGTACGGCTCGCCGATTCGCGACAGCAGGAGCAGGTGCACGTTGTGCTGCGCATAGGCGCACATCACCACGAGGCCCGCGGGCTGCTCGAATTCGCGGCCCATCGTGTCGACGTAGGTCACGCCGGTGGCGCGCTTGCCGGTACTGTCGAGATTGACGCGCAGGACCTCGCTGCGCGTGCGCAGCTCGAAATTGTCGCGCCCGAGCAATGCGGGGAATACGCAGGCCTGAGGGCTCGACTTGGAATAGTTGCCGCAGCCGAACCACTCGCAGTAGCCGCAGTACGTGCATTGCCCCATCTGCACGCCGTAGATGTTCTTGTACGGCTTCGACGTATTGGCGGCCGGGCAGGGGAATGGATGAAAGCCGGCTTCGCGTGCGGCCTTGTCGAAGAGCACCGTGGCGGCGCTGCGCTTCAGCGGCGGCAACGGGTAGTCGCGCTTGCGCGGTGCCTCGAACGGATTGCCGCCCTCCTGCATCTTCCCGGCGACGTTGCCGGCCTTGCCCGAAATGCCGCACAGGTACTCGAAGCGGTCGTAGCAGGGCTCCAGCTCGTCGTACGTGACGCCCCAGTCCTGGATCGTCATGTCCGCCGGGATGAACTTGGCGCCATAGCGCTGCGTGATGTGCGATCGCAGCTGGAAGTCGGTCGGCAGGAAGCGCCAGGTCTGGCCATTCCAGTGCACGCCCGCGCCGCCAGCGCCGGATCCAGGACGGAACGACCCGAGGTGGCGCATCGGCAACGCGTCCTGCCGCATGTCGTTGCGGAACGTGAGCGTCTCGCGGTGCGGCTCCTCGAAGATCGAGTTGCGCACCGCGTAGCGCAACTCGTCCTGGATGAACGTCGGCGAGAAGTCGGGAATGGTGTCGCGGAACTCGCCGCGCTCGATCGCGAGGACCTGCAGCCCGGTGTCCGCGAGCTCCTTGGCGACGATGCTGCCCGTCCAGCCGAAGCCGACGATCACGACGTCGACGGGAGGCAGTCGCCTGGCCACGCTCACGCCTGGTCGACAGCGGCGTCGCGGCCGCCGATGCTCACGAAGGGCTTGTCGTACCGCTTGCCGTGCTGCTCGATCTCCTCGACGTAGTTGTAGCGCGGGCCGGGAAAGCCGACGAGCTTCCAGCCGATGAAGTCACGGTTGCCGCCGTAGAGCGGGTCGGCGAGAAAGCCTTCCACGGTGTTCTGCACGAGCATCGTGAAGAATGCGTCGGCGGACGCGTGCGGCAGCTCGAGCTTGCCGTCTTCGAGCGCGTGCAGCACGCCGTCCTGCGCGCCGGCGTCGAGCTCGGCGAACGTCTTGTTGCCGTGCTGCGCACGCACGTGCGCGTCGATGTCGGCGATCGCCGCGCGATAGAGCTCGGCCGGTGTGAGCTTGAGTTGATAGCCCTGCTCCTTCTCACCGTGGCGCCACGGTCCCTGCATGTACCACCGCTCCGCGCGGCCATAGGGACCGGCGAGCTGCCGGTCGATGAACGTCGCGACGCCGGCTTCCTTGGCGCCGGGACCGAGATCGTCGGCGGGAATGATCCGGGCGACGGCGGCCTCGACGAACGACACTTCGGCCGTCGTAAGGAAGCGCTCCGGCGGCTGCGCGTAGTTGGGTGCCGCCGCGCGCGCAGTGTCCACATCGACGAGGAGCCGCAGCGGGACGACCGCCGCGGCAGGTGCGACGGCGGCGGCTTTGAGGAGGTTGCGACGAGACAGGGATGCCATGGCGCGCGACGAGGACAAGGGCGGAGCGGTCCGCGCCCGACGCGATGCGACACGGACTCACGTGCCGTCGCGAGTTGGGGCCGGTGCGAACCGTTGCCGCGTCGTCGTGGACGCGCGAATCCGCTCCATGTCGCGTGGACGGCCGCGACGGCGCGAAAGTTCCCGAATACATTTGAACAAATATATCGGCCGCGCATCGAATCGACATCGGGTCACATGCCAGGAGAACGAGCCATGACACATCGATCGATTGCGCTTCGCGTCGCGCTCGCCACTGCCGTACTCGCCGCCGCGAGCATCGAGTCACCGGGCGCGTCGGAGCTTGCATCAGGGGACCGCGCGTTCGTCGACCAGGCGGCGCGCGCCGGGATGGAGGAGGTCGCTCTGGGTCAGCGCGCCGAGCGCGACGCGGCGAGCCCCGCCGTGCGCGCCTTCGCCACGCGCATGGTGGGCGATCACGAGAAGGCGAACGCCGAGCTGCGGTCGATCGTCGCGCGCGACGGGCTCGAGCTGCCGCAGCGACTCGACACCAACGCCCGCAAGGAGGTTGCGGACCTCGAGACCGCGCACGGCGCGAAGTTCGACGCCAAGTACATGGAGCACCAGGCGAGCGACCATCGCAAGGTCATCGCCGCGTTCGAGCGCGAGGCGCGTGACGGCCGCGACGCGGACGTGCGCAACTTCGCTGCCGCGACGTTGCCGACGCTTCGCGCGCATCTCGAGCTGGCGCGTTCGACCGAGGCGGCGCTGCCGAAGAACGAGCGCGTCGCGCTCACGCAACAGCGGGGCCTCGACGCCGCGAAGGACGCCACCGGCCGCAGCCGGGCAGCCGCCGAGCGCAGCGAGCACATGCCGGTCGCCAAGACCGGGATGTGACGCGCGCCGAGACCGCCATGACGGACGAGAATGTTCCGAGCTATCGCGATGCCGACATGCGCGAAGTGGACGTCAACGATCCCTACGCGGTGCGCTGGTGGTGCCAGCGCCTGATATGCACGGAGTCGATGCTCCGAGCGGCCGTCGGCAAGGTGGGGCCGAGGTGCACGGACGTGGCTCGTCAGCTGCGTGCATCCGCGCGTCCGCTCCCGCGGAGGCGTCCGCTTCGCGGCGCTACCCGCGTGTCGCGAGATCGGTGAGGCTGAGGCCGGCAAGGAGGCAGAGCCACAGCACGCCCGCCACGGCGAACACCCGGATCATCGGCGAGCCGCGGCGCACGTGCATGAAGACGAACACGACCAGCAGCGCCTTCACGAGCGCGATGGCGAGGTTCACCACGACGTTGAAGCGGCCGAGCGGCACGAACGCGCTGCCGGTGGTCATCGCGAGCAGGGTGAGCAGCGCCAGCCACGTGAATACATAGGGTCGGGGCAGCTTCATGTTCGGGCCACGAGGTAAAGGCACGGATAGAGGAAGATCCATACCAGGTCGACGAAGTGCCAGTAGAGACCGGCGGTCTCCACCTGCTCGGGCAATCGTCCCGGCGCACGCCGCGCGCAGCGCCACGCGAAGGTGAGCGCGATCGCGACGCCGATCGACAGGTGCACGAGGTGCGCGCCGGTCGTGACGAAGTAGAGCCAGAAGAAGAGCAGCGCCCCCTGCGCGTAGCGCGGATCGAACGCGAAGTTCACGACCGGCACCAGGTGTCCGCGGTAGTCGAGCGCGTACTCGGTCAGCTTGATCGCGGCGAACGCCACGCCGATCGCGGCCGTCAGCGTGAGCAACAGCGCGGCCGCGCGCATGCGCCGCGCGCCCGCGGCGTGCACGGCGAGCGCCATCGTGAAGCTGCTCGTGAGCAGCACGGCCGTATTGGTCGTGCCGAGCAGAAGGTTGGTGTGGCGGCTCGCGGCCGCGAATGCGTCGGGAAACCGGGCGCGCGCGACGGCATACGCGAAGAACAGCACGCCGAAGAACAGGATCTCGGTGGCGAGGAACAGCCACATGCCGAGCGACGCCGCGTCGGCCTGCTGCGCCGCGTCGTCGAACTGGTGCGCGACGGGCAGCGGCGGCTCGCCGCGCGGCGCATCGGTGGCGATCGCGCCCGCGCTCACTGCGTGCCCTCGCGCGCCTCGACGATGTCGCGCCCGAGGCGAGCCTCGCGATACGCGTACGGCGGCTCGGTCATTTCAGGGCGCACGTCGAAGTTGTTCTCCGGCGGAGGCGACGACGTCCTCCACTCGAGGCCGGTGGCGTTCCAGGGGTTCGCGGGGGCGGGACGGCCGCGGAACAGCGACCAGCCGAGATAGATGAGCGGCAGGAGGTAGCCGAGCGCGAGGATCACCGCGCCCGCCGAGGACAGCACATTGAGTGTCTGGAATTCCGGCGGATACGCGTGATAGCGCCGCGGCATGCCTTCGATCCCCAGCAGGTACTGCGGGAAGAACGTGAAGTTGAACCCCAGGAAGAGCAGGATCGCGGCGAACCGGGCCCAGCGGTCGGAGTAGAGACGGCCCGTGATCTTCGGCCACCAGAAGTGGATCCCGCCGAGATACGCCGACACGCTGCCGCCGACCATGATGTAGTGGAAGTGCGCGATCACGAAATAGGTATCGGTGAGGTGGACGTCGAGCGCGAGCGCGGCGAGGAAGAGTCCCGTCATGCCCCCGATCGTGAACAGGCCCACGAACCCGAGCGCGTAGAGCATGGGCGCGTCGTAGCGGATGCGGCCATGCCACAGCGTCGCGGTCCAGTTGAAGACCTTCACCGCGGATGGAATGGCGACGAGGAACGACAGCAGCGAGAACGCGACGCCGGCGTACATCGATTGCCCGGAGACGAACATGTGATGCCCCCAGACCAGGAAGCCGATCACCGCGATGGCGATGATCGCGTACGCCATCGTCCGGTATCCGAAGATGGGGTTGCGCGAGAAGCAGGCGAAGATCTCGCTCACCACGCCCATCGCGGGCAGCACCATGACATACACCGCCGGATGCGAGTAGAACCAGAAGAGGTGCTGGAACAGGAGCGGATCGCCGCCGAGCGCCGGGTCGAAGATGCCGATGCCGGCGATGCGCTCCAGCGCGAGGAGTATCAGCGTCATCGCGAGCACCGGCGTGGCGAGCACGAGGATCGCGGAGGTCGCGTATTGCGCCCAGACGAAGAGCGGCAGGCGGAACCAGTGCACGCCGGGGGCACGCATGGTATGGATCGTGACGATGAAGTTGAGTCCCGTGAGGATGGACGAGAATCCGACCACGAATACGCCCGCCAGCACGTAGATCACGTGCGTGTTGGAGAACAGCGTCGAGAACGGCGCATAGAACGTCCATCCGGTATCCACGCCGCCCGCGATCATGGCGATGATCGTGAACGTCGCGCCACCGACGTACAGGTACCAGCTCGCGAGGTTGAGCCGCGGGAACGCGAGGTCGCGCGCGCCGATCATCAGCGGCACCAGGAAATTGCCGAGCGTCGCGGGAATCGACGGGATCAGGAAGAACCAGACCATGATCACGCCGTGCATGGTGAAGAGCTTGTTGTACGTCTCCGCCGAGACCACGTCGCCGGCGGGCGTGGCGAGCTCGAGGCGCATGAACGTGGCCGCGGCGCCGCCGATGAAGAAGAACACCGTGATCGAAACCGCGTACAGGATGGCGATGCGCTTGTGGTCGGTCGTCGTGAGCCACGAGCGCAGCGTCGTGCCTTCGGTGAGGTAGCTGTGCGGCAGGGCCGGGCGCGCTTCGGGCGGCGCGCCGGAAGGCACGGGCGCAACGAGATCGGAGGGTGTCATCGCGGTCGCTCCGTGGCCGGCGCAAGGCTGCGGATGTAGGCGATCAGGTCGAACACGTCGTCCTCGCCGATGCGGCCGGCGAACGACGGCATGATCGGCGCATACCCCGCGGCGATCTCCTTGTGCGGCTGCAGGATGGAATCGTGCAGGTAGCGCTCGTCGGCCACCGTCGTGCTGCCGTCGGACAGCGGCACGGGCTTGCCGTACAGGCCCGCGAGGTTCGGCGCGTGGACCGCGGCGTTCGCGCCATGGCAGCCGCTGCAGCCGAGCGCGCGAAACAGCGCCTCGCCGCGCATGGCGGCGCTGGGTGCGCGCGCCCCGGATGCGAGCCAGCGCTCGAACTCCGCCGGCTCCATCACGACCACGTCGCCGCTGCCCATGCCTGCGTGATCGGTGCCGCAGTATTCGGCGCAGAACAGGTGGTAGCGTCCCGCCTCGGTCGCGGTGAACCAGAGGTCGGTGTAGCGCCCGGGCAGGACGTCCTGCTTCACGCGAAATGCCGGGACGAAAAGGCTGTGGATGACGTCCTGCGACGTCATGACGAGGTTGACCGGCTGGCCGCGCGGCACATGGAGCTCGTTGATCTCGCGACGGCCGTCCGCGTGCTGGAATTCCCACATCCACTGCTTGGCGACGACGTCGATGGCCATCGCGCCCGCGGGCGGCGTGCCGCGGTCGACGTACAGGCGCGCCGCCCACGCGAACGCGCACAGGAACAGGAACAGCGGAATGAGCGTCCACGCGAGCTCGACGCGGATCCGCGCCCGGCGCTGCGCCTCGGCGATGTCCTCGTGCCGCGGCACCGGATTGCCGGCGCGATAGCGCACGCCGAAGTAGATCAGCGCGACGAAGACCGCAATGGCGACCGCCACTGTGGTTGCCGTGATGGCATAGAACAGCGCATCGACGCGCGGGGCCATCGTCGACGCCGACGGCGGCAACGGCAGCAGCGTCATGGCCCGGCCTCGCGTCGTTGGTTGCGCCGGTGCGCAAGCAGCACGAACCCCACGAGGAGGCCGACGCCCGCGAGGCCGGTCGCGCGCATGGCGAGGGTCGTCGCCCGCGTGTACAGGCCATGCTCCGCGTCGTCGCCGAAGCACAGCATCCACGGCAGGTGCGACGTCGATCGCGGTGCCGTGGCTGCGAGCGAGGCGCGAAGCGTGGCGGGCGGGAACACGATGCCGGGCAGCGTCGAGGCGACGCGCCCGCTGCGATCCACGACGGCGATGCCGGCTGCATGGGCGAACTGGCGCGTCTTGCCGTCGTACGCGTCGCGATACGCGAGCGCGCGAGACACCGCGTCGATGTCGGCCTGATGGCCGGTGAGGAAGTGCCAGCCCCGCGTGTCGGCGTCGCCCAGCACCTGTGTCGCGCGTGCGCGCGCCTCCGCGACGCCTTCACGGGCGTCGATGCTGATCACGACCACGTCGGCATCGGCGCCGGGCTCGAGCGTCGCATCCGACAGTGCCTGTCTCACGCCTTGCAGCACCATGCTGCACAGGTTCGAGCAGCCGTACCAGCCCAGCACGACGATCGACGGGCGCGCGCCGAAATAATCGCCGAGCGTTACAACGCGGCCGCGCTGGTCACGAAACGTCGCGTTGGCCGGCAGCGATGCGCCCGCAAGCGGCGCCGCGTCCACGCTGTGCAGCACGCGCGGCGGCAACGCGAGCGCCGGGGGCGCCGCGGCGAGCGCGGCGGCGAACGCCAAGGCGACTGCGCTGCACCTCACGGCGTCCCCTTGCGCTGGACCAGCACCGCCATGGCCCGCTCGATCGGAATGCGCACGACGCCGTGCGCGCGGTCGACCCACCCGTATTCGTGCAGCAGCTGCTGCTTCTCGCGGTGGAACGACGGAAAGTCGCGCTCCGGAGTGGCCTGCAACGGCGGCTCGGAGGCCGGTGTCACGGGCCGGGTCGACACGACGCGGGGCGGCGTCAGGCCGTGCACGATGAAGAACGCGACCAGCACGGCGATGACGACCGTCGCGAGAATCGCCCCGCCGCCCCACGCCAGAACGCGCGTCCGCGGAACGTCCGGCTCGTGCAGGGGCGGGGCGTGCGTCTCAGCCATGAGCGGCCACGATGGTTGAAGCGGGCTCGTACGACGGCAGGCGCTCGAGGATCCACAGCAGCGCGGCAAGCCACGACGCGCACATGCCGATCAGCGCCGCAACGTCGATCCAGGTGAGCGTGAAGCCGCCGGACTCGAGCGAAGGCGTGACGAGCCAAAAGGTATCGAGCCAGTTGCCCGCGAGCACCAGGGCACAGAGCACGCCCATCGCGCGCGGCGAGCGCTTCACGGCGCGGAACAGCATGGCGATCACGGGCAGCGCGAACTCCAGCGCCACGACGACGATGATCAGCGTGCGCCAGCTCGTGGTGGCGCGCGGCCAGAACCAGCTGGTCTCCACCGGAAGGTCCTCGCCCCACACGATGAGGTACTGCGTGAACGCGATGTACGCCCACATCATGGCGTAGGTGAGCAGCAGGTTGCCGAAGTCCTGGAAGTCGCGCCGCGGTGGCGTGGCGTGCGTACGCGTGCGCGCGACGAGCAGCGCGACGGCGAATGCGAGCGATCCCAGGAACTGCGCCGTGCCGAGCCGTATCCCGATCGCGGTCGAGTAGAACCCGGGGACGAGCGATGCGATCCAGTCGAACGCCGCCAGCGTGACGGTGCAGAGATAGACGAGGAGGCCCGCGACCGCGATGCGCCGGCCGCGCACGCGATCCGATCGCACGGCACGCAGGCACGCCACGCCGAGCACCGTCCACACGAGCAGGAACGCGGCGTTGCGCAGGATGAAGAACGCGGGCGACAGATACCAGCGCTGCGCTTGCAACGTTTCGCTCGCGGCGACGGCATCCGGCCTGGCCCACGCGAAGAGCGATGGAAGCCCGAACGCCAGCGGCACGGCGAGCAATGCGATGAGCGGCAGCGTCGCCGTGGCCGCCTCGAGCGGCGGACGCAGCACGCGGCCCCAATCGCCACCGGTGAGCTCGTGGATCATCACCTGCGCCATGCTCGCGAGCGCGATGCCGAGCAGGAACAGCCACGACACGAGCCAGGCGCGGAAGAACGCCCCGCTGTCGAGCCACGCGCCCACTGCGCACGCGACGAGACCAACGACCCCTGCAACGGCCAACCCGCGGCGCGCCGCTCGGAAATCGCGGGGTGCGCTCATCGGCGCGCCTCCAGCGCCGCCCGCTGGTCCGGCGGCACGTCGTCGAGGGACGCGTGCTGGCTCAGTTGAAGGGCGCGGATGTACGCCACGACCGCCATGCGATCCTCGGGCGTCAGCCTGCTCGCGTACGAATACATCGCGCCGTAGCCGTCGGTGATCACGGCATAGAAGTGCGCGTCGCCTGCCGCGCGCAGCGCATCGGTGTGGTACGAGGGCGGATGCGGAAAGCCGCGCCGGGCGATGAAGCCGTCGCCGTCGCCCGCCACGCTGTGGCAGGGCGCGCAGTAGATGTCGAAGCGCTCCTGCCCGCGTTGCAGCAGCGCGAGCGTGATGGGCGGCATGCGCAACGTGCCGACGTCGGCCCCCTGCGGACGCAGGTCGTCACGCACCGAAGCGATCGGCGGCACCACCGGCGCGGGCGTGGTCAGCGCAAGCCGTCCGCTGCTCGAGCCTGCGAACGTGCCGGCCGCATGCGACACCGACCCGTCCACCGCTGGCCGCGACGCACGTCCGTCGGCCCACATCGCGCTCGGCGCGAGGGGCTTGTACTTCGCCTGGTCGTACATGTTGCGAAACGTCTGCTCGCATCCCGCGAGGGCGAGCAGCACCGCGACGATGCCGGCGCACTTGGCGGCTTGACTCCCGTAGCGGCGATTCGTGCCGCTCATGCCGGCACCTCGACGATGCGCATGGGATGCAGGCCCGCAAGCAGTGCGCGCGCCTCGTCGACGTCGAAACCCGGCGCCGTGGCGCGGATCGCGAGGAAGAAGCGGTTGCGCGTCGCGAGGTCGAAGTCCGGCGCCTCGAAGATCGGATGATTCAATCGCGGCAAGCCGTTCAGCAGCAGCATGGCGAGGAACGCCGCGAGGCACGCGCCCAGCACGGTGAGCTCGAACGTGGGCGGTATGAACGCGGGCCAGCTGTGGAGCGGCCGCCCACCCGAGTTGATGGGATAGTCGATCACCGCGCTGTACCACTGCAGGAAGTAGGCGCCCCCGCCGCCCGCGATGCCGCCGACCAGCGTCCAGAACGGCACGCCGTTGCGGCGAAACCCGAGCACCTCGGCGAGCCCCTCGATGGGATAAGGCGTGTACGCATCGATGTCGCGATAGCGCGCGCGGCACGCGCGCGCGGCGTCCATCAGCGCGGCGGGGCCGGCGAACTCGGCCATCAGCGCGAACACCTGGCGAGGATCCTGCTTCGTCATTGATGCATCGGCTCGTGATGCGCTTCCTTGCGCAGCTCGGCCATGGAGATCGCCGGCAGGAAGCGCAGGAACAGCAGGAACATCAGCGCGAACGCGCCGATCGATCCCGCCAGCGTCGCGAGGTCCCAGAAGGTCGGCACGAAGAGGTGCCACGACGACGGCAGGAAGTCGTGCGCAAGGCTCTGCACGATGATCAGGAAGCGCTCGAGCCACATGCCGACCAGCACGACGAGGCCGAGCGCGAAGAGGGCGAGCGCGCTGCGTCGTACCCATCCCAGCCACAGCGCCTGCGGAATCACCACGTTGCACAGGATCACGGCCCACGCGACCGGGGCGTAAGCGCCGGTGTAGCGGTCTTCCATGATGGCGATCTCGTGCGCGTCGCCGCCGAAGTAGGCGCTGAACACCTCCACGCCATAGCTGTAGGCGACCAGCAGGCCGGTGACGAGCATCAGCGTGCCCATCTTGGCGAGATGCCGCTCGGTGATGAAGTCGCGCAGCCCGAACGCCGCGCGCAGCGGCACCGCCAGCACCAGCGCCATGGCGAAGCCGGAGTAAAGGGCGCCGGCGACGAAGTAGGGCGGGAAGATGGTCGAATGCCAGCCGGGAACGAGGCCGAACGAGAAGTCGAGCGATACCACGCTGTGCACCGAGATGACGAGCGGCGTCGCGAGGCCCGCGAGGAGCAGGTACGCGGTCTCGTAGCGATGCCAGTGGCGCGCTTCGCCGCGCCAGCCCAGCGCGAAGACGCCGTACGCGATCTGCTTGCCGCGCGTGCGTGCGCGGTCGCGCAGCGTCGCGAGGTCGGGCAAGAGGCCCATGTACCAGAACACGATCGACACGATGATGTAGGTGCCGATGGCGAAGATGTCCCATACCAGCGGGCTGCGCCATTGCGGCCACACGTTCATCACGTCGGGATAAGGCGCGAGCCAGTAGAAGAACCACGGACGGCCCAGATGCAGAATGGGCATCAATCCCGCCATCGCCACGGCAAAGATCGTCATGGCTTCGGCGAACCGGTTGATCGACGTGCGCCAGTGCTGGCGCAGCAGCAGCAGGAAGGCGGAGATGAACGTGCCCGCGTGCCCGATGCCCACCCACCACACGAAGTTGGTGATGGCGAAAGCCCAGGCGACCGGCTGGTCGATGCCCCAGATGCCGACGCCGACCGCGAACAGGTAGCCGACGGCCACGAGGAACAGCACCGTGAACGCAGCCGACACGCCGAGGCCGGCCAGGAAGCCCCAATGCGTGGGGCGCGCGAGGACGATGCCCGCGATGCGGTCGGTGATGACAGCGCCCGAATAGCGGGGACCGGGCGCGTCGCCCGCGAGAGCGGCTTCAGGCGCCATGGCGCTCGTTGGTGACACGCGCAAGATACGTCGTGCGCGGACGCGTGTTGAGCTCGGCCAGCAGGGCGTAGTCGAGCGGCGAATTCTTGCGCCGGTTGACCTCGCTCTGCGGATCGTTCAGGTTCCCGAACACGATCGCGCGCGTGGGGCAGACCGCCTGGCACGCCGTGACCACCTCGCCGTCGCGCAGCGAGCGTCCCTCGCGATCGGCCGCGATGCGGGCGGTGGTGATGCGCTGCAGGCAATAGTTGCACTTCTCCATCACGCCGCGCATGCGTACCGACACCTCGGGATTGCGCTGCGCGTCGAGCGACGGCACGTCCTTCGAGTACTGGAGGAAATTGAACCGGCGCACCTTGTACGGGCAATTGTTCGAGCAGAACCGCGTGCCCACACAGCGGTTGTAGACCTGCACGTTGATGCCCTGCGCGTCGTGCACCGATGCCTCGACCGGGCACACCACTTCGCACGGTGCGTGCTCGCATTGCATGCACGGCACGGGCTGGAACACGGTCCGCGGGTTCTGCACGCTGCCCTCGTGGTAGCGGTCCACGCGGATCCAGTGCATCTCGCGGCCGCGGCGCACCTCTTCCTTGCCGACGACGGGAATGTTGTTCTCGGCCTGGCAGGCGATCGTGCAGGCGGCGCAGCCGATGCAGCTCGACAGGTCGATGCTCATCGCCCACGCGTACGGCCCGAAAGGCGGCGAGTCGTACAGCGTGCGCTGGTCGCGGTAGCCCGGCGTGCCGCAGGCCTGCGCCGTGCAGGCGGCCGCCTGGGCCACCGACACCATGCGCACGATGTCGCGGCCTTCCATGCGTCCGTGCGTCTGCGCCGATGCGAGCGCGTAACGCCGCCCGGTGCGCACGAGGGACACGCCGGGCACGAACCAGGGCGCGTCGACCGTGCGCAGCGCGTACGCATTCGCGCCGCGGCCGGAGCCCACGGTGCCGGCGCGCGTGCGGCCGTAGCCGAGCGACAGCGAGACGCAGCCGTCGGGCATCCCGGGCGTGATCCAGACGGGCGCGTCGAGGCTGCGATCCGCGACGCGAAGCGATACCACGTCTTCGTTCACGAGGCCGAGCCGCTGCGCGAGCGCCGGCGAGACCAGCGCGGCGTTGTCCCAGGTGAGCTGCGTCAGCGGCTTGGGAAGCTCCTGCAGCCAGGCGTTGTTGGCGTGGCGTCCGTCGCCCGTGCGCGGATCGGTCGTGAGCACGAGCTCGAGCGACGCGCCCGGCGGTGTCGTGGACGGTGGCACGTCGAACGGTCGCAACGCCGGACGCTGCGGCGCCGACGCGGTGCCCGGCACCACGCCGCGGCGCAGCGCGTCGTCGAAGAATGCATCGAAATCCTGCGGCTGCCGGCCAGACCAATACCGCGTCAGCAGCGTTCGCGCGTCGGCTTGCGCGTCGCCCGTCGCCACCGCGATCAGCTCGAGCGGCGTGCGGCCTCCGTACAACGGCGCGATGCACGGCTGCTGCAGCGTGCAGGTGCCGTCGAACGCCACCACGTCGCCCCACGACTCGAGCGCGTGCGCAGCGGGCACGTGCCAGTCGCTCGCCGCGGCGGTCTCGTCCTCGTAGAGGCCGAGGTGCAGCTTGAACGGCACCCGCGTGAGCGCATCGGAAAAGCCGAGGTCCGCGGGCGCGGTGTGAACCGGATTGGCATCGAGGACGAGCAGCGTGTCGACGCTGCCGGCGTGCATGTCGCGCGCGAGCTCGCGCAGCGACGCCGTGCAGTCGACGACTTCGGCGGCGGCCGCGGGCAGGTGCACCACGGTGCCACCGACGTTGCCCAGGTGCTCGTTCATCGCGTGGGCCAGGGCGTGCACGTGCGGCGGTTGGCGCTCGCCGGCGATGACGATGCATCCGCCGCGACTTTGCGAGAGATCGGCGACGACGGCCTGCAGCCATTCGGCCGGCACGGGCGCTGTCGCAGGGCCGTCGGACGCTGCGCCGAGGGCATGGGCAATGGCTTGCGCGGCGGCGGGCACGTCGCGTGCCCGCAGGGGCACGCGGTGATCCGCGGCCGCGCCGGTCAGGCTCGGTGTGCTTTCGACGACGTACAGGCGGCTGCGACGCTCCGCGGGCGCGTGCGCGGCGCGCGTGCTCGCGAAGTCGTGCGCGTAACGCACGCAGCCCGGCATCGCGTCGAGGAAGTCGGCGTCGAGCGACAGGATCACGCGTGCGCGGTCGAACCGATACGTGGTGTCGAGCGGCGTGCCGTACGCGAGGCGTGCGCCCGCGTACGCGTTGTCGCGGTTGACCGGCTGCCATTGGTGCCAGCGCGCCTCGGGATAGCGCCCGAGGAGCGCTCGAATGGCGGCGTGCAGCGAAGGCGACGTGACCGTCTCGGTCAGCAGCCGCACGCCCGCGCCGCGCGGCCGCGCGCGGAGCCGTCCCTGCAACGCTGCGATGCTCGCGTCCCACGTCGCGATCGCGCCGCCTGCGCGAACGGTCTGCGATCGATCGGGATCCCACAGCTCGAGCACGGCCGCCTGCGAGAAGACGTCGGTAGCGCCCAGGCTCGCCGGATGGAGCGGATTGCCCTCGATCTTGGTGGGCCGTCCCATGTTGCACTCGACCAGCACGCCCGCGCCGTATCCGTCTCGTGCGATCGCGGAGGCGTAGAAGATCGGCTTGCCGTACGTCTGCTGCTGCGGGCCGTCGCGAAACGGCACGATCCGCTCGAGCGGGGGACGCGAACATCCGGCGAGGCCGGCAAGCGCGATCGACGCGCCCATGAGGCGCATGAAGTCGCGCCTGCCGGTGGGCAGACCGATGGTGTCGGCGGATGGATCGACCTCGCCCTGCGCCTCCTCAACGCTGCGCCAGAAGCGCAGGTGCGCCGCGCGGTCGGTGTCGTTCGGGTCGCGGCTCATCGGTGACACGTCGAGCAGTCGGTGAGCTCGCGCGTCGTGCGCAAGCCGTACTGACGCCGCAGCGCGGCGCCCTGCGCGAGCTGATCGGCGGGCGGGCGCCAGTCGACGTCGAACACGCGATCGTGCGGACGCAGGTAGCGCTCCGGCGCGCGGTGGCATTCCAGGCACCATTCCATGTAGAGCGATGCGACGCGGCGCGTGAGCGGCATGCGATCGATCGCGCCGTGGCATGTCGTGCATCCCACGCCCTTGGCGACGTGGATGGAATGATCGAAGTAGACGAAGTCGGGCAGGTCGTGGACGCGGTTCCAGGCCAGCGTCGTCGCGCCGGCGTACGCGCGGCGCAACGGCTCCAGCATCGGCGCGTCGGTGAACAGCTGCGAATGACACGTCATGCAGGTCGAAAGCGGCGGAATGCCGGCAAACGACGACGTCTCCACCGATGCATGGCAATAGCGGCAATCGATGCCGTCGTCGCGGACATGGTGCTGGTGGCTGAACGGGATCGGCTGGCGGATGGGCGCGTCCTCCGGGGCGTCGGCACGAGCCAGGGTGCGGTACGCCGTCGCCCCGGCGACGACCGCGAGCAGCGCGGCGAGCAGGCCCAGCCGGATCAGCAGCACGAAGCGGCGTGAAAAGACCTGCGCCATGATGTGCGACGATTACATTTGCACCAATATATTGGCCGTGAAGACCGGCACGGCGAGCATGCAAGCAGTCATCGTGCCGGGAACGCGAGCGGTGCGCGGTCAGCGGCGCCGGCCGCCGACCAGGTTGGCCAGAACCATGTCGCCGTCGACGCGCTCGCGCATCGCCATGCGGGCGATGACCCAGTCGAGGTCGGCATGCAGCGCGCGCAGGCGCGCCGGTGGAAGGTTCATGAGCGCGTCCTGCAGCGCCCCGCGATGCGGCTCGGGCGCCTTGCGCATCACGGCGCGCCCGCGGGCCGTCAGGTACAGATGCACGTTGCGCTGGTCGCTGCTCGCCCTGCGCCGCTCGACCAGCCCTTCCTGGACGAGCCCTTCCACCATGTTGCTGGCCGTCGACTGGTGAACCGCGAGCTCGCGCGCGAGCTCGCCGACCTTGAGGCCCGGCGACATGGCGAGCTGCTCCATCGCCCACACGTAGGCGCCGCTCACGCCGCACGCGCGTTCGACGCGCCGGTAGTGACGGTGCATCGACGCGATGAGCTGGCGAAACTGCATCAGCACCGCGAGCATCGCGCGGTAACGAGCCTCGGGCGGCATGCGGAGCGCGACGCGCTCACGCGCTCGCATGCGCGGCGCGGCCAGCTTGCGTGCCGTCCCCGCCGGTCGCGCACGGCGCGATTTGGTAACGCGGTCGCCCAACATTTTCAATGTGTCGGAAATTCTTGCCGTTGTGCGGCATGCGTTCGCAACGCCGTGAACACCGCCTGCCAGAGCGCGAATCCAACGGGATATGTGCGAGCAACGTCCGCATATCGCTCAGCGCGCTGTCGTGACGGCAATTTGCAAGCCAGCACCGCTACGCTGCCCGGCGGGAACTTTCGCACGCGCGCAATCCTCACATCGGCACGGCCGTTGCCCCACAGGCCCGCAAGCCGTCGTGGCTGCCGGGACGCGACCTTCTTCCGGCGGAGGCAATCCCGATGGCGCACACGGTCAGCGATTTCCTGGTGCAGCGACTCGCGCAGTGGGGCGTCGAGCGCATCTTCGGTTATCCCGGCGACGGCATCAACGGCATCATGGGCGCGCTCGGTCGTGCGGGCGATCGTCCGTTCTTCGTGCAGGCGAGGCACGAGGAAATGGCGGCGTTCATGGCGACCGCGCACGCGAAGTTCACGGGGCAGGTCGGCGTGTGCCTCGCGACCTCGGGCCCCGGCGCCATCCACCTGCTGAACGGCCTGTACGACGCGCTGCTCGATCACCAGCCCGTCGTTGCGATCGTCGGTCAGCAGCGTCGTGCCGCGCTCGGCGGGCACTATCAGCAGGAAGTCGATCTCGGCTCGCTGTTCAAGGACGTCGCGCACGAGTACGTGCAGATGGTCACCACGCCGGCGCAGATGCGGCACGTGCTGGACAGCGCGATGCGCACCGCTGCCGCGCTGCGTGCGCCGACGTGCATCATCATTCCCAACGACGTGCAGGAGATGGAGGCGCAGCGTCCGCCGCGCGAGCATGGCACGGTGCATTCGGGGATGGGCTACGCGAATCCCGTACCGGTTCCCACGCAGGACGTGCTGCAGCGCGCCGCGGAGGTGCTGAACGCCGGCAAGCGCGTCGCGATGCTGGTCGGTGCCGGCGCCCTGCACGCGACCGACGAGATCATCGCGGTGGCCGAACGGCTGCAGGCGGGCGTCGCGAAGGCGCTGCTCGGCAAGGCCGCCGTGCCCGACGAGCTGCCCTTCGTGACGGGCTCGATCGGCCTCCTCGGCACGCGCCCGAGCTATCGCATGATGATCGAGTGCGACACGCTGCTGATGGTCGGCTCGGGGTTCCCGTACTCCGAGTTCCTGCCGGAGGAAGGCAAGGCGCGCGGCGTGCAGATCGACATCGATCCGCGCATGATCAGTCTGCGCTATCCGATGGAGGTGAATCTCGTCGGCGACAGCGCGGCGACCCTCGCGTTGCTGCTGCCCATGCTCGAGCAGAAGGAGCCCGGAGACTGGCGCGACGGCATCGTGAAGGACGTGCGCGACTGGTGGGAGACGCTCGACAAGCGCGCCCACGTCGCGGCGAACCCGATCAATCCGCAGCTCGTCTTCTGGGAGCTGTCGCGGCGCCTGCCCGACGGCGCCATCCTCACCGCCGACAGCGGCTCCGGCACCGACTGGTACGCGCGCGACGTCAAGCTGCGTCGCGGCATGATGGCCTCGCTGTCCGGCGGTCTGGCGACGATGGGACCGGCGGTCCCGTATTCCATTGCCGCGAAGTTCGCGTATCCCGCTCGGCCCGTCATCGCCATGGTCGGTGACGGCGCGATGCAGATGAACGGCATGGCGGAGCTCATCACCATCGCCAAATACCGGCATCAATGGTCCGATCCGCGGCTCGTGGTCATGGTGCTCAACAACGGCGATCTCAACCAGGTCACGTGGGAGCAGCGCGCGATGGCGGGCGACCCCAAGTTCTCGGCGTCGCAGGACCTGCCGTACGTTCCGTTCGCGAAGTTCGCCGAGCTGATCGGGCTTCGCGGCATCTCGGTCGACAAGCCGGAGCGCATCGGGGCGGCCTGGGACGAGGCGCTCGCGAGCGACCGGCCCTGCGTGCTCGACTTCCGCACCGACCCCGACGTGCCGCCGCTCTCGCCCAACGTGACGATGAAGCAGATGCGCGCGTTCATGGAATCGCTCATGAAAGGCGACCCCGACTCCGTCGACGTGGTGAAGGCGACGCTGAAGCAAGTGTTCGCATAGATGGCGCGGCCGCAGGTCCCCATCGCCGCGGTCGACGTCGCGGCGTACACGATTCCGACGGCGACGCCCGAATCGGATGGCACGCTCGAATGGCGCGCGACGACGCTGGTGGTCGCTGAAGCGCGCGCCGGGGACTGGAAAGGCCTCGGCTACAGCTACGCGGATACGGCCACGGCGACGCTCGTTCACGACAGACTGGCAGCGCTCGTGGTCGGCCGCGACGCGCTCGCGACCACCGACTGCTGGAACGTCATGGTGCGCGAGATCCGCAACCTCGGGCGGCCCGGCGTCGCGTCGATGGCGATCAGCGCCGTCGACAACGCGCTCTGGGACCTCAAGGGCCAGATCCTCGACGTCCCGCTGGTCGGCCTGCTCGGCGACGCGCGCTCGTCCGTGCCCGTGTACGGGAGCGGCGGCTTCACGTCGTACTCGATGCAGGAGCTCACGGCGCAGCTGCGCGGCTGGGTCGACGAGGGCATCGGCCGAGTGAAGATGAAGGTCGGGCGCTCCGCGCAGGCGGACCCCGCACGCGTTCGCGCGGCACGCGAGGCCATCGGCGCGGCGACCCTGTTCGTCGATGCGAACGGCGGCTACAGCCGCAAGCAGGCGCTCGCGATGGCGGACGAATTCGCCGCGCTCGGCGTGAGCTGGTTCGAGGAGCCGGTGACGAGCGATGACCTCGCCGGCCTGCGCCTCCTGCGCGACCGCGCGCCCGCGCGCATGGATATCACGGCGGGCGAATACGGCTACGACGCCTGGTACTTCCGCGCGATGCTCGAGGCGGGTGCCGTCGACGTGCTGCAGGCCGACGCCACGCGCTGCGCGGGGGTCACGGGCTTCATGCGCGCCGCCGCGCTGTGCGAAGCGTTCCAGGTGCCGCTTTCGAGCCACTGCGCGCCGTCGCTGCACGTGCACGCGTGCTGCGCGGCGACACCGGTTCGGCATCTCGAGTATTTCTTCGATCACGTGCGCATCGAGCAGATGCTGTTCGACGGCGCCGCGCGCGCGCGCGACGGCATGGTGTCGCCGGATCGCACCCGGCCGGGCCTCGGCCTCATGTTCAAGCGCGCCGACGCCGCGCGCTACGCGGTGTAGCCGGTGAGCCTGATCGTGCCGGCATTCGTGGGATCGCGCACGCACGATGGCGCCTCCGCGCTGGCCGCCGAGCTTCGTCGCAGCGTCGAAGGGGAAGTGCGCTTCGATGCGGGGAGCCGCGCGCTCTATGCCACCGACGCGTCGAACTACCGTCAGGTGCCGATCGGGGTGGTCATCCCGCGCACCATCGACGACATCGTCGCGACCGTCGCGGCGTGCCGGCGCCATCACGTACCCGTGCTGCCACGCGGTGGCGGCACGAGTCTCGCCGGGCAATGCTGCAACGTCGCGGTCGTCGTGGATTGCTCGAAATACCTGAACCGCATCGTCGACCTCGATCCGCTCGCGCACCGCGCGCGCGTCGAGCCCGGTGTCGTGCTCGACCAGCTGCGCGACGCCGCCGAGCAGCATCACCTGACGTTCGCGCCGGATCCTTCCACGCACACGCACAACACGCTCGGCGGGATGATCGGCAACAACTCGTGCGGCGTGCATTCGGTGATGGGGGGCAAGACGGTGGACAACGTCGAGTCGCTCGACGTGCTCACCTACGACGGCGTGCGCATGACGGTCGGCCCGGCCAGTGACGCTGAACTGGCGCGGATCGAGGCGGCGGGCGGGCGCGCCGCGGAGATCCATCGACGGCTGAAGGCGCTCATCGACCTGCATGCCGACGAGGTGCGGTCGCGCTATCCACGCATTCCCCGCCGCGTGTCCGGCTACAACCTCGACCAGCTATTGCCGGAGAACGGCTTCAATGTCGCGCGTGCGCTCGTCGGCACCGAGGGCACGTGCGTGTTCCTCCTCGGAGCCACCGTGCGTCTCGTCGACAGTCCGCCGGCGCGCTCGCTGCTGGTGCTGGGCTATCCCGACGTGTACAGCGCCGGCGATCACGTGTGCGACGTGCTCGCCCACGGGCCGATCGGCCTCGAGGGCATCGACGACCGGTTGATCGACGACATGAAGGCGATCGGGCTGCATCCCGAGGACGTGAAGCTGCTGCCCTCGGGCAAGGGTTGGCTCATGGCGGAATTCGGCGGCGCCGACAAGGACGAGGCCGATGCGAAAGCGCGCGCGTGCATGGACGCGCTGCGCAAGGTGCCGCAACCGCCGAGCATGAAGCTCTTCGACGATCCGCACGAGGAGCGCATGCTGTGGACGGTGCGCGAATCGGGCCTCGGCGCGACCGCGCACGTGCCGAACAAGCGCATCACCTGGGAAGGCTGGGAGGACGCGGCCGTCGCACCCGAGAAGCTCGGCGCCTATCTGCGCGACTTTCGCGCGCTGCTCGAGCGCCATCACTACCAGGGCGACCTGTACGGCCATTTCGGCGACGGCTGCGTGCACACCCGCATCGACTTCGATCTCGAGACGCGCGCGGGCATCGAGCGCTTCCACGCGTTCCTCTCCGATGCCGCCGACCTCGTCGTGCGCTACGGCGGATCGTTCTCCGGCGAGCACGGCGACGGCCAGTCCAAGGCCGAGTTCCTGCCGCGCATGTTCGGCGATCGCCTGGTCGGCGCGTTTCGCGACTTCAAGACGATCTGGGACCCGGACGGGCGGATGAATCCCGGCAAGATCGTCGATGCGTGGCGCCCCGTCGACAACCTGCGCCTCGGCACGCGCTACAACCCCAAGGTCGTCGACACGTACTTCCGCTATCCCAAGGACAGCGGGCGGTTCAACCGCGCGATCCTGCGCTGCGTCGGCATCGGCAACTGCCGGCAGCACCACGGCGACACGATGTGCCCGAGCTACCGCGCCACGCGCGAGGAGATGCACTCGACGCGCGGCCGCTCGCGGCTGCTGTTCGAGATGATGGCGGGCGAGGTCCTGCGCGGCGGCTTTCGCGAGCCTGCGGTCAAGGAGGCGCTCGACCTGTGCCTGTCGTGCAAGGGCTGCAAGGGCGACTGTCCCGTGCACGTCGACATGGCGACTTACCGGGCGGAGTTCTTCGCGCGCTATTACGAGGGCCGTATGCGGCCGCTGCGCGGCTACGCTTTCGGCTATCTCGATCGCTGGGCGCGAGTCGCGACGCACGCGCCGTCGCTCTTCAACGCGCTCTCCCAGGGTGCGATCACGGCCGGCATCGCGAAGCGCCTGCTGGGGGTCGCGCCGCAGCGCCGCCTGCCGCGGCTCGCGTCGCGCTCGTTCGTCGCGGGTTTCCGCGGTCGAGCCGCGGACGGCGACGCGCGTCCCGAGCTCCTGCTCTGGCCCGACACGTTCAACAACTACTTCCATCCCGAGGTCGCGCATGCGGCCGTCACGGTGCTCAAGGCGGCGGGATGGCGCGTGCGCGTGCCCGAGCGGCACCTGTGCTGCGGACGCCCGTTGTACGAGTTCGGCTTCCTCGCGAGCGCGCGATCGTACCTGCGCACGATACTCGCCGCGCTCGGCCCCGACATCGACGCCGGCGTGCCCATCGTCGTGCTCGAGCCGGCGTGCGCCGCCGTGTTCCGCGACGAGCTCCTCAATCTCCTGCCCGATGACGAGCGCGCGATGCGGCTGTCGTCGCAGACCTACTTCTTCGACGAGTTCCTCGACCGGCGGGCGCCGCACTTCCATCCTCCGCCGCTCGATCGTCGCGCCGTGCTTCACGCGCACTGCAACCGCAAGGCGCTGACCGGCAAGCGCACCGGCGAGACACTCCTGTCGCGCGCGGGATTGACCGGCGAAGTGCTCGATTCCGGCTGCTGCGGCATGGCAGGCGCGTTCGGGTTCGAGCGCGCGAAATACGACGTCTCGCTGGCGATCGGCGAGCAGGCGCTGCTGCCGCGCGTGCGCGAAGCCGGCGCCGACGAGCTCGTCATCGCGGCCGGCTTCAGCTGCCGCGAGCAGATCGTGCAGTGCACCGGCCGTACCGCGTTGCATCCGGCGCAAGTGCTCGCGCTCGCGGTGCAGGGCGAAGGCGCCGAGTCGGCCTCAGCGGCGCCGCGCGCGTAGCTTCTGCTCGAGCGCGAGCGCGGTGTCGAGGTGCGCGGGCTCGACGTGCGCCCGCGCGGCCGACCGCACCGGCGGCGTATCGGATTCGTGCGTCCTGTGCGTGCCGGCGACCGGCGGCCGCCGCTTCAGGCCGCTGCGATGCTCGGACGGTCCGCCGGTCGCGAGGTTGCGGGCGCTGTTCACCATCGCGACGTGCGTGAGGGCCTGCGGGAAATTGCCGAGCATGCGCCGGGCGCGCGGGTCGTATTCCTCCGCGATCAGGCCGACGTCGTTACGCAGATCCAGCAGGCGCTCGTAGAGGCGCGTCGCCTCGCGCTTGCGTCCGGTCAGCGCGAGCGCGTCGACGAGCCAGAACGAGCACGGCAGGAATACACCTTCGCCCGCGGGAAGGCCGTCGGGCGTGTCCTCCGTGCGATACCGTCGCACCAGCCCGTCCACCGTCAGGTCACGCTGGATGGCGTCGACCGTCGCGCGGATGCGCTTGTCGTGGGGCGGCAGGAAGCCCACGATGGGCATCAGGAGCAGGCTCGCGTCGAGGTCCTTGGATTCGTAACGCTGCACGAACACGCCGCGCTTGGCGTCGAAGCCGCGCTTGCAGATGTCGCGATGGATCGCGGTGCGCAGCGCGCGCCACCGCGCGAGGGGCCCCTCGAGGCCATGGCGCTGCACCGCACGCACGCCGCGATCGAGCGCGACCCACGCCATGACCTTGGAGTGCGTGAAGTGCTGCGGCTCGCCGCGCATCTCCCAGATCCCGCTGTCGGGGTCGTCCCAGTGCGACTCCAGCCATTCGAGGAGCACGCGCTGGAACGCCCAGGCGTCCTCGTCGCTCGACAATCCCGCGCTCCGCGCGAGCGACAGCGTGTCGATGACCTCGCCATAGATGTCGAGCTGGCGCTGGCCCGCGGCGGCGTTGCCGATGCGCACCGGCGCCGAATTCGCGTAGCCCGGCAGCCACGGGAGCTCGATCTCGCCGCGGATGCGCTCCCCGGCGACGCCGTAGAGCACCTGCAGATCCTGCGGGCGCCCCGCCGCCGCGCGCAGCAGCCATTCGCGCCACGCGCGCGCCTCGTCGCGATAGCCGGCGAGCAGCAGCGCGTACAACGTGAAGGTGGCGTCGCGCAGCCAGCAGAACCGGTAGTCCCAGTTGCGCACGCCGCCGGGCCATTCCGGCAGCGACGTCGTCACCGCAGCGACGAGGCCGCCCGTGGGCGCGTACGTCAGCGCCTTCAGCACGGTCAGCGAGCGACGCACGGGGTCGAGATACGGGCCCTTGTAGCCGCACGTCTCGCACCACGCGCCCCACCAGAGCTCCGTCGCTTCGACGGCGGCCTCGGCATCGAGCGGGACCGGGCGCGGCTCGTGCGACGGCGAGTACGTGAGCACGAACGGAATGCGCTGCCCCGCGTGCACGGTGAAGCGCGCCTGCGTCGTGTAGTTCACGCCGCGCAGTTCGATCGGCGTGCGAAGCTCGAGGGTGTCGGGGCCGCCCGTGGCCATGAGCGTGTGGCCTTCGCGACGCACCCACGGAACGACCACGCCGTATCCGAAGCGCACCACGAGCTCCTGCGTCATCGGCACGCTGCCCCGCACGCCTTCGACGATCCGTACGATGTCCGTGCGGCCGTTGCCGATCGGCATGCAGTCGATGAGCCGCACCGTGCCGTCGGCGGTGTGCATCTCCGTCTCGAGCACGAGCGTCTCCGGCCGGTATCGGCGCACGGTGCGATGAACGGGCGCGCGCGGCGCGATGCGCCAGCGGCCGTGATCGCGCGTGCCGAGCAGCGCGGCAAAGCAGGCCGGTGAGTCGAAGCGGGGAACGCACCACCAGTCGATCGACCCCTCGCGGCTCACCAGTGCGGCGGTGCGCGTGTTGCCGATGAGGGCGTAGTCCTCGATGCGCGCGGCGGGGCCGGCGGACGACGCCGTTGCGTTTGGCTCGCGGCGCGCCCGCTTGCGCGCGCTAGGCATGGTCGGGCGCTCTGCTCACGGGGACGGCTCGAGCCAGCGCTCGCCGCGCGTCAGCAGGCCGTCCGCCTCCGCGGGTCCCCAGCTGCCCTGTCGGTACGGGTGCACCGGCAGGTCGGCCCGGAGCACGGGCTCGACGACGCGCCACGCGGCCGTCACGCCGGTCGCGCGCTCGCTGATCGTGTGGTCGCCGCGCAGCGCGGCGCCGAGCAGGTTGACGTACGCGTCGCGGTCCTCGTCGTCCGGCAGCTGCGCCGACAGCGTCATGGGAACGCGCTCGTCGCGCGTGCCGGGGACGAGGCGATGCGTGTCGAGCGCGATCGCCACCGCGCCGGGCCCGATGCGAAAGCGCAGCCGGTCGCACGCCTCGGCCGGTGCGTCGGTGCGCATCGGGCGCAGCTTGGTGAGCGCCAGCGTGATGGTGGTCGACGTGATGGCGAGCCGCTTGCCCGTGCGCACGTAGAACGGCACGCCGGCGAAGCGCGGCGTGTCGACGTGCAGCCGTGCCGCCATGTACGTGGCGACGCGCGAGCCGGCGGCGACGTCGCCCTCCTGGCGATAGCCCTCGTATTGCCCGTAGACGACATCGTCGGGCCCGAGCGGCTCGATGGCGCGCAACGCGTCGATGCGCGCGGCGCTGAACGCCTCGCCCTCGGCGAGCGCGGCCGGCTCCATGGCAACGAGCGCGACCAGTTGCAGCAGATGATTCTGGAAGACGTCGCGCAGCACGCCGACCTTCTCGTAGAAGCCGCCGCGCGTGCCGATGCCGAACGCCTCGGCCATCGTGATCTGCACGCTGCGCACGTTGGCTTGCGACCACAGCGGCTCGAGCCACGCGCTCGCGCATCGCATGTCGGCAAGGTTGTGCACGGGATCCTTGCCGAGGAAATGATCGATGCGAAAGACCGCGTCTTCCGCGAACACGTCCGCGATGGTCCGCTCCAGCGCGCGCGCCGACTCGAGGTCGTGACCGAACGGCTTCTCGATGGCGACGCGTGCGCCGCGCGCGAGACCCGCCTGCGCGAGCGCGCGCGTGACGCCGCCGAAGAGCGCCGGCGGAATCGCGAGGTAGTACAGCGGATGGCGCGCGTCGCCGAGCGCGTGCTCGAGTGCCGCGTAGGTCTTCGCATCGCCGAGGTCGCCGCTGACGTAACCGAAACGATCCGCGAGCGTGGCAATCGCGCGCGCGGCCACGGGAAAGGCCTGCTCGATATGCGCGGCGGCCCGCTCGAGGACGGCTTGCGGCGCGAGGTTCCGATGGGCGATCCCGACGATGGGCACCCGCAGGCCCCGCTCGCCGAGTTCCGCGAGCGCGGGCAGCAGCATCTTGGCGGCGAGGTCGCCCGTGGCGCCGAACAGCACCAGGGCATCGCAGGGCGTCGGCGTGGGCATGGGCGTCGGCGTGTCCGCACGGACACGCTGATTTCGTCGCCGCTTCGGCCGATTGGTTCCCGTCAGCCGGGCGCGCTCACCTCGACGGCCGCGAGGATGCCTGAAAGGAGCGCTGCCGGTGAAGGCGGACAGCCGGGGATCTCGACGTTCACCGGGATCACGTTGCTCACGCGCCCGAGGCTCGCGTAGCTCTCGCCGAAGATGCCGCCCGAGCAGGCGCAAGCGCCGGCCGCGACGACGATCTTGGGATCGGGCATGGCGTCGTAGGTGCGGCGCAAGGCAGTCGCCATGTGCTGCGATACCGGGCCGGTCACGAGCAGCAGGTCCGCATGGCGCGGGCTCGCGACGAACCGGATGCCGCAGCCTTCGATGTTGTAGTACGGATTCATCAGCGCATGCATCTCGAGCTCGCACGCGTTGCACGATCCGGCGTCCACCTGGCGGATGGCGAGCGCGCGGCCGAGCACGCGCAGGATGCGCTGTTGCAGGTCGGCCGCGACGACGTTGTCGAGGGCGGGCGCCGGCGCACGCTCGGTGACGATGCCGCTTCGGACGAATTGCATGATTTGCTGGAGCATGCCGTCACCTCAAAGATCGTGGCCGCTGTACGACAGATTGAACGACTTGTTGATGAGCGGGAAATCCGGAACGATGTTGCCGATCACCGCATGCTCGAGCACCGGCCAGTTCTGCCACGAGACGTCGTGCGGGTGGCAGCGACGGATCGTGCCGGCCGGGCCCGCCTCGAGCGCAATGAGCACCGGGCCGCGCCAGCCTTCGACGCAGCCGAACGCGAGCGATTCGCGCGCCGGTCGCACCGGCGTAACGAGGTGGGGGCCCGGCGGCAACGCATCGAGGATCGCATCGATCAGGCGAAGCGACTCGATCACCTCATCGAAGCGCACGGCGACGCGCGCCGCGACGTCGCCTTCGTTGCGCGTGGCCATCCGCACGACGAGCGCGTCGTACGGTGGCGCGGGAAAGTCGCAGCGAAGATCCTGCGCCTGCCCGCTCGCGCGCCCGGCCATGCCCGCCAGGCCCATGCGTGCGGCGAGCGCGGGCGGCGCATAGCCGCACGCGCGAAAACGGTCCTGCAGGCCGGCGTGCTCGTCGTAGATTTCGCGCAGACGCGCGACTTCGGTGCGCAGCCTCATGCTTTGCGCCCGCAACGCGGCGGCGTGATCGGGGACGAGGTCGTAGCGAATACCGCCCGGCACGACCACATCCATGAGGAGGCGATGGCCGAACATGACGTGGTTGAGTCGCAGCACGTCCTCGCGCAGGCGCGAGAACTGCGCCAACCCGAAGGCGAAGCCGCCGTCGTTGCCGAGATAGCCGAGATCGCCGAGATGATTGGCGATGCGCTCGCGTTCGAGGCAGAGCGCGCGCAAGTGCTGCGCGCGCGGGGAGGCGACTTGATCGCACAGGAGCTCGAGCGCCTGCGCGTAAGCCCAGGCGTATGCCACGGTGCTGTCGCCGGACACGCGGCCCGCGAGCCGATAGCCGTCGGCGAGCGCGATCGTCTCGAAGCGCTTCTCGATCCCCTTGTGGACGTAGCCGAGGCGTTCCTCGAGCCGCAGGATCTTCTCGCCCACGACCTGGAAGCGGAAGTGACCGGGCTCGATGATCCCGGCGTGGACCGGCCCGACGGCGATCTCGTGCACGCCTTCGCCTTCGACCCTGACGAACTCGTAGGCTCGGGGATCCGCGTGCGTCCCGACGAAATCGCGCCGCAGCGGCAACTCGTCGGCCGGCCACGCGCCGTGGGACAGCCACGGCCGCTGGTCCGCACCGTCCCAGCGGATGCCGCAGAGGTCGAACGCGGCGCGCTGCATGCGATTGGCCGACGGAAAGAACGGCGTGAGGTCCGGGCATTGCCACGCCGGGTCGCGAAGCGCGTGCTCGAGAACGGTGAGTCCGTCGCCGTCGCGCAGGACCACGCGCAGCAGCAGGCCGCGATCGCGGTCGCGCTCGTCGCTGCCGAACAGCGCCGCGAGCTGCGCGCCGTGCTCGTACGCCACGCGACATGCGGTCAGCAGCTGGGTCGCATCGACCATCCCGCGCTGCGCGGGCAGCGACGCGAGCGCGCGCGCGGGTGCGAGCCCGATGGACGCGAGGTTCATCCGATGAGCCGCGCCGCCTCGCGATACCACGCGGCGAGGTGCGGCGGAATCCACAGTCCGAGCATCAGCACCAGGCCGAGATGCACGAAAACCGGAATCATCGCGGGACGATGCGCGAGGCGCTTGCCGGTCGGCTCGCCGAACACCATCGGCTGCACCTTGGAGAACACCGCCGCGAACGCGACGCCGAGCGCCGCGAGGAGGATGGGCGTCGCCCACGGCTGCTCGCGCATCGCGGTGGTGAGCACGAGGAACTCGCTCGCGAACACACCGAAGGGCGGCATGCCCAGGATGGCGAGCGCACCGAGCGCCAGTCCCCAGCCGATCACCGGGCTGATCGCCACGAGCCCGCGTATGCCGTCGATGAGCTGCGTGCCGGTCTTCTGCGCCGCGTGGCCCACCGTGAAGAAGATCGCCGACTTGGTGAGCGAATGGACCGTCATGTGCAGCAGCGCGGCGAAGTTGGCGATGGGCCCGCCCATGCCGAACGCGAACGTCACGATGCCCATGTGCTCGATCGACGAATACGCGAACAGACGCTTCACGTCCTTCTGCCGCGACAGGAGGAACGCGGCGACGACCACCGAGAGCAAGCCGAATCCCATCATGAGATGCGAGGCAACCGGCGTGGCGACCGCGCCCTGCACGAGCACCTTGCAGCGCACGACCGCATACAGCGCGACGTTGAGCAGCAGGCCGGACAGCACCGCCGACACGGGCGTCGGGCCTTCCGCGTGCGCATCCGGCAGCCAGTTATGCAGCGGCGTGAGACCGACCTTGGTGCCGTAGCCGACCAGCAGGAACACGAACGCGAGGCCGAGCACGGTCGGCTCGAGCTGCCCCTTGACGGCGTCGAGCTCGGTCCACAGCAGCGCGCCGCCGCCGGCGCCGAGCACCTTCTCGGCCGCGAAGTAGAGCAGGATCGTGCCGAACAACGCCTGCGCGATGCCGACGCCGCACAGGATGAAATACTTCCACGCGGCTTCCAGGCTGGCGGGCGTGCGGTAGAGCGACACGAGCAGCACGGTCGTCAGCGTGGCGGCTTCCATGGCGACCCACAGGATCCCCATGTTGTTGGTGAGGAGCGCGCACAGCATGGTGGCCATGAAGAGCTGGAACATGCTGTGATAAAGACGCAGGCGGGCGGGCGAGAGCTTGCCGTGCTGCTGCTCGATGCGCATGTACGGCCGCGAGAACAGCGACGTGGTGAGGCCCACGAACGCGGTGAGCGCGACCAGGAACACGTTGAACGGGTCGACGAAGAACAGGCGATCGAGCGCGAGCAGCGGGCCTTCGCCGATCACGCGCGCGGTGAGCCCGGCCGCGGCCAGAAATGTGAGCCCGCTTGCCGCGACGTTGATCTCCGCGGCGACGCGTCGATGCCCGGCCATCGCGAGCACCGCGGCGCCGACGACGGGCAGCACCAGGACGGCAACGAGCTCGATCATTCCGCGTCCGGCTCCCGCAGCGATTCCAGGTGCCGCAGGTCGAGGCTGTCGAATTGCTCGCGGATCTGGAAGAAGAACACGCCGAGGATCAGCATGCCGACGAGCACGTCGAGCGCGATGCCGAGCTCGACCACCATCGGCATGCCGTACGTCGCGCTGGTCGCGGCGAAGAACAGCCCGTTCTCCATGGACAGGAACCCGATGACCTGCGACAGCGCCTTGCGCCGCGTGATCATCATGAGGAACGCGAGCAGGACCGTGGCCATCGCGATGCCCAGCGTCGCGCGCGTCACGGTGCTCGCGAGCTCGGAGATCGGCACCGCGAGGTTGAACGCGAACACCACCAGCACGATGCCGAGCAGCATGGTGGTGGGCACGTTGAGAAGGCCCTCGAACTCCCAGCGCACGTCGAGGCGCCGGATCAGTCGATAGAGCAGCCACGGCAGCAGGGCGACCTTGAGCGCGAGCGTGAGCGCGGCCGACGCATACAGGTGCGGCTGATGCGTGCCCCATGCGACCACCGCGGTGGAGCAGGCTAGCGTGAGGCCCTGCGCGGCGTAGAGGTCGATCAACGTGAGCACGCGCCGCTGCGCGAGCATGGCGAACGCGAGCAGCAGCATGATCGCCGCGCCGAGGTTGATGAGCTGCTGGTACAGCGGCAGGGCGGCGGTCATGACGTCATGCGCCGAGGAGCTGGCGCACCAGCATCGCGAGCACCGCGAGCAGGAAGGCGGTGCCGAGGAACTCCGGTGCGCGGAAGATGCGCATCTTCGCCGACACGATCTCGATGAACGCGAGTCCCGCGCCGCCCACCAGGAGCTTCGCGACCAGCAGCGGCGTGGCAATCGCGATCGCGAGCCAGTCGCCGCTGCCTTCCGCGATGCCGAAGGGCACGAACAGCGCGAGCCCGATGCACGAGTAGTTGAAGAGCTTCAGCGCCGACGCCCACTCGAGCAGCGCCAGGTGGCGCGCCGAGTATTCGAGGATCATCGCCTCGTGGATCATGGTGAGCTCGAGGTGCGTGGCCGGATTGTCGATCGGCACGCGCGCATTCTCGGCGAGCGACACCATCGTGAACGCGACCCCAGCGAACGCGAGGCTCGGGTAGAGCGCGGCCTCGCGGTGCGCGAGCGTCTCGACGATCGTGGGCAGCGATGTGCTGCCGGAGATGAGCGACGCCGTGAACAGGACCATCAGCAGCGCCGGCTCGGCGAGGAAGCCGATGAGCATCTCGCGGCGTGCGCCGAGCGAGCCGAAGGCGGTGCCGATGTCCATTGCCGCGAGCGCCATGAAGACGCGCGCCAGCGCGAACAAGCCCACCAGCGCGATCGCGTCGGCGGCCGTCGCGAACGGGAGGTCGGTCGCGAGCGACGGCACGATGGCGGCCGCGCAGCACATGGCGCCGAACACCACGTAGGGCGTGAGCCGGAACACCGCCGACGCGTTCTCGGCGACGACGGCATCCTTGTGGAACAGCTTGAAGAGGGTTCGATACGGCAGCGCGAGCGGCGGCGCGCTCTTGCCGAGGAGCCATGCGCGGCACTGATTCACCCAGCCGACGAGCAGCGGGGCGAGGACGAGCGCCACCGCGAGCTGAAGGAGTTGCGACAGGACGCCGGTGACGCTCATCGCGCGAACCAGAGGAGCGCGAGCAGCGTCACGAAGCTGTACATGAGGTACACGGCGATGCGACCCTGCTGCAGCAGGCCGACCCATCGCGCGAGCGCCTCGACGGCGCGCGCGACCGGCGCGTACAGCGCGAACCAGATGCGGTCTTCAACCTTGACGGCGTAGCGGGGCTCGGTGTCGGACGGCGAAGGCAGATGGCGCTCCATGCGGAAGAACGGCTCGAAGATCTGGCGGATCGGCTGGCCGAACCCTTCCGCCGTGTCCTGCATCCGCGGCGTCTGCAGCGGATAGCCGCAATCCCAGGCAGGCCCGCGACGCAGGCGCCCGTGATACAGGCGGCGCACGACGCGCATCGTGACGAGCGTGACGGCCACGATGACGCACAGCACCACCAGCGGGCTGTAGCTCGCGCGATCCGGCTCGATGGGCGCGAGCAGCAGCCATGAGCCGCCATGTCCGCCAACGGTCGTGCCGAGGAGCGCCCGGTTGACGTGATCCAGGAGGGCGATCACCTGCACCGGCAGCACGCCGAGCACGACGCACATCGCCGCGAGCGACGTGAGCGCAACGCGCTCGAAGCGTCCTGCGTCCTTCGCGTGCACGAGGTTGGCTTCGCGCGGGCGGCCGAGGAACACCACGCCAAAGAACTTCACCATCACGTAGGCCGACAGCGCGGCGGCGAGCACGAGCGCCGCAGCGGCGAGCGGAACGAGCATGTTGATGAACGATTGCGGCAGCGTCGGCGTGAACAGGAACGCCTGCAGCAGCAGCCATTCGGACACGAAGCCGTTGAGCGGCGGCAGGCCGGCGATCGCGAGCGCGCCGATCAACGCGGTCGCCGCGACCCACGGCATGCGGTGGATCAATCCGCCGAGGCGGCCGAGGCTCCGCTCGCTCGTGGCGTGCAGCACTGATCCGGTGGCGAGGAACAGCAGCGTCTTGAAGATCGCGTGATTCAGCGCGTGATACAGAACCGCGCCGAGCGCGATCGCCGCGAAGAGCTCCTTGCCGTAGGCCTTGAACAGCATCGCGAGGCCGATGCCCGCGACCAGGATGCCGATGTTCTCGATCGACGAATAGGCGAGCAGGCGCTTCATGTCGCTCTGCACGGTGGCGAACACCACGCCGTAGAGCGCGGTGGCGAGCCCGAGCGCGAGCGCGATGGCGCCCCACCACCACACCTGCACGTGCAGCAGGTCGAACGTCACGCGCAAGAGGCCGTAGATCGCGGTCTTGAGCATCACCCCGCTCATCAGCGCCGAGACCGGCGACGGCGCGGCGGGGTGCGCCTCTGGCAACCAGACGTGCAGCGGCAGGATGCCCGCCTTGGCGCCGAAGCCGACGAGTGCCAGGAAGAACGCGACCGCGGGCCATGCGCCTGCGAGCGACAGGCCGCGCATGTTCGCGAACGTGTAATCGCCCGTCGAGCCCTGCAACACCCCGAAGCACAGCAGGATGGCGATGGCGCCGAGGTGGGCGATCAGCAGATACAGGAACCCGGCGCGGCGGATCTCGGGCACGCGATGATCGGTGGTGACGAGGAAGAACGACGCGAGCGCCATCGTCTCCCAGGCAACCATGAAGGCGTAGGCATCGTCGGCGACCAGCACCATCGCCATCGCGGCGAGGAACACGTGGTACTGCAGGCACACGAGGCCGGGCGACGTCCCGCTCTCGCTCTCGCGGAAGTAGCCGGCGGAAAACAGCGAGACGCCCGCGCTCCCCGCGCCGAGGATGAACAGAAAGAACGCGCTCAGCGCATCCAGGCGCACGTGAAACGGCAGGTCGGGCAGCCCGAGCGGCAGCACCGCGGTCTGCGGCGCCCCGGACAACGCGATCAGCGCCATGGCGCACAGCGCGACGCTCGCCGCCGCGCTCGCGGGAAAGAGCGCGTGCGCGATGAGGCCGAGCCGCCGGGGTCGGGCGGCGCCGATCGCGCCGATGAGAAGCCACGCGACGATCAGCAGCAGTACGCCGTCGAGCGTGCCCGGGCTCGTCGTGACCACTAGGCGTCCTCGCCGTCGGCGGGACGCGCGTGCACGAGCCAGGACGGCAGCTTGCGACTGCCGGCGTTCGCGTAGATGTATTCGCGAATCAGGCGGCGCACGACCTGCGACGGCGTGAGGTCCTGCTCGGCGCAGATCTCCTCGAAGAGCTTCTTCTTGCGCGGGTCGATCAGCAGCGTGAGGCGGGCGGTCTTGCGCTCCATCGTTAACATTGTATGCACATATGGATCACATGTAAAACACACCGGATGTGCGGTTGGGCCGGACAGGGCCGTGCGCTATGATCGGCGGTGCACCGACCGTGGAGGGAGAATGGAACGCGCAAGGCACATCGCCATCGCGGCGGCTCTGGCGCTGCTGGCGGCGAGCTCGGCACAGGCGGCCACACCCGAGGCGCTCGCGCACTACCGGGCGACGCTGAAGCGCATCGCGGTGGATCAGAAGGAGGCGCGCGCGCTGTGCCGCTCGCTGTCGGGGCAGCCGCGGCGAGTCTGCTTCGCCGAAGCCGACGCCGACGCGAAAAAGGCCACCGCCGCCGCCGAGGCGGACGTCCGCGACACGCCCCGCGCGCGCCGCAACGCGAAGATCGCCGAGGCCGACGCGAACTACGCGGTGGCGCGCGTGAAGTGCGGCGAGAAGGCGGGCGACGAGCGCCGCGAGTGCCTCAAGGTCGCGAAAACCATGCAGAGCGACGCCGTCGCGGACGCGATGAAAGCGAAGTGACGCCGCCGCAGCGACGGCACGCGGCGGCTACTTCACCCGCATGCCGGGCTGCGCGCCCGAGTCCGGGGACAGAAGGTAGATTCCCGGACCGTCGCCGGAAGCCGCGAGCACCATGCCTTCGGAGACGCCGAACTTCATCTTGCGCGGCGCGAGGTTCGCCACCATCGGCGTGAGGCGGCCGACCAGGTCCTCGGGGTTGTAGGCCGACTTGATGCCGGCGAAGACCGTGCGCGGCGCCGGCTCCCCGATATCGAGCGTGAGCCTGAGGAGCTTGTCCGAGCCCTCCACGCGCGCCGCGTCGACGATGCGCGCGATCCGAAGCTCGATGCGCGCGAACTCGTCGATCGTGACGTGCACCGGTCCGGTCGCGGTTTCCTCGCCGCCTGCGGCGGCGACCGCGTGCGCGAGCTTGTCGCCCTGCGCCTTGGACGGGCCGCGCGACGGCGCGCGCGGCGCACCGGCCGCTTTGGGGCCTTCGAGCAACGCGTCGATCTGCTTGGGATCGATCCGCGTCATCAGGTGCTTGTACGGCCTCACCGTCGTCGGCTCCTGCCAGGCATCGGACCACACGAAGTCGCGGTCGAGCGCGAAGAGCTCGCGGGCCACGCGAGAGGCCACGTGCGGCAACACCGGGGCCAGCATGACGCTCAGCAGCTGGAACCCCTGCAGCGCCTGCGAGCAGACGGTCTGCAGCCGTCCACGCGCGGAGGCGTCCTTCGCGAGCACCCAGGGCTCGGCGGCATCGAATGCGCCGTTGATGCGATCGGCGATACGCATCGCTTCGCGCAGCACGCGGCCGAACTCGCGCGCCTCGTAGCTCTCCCGCGCCATCTCGGCGTCCTGCCGCGCGAGCGACAGGCGCGCCGCGCGATCGGCGTCGCTCTCTTCGGGCGTGGCGAGCGCACCGCCGAAGTGCTGCGCGACGAAGCGTGCGGCGCGGCTCGCGATGTTCACGTACTTGCCGATGAGGTCGCTGTTGACGCGCGCGACGAAGTCGTCGGGGTTGAAGTCGAGATCCTCGACGTGATCGTTCAGCTTCGCCGCGAGGTAGTAGCGCAGCCACTCGGGATCGAGGCCGAGATCGAGGTACGCGTCCGGGCTGATGCCGGTGCCGCGCGACTTGGACATCTTCTCGCCCGAGAGCTGGATGAAGCCGTGCACGTAGACGTTGGACGGCGGGCGATAGGGGGCGCCGGCGAAATGCATCATCGCGGGCCAGAACAGCGTATGGAAGTAGATGATGTCCTTGCCGATGAAGTGGAACTGCTCGACCGCCGGATCCTGCAGGAAGGCCGCGAAGTCGATGCCCTTGTGCGCGAGATGCGCCTTGAGGCTCGCGAGATATCCGACCGGCGCGTCGAGCCACACGTAGAAATACTTCCCCGGCTCGTCGGGGATCGGGATGCCGAAGTAGGGCTCGTCGCGCGAGATGTCCCAGTCGGCGAGCGCAGCGGCCTCGCCCTTGCCGCCGAGCCACTCGCTGATCTTGTTGAGCACTTCGGGCTGCAGGCTCTGTCCGGGGGCGGGGTGGGCGGTCCATCGCTCGAGGAAGCGCACGACCTCGGGATCGGACAGGCGGAAGAACAAGTGCTCGGACGTGCGCAGCTCCGGCCGCACACCCGTCAGCGTGGAATAGGGATCGATGAGCTCCGTGGGCGAGTACGTCGAGCTGCAGTTCTCGCAGCTGTCGCCGTTCTGGTCCGGCGTGCCGCACACCGGGCACGTGCCCTTGATGTACCGGTCGGGCAGGAACATCGACTTCACCGGATCGTAGAACTGCTCCACCGGCTTGCGGTAGACGAGGCCGCGCCCGTTGAGACGCCGGTAGATGTCCTGCGACAGCTCGACGTTCTCGGGCGAGTCGGTCGAATGCCAGTGATCGAAGCTGATGCGAAAGCCGTCGAGGTGCTTCGGGCGCGTCGCCGCGATGCGCGCGACCAGCGCCTGCGGCGAGATGCCCTCCTTCTCGGCCTGCAGCATGATCGGCGCGCCGTGGGTGTCGTCGGCGCACACGAAGTGCACTTCGTGCCCCTGCATGCGCTGGAAGCGCACCCAGATGTCGGCCTGGATGTACTCCAGGATGTGGCCGAGGTGAAACGGCCCGTTGGCGTACGGAAGGGCCGTGGTGACGAAGAGCTTGCGGGCGGCGGTGGGCATGCGAACGCGCGGCGCCTGGTTGCGCCACGATCCGTTGTGCGAGACCGGGAAGCGTCCGATTCTAGCAAACGGCTCCTGCGCGCCGTGCCGCGAGCCGCGCGGGCGATGCGCGACCCGCAAACGCCGGTCGGGCGCAGCGCGTAAAATGATGCGCTCATCGACTCCACGGTCCGCTGCATCCCATGGCGCTCACCGAAGCAGCCGTTCACGACGCGCTCGCACGCCTCATCGACCCCAACACCGGCGCCGACTTCGTATCGGGCAAGTCGGTGAAGAAGGTCGTCGTGCGCGACGACGGCGTCGGCGTGGAGATCGTGCTGCCCTATCCGGCGCGCAGCCAGCACGACGTGCTGCGACGGCTGGTGCACGACGCGGTCGCGGCGCTGCCCGGGGCGGGTCGTGTCGACGTGGAGATCTCGCAGAAGATCGTCTCGCACGCCGTGCAGCGCGGGGTCAAGCTCGTCCCGGGGGTCAAGAACATCGTGGCCGTGGCGAGCGGCAAGGGCGGCGTCGGCAAGTCCACGACCGCGGTGAACCTCGCGCTCGCGCTCGCGGCCGAAGGCGCGAAGGTCGGCGTGCTGGACGCGGACATCTACGGCCCGTCGCAACCGATGATGCTGGGCATCTCCGGGCGCCCGACGTCCAACGACGGCAAGACGCTGGAGCCCATGGAGGCCTACGGCGTGCAGGCGATGTCGATCGGCTTCCTGATCGACATCGACACGCCGATGGTATGGCGCGGCCCGATGGTGACGCAGGCGCTGGAGCAGCTCCTGAAGGACACCAACTGGCGCGACGTCGATTACCTGATCGTCGACATGCCGCCCGGCACGGGCGACATCCAGCTCACGCTGTCGCAGAAGGTGCCGGTCACCGGCGCGGTGATCGTGACCACGCCGCAGGACATCGCGCTGCTCGACGCGCGCAAGGGCCTCAAGATGTTCGAGAAGGTCGGCGTGCCGATCGTCGGCATCGTCGAGAACATGTCGGTGCACATCTGCAGCAACTGCGGGCATGTCGAGCACATCTTCGGCGAGGGCGGTGCCGCGCGGATGTGCCGCGACTACGACGTGCCGTTCCTCGGTGCGCTGCCGCTCGACGTGCGCATCCGCGAGCAGGCCGATTCCGGCCGGCCCTCGGTGATCGCCGATCCCGACGGCAAGGTCGCGCAGATCTACAAGGAGATCGCGCGCAAGGTCGCGGTGTCGGTGGGGCGGAAGGCGGCGGATTTCTCCGCGCGCTTCCCCAACATCGTCGTGCAGAACACCTGATGAACACGACGCGGCGCACGCCGCTCGTGGCGAGCGGCTTCATCGCAGGCGCGCTGATCGGCGCGCTTCCCCCGGTGCAGATGCTGGCGGAGAACTGGCAATGCGCGTCGAGCGGCGGGCGCTACGACGTGGCGTTGCGCGCGTGCGCGTATCGCGCCGCCCCGCGCGTGACGCCGCAGACCACGTGGCCCGTCAAGCTGCAGCACGAGCGCGAGTGGTGAGCGGGGCGCGCTACTGCCGGAAGTGCTTGCTGAGCGCGATGCCCTGGCCCTGGTACGAGTTCGCGGCGCTGCCGTAGAGCTTCGCGGGGCGCTCGGTGAGGCGCTCGTACATCAGGCGCCCGACGACCTGGTTGTCCTCGAGCACGAACGGCACCTCGAACGATCGCACTTCGAGCACCGCCCGCGAGCCGGGGGCCGCGGGATCGCCGAGACCGAACCCGGGATCGAAGAAGCCCGCGTAGTGCACGCGAAACTCGCCGACCAGCGTGTCGTACGCGACCATTTCCGCGGCATGCGTGTCGGGCACCTTCACCGGTTGGCGCGACGCGAGGATGTAGAAGTCCTCGGGATCGAGGACGAGGCCGCCGCGTCGCGGCGCGTGAACCTCGTCCCAGAAGTCGGACACCTCGTAGTGCCGGATGCGGTCGATGTCGATGAGGCCGGCGTGGCTCTTCGCCTTGTAGCCGATCAGCCCGCCGGTGCGCTCGCCCGACACGTCGACCGTGACCGGCACGCCGTTGTCGATGTCGTCCTCGGTGAGCGCGCCGACGAGACCGTGCTCGCGCTGCAGCGCGCGCATCTGCAGATCGGACACGGGCGGACTGCCGCGCCGCACGCGCAGCTGGCTCAGCCGCGACCCCTTGCGCACGAGGATGCTGAAAGTCCGCGGCGACACCTCGGCGTAGAGCGGACCGCGATACTGCTCGGGCACGCGGTCGAACTGCGTGCCGTAGTCGGTGATGAGGCGGGTGAACACGTCGAGACGGCCGGTGGAGCTCTTGGGATTGCCCACGGCCGTCATGCGATATTTGAGCGACAGCGTTTCCAGCAGCGGAACGATGTAGACGCAGCCGCGCTCGAGCACACCGCCTCCGGTGATGTCCATGCGGTGCATGGTGAGATCGTCGAGCTTGTCCTGCACCGTCGCGTCGGGGCCTGGCAGGAAGCTCGCGCGCACGCGGTACGCGGTGCCGCCCAATCGAAGGTCGAGGCTCGCCGGCTGGAACTGGTCGTCGGCGATCGGCTCCACCCCGACGATCTCCCGGCTGCTCCTGACCAGGAGCTCGAGGTCCTGGAAGGGCAATATCCCCGTGGCGCTGCGTCGTGCCGGACCGCCACCCGCATTGCCGGGGTCCGATACCGTGCCCGTGGGGCCCAACAGGTCGTGCGCCTGATCCGTTGTGTTCGAATCCACGTGTGTGATCGGGAAGGTTAGGGTGGTAAGGTACCGCGCGCTGCGGCGCGCCTCACCGGCACCAGCCAATCCGCGAGTGTAACGAGCGGCGGCGGGGCCGGCCATCCGGTTGTCCACAGCGGCTGTGGACAGCCTTGTTGACAAGCGGGGGACAACTCGCCGGTGAGCCTCGCGCAATCCAAGCTCGGCTCGATCGCGCTGATCGCCGTCTGCCAGGTCGCCGCCATGGCGCTCTGGTTTTCCGCGTCGAGCGCGCTGCCGTCGCTGGTCGCGGAATTCCACCTGACGCCGTTTGCCCAGGCGGCGCTCACGAGCGGCGTGCAGCTGGGATTCGTGATCGGCTGCCTGGCGAGCGCGCTCCTCGGACTGCCCGACCGCTTCGATCCGCGGCGTCTCTTTGCCGTCAGCGCGGCGATCGGCGCCGTCGCCAACGCCCTGCTGCTCGCAGTGAATCCGGCGAGCGCGGCGGCCCCGCTGTTGCGGCTCGTCACCGGCGTCTGCATGGCGGGCGTGTATCCGGTCGGCATGAAGCTCGCCGCGACGTGGGCGAAGGGCGACATGGGCCTGATGGTGGGCATCCTGGTCGGCGCATTGACGCTCGGGTCGGCCTCGCCGCACCTCTTCAACGCCCTCGGCGGCGTCGACTGGCGCATTCCGATCACGGTCTCCTCGATCAGCGCCGTGGTGGCGGCGATCCTCATCGGCCTCGCGGGGATCGGGCCGAATCGCGCGGCGGCGCCGCGGTTCGATCCGCATTACGTGACGACGGCGTGGCGCGACGTGCCGCTGCGCCTCGCGAACCTGGGCTATCTCGGCCACATGTGGGAGCTCTATGCGATGTGGACGTGGATCGGCGTGTTCCTCGACGCGAGCTTTGCCGCGACGCTCGCGCCCGATCGGGCCGCCATGGCGGCCAAGCTCGGCGCGTTCGTGACCGTCGCCTCGGGGGCCGTCGGATGCGTCGCGGCCGGTTTCCTGGCGGATCGCTTCGGGCGCACGACGCTGACGATCGCCGCCATGGCGATCAGCGGCTCCTGCGCCGCCACCGTGGGACTGCTGTTCGGCGGTCCCGCGTGGGCGCTCGTGACCGTGTGCGTCGTGTGGGGCGTGACCATCGTCGCGGACTCCGCGCAGTTCTCCGCCTCGGTTGCCGAGCTCTCCGACCCGACGCGCGTGGGAACCATGCTGACGCTCCAGACGGCGCTCGGCTTCACGCTGACGCTCGTCACGATCCACCTGATGCCGTTGTGGGTCCATGGCTTCGGATGGCGGGGCGCGTTCGTGCCGCTCGCGCTCGGTCCTTTGGTGGGCGTGATCGCCATGGCGCGGCTGCGCGCCCGGCCTGAAGCGCTTCGTCTTGCCGGTGGACGCCGGTGACGATTATTCGCTTGGCAGGCGGCCCTCTTCGGGCGTAGCCTCCCCTGACCTCGGGCCGGCGCGCCACGAGCGCCCGCCGGGGTGCTCACCCTGTTGGGAGGAACGCATGGCTTACCACCTCGAAGGTCGGCTGCTGGAAGTCTGCAACTGCCGCGTGCTGTGTCCCTGCTGGATCGGCGAGGATCCCGATTTCGGCACCTGCAAGACGATCGTCGCGTACCACTTCGACAAGGGCGTCGTGAACGGCGTCGACGTGTCGGGCCACACGCTCGCGATGATGGCCTTCGTGCCGGGCAACATCCTCGAAGGCAACTGGAAGGCCGCGGTCTATCTCGACGACCGCGTCACGCCGCAGCAGGAGGAGGCGATCCTCGGCGTCTACACCGGCCAGCTCGGAGGACCGGTCGCCGAGCTCGCCAAGCTCGTCGGCGAAGTCGTGTCGGTCGAGAAGGTGCCCATCCAGTTCGACGTGCAGGGCGGCCACGGCACGCTGAAGGTCGGCACCGCGGGCTACGCCGAGCTCGAGCCCTACAAGAACGCGACGGGCGCCACGACGACGCTCGCCGACACCGTGTTCTCCACCGTGCCCGGCGCGCCGGTATTCGTGGGCAAGAGCCCGAAGTACTGGGCGAAGAACGAGAAGCTCGGCATCAACATCGAGATGAGCGGGCACAACGCGCTGCAGAGCACGTTCGTGTTCGACGCGTAACCGCCGACGCATCGCCACCCCGAGCCTCTCCCCGCGCGCGGGGAGAGGCTGCCCACGAGAGCGGGCGAGCCTTTCCATGTCGACACTGCCCGCACCCCGGCACGCGGACCGCCGCATCGGGGGCATCGCATTGATCGTCGCGTTGTCGGTCGCGGCCTGGGCGGTGCTCGCGCTGTGGTCGGTGAGCCCGTATGCGCGCTATGTGTCTCATCCCGGCTGGTCGGACGGCGCGTGGCAGCAGCTCTGCCGCGCGCTGCCGCGCGGCGACATCGTCCTGCCGGCGGTCCTGCATGCGTTCGCGTGGATGCTCATGATCGCCGCGATGATGCTGCCGACCGTGCTGCCGCTCGCGCGCATGTTCCGCCGTCTCACCGCATCACGGGCCGACGCCGGCGCGCTGCTCGCGCTGCTCGTCGCCGGATTCTTCGTGGCTTGGCTCGCGTTCGGGCTGGTCGCGCACCTCGCGGACGCCGGCGCGGTCGCGATCGCCGTACGATCCGATTGGCTGGCGCTGCACGGCTGGGCCGTGGCCGCGGCCGTCCTGGCCCTCGCGGGCGTGTTCCAGTTCAGCGCGCTCAAATACCGCTGCCTCGACGCATGCCGCACGCCGTTCGCTTTCGTCACGGCGCGCTGGCACGGACGCACGCCTCTACGCGACGCGTTGCGCATCGGCTTCGACCACGGTGTCTTCTGCGTCGGCTGCTGCTGGGCGCTCATGCTCGTGATGTTCGTCGTCGGGCTCGGCAGCATCGGCTGGATGCTCGCGCTCGCGGCTGCCATGGCCGCCGAGAAGAACGCGCCATGGGGCCGCCACGTGCGCACGCCGCTCGGCATCGCG